>Ga0207700_10001991_pt1 | contig 11648 bp, 13 predicted proteins | sample LARL82metaG_FD_184348 | JGI IMG/M metagenome (GOLD analysis project Ga0207700, IMG submission 184348) | Corn, switchgrass and miscanthus rhizosphere microbial communities from Kellogg Biological Station, Michigan, USA - LAR L8-2 metaG... | ecosystem: Host-associated > Plants > Roots >...
AGGCTGATGCCCCCACGCGCATCTTCTGTTTCATCGATGATCTGTTTTTTCAGGCGAAGATCCAGGAGTCAGCGAAAAAGCTGGGTGTAAAGGTGGAGTTCGTGAAGGGCGAGAAGGAAACCATCGCCCGTATCATCGACTCTCCAGAAGCGGAAAAGCCGACGCTGGTGGTCTTCGATCTAAACAACCTGAACGCGAAGCCGATGACGCTAATTCCGAAATTCAAAACCAAATTTAAGAAGGCGACATCGATTATCGGATTCCTCAACCATCTGCAGGGCGACCTGAAGATGAAAGCCATCGAAGCCGGATGCGATACGGTGATGCCGCGGTCGGCCTTTTCGCAGAGCCTGCCCAACCTGCTGCGCCGGTATGGATTGGAAGAGGAAGACGACAACGTGCCGCAGCCGGCGTAAGAAAAACCGGGAACAGGGAATAAGAAGGGGCACCGACATCGATTGTTGGTGCCCTGTCTTATTCCCTGCTCTTATCCCGGCGGCCAGGTCATCGGCCGTCCGCCGAGCAGGTGGACATGAATATGATCGACGGTCTGCCCGCCGTCGTCACCGGTGTTGATGACGGTGCGGTAACCCCTGGTAAGTCCCTTGCTGCGCGCAATTTCCGCCGCCACCCAATGCAGATGGCCGACCAGAGAGTTGTGCTCTTTGGACGCATGGGCAATCGAGGAGACGTGTTCACGCGGGACAATCAGCACGTGCACCGGCGCCTGGGGATTGATGTCGGCAAAGGCGTAGCACTGTTCATCTTGGTAGACGGCCTTGGAGGGGATGCTTCCTTCGATGATCCGGCAAAAGAGGCAGCTCATGACTAAGGAAGAGTCTATCGCAGGGAGAATTTGAAGCCCCAGGTTTTCTGGAGCAGCATTTGTCCGCGACCTCGATTGATATGGAGAGGCGGGCAGGTGGGTTAAAGGGGATCAGGTTCGGCCTGGATCGCGCCTGCCCTCGCGCTTCGCCACTTCGTCCTGGGCATCGAGAAAACGACGAATCATCTGGGAGAGGTTTCGATGTACAGGGCGCACAGATGCGAAGGGAACATCGAAAAGGCGATGCTTTCCGCTCCGTTCCATGAGTTGGGCAACGCGGCGATTCCGATCGACATGCATTACTACGAAAAAGCCTTTTCGTCCCTCTACCTGGACGGACTCCCCCAAGAGGGGGATTTTTCCGGATTGGCGATCCGATTTAATAACAATGCAGGATATAGCGGAACTCACTAAACACCTCAACAAAATGAGTGACTTCCGGCGGCGCTTTTTCGAGACACGACCGCACCTTCACAGAGATGCGATGGTGAACTGCGAGGTTGTTTGCCGGGAAACCGTATCTTCTTGATTGCGTTGATGAAATTGCACGCGAGTAGATTTGGTGGATTCTGACATTGCGACCGGATCGGCATCAAATCGAATGACCGGACAAGACACGGCTTTCGCGAAGGGCTGGAGGATCCATGACCGCGGAATCTGATGACCGGACGGTGATGGTGATCGACGATGATCGCGTGCTTGCAGACACCCTTTCAGACATCCTAAGAAAGCACGGATTCAAGCCCGTTGCGCTGTATAGCGGAGAAGAAGCTGTCGAACTGGCCGAGCGGTTTCGGCCTGATGTGGTGCTGAGCGACATTCGCATGAGTGGGCTGAACGGGATCGAAGCGGCGAAACGCATTCGGATGCTGCATCCGGGGTGTCGGATCATCCTGTTTACGGCCCACACGACCTCTGCGGCACTAATCCAGCTGATTCATGGGCTCGGATTCGAGTTTTTGCCGCGGCCACTGCACCCGGAGCACGTGCTGGCCGCGCTTTCCCGGCATTCTGACGCACCCCATAGCTAGTCCGACGTCTCCGAGCCGCGAATGGAACTGGATCGACTGAACTGTTGAGAACCGGGCGAAGTGTAACTGTCGATTGGGCACTAAAGTATCCAATCTACTACCCTAACGGTGGATTGACTCGAGAATAGTGGCAGAGTACCGTCAGCCTCGAGTGCACCGGCATCGAGCAGGTGTTGTCTGCACTTCAACACAAAAAGCCCGCGTCGACGCGGGCTTTTTGTGTTGCGAATCTTGCGGCTACTTGCTGGACTGGATCAGATCCTGCACAACGTAGAGCTGCGATTTCGTGAGAGAGCGGAGCTTTTCGTATTTCTCAAAGGTTGTGCCCAGTTCCATGTCGGGATGAACCTTGTGCCAGCGGTCGACGAACTTGGTGTCATTGTTGTAAATGGAATCCCAGCTGGGAAAGACATCGACGGTTACGGCCTGGTAGGGCTGCTCGCTTCCGCCCGGGAGGACGCGCCTGTTCAGCGACCATCCGGTCCGTACCCCGTCCTTTGCCATCGCCTCGGCAAGGGGCTTCCAGACCTTCGTCTCCCAAGCAAAATAATCGTCGAGGTTCTCATCGGCAACCTTCATGTAATTCACCACGAAATAGTCACCCTTCTTGAAGGCGCCGACAGACGCCATGTTCTGATACATGTCATTGGAGATGAGAGTGGTGAGAGAGTTGCGGCGATCTACATATTGTTGTGCGCTTACCGTTATCCCAGCCTTTTTCAGTGCGGCATCGAGTTCTTCGAGACCGAGGGGCTGCGGCGGGACCCCGGGGTACATGGAGACGATGACGTAGTCGCACTCTGCGGATCTGCCCACAGGGATGACTGCGCGCAGGACCACCCAGCTCGAATAGGCCCCGGCGTCAACTCGGGATTGTGAGTATTTGTGAACGTCTTCGGCAGCCCACTTCCGGAATTCGGTGTTGTTTTCGGGCTTCACCTTGATGCAGGCAACGCTGTGAAAGCCTGTCGGTGCTTGCTGTGCAGGCAACGTGACGGAGAATGCCGCGGCGATCGCGACAGACGCTAATAGTTGGGAAACTTTCATGTGAACCTCTTCTTTCGTGGGGCCTCGGTCTGGTCGACCATGTATCGCGCGTTGCCAGTCTGAGGTTCGGGCCGGGGGTGTGAGGGAAGTGTCACGACCATACAGCACAGGTGTGCAGTTGGGAATCTTTATTCTTAAGCGTGGGGGCTGAAAGAGAAATTTTGCCCGGCGGAAGGGATTCCCCGCGAACCAACAATGCGCTGCCTTCGACAACATAGATGGCTAGTGCGCGGGCAAAGAGGAATTGGATGCGATCGGGCACGGGCCATAATCCCGATTGAGCTTTTCTACCCTGAAGACTCCTGGGCCGCTGCTGTCTTTGGCCTTCTTGATCTTCGAGCCGTGAATTTTCACCTTGTCGCCAACCTTGATGGTGGCTGCGTCGCCTTCGAGGGCGTAGGTCTTTCCGTCACTGGTCTGCAAGTCGAGCCCATTGGCGCTGGTGATCACGCATCCGGTCACGATGTGATGGCTGCGGCTGATTTCCACGGGGACGATAATCGCCACGGCGATGACGGCGCCGATGCCGACAGCGGCGCCCACTACCTCGCCTGTAGAGGGACCGATGCTGCCCTGGCATTGGGTGGGGGCGGTTGAGCCCGAGCAGAGAAGCACTGCAAGTCCAGCAAAAGCGGCGATTCCCAGACGGCGCCCAGGAGCGGCGACCGGCTCTGACCTGGTTGAAGAGCTGGAGTCGGGGCGAGTGATCTGCATTTCTGCCTCAATTCGGGAAGTCTCCCCACGGAGTCCTGGATGTGCCCGAAGGATGCCATATCAGCATTGGCCGCATGGGCCGAACATGAGCGGTTTTGCCATGGAGGAAGCTGATTGAGAGTAGCAGCAGTTTCTCGTCACGCGAGAATTTATTGATGTCTATTTTCCTCGCATCGATCTAGCTGGTGTGGTCGACGATGATCTTCCAACCTTGGGGGCCTTTGCGCCATACCAGAGAAAAAATGCCGTCGTCCTTCTTGGCCTCGCCGTGCGCGGTGCGTTCGAGATGGAATTTGCCTGTAACGATGGCGTACTCCGTCTTCCCGCAGGAGTCGGGGAGCAGGCGGATGTCGAGGTCATTGAAGCTGAGTTTTCCCATTTGTTCGGGAGTTGTGTAGTTGAGCAAGTAGCGGTCGCGAATGGGTTGGAATCCCTTGCGCAGCGTGAGACCGATAAAGGTGGTGTCCGGGGAGTCTTCGTAGGCCTGCATGAAGGTGGGGATGTCGGCACGGTTCCAAGCCTCGGACTGAGCCTTGATGGCGGCGCGGATCCCGGTTTCGTCCGCCGCCTCTGCCGCGGCCTGCTCTGCGGATTGCGCAGGCGCCAGGGGTGCTATGGCGACGAGGAGAAGGAAGAGGAACGGCAGGGTGCGTTTCATGGGCTGACCTCCGGGGCTGGGAACTCGCATTCAGCTTACAATGAGTCCATGACGGCCACGGCTGCCACTTCCCCACTTCGCGTAGTACATACGGTTTGTTCGCACGACTGCCCGGATAGCTGCGCGGTCTTGGTTTCCGTCGATGCGAATGGTCGAGCCGTAAAGGTGCAGGGTGATCCTTCGCAGCCGGTCACGCAGGGATTCCTGTGCGGCAAGGTGGCGAAGTATCTCGACCGGGTCTACTCCCCGCAGCGCGTTCTTTATCCGCTGCGCAGGAAAACCGGCGTGGCCAAGGCGTCCCAGAAGCGTGGCGAGGAGCACGAAGCCTTTGAGCGCGTGAGCTGGGACGAGGCGCTGAGTGCCATTGCATCCCGGCTACAGCAGATCAGCGATGCCCATGGGCCGGAGTCGATCCTGCCCTATAGCTATGCGGGCACCATTGGGGTGCTCGGATTCGGATCAATGGACCGGCGATTCTTTCACCGCCTGGGCGGCAGCCAGCTAAACCGGACGATCTGTTCTGAGGCCGGGGGCGTGGCCTGGAATCTGGTGTACGGGAAGAAGGTCGGAACCCCTACCGAAGATTTCAGTCTGGCGAAGCTGATCGTGGCCTGGGGCGCGAACATCCACGGCAACAATATCCATCTCTGGCCCATGGTGGAACAGGCGCGTCGCAATGGGGCGCGGCTGATCGTGATCGACCCCTACAGGACGCGCACGGCCGCGTTGGCAGACTGGCATATTGCGATCCGGCCCGGTACGGATGCGGCGCTGGCACTGGGGATGATGCATGTGATTCTGCGCGAAGGGCTCGAAGATCGCGCCTACATTGACGAGATGACGCACGGATTTGCGCAACTGGCCGAACGTGCGCGCGGGTATCCGCCGGAGCGCGTCGCCGCCTGGACAGGCGTGACCGCAGCCGAAGTGGAACAACTGGCACGCGAGTACGCGACCACGCGGCCGGCGGCCCTGCGATTGAACTATGGCGTGCAGCGCAGCGAGAACGGCGGCACCGCGGTTCGGGCGATTGCCATGCTACCGGCACTGACCGGGGCGTGGAAGTATCGCGGGGGCGGCGGCGCTCTTTCGACTTCCGGCGCGTTTGGGTGGAACAAGCGGGAACTCGAGCGGAGAGATCTGGCGCTCGATTCGCCGTTGGGGCGCGAGGCCCGCGTGGTGAACATGTCGGTGCTGGGACAGGCGTTGAACCAAGGAATAGGAAGTAGGGAACAGGGAGTGACAGGCAGCGCTGTTGAGGGCGAAGACGATGTACTCAGCGGTGGGCCGCCCGTGCATGCGCTGTTTGTCTACAACTCAAATCCCGGGGCCGTCGCGCCCAACCAAAATGCAGTACGTCGCGGACTGGCGCGGGCGGACCTGTTTACGGTTGTGCATGACTTATTCTTCAACGACACAACCGACTATGCAGATTATGTTTTGCCGGCTACCACGTTCCTTGAACACACCGATATTCAGGGCGCCTACGGGCACTACTTTGTACAGCTGTCGAATCAGGCAATCGAACCGCCAGGCGAGGCGCGCTCGAATGTGTGGCTCTTCAGCCAGTTGGCCCAGGCCATGGGCTTCACTGAACCGTGCTTCCGCGACAGCGAAGAGCAGTTGATCCGGCAGGCGCTCGCAATTGGGCTCGACGGATCCTCGAAAAATCCCGGTATGGAGCACATCAGCTTCGAGGATCTGGAAGAGCAGGGGCACATTCCGCTGGCATTCCATCGCGAGCCGGAGAGCGCGCCATTCCTACCCTTCGCTTCGGGGCCGCTTCCGACACCTTCAGGGAAGATCGAGTTTTATTCTGCAACGCTGGGCGCGCAGGGGCTGGATCCGGTTCCCGGCTTCACTCCGCCGGCCGAATCACGCTGGAGCGAAGACGCAAAGCGCTTTCCGCTGGAGTTTCTGAGCCGCAAAGCGGACAACTACATGAATTCGACGTTTGCGAATCTTGACGGGCACCGCAAGATGGAAGCGCGCACCAGCCAGCGGCTCGAAAAGCACCCCACCGACGCGAAGGCGCGGGGCATTGCGGATGGTGACGAAGTGCGGGTGCGAAATGATCGCGGAGAGATTGTGCTGACGGCGCTGGTCGACGGCAGGGTGGGCGAGGGTGTGGTAGCAGGACAGTTAGACTGGGCCAAATTCAATAACGGCGGCGTGAATGTTAACGCGTTGACGAGCGAGCGGTTGACGGATGTGGGAGCCGGGGCCACGTTCTACTCCGTGCTGGTGGAAGTTGCGAAAGCCTGACGGTCGTGGCCGTGAATTCAACGCGTTTCAAAGACAAATCAAGCTGACGGGTTCGGTGAACTCAAATAGGCGCGCGCGTAAGTGCTGTCGGATGTCTGATTAAAGGCGGTAAACTGATTTTATGTCTTGGATTGGCTTTTTAGTTGTTCTGGCACTGGCTATTGTTTACATGTACATGAAGCGTGCCGGCCAGGTTTCTTCGAAAGATGCGGAGGAATACCTGAAAAATGGAGCGATCATCGTCGACGTTCGAAACCCCCATGAATTTGAGTCAGGACACCTGATGCGGGCGCAGAACATGCCATTGGATCGGATTGAGATGCTCGCGAGCTCGATGCTCAGAGATAAGAATAAGCCACTACTGCTGCACTGCTCGTCGGGGGTGCGCAGCTCGATGGCCAAGAAGAAGCTCGAGGCTCTCGGGTACAAGAACGTTTTCAACCTCGGATCGTATGACCGCGCCGGCAAGATCATCACCGGTCGCTGATCGCCGGAATTTTTCCAAATAGAATCATGGAAGCTGCGTTTCAGTTGCGTCTTGCGACGGATGAGGATGTTCCGACGCTACATGCGCTGATTGAGGTCTCGGTGCGCGGGTTGCAGGTGAGCGACTATACGCCCGCGCAGATTGAGGGTGCGCTGGGCACAGTGCTGGGGCTGGATACACAGCTGATCCGCGACCGCACTTACTTCATCGCTGAGATCCTCGACCAAAACACGAGAGCGCGGAGTGCCGCCGGGTGCGGCGGCTGGTCGAAGCGGAAGACGCTCTTCGGCGCCGACTCGGGCCCGGGCCGCGAACCCGCATTGCTCAATCCGAAAGTAGACGCGGCCAAGGTGCGAGCCATTTTTGTGCACCCGGATTTTGCACGGCGGGGGCTGGGATCGCTGATTTTGGCTACGGTGGAGAATGCGGCACGCGCGGCGGGATTCCGGCGGTTCGAGATGGGATCGACATTGACAGGAGTGCCGCTCTACCGGCTGAAGGGCTACGTCGAGATCGAACGCATCGCGGTGCCACTGAAGAACGGCGAGGCTCTACCGATCGTGAGGATGGTCAAGGCCGACGACGCCTGCTTCAGATGACGTTTGCGAATGGATCTTCCAGCGAAGGGCATTGCGGCGTCAGCAATTCTGCGCCGTTTTCGGTGATGTGCATGTCGTCCTCAAGGCGAATGCCGAACTGGCCCGGAATATAGATGCCTGGCTCGTCGCTGAAGGTCATCCCTTCCTCAAGCTTTGGGTTCAGGTTCCAACCGAACATGTCATTTCTCACGAGGTAGGGCCACTCGTGACCGTCCATGCCGATGCCGTGGCCAACGCGGTGGGTGAAGAACTTGAATCCCGCGCCGTATCCCCCATCGACGATGACCTTGCGCGCGGCAGCATCGACATCGGCCGTTGGCACGCCTGGTCGCGCGGCCGCCAGCGCCGCGGATTGTGCTCGCTGCACAAGGTTGAAGACAGCTTTCATCTTGTCGGTCGGTTTGCCGAGGACGAAGGTGCGCGTAATGTCTGAGGCGTAGCCCTCGACGGAGCAGCCGTCGTCGAGCATGAGAATGGAGCCCTCGCGCAGGGTCTGTGGCTTGGCAGAGCCGTGCGGGAGCGCCGTAAATTCATCGACATTGAGACTGGCCTCGCCTTCAAAGCCGACGCGATGGTAGGCAGCATCGACGAGCGAATGCACGTCGGTGGTGGTCATACCGGGCCGGAGCGATTGTGCGACTGCCCGATAGACGAGCAGAGTGGCGCGGCAGGCAAGGCGCATGCAGTCGATCTCATGAGCGTCTTTGATCATGCGGCAGCCGGCGGTGACGGGCGTTGCTGAAACGAGATTCAGGTGGGGGTTGGCCGCGCGGATGCCTTCGGAAAAAACGAAGGCGATGTGCTCGTCCAGGCCGACAGTGGCGGAGGTGAGGCCGCGATCCGCGAGTCCTTTGCCTAAGTGATCGTAAGGGCTTTCATCCTCCTGCCATGTGAGCACGTCGACGTTGCCGGCGAGCGGCCCCGCGGAAAGCAAGTCATGCGCACGGCCTTCTTCAAACGCCGGGCACACCAGGAACGCTTTGCCGCGCGACGGAATCACGAGCGCCCACAACCTTTCGCCGCCATAGAGTCGCAGATCGGCGAAATAGACAGAGGAACTGGTCGAGTTGGCGAGGACGATGGCGTCGATTTTCGCGGAAATCATCAGCTGGCGCGAGCGCTCTATGCGGGCCTGGCGCTCCGCATTGGTAAAGGGCCGGGCCTGACCAGAGAGGCTGGGCAAGGCGGCGATAGCGGGCGGAATCTCTTTGCCGGCGCTGGGCTGCGCCGCTTGCGATGGGAGGGCAGTGGCTGCGACAGCTGCGGTAGCGGCACCGAGAAAGTTGCGGCGCGTAAATGCTGACGTGTAGGGCATGGGCCTCCGGGGAACATTGGGTGCTTCCAGAGTAATCGGTTCAAGCGGGATAGCGGTCCCCAAGCGCCGATCCCGGAAATTATGCAACCGCACGGCTGCGATTCTATTGCGGGTCAGTGATGGCCAGCGTCATGCAATGCTGCTGTGTGACTTCGCACTGCAGCATGTCTTCCGCCAGCAGATTCCATCCGACGAAGCCGGCGAATCTTCCACCGGGCGACTGTGCAATGGTGGGCGCCAAGCCGTCACCGGTTTCAGCATCGTAGTCTTCATGCATCGAGCCCCACTTTTGAATATCGCGATGGATGTCGGTGGCGAGCGAGACAGCCAACCAGCGAGCTTCGTCGCTGAATCCGTACCGTCGCAACGCGATCCAGTCGAGGAAGTTCGCGTTGATCCAGATCGGTCCGCGCCAGTTGGAATAGGGCTTGATAATGGCCTGGTTGTTGTATGCGGGATCGAATCGCGATAGGCTGCGGAAGCCGTGCTCCGAACGCATCTGCGTTGGGTTGAGCAGGTAAGCAGAGATCATGCGTCGGCCCTCGTCGCGCGGCAGCAGGCCATCCACAAGCGGGAGGAAATTGGACCAAGCTACTACGCGGACAATCGCGCCCGTGTCGCGGCGTCGATTCCAGAACATGGCGTCGCGTGACGACCATAACTGTCGGAGGATAGCGTGGCGGGTGGAGAGGGCTTCAGCACGATAAGCCTTCGCGTCAGCGGGATCGCCGAGTCGGTCGGCGAGGATGGCCATCGCGGCATACTCGCGCATGGCATAGACCGAGGCATCAACGGCGAGGATGGCGCTGCGGTCCTTCTCATCATTGGTGAGAGCGCCATTGTTGTCAGCGCCGGACTGCATGGCGTTGTCCCAGAGCCAGAGTTTCCATCTCTCGTCGTACTGGGTACGGCGGCGGTAGTCGAGGATGCGCTTCATCGCCGGCCAGATGGGGCGGATCCATTGATAGTCGTTGAGATCCCGCACGGCAATTAGCGCGCCCTGCGAGAGGAAGGGCTTCATCGCAAACTTTCCGAACAGCGGGCGCGGGCCTTTGGGGGTGATGCATCCGGCAACGTAGCCGTCGGCATCCGCGGAGCCCGCGAAACCGAGAACCCAGTCGCGGAGATACTTCGCGTTCGCTGGATCCTGGTTGGCCCAGTGCAGGCCGATGAAGAAACCGTCCCAGTCCCACATCTGGTCGTAGTAACCGGCGGGGATGAGATACGGGTGCTTGATATATCCATCCGCTGGCCGGATGGTCTGCGGCGCGAGGCGATCGAAGTCGGCAGTAAGGTTGCGGAGCAGCGAGGTTGCCTCACTCTGATCGGCTGAGGATTGAGCGAACGAGTGAGATATCGCCACGAGGAGACTTGCAACGACAGCAGATATCATGCGTAAGTTCACGGAGGAATGATAGCGCCGTTTGCGTGTGCGGTAGTAGCCGAGGGCTATCTCTTAGGGTCTTGTTGAGGCTTGTAGTAGGATTCGAACCACTCGTAGTACATCCGAACGTTGCGATTCAGATCTTCATCGGTGATTTCGCGATCACCGGACGATTGGTTAAGGATTACTCGTCCATTGACCTGCTGTACGTAGACAGAGGGACGCTGTTTCAAAGCCTCGTTTACCTCTTCCGGAACCATGACGACGCGTTCACAGTAATCAACATGATTGAGCATCCCGACAAGGTCGGCAGGCTCGCCGCTCGCGAACTGTCTATCCAGATATTCTGTCGCAAACTTCACTGCATATTCGTTGATCATCTGTCTCCAGTTTGGATTTCAACGAGTAATTCGCGTCGATCCCCTTATGCCGGTCGCGATAATGCCGTTCATTCACAGAAAAAAACAACTGCAGATTTCTCCACTGCGCTGCGCTGCGGTCGAAATGACAAGCGCTATTTACACGGGCTCAGACCGGCACGACTTCGCTGACCTGAACGACGGATTCTCCGCTGTAGTATTTGCGCTGGTCGGCGATCAGTTCCGGAGCCGTCGCGGCGAGAGCGACGTCAAGCTCCAGCATGGTCTCGAAGTATAGGTGGCCGATGGCGTGATAATGCGACGGCGTTCCAGGCGGAAAAGCGCCAATGCCGCGGTCCACTTCGATGCGGACCAGCCCTCGCGGCACAAGCAACTGGCGTGCAACCACGAGGTGCGGGCCGAGATAGTAGTTCCAGTCAAAGGTGGATCCGTCGGTAGTGGGATACATCACGGTGAGGCGAACCATGGCTTCGGGATACAGCGCCGTTGGACGGAATGTCAATGAATTTTAGTGCGCCGGTGTTGCCGGTAAGGTTTCAATGTAGTCGAATGCGGCGGGATCGTGACCGTCCGGCTTGCCGTCAATCCGTATCGAGTCGCCGGGCTTGAGCGTGACGCCGTAGACGATGTGCCGGGTGGAGTTGTCGCCGTGCGGGCGCGGCGTAGGCAATGTGGCATCGGCTGACCAGGAGGCATCCTGCGGCGGTGGCTGGCCGTTCAGGGTGAGCGAGAATTTTGCAACGCCGCCCTGCAGATCGAAATATTGCACGGCGAGGTTGAATCGGCCGGCGGAGCCGTGATAGGTCCATTCGGCGGAACAAGTGGCTTGCTCGCATGAGACGGCCTTCCCGCCGCTCGCATCTTCCCACGGATTGACTTCGATGATCTTGTAGCCGGTGAGATGTGCGTCTTCTGCCTCAAGACGGTTCGGATAGTGGCCGG
>Ga0207700_10001995_pt1 | contig 11639 bp, 9 predicted proteins | sample LARL82metaG_FD_184348 | JGI IMG/M metagenome (GOLD analysis project Ga0207700, IMG submission 184348) | Corn, switchgrass and miscanthus rhizosphere microbial communities from Kellogg Biological Station, Michigan, USA - LAR L8-2 metaG... | ecosystem: Host-associated > Plants > Roots >...
CGCGGCCGCGTTGGACTTAATCCGAGATCGCTAGTTCCCCGGGCACAATTGGACGGGTGCGAGGCAGCATGCCGCGGCGCGCCAGAAGTCCGATCAATGCCAGCAGGCCTATGAAAACGATCAACTTAGCCGTGTCCGCTAGACGGCTATGGGGCAGCAGTTTCCAAAGAATCCCAAGCACCGGTTGCGCGATCGAGCAAGCCCAGACAGCGCCGTAGAAATAGCGCCGCTCCTGGCCTTCGCCCTTGGTGGAAGCTTTCACGCGTGGCAGTAAGCCGAGGGCGCCGAGAGTCCAGATTGCGATCGCGAGCGGGAAGTAGCCATACTCATAAATCTGTTTCAGCCTCCAAACCCCGGTAATTATCGCGACGGCCAGCCCCGTAAAATTCAGGATTGCGAACGTGACGACAATGCTCCAGGCGAAGGTGTAACAGATGCGGCGGTAAAGCGGATTGGGTTTATCCTCGATGAAGCGGATGATGTACGGACAGGGCTCGACACCTGGCAGGCGGCCACGCAGCGCAGCGATGCCGGTCCCTAGAAGGACCAAGCCGAGCCAGATCAGTCGGCGCTGGTCGAAGCCCTTTTCGAACAAGTCGAAGGTGGAAGGGCCAGGCGCGATGAAGAAAACGAAAATCCAGATGGGCCAGTGCGCCAGCCGGTAATTGACCTTGTTGCGGTCCCGCAGCTTGCGGGCGCTGGCGAATTCAACTCGGGCGGCGGAGGCCACGGGTGCGACCGGCGTGCGCTGGAGCCTACTGCTTCTTCGTAGGATTCGCCGGAGTTCCGGGCTGAGTCCCAGCCGGCGGCTTAGGCGTGGGCGTCGTTGGAGCCCCAGCAGGTGGCCGGGCGGCCGGAGCAGCATTGCCGCCGCCTGTAGGCGCGGCTGGTTTCGGCGCACTCATCTGTCCGGCGCTCTTGTCGTACAGCTCGATAATGTCCTTAGTGATGTCGATGCTAGGCGATGCGTATAACACTGGTGTCTGCGGATTGCTGACATCCACGACCAGTGTGTACCCGTTGTCGCGCGCGTACTTCTCGATAACGGCCATCATCTTCTGGCCGAGCCCCTGCAGGATCTTCTGCTGTTCCTGATCCATCTCTGCTTGGGCGTCCTCAAAGTCGCGCTGCAGACTCTTTTTCTTGGACTCGATGTTCTTGTAGAGGTCGGTCTTGGTAGCCTCGCTCAAGGTATTTTGACCCTTGCTGAGCTGGTCCTGAAGCGAGTTGATGTCGCTTTGCTTGCCTTCCAGCTCTTTCTTCTTGGGTCCGGCTTTTGAGTCCAGCTCGGCTGCGGCCTTTTGCCCGTCCTTGGTGGCGACAATAGCGTTCTGAATGGCAATCACGGCAATCTTGCCGGAAGGACTTTGAGCCTGAACTCCCAGCGTGGCGGCCAAAACCACCGAGGGCAGCAACAATAGCTTACTTTTCACAGTGAAACTCCTAACCTTTGAAATCATTATATTCTATCCAAAACGGTTCGCGGCCGCAGTGCTAAAAAGTTCGACCAATCGAGAAGCGGAAGGTGGAGTGCCTCTCGAAAAACGGAATAGGCTGGCCCACCGAGACAATGGCGTTCTGGTAGGTGGCAGCGTTCGGGAAATACGAGCGGTCGGCAACAATAGGCGGCTGCAGGTAGCCACGAAAAATGCTCGGATTATAGGCCCAATACAGACGGAAGGGAGCGTTGACCACTGGCATCAGGACCTGCAGCTCGAGTCCGGTGGACACGCGCAGCTTTTGGGTGCCGGGCGCGATATAGGCCCGTCCGTTAAAATCCGCCTGAGGGAACTGGCCGTTCAACTGATCGACGCGGCCCGGATTCAGTTTCAGCTGACCTGGCAGCGTCAACTTGTCGACGCCGGCATCGCCGAAGATGGCCAGCGTGACCGGACCAACGATAGGAATCCGATATTCGATATTGGTTACAACGTTGGTGTCGCCACCAGGGAAGGATAGCTGGTAGCTGGGGATCGTCATGGTGACGTTCTGGAACGTCGGCACGCCGTTTACGATCTGTCTCTGCACGCGCTGCGACCCATCCGCGTTCAAAACGTTCACCGTTGCGGTCGTTGGCAGGAACACGATGGGGCTGATGCCCCAGATGTCGAAACCACGGATATCGTTTTCTCCGCCGGTATAGTAGCGCGAGAAGGGAGGCGCAACCTTTCCGCCGTAGCCCGTCAGGAAGCGGGCCAACATATGCATCCCGATGACGTGCCCTTTCTTAAAGCCGCTGCGAAAATATTTGGCATCGAAGGTCGGCTCGATGGTATTCACATTGCCGCCTAAGCCGGCGAATCCCGCCGAAAGAAAGAAAGATTTTCCCGCTGTAGGCGTGATGGGGTGATTTACGCTGTTGTAGGTGTACGACGGGATGAGCTTGCTGGTTCGGATGCCGCTGAGCGAGTTGGGGCCGCCGACGCCTTGAAAATCGATGTAATTGAAGTAGGTGCTCGACGCGTCAGTCAACGTGCGGATATTAGAGATATCGTAGCCGTAGGTTATGCCGACGCGAGCGAAGCTGCGCTTGAGCGGATAAGACATGAACACCGTGGCCCCGTAGCCGTTCGAAACGTAATTAAGCAGATTCTGCTGGCCCAGCGAATTGAATAACGGAATCAGGTTGCTGCCGGAAAGAATCGATGCTTCGCGTGCCTGGTCATAATTGAAGCGCTGCGTGTAGAGTGTGAACCCGGTCTGGATAGGCTTGTCGAACAGGTACGGCTCGGTGAATCCTAACTGGACTTGGCGAATGCGGGTGCCCAGTTGCGAGCTGAGGCTCAAGGTTTCGCCCAAACCCAGGAAATTGTTAGTCGCGTATGAAAAGCCGATGAAGCTCCCCGCGATGCCCGACACGCCGCCATTTAACTGAATGGAGTTCTTGCCGCGCTCCTTGACCTTCAGAGTAATATCTACGGTATTGGTCTTGGTGTCGCGCTTGATGTCGGCGGCTTCTTCGGCTTTCAACGGTTCGAAGTAGCCCAGCTGGTTGAGGCGCAGGATACTCGTCTCCCACATCCGATTGTTGAAGATCTGGCCTTCGTCGAGGAACAATTCCCGGCGGATCACTTTGTCGCGCGTAGTAGTGTTTCCCGCGAAATCGATGCGGCGCACGAAGAACTGCTTGCCCTCGTCGATGGCCAGTGACAGATCGATCAGATCGGAATTGGGCTGTGGTTCGAAGGAAGGCTCAGCCACGAAGTCGATGAATCCGAAATCGCCGTACAGCTTGCGCATGTTCTCCAGGCCCTTGCGCAGTTTGGCGGTGGAAAAGATTTCGCCCTTGGACATCTGGAAGAGCGGTGTCATGAGGGCCTCCGGAGTCCGGAAAAACTTTACGCCCGTGAACGAGATGTTGTTGAGATGGTACTTGCGCCCTTCCTCGAGAGTAAGCGTGATGTCAGCGGCCGTGCCGACCTTGTTGGGATGGATGAGGATTATATGGATGCCGTCTCCGCCAACCCTGCGCATCTTGACTTCCGCATCGGTCACGTGCGCGGTGAAATAGCCATGCTCCTGGTAAAAGACCTGAACACGGCTCTTGTCTTCGTCCAGCTTGGTGGAATCGTAAGTTCGCGCGAACAGATTTTCAAAAAGGATGGAATACGGGATGCCGATGGGGTGTGAGTTCTTCATGGCGCGGATAATCTCGCGCGGGCTGAAGACGGTATTACCGATGAAGTTGATGTTGCCGACCTTGACCTTGGGCCCTTCGTCGACTCTGAAAGTAATTTCGAGCGATGACGGTGGAACACGCCGGATCTCGGGATCGACCTTGGCGTATTGCCGGCCACGCTCTGCCAGCAAATCGATCAGGACGTTTCGGGCACGCTGCACTTTATTGGGATCGTACTGCGATTCAACCACCAAGCCGACTTTGCGCTCTTTGTAGCGGTCCAGAATCTCGGAGATAGTGACGGACTTGTTGCCCTCGTATTTAATGGAGCGCACTACCGGCCGCTCCACGACTACGAAGCGAACGATCCAGCCTTCCTTCCCCGGCTCGCGTTCAATCCGGATGTCGTCGAAGCGGCCGGTGTTCCAGAGCGCCATGAAGTCGCGATGCAAGGTCTCTTCGTCGTATTTGTCGCCCTTCTTGCTGAAGATGAGAGCTTGCAGCGTATCCTGCCGTACACGGCGGGCGCCACGAAATTCGAAGGACTCGATGATGTCCTGCGGCGGCTGTCCGGGCAGCGTAGTGACCGGCGTTTCGACGGGAGGAGGCACCGGTTGCAGCGGCGGCTGTTGCGCTGGTTTGGGCGTCTCCGGCTGGGCCGGAGCGGTCGGAAGTGTCTCGAAAGGATTCGGCCTGCTGGGCGGCGGCTGCTGTTGAGGCGGTTGCTGCTGTGGCGGCGGAGTCTGCTGTGGCGGCCTATTTCCCTGCGCAGGCGGCGGTTGAGTGGAAGACTGCGGTGCGCCCTTAAGAAATGCAACGCTGGAAATGATGGCGGAACAGAACAGAATAGCTCGCAGGCGGCCAGGCCTGTGAAACATCATCTATGAAGGGATCCTTTCCACTCTGCGACTAACATCACGAGACGTCCTCTCCCAAGATCGGGTTTCACCAGGAACCTTGGGACCGAGGGTAGAAGTTTTTATTTTAGCTGAAGATGGACGGCTTCGAAACTGTATCCGGTTGGCCACAGCGGGCCACTGGAGCACAGCTTACCAAAAGCCCGTAGATCGGCCGCTCGGCAGGATAGCCCGGATGTCCGGCGCCGAAAATTTCCTGAGTGCCGCTACGGCTCCTGGGGTTCTGCGTCTTCCAGTTCTCCGTTTTCGCCGTTGGCCGGAAAGTAGGAGTGGTAATAGGTGTATTTGCTGTAAAGCTCGCCGCGACGAGCTCCATTCACGACAATGCCCAGGACATTGTTCTGGCAGAGCGACTGCATGGCGCGCGTGATGGAATCGATAGTGGTGGCGCCGATGCGGACCACCAGGATGGTGCCGTGGCACAGGGTGGAAAGCAGGTTTGCGTCGGCGGCGAACAACAGGGGCGGGCTGTCCAGAATGATCCAGTTGAACAGGCTGGGCAAGCGGTCGAGCAGCTCTTTGACTTCTTTCAAGTTAAGCAGCTCGAGCGGGTTGATGACAGGTTCCCCGGCCGGCATGATAAACAGATTGGTGTCGCCCACGCGGCGCATGGCTTCGTGCAACTGACACTTTCCCTGCAAATAGTCCGTGATGCCCGGGCCGCGATCGGTCTGGAACAGGTGGTGCACGATGGGACGGCGAAAATCGAAATCGCACAGCAGCGTGAAGTTGCCGGCCAGCTGAGCTTCGGCCAACGCAAGGTTCACGGCCGCGAACGATTTGCCCTCGGCGGGAGACGGACTGGTGACCACCGCGGTGTGGATGGGCTGCAGGCTCTGCATGTGATTGAGGCGCGTGCGCAGGGTGCGGAATTCTTCGCTGGGGGCATTGTGGGGATGCCGCGGGTCGATAATGAGCGCATCCAGCGAGGGATCGAACGGAATGGTCGGGACCATTTCCAGCAGTCCCTTGGCGGGCTTGTGTTGCGGTTCGACTGTAGCGGTCGCGGTCGCCGATCGATCGGTGGGGGGCGGCGGGCTTCCGGCCGGAACGAATGTCCCAGCCTGCTCCGCTCGTCTTAATGCGTCATGAACTCGGCTCATATTCTTGTCTCCCCCTAGAGCTTCGTAGCGTAGTAATACACTACCGAGCTCGACATAATCACCACTCCAACCAGACAGGCCGTTGACCAAGCCAGCCACGCCAGCCGCCTGCGACGGCGCACCACCAGATCGTTTTCAAGCAGCGGAATACTGCCCAGGACAGGAAGCTGCGTGTAAGCTCGAACATCTTTCAGATTCTTGAGCGCGGTATCCTTCACTTCCCGAGCACCGGCCAGACACAACCCCAGCAGGAGACCGACGCCGGTCCCGATGGCGATGATCAAAGGACGCTTCGGCTCGCTCGGAGTCTGCGGCAGGGACGGCGGATCCAGTTGCTCCAGCCGTTCGCCCTGCTGGTGATTCACCAGCGCCGTGGACATGCTGGACGTGTTCAGCCGCCGGTCCAGGTCTTCATATTCACGCTTAGCCAACTCCCTCTCACGGATCAGCTCGTCGTATTCCTTGATTCCGACCGGGATCCCCTCGATCCGGGTTTGGTACGACCGAATGGTGGCCTCGGCATCCTTGGCCTGCTTTTTGTAGTCGTCCATTTCGAGGTCTTTAGCCTGGATCAAGCCCTGCATTCTTTGAATTTGCGCTTCCAGATCGCGCTGCTCTCGAACGAACTGTGGATTTGGCTGGCGGACTGGGGCCGCTGGCCCATCGGGCTTCTTAGTCTCTTCCTCTTTGGCCATCGCCTCGCGCTGTTTCTTGCCGGCCGCAAGCAGGCTGACCATTCGCTGGACATCGGGATGAGTCTCTTTGTAGCGTTCGCGAAGACCGAGTAGAGAGTTCTCCAGCTGAGCGATCTCGCGATCCTTCTCGGCCAACTTATCGTTCTTCTGCTGGAACACCTGTTCCTGAACCACCGGGTCCTTCATCGAAGACAGTTGCTCGCGATAAATGCGCAGTTGATTTTCAAAGAGCAGCTTTTCCTGATTCACCCGGTTCATGGCGGTGTTCAGATTCAGCATCTGGGCTTGCATGGCATTTAGCTGCGAGTAATTGGACTGTTGCTCTTCGGGCAAATGGCCCATGTTCTTGGAGCGGAAAACGCTGAGCTGTTGTTCGATGGCGTCGAGTTTCTTCTTGGCCTGGTCCCACTGATCGCGCAGGAACTGCGTGGTGGAAACGGTCTGCTGGGAAACTTCGCGAATGTTCTCCTCCAGAAATCGCGCTACCAGGTCCTGCACCACCAGCTGGGCGGTGAAGCGGTTATTGTAAGAGAACTGGATCTCAAAGGCTGGATAACGAGGCCCGCGGTCACTCTGTTGTTGCAGGCTGAGCTGCAGGGGAACCACCTTGATGTCATGCGCCCGCATGTCCTCAATCACATCGTCAGAAGGCTTGCGTGACAGTTCTTTCTTATACAGCCCCTTGGTGTTGATGATGTTCAGCAAAGTAGCGCGGTTGAGAATCAGCTGAGCCAGCGAGTTGATGCGTCCCTGCAGGTCGCCAGTCGTGTTCGTCGCCACCAGAGTCTCCGGCACCTGCGGGGGAACTACGCGAATGACCGCCACCGAGACGTAGGTATCCGGCCACAGAAATGCGACTACCACCGATACCACCAGCGCCGCGAAGACCGGGCCGAGAATCCAGGCCTTGTGCCGCCGCAGGATGTCGATATAATCCTCGATGTCCAACGCGCGTCGGTTAGTTGTTAAAGTATCCTGGGGCTGCATCGTAGGTTCCTCCTTACGCTACGGGACAATGATGTGATCTCCTGACTCGATCAGGATGTTCTGTTCTAAGTTCTTGCCCTTGCTGACGTCTTTGTAATTGAAGTGCAGAATGTTGCCCTTTCGCAAGATCCGAATCTTTTTGCTATTGGCGAAATCGCGGAAGCCGCCGCAATTGCTCAGTGCCTCCAGGACCGTCGTCGGGGTCACCAGCAAATAGGTGCCGGGCTTAAGCACTTCTCCATCGATGTAATATTTCTTGCTGCGAACTTCGGTCACCATCACGTTGACATCCGGGTTGTTCAGATACTTGCCCAGCATGTCAGTGATCGACTTGGTTAACTGCATGGGCGTTTTATCGCCGGCCTGCACGTCGCCGACTAGTGGCATGGTGATCTTGCCGTCGGGGCGCACCGCGGCCGGCAGTGTGAAATCCGGCTCGCGCCAGACTCTGATAAACAGAATGTCCTCGGGTCCGATCAGATATTTATTCGGATCAACGGCTGCAGCGGAACTCTCCGCACTCTTCTCGGGTGAGTTGGGACTCGGAGTAGCAGGGCTCTGCTGCTTCGGCTCATTCGCTTTGGGATCGGCGGGTTTAGTTTGACCGGCCGCAGTCAGGCCCGCCACCATCGATATGGCGGCCGTGAGGGCTAACCGCAAAGAGTTCGACTTCACCTTTTGATGGCTCCTATGGTCTTCTAATGACAAGGCCCCAGCGTGGATCGAGCATTCCCACTAGACATAAATCCAGTGGATACTTCATTGTACATCGCAAGCGCCGACACTTGCGGCTGGAAATATACCTAGTTTCGACCAAACACCGTACTGACTCGTACTGGCTAACTCGTTCACGTTAACACCCACAAACACCTTAGATCCGCTACAGCCCACACTTGATACATACTTCATGGGATACATTAAGTAGGTTGTATGCTATGACATACTTTCTCGCAAAAACTGATCCGGAGACTTACTCTATTGACGACTTGGAGAAGCAAAAGACTACGGCCTGGGATGGAGTCACTAACCCGCAAGCGGTGCGCGCCATCCGAGAAATGCGGCCAGGCGATAAAGTATTCATTTATCATAGCGGTGGCCAATCAGGCGTGGTCGGCCTGGCGCGGATTGTCTCCGAGTCGAGGCCCGACCCCAAGAACGCGAAATCGGCGGTGGCGGATTTCGAGTTTCTGACGCGCTTGGAACCGCCCGTTACTTTGTCGGAAATCAAACAGTCAAAGCAATTCGAAGATTGGGCGTTAGTGCGGCAGGGACGATTGTCCACCATGACTGCACCCGAGAAATTTGTGGAATGGATGCGGAAGAAATTTCCGAAGGCGAAGATCTAAATCCGGCGTCCTACATGGGCCATGCGATTTCCAAGATCCAGCGGCATTTTGCTGCACCCCACTTCTCTCCCCGGCCCGTTCGGAATCGGCGATTTGGGGCCGCAGGCATTGCGCTTCGCCGATTTTCTGGCGGACAGCGGGCAGACGCTCTGGCAGGTGCTTCCCCTCGGCCCAACCGGTTTTGGCGATTCGCCTTATCAATGCTTCTCCGCGCTGGCCGGAAATACGATGCTGATCAGTCCCCAGTGGCTCCAAGAGCACGGCTGGCTGGATGCGTCGGCGCTCGGGGAGCTTCCTGATTTCCCCCAAGACGAAGCCGATTTCGCGTGCGTAATCCCCTGGAAGACTAGGCTGCTTGAATCCGCCGCGCGCCAATTTTTCCAGGCCGCCGCGCCTTCTGACCGCGCTCTCTTGGCGGCATTTTGCCACGCCAATACACAATGGCTGGATGATTTCGCGCTATTCATGGCGCTCAAGCAACATCACAACTTTGCGGTCTGGAGCCGCTGGGATCCGGGCATCCGGTGGCGCGAGCCGGCCGCGCTGGCAAGTTGGCGCGAAAAACTGGCGGACGAGATCGCAGTGCAGAAGTTCCAACAGTTTGTTTTTTTTGCACAGTGGCGCGAGCTGCGTGAATATTGCCGCGAACGCCGCATCCGCTTGATGGGCGATCTGCCGATTTACGTCGCCCACGACAGCGCCGATGTCTGGGTGAATCCGCAATATTTTCATCTCGACTCGAACGGCAATCCGACCGTCGTGGCAGGTGTCCCACCGGATTACTTCAGCGCCACCGGCCAGCTTTGGGGAAATCCGATTTATCGCTGGGATGTTCTGGCACGCGATGGCTACCAGTGGTGGCTCGATCGATTTCGCGCGGTCTTGGAAATGGTCGATATGATCCGGCTGGATCATTTCCGGGGCTTTGAAGCTTACTGGGAAGTTCCGGCGTCGGAGCCGACTGCGGTCCATGGCCGCTGGGTCAAAGGACCTGGGCCGGCGCTCTTTCATGCCGCGCGTCTGGCGCTGGGTGAGCTGCCGCTGGTTGCCGAGAATCTGGGCGTCATCACGCCCGCCGTGGAAGCTATTCGCGCCGAGTTTGATTTTCCCGGAATGACCATTCTGCAGTTTGCCTTCGGCCACGACCCGCAGGCGCCCAGTTTCCGGCCGCACAACTATCCGCGCGAGGTAGTGGCCTACACGGGCACGCATGACTGCGACACGACCGTGGGTTGGTGGACGAGCGAAGGCAGAGGCGAGAGCACGCGCTCGGCCGAGGACATTCATCGCGAACGTGAGGTCGCTCGGAAATATCTCAACACCGGCGGAAGTGAAATAAATTGGGCCTTCATCCGCGCCCTGGAAGCCTCGGTGGCCGACACCGTCTTGATCCCCTTGCAGGATGTGCTCGGACTAGGTTCCGAATCCCGCATGAACCAGCCAGCCACCCTGGGAGGCAATTGGCGCTGGCGGTATCGCGCGGAGATGCTTACGTCTGAGACCGCTCGGCGGCTCATGGAACTTGCGAGCTTGTATGAAAGAGCGGCTTAGGGCCTGGCGGCTACTAATTTTTCCACGTCCACGCAACCTAGGTGCAGATGAGTCAACTTCGCCCCGATATCCGTCAGCCCCATTTTGCCGGGAATGATTTTGTGGCAGGTAGTGCAGCCAAACTCCTCAAAGCGCGCTGCCTTTTGACGCTGCTGCGGCGATCGCTGCTTCTCGTCGACTTGAGCAATCAGATTCATCGCCGTCAGCATGGAAATGCAGCCTTCAAATCCCTTGGCTCTCTCTTTGCCTTTCTCAGTGAAGCCCAGTTTGCCGCTCTGCCCCATGCTGTGGCAGCTCTTGCAACCATGCGTATTGAACACATACCGGGCGAGCTCCCGCTGGCTTTTTCCCTCCGCCACCATCCGATCCAGTTCTTGTTGCGCCAGCGCCGAGGATCCGCACAACGTCACCACTAAGGCTGCCAGAGTCAATGAGTAGGTCCGCATATTTGTTCCCCGTCAGAGAACCATGATAACCTCACGAGCGGAGGAGTTGTCAGATGAATTTGTGGTTCACCGGAAGAGCGCTGGTTGGCGTCACGCTGATCGGCGGATTCTGTTGGATCGGTTGGATGGCGCTGCGTGAAACACGGATCAACGATCCACGCCTCGTCTCCTACGATCGTCTTCCATCCGAAGCCATGGAGGAATGTGACTACCAGCCGGTTGCCGCGCACCTGCCGGCCATGGCCGGAAAGATTCCGCTGAGAGCTGCTCTGCTGCAGGAGCGTGTCGCGGCAGCTGCATCGGGTTTGGCGCAAAGGAAGCCGGAGCGAATGATCCGCGACCCGTACGCGGCTTATAGCGCGGTCGCAGTCGACAACACCCACAACGAAGTCGTATTCACCGACGAAAACCTGTTTAATATTCTGGCGTATGATCGCCAGGTCAATACGCGCCCCACTTCCGTGACGGACCCCAAGCGCATCATCGGCGGACTGAATACCAAGATCGAGTTTCAATGCGGCCTGTACATCGATCCGGCCAACGGCGATATCTACGCCGTCAACAACGACACCATCGATACCTTGGTCATCTTCTCGCGTCAGGCCATCGGCAACGTGGCTCCCGATCGCGAGCTGCATACGCCGCATGGCACCTTCGGTATTGCGGTAGATGAAGAAGCCAAGGAATTATACCTGACCGTGCAGCACGACAATGCGATCGTGGTTTTCAATAAGTCGGCCACGGGCACCGAAGCGCCGATCCGCGTGATCCAGGGCAACGACACCGGGCTGGCCGACCCGCACGGTATGGCGCTCGATCCCAAGAACAAGCTGCTGTACGTTACCAATCACGGCTCTGTGCACGAAGTCCGTCCTCCGGTGCCCGGTGAAAAGAAGCGCAGGGTGAATCTACCCGGCTGGCCATTAACGCGCGACGACGCCGTCCCGGGTTCGGGCAAAATGCTGCCGCCCTCCA
>Ga0207700_10001996_pt1 | contig 11638 bp, 9 predicted proteins | sample LARL82metaG_FD_184348 | JGI IMG/M metagenome (GOLD analysis project Ga0207700, IMG submission 184348) | Corn, switchgrass and miscanthus rhizosphere microbial communities from Kellogg Biological Station, Michigan, USA - LAR L8-2 metaG... | ecosystem: Host-associated > Plants > Roots >...
AATGCGCATTCGATGGAGGAGAGCGTCTGCGTCGAGATCTCGCGCGATGACATCGAAGTCTTGCTGGAGCGAAAGCCGCACGCGGGAATGGACCTTCTCACCACCCTCGGCCGGCAGTTCCACGCCGCGCAAAACCTGGTAAGGTCGCGAGCCAGCCGCAATGCCAACCAGGTGATCGAAGAACGCACCACCTTCGGTGAGCACGTTGCGGACTCGGTCGCCCGGTTCGGTGGATCGTGGGCCTTCATCATTCTGTTCGGCGCAATCCTGATCACGTACTCGGCTACGAATGTGGTTCTGGGAACTCGTGCCTGGGACCCTTACCCGTTCATACTCCTCAATCTTTTTCTATCGATGCTCGCAGCCGTGCAGGCGCCGGTCATCATGATGAGCCAGAACCGCCAGGACGCGAAGGATCGTCTCCGCAGCGAACTGGACTTTGACGTGAATCGCCGGGCGGCATCCGATATTCAAGGTCTGGCGAGCCGGCTCAGCCTGCTCGATGAAAAAATCGATGACTTGGGTGATCTTCTGCGCGAAGTTCGGGTACGGAAGTAAGCGTTTTTGGGGCAACGGGCAACCGCCCTCTTTAAACTTGAAGCTCAAGGACACGCCATGTATACTGCTTCATGTCCCACCCTTCCAGGCTGCATCAAGTAGAAAGGATTTTTCAAAAATGCGCGCGTTGCTGCCGGTGTTCTCTCTCGCTTTGGTCATGGCCGTTTCGGGAAGCGCCCAGTGTTTAAGTGTTGCCTCGGAATCCACAATTAATGGAGTGGATTATCATCTCTGGCTGCCAGAGACGCCCGCACACGTGCCGTGCGGGAATGGCGACCTCGTGATCTATGCTCATGGCTACGTTACGCCCGGTTTGCCAGCCGATGCCTGGCTCAACGAGTTGACGATCGGCGGCGTCTTCCTGCCTACCGTCCTGAATCAAGCGGGCTATGCGGTCGCGGCCTCGCGTTATCGAAAGACGGGGCTCGCGATTGTCGAGGGTATGCAGGACACTCTGGCTCTGGCCAATGCCGCTCACAACGCCGCTATTCCGGGACTGCAGTCGCCGCTGCACACGTTCCTGATCGGCGCGTCGGAAGGCGGCCTGGTCACGACGCTTTCGGCCGAACAGCTCCACGGAACCTATAACTCCGCCGGCGCCGCGTGCGGGCCGATCGGCAGCTTCCAGGGCCAAGTGAACTACTTCGGCGACTTCCGCGTCATATTCGATTACTTCTTCCCGGGCGTGATTCCAGGCAATCCAGTCAGCCCCGCCGACACGCTGGCAGCTGCCGCACAATGGCCGGCCTTGTCCACCGTTGCCATTCCTACCGCGCTTGCCAATACCTCCAAGACGCAGCAACTCTTCCGAGTAATGGGCATTCCGCTGCCTGGCGACCCGAGCGTCGTACTGAGTACCGTGCTCGAAGTGCTCGCCTACAATATCTTCGGCACCGCGGATGCCCAGTTGGAACTCGGGGGACAGCCCTACGACAATCGCGGCCGCATCTATCTCGGCTCGTCCAATGACCTCGCGCTCAACCTGCAGGTGAAGCGTTTCAAAGCCGATCCCTCCGCCCTGGCCAACGTCGCCGCGCACTACGAGACCTCGGGCAGGCTGTCGACGCCGCTGGTGACGATCCATACATTGAGCGACCCTGTGATTCCGTACTGGCACGAGCCGCTCTACACCGTGAAAACGCTTTTCGCCGGCGATCTGTTGCAGCGGATCAATCTGCCGGTCGCCGCCTATGGCCACTGCAATTTCACCAGCGGAGATATTCTAGCCGCCTTCGCCCTGATGGTCCTTCGCTCTACAGGATCGAACCCCACCAATGCCCTGCGCACCGCGCTTCCTGAACTGCGGCAAAATGAGTTCGACTCCGCCATGAGCCGGCACACGGCCGCCGCGGCAGCCATACACTAAGGGCCCGTTCACATCGTGCCCGGGCGGCGCCTCCGCTGTGCCGGCATTTGGACCCCTGCGCGCCCCGCGCCGCTCGGAGGTTCGAATGGCAAAGCACCGATCCGTTTCGTCGTCCTATCGTCAGTGTGTTTGGTTATGTGCATGGGGCTCGCGCAGGAGCGGGGTAGGGAAGGCCAAAACACGAGGAGGCGCGGGGAGAGCACGGCAATCAGGCCAATGGGCAACGCTTTCCTCAGCATGGTCCCACGCGCGAGTCGATCGGCGAGACGAACATGGCGAAGGCCGGAACCTGGGCGAGGTCGCCACTTCCCGGCCGCACGTTGAAGGGGAACAATGGATGCGGCATGAGCACGTCCCGCGCATCGACCGCCCATTCCAGCACGGCCGCTTCCGCCTCGGCTTTGGAGCGGGCCACGTCTTCCATATCGAGGGCGGCAACCGCGAGCGGCGCGACCGTCCGCTAGTCCCGGCCCTTGAATACCATGTTCTTGGGCCGAATGCGCCGCTCCCGGCAGTAGGCCAGGTAGAGGTAACCGTAACTGCGGGAGATGTAATCTTTCACCGAAAAACCAAGCTTCCGCGCCGTTCGATCGATCCACGTCGGGCTGCCTTCCAGTTCTAGAAAGTTTCCGATCGGAGTTTCGTCGAGAAGCACCTTCCCGCTCGCTCCTTGTTCCCGGTATTCCGTTCGGAACTTTTCGTAACGAAACACGGGGTGATAACCGATGTGCGCCAGAATGGCTTCCATCGAGTTGGTGTCATGCAGATCGGTTTCGATCTCCCATCGCCGCTTGTAGCGCCCCTGTTCGGATGGCCCTTTAAACGTCAACAGGCCATGGCGATCGACGCACCGCACCCGCAAGAGCTTCCCATGATTGCGCAGAGTACGCTTCCGGTTATCGAACAGAATGTTCGATTCGAACACCCGTCGCTTTTCGATTCGGAAGCCTCTTTCGCGCAGGCTCCGGCGCATACCCGCCACGTCATCCGGCAGGCGCAGTTTGATTTCGATTTCGACCTTCAATCGCACACGCTAAGCGGTTGACAGGACGAATGTCAAGCTCAGGGCACGGCGAACTGTCCGCCAGGAGTGCATTGGCCGGAACGTAATGAAACACACAGGCGGCCGCCTGCTTTCCTCCTCCTTTGCCCGGCGACCGCGTTTGCCGGTGTGCCCGGGTCTCGCAGAAAGCGATAGTCTTGTAGAGAAGTACCAATCCTCAGGAGACCAATGCCTGCTCAGCCCCGTAAATCTGGCCTGCGCCAGCCTGTAACCGGCGCCCTCGCGAGTTTGCTCATCATGGGCCTCTCGCTCGCGTTTATTTCGCTATTCGACTACCAGACCTTTTCCGGCTGGATTTCCTACGCCTTGATGTGCGTCATTCCGATGCAGATCGTGGTTTCGGTGACTTGGGCCTGCAATCATCCTGGATTTGCCGCGCCCCTGCGGCAACCGCACAAAGGCGCTTCCCTCGTCCTTCTGACCGCGCTCATCGGCGTGATTGTCGGAGTGGTGTATTTCGAGGTCGTGGGCGGCGGGATCAATCCGCCCGCTCCCATGCTGATCATGTGCACCATCCTTACGGTCATCGTCACCTTCTGGTTCACCTTCATGTTCGGAGCCTGGCCGTTCAACCGCCTCATCAAGCATCCAGTGGCCGCGGGGCTCACCTTGCTCGCGGCGGTCTACGTGGCCTCCTTCATTCTGTTCCGCATCTTCTTCGATTTCGGCTTCATGCGGGGAGCGCCCGTGTACGCGCCGGCCCTTGATCCGCACGGCATATTCAATGCCTGGAGCGCCCTGGTGTTCTTCGTCGCGGCTTCCGCGGCGATGTTCCTCATGCTCAATTTCGAACTGTGGCCGCTCACCAGGTTTCCAGCCATCATGCACCAGCCCAGACTGGGTATTGTCTGGACCATCATCGTCGTGGCGATCACCGCCATCGCCTTCTACGTCGGCGTCAATCTGATGGGAATGGACCCGGTCCAGTTCATGATCGCCGTTCCGATACCGTTCATCTTCGGCACCATCGTCACGCACAACATGCTGGGAGGTTCCCTGGTCCCGAAAGTAAAGCAGCCGCTCAAGGGCGTTTTGGCTACAATTGCCACCATCATTGTGGGAGGCCTGCTGGCGTGGATGTATGGCATGCTGGCGCCGCACATCACCGGCGCGTTGAAGCATGGCCCTCCGGGTTACGATTACGAAATCTGGCTCGCCTCGGCCCTGCTCGCGGTGACCTTTCCGTTCCTCATTTTTTACGCGGAGTTCTTCAAGATGTGGCCGCTCGCCGTCATCGAACGTGCGGAAGCAGTCGGGGGAGAGGGCCTGTCCGCGGGCGCGGAAATGGCGGGTGCGGAAGGAAACGATTAGCGTTAACCTCCGATAGCAGGTTTGTGGCCGGAATTACGATCTGTCCAAAAGGGCTAGGCCTCCCCGAGCCCTTGCTCGTAACCTGCTAAGCGGCTGTCTCGCCAACCATATAGGTGCATTTTTCCGAAGGGTTCATCAAGCGGCCGATCGCCACCAGCCTGCTCATGGCAGGCGTCGCGCTTTTCGGCGTAATTGCGTATCGCGCGCTGCCCGTGAGCGATCTTCCGCAGGTGGACTACCCCACCATCCAGGTGCAGGCCAGCCTCCCTGGCGCCAATCCCGAAACCATGGCCTCCTCCGTGGCCACGGTGCTGGAACGCCAGTTCACCACCATCGCCGGCCTCGATTCGATGATCTCCCAGAGCGGTATGGGTGGAAGCCAGATCACCCTGACGTTCGACTTGAACCGCGATATCGACGGCGCCTCGGTGGACGTCGAGACCGCCATTGCCTCCGCCATGCCGCTGCTTCCCCCCGGCATGCCCGCGCCGCCCTCTTTCAAGAAGCAGAATCCCGGCGACCAACCCATCATTTACATGGCTATGACCTCGCCGACCCTGCGCATGTCCGATGTCGACGAGTACGCCGAAAACCTGATTGCCACCCGCATCTCCACGATCCCCGGCGTCGCGCAGGTTCAGGTCTGGGGTTCCGCGAAATACGCTGTGCGTGTGCAGATGGATCCGAACGCCCTCGCCACGCGCGGCATCGGCTTGAACGAAGTCCAGGACGCCATCCAGAACTGGAACGTCAACCTGCCCACCGGCACGCTCTACGGTCCGCACACCGCTTATAACGTTCTTGCCAACGGGCAACTCCGCCACGCTGCCGACTACGGGCCCATTATCGTCGCCTACCGCAATGGCGCTGCCGTGCGATTGAATGAAGTCGCCCGCGTCATCGACAGCGTCGAAGACGATAAGCAGATCGCCCGCATGTACGGCAAGGATTTTCCAAAAGATGGCGCGGCCGTGGTCCAGCTCGCCGTCAGCCGCCAGCCCGGAAGCAACACTCTCGAAGTGATCGATCGCATCCGCGCGATGCTGCCCGAGTTCAACAAGATGATCCCGCCCAGCGCGCACCTGATCATCCGGGGCGACCGCGGCAAGAACATCCGCGAGGCCTTCACCGACATTCAGTTCACCATGATCGCCACCTTGAGCCTGGTGATCCTGGTGATCTTCCTCTTCCTGAGGAATGTGCCGGCCACCCTCATCCCGGCCATGGCGTTGCCGTTCTCCATCCTCGGCACTTTCTCGGTGATGTATCTGCTCGATTTCAGCATGAACAACATTTCAATGATGGCGCTGATTCTGTCGATCGGTTTCGTGGTCGACGACGCCATCGTCATGCTCGAGAACATCGTCCGGCACATCGAAAGAGGCGAGAAGCCGCGCGTCGCCGCGATCCTCGGATCCAAAGAGATTGCCTTTACCATCGTCTCCATGACGCTGTCGCTGGCCGCGGTCTTCATCCCCATCCTGTTCATGTCGGGTATCCTCGGGCGGCTGTTCCGTGAGTTTGCGGTCACCATCTGTGCGGCGATTCTGATCTCCGGAATGGTTTCGGTGACGCTCACTCCCATGCTCTGCAGCCGCTTCCTGCGCGAGCCCGGCCCGGAGCGCCACGGCGCGATGTACCGATGGATCGAGCGCGCATTCAACGGCATGCGCGATCTGTACGGTGTCACCCTTCACTGGGTCCTCGTGCACCGCGCGGTCATGGTTCTGACGCTCTTCGGTGTGGTCGGGGCTACCGCCTTTCTCTATTTCGCGGTGCCCAAGGGATTCATCCCTGATACCGATAACGATGCCTTCAACGTTAACATGCAAGCCGCGCAGGGCACCTCCTATTTCCAGATGATTCGTTACGGCGAGCGCGTCGCCAACATCGTGGTCAAGGATCCCGACATCGAAAGCTTTTTCATGCGGACCGGCGGCGGTGGCGGCTCTGCGAACTGGGGCAATCTGAATGTCAATCTCAGGCCGCGCCGCGATCGCAAGGCTACCGTGGTGGATATCGTCAACCGCGTGAGGCCGAAGATTTCGAATATCCCCGGCCTCAAGGTTTCCATGCAGGTTCCGCAGGCCATCCGCGTCGGCGGCCGCAATTCGAACTCCAGTTACGACTACACCCTCTACGGTCCCGATACCAAGGAGCTCTACGCCGTCGCGCCCAAGCTCGAAACCGCCATGGCGCACCTGCCCGGCCTGGTCGACGTGCTGAGTGACCTGCAGGTTAAGAATCCGCAGATTCGCATCACCATCGATCGCGACCGCGCAGCGGCCCTCAACGTCGACTGGAACACCATCTCGAGCATGCTCTATAGCGCTTTTGGTCCGCAACTGGTTTCCACCATCTATGGCGACACCAACCAGTACCGCGTGCTGCTCGAGCTTTTGCCCAAATACCAGACGCAGGAAGACGCGCTCAATCTGCTCTATCTGAAATCGAGCACCGGTCAACTCGTGCCGCTGAGCGCCATCGCCGATCTGAAGCTCAATGCCGGGCCCAACAGCATCCCGCACTCCGGCCAGCTGCCCTCGGTCACCATCTCCTTCAGCCTGAAACAAGGTTTCTCGCTCGGCGCGGCCACTGATGAAATCGAGCAGGCGGCGCACGACATCCTTCCCGCCGACATCACCGGCTCCTTCCAGGGCTCCGCCAAGCTGTTCCAGGATTCCATGAAGAACATGGGCCTCCTGCTCATGATCGCGATCCTCGTCGTCTACATCGTCCTCGGCGTGCTGTATGAAAGCTATGTCCACCCCTTGACGATTCTTTCCGGCCTGCCTTCGGCCGGCTTCGGTGCTTTGCTGACTCTCCTGATTTTCAGAATCGACCTCAGCATCTACAGTTTCGTCGGCCTCATCATGCTGATCGGCATCGTAAAGAAGAACGCCATCATGCAGATCGATTTCGCCCTCGAAGCCCAGCGTGCCGGCAAGCCGCCGCTCCAAGCCATCTACGAAGGCTGCATGATCCGTTTCCGCCCCATCATGATGACCACCATGGCGGCCTTGCTCGGCGGCATTCCCATCGCCTTAGGCTACGGTTCCGGTGGCGAAGCTCGCCGCCCCCTCGGCATGGCCGTAGTCGGCGGCCTCTTCTTCTCCCAGTTGATGACCCTCTATCTCACGCCGGTCGTCTATACCTACATGGCGTCGCTCTTTCCGAAGACCCGCCGCATGCCCAAATTGCGCGAAGTCCTCGAGCCGGCCATGCAATCGGGCGACTAGTGGGGCCAGGCTTTCAGCCTACGGCCGTCTTTCAGGCGGCGGAGTCTTTTGCAGCCGCGGGCGATTGCCGCCTCTCGCCATCAGTTCTCCACCGGGATCCGTTCGACGTGATCGATGACGATCACATCGATCACCGCCTTCTGCGCTTCGAGCTTCAACCCGAGCTGCTCCTGAAGATTGGTGAAAACCGGAGAATCCACCGGATCGGCGGACACATCCGCTTTCTTGACATCGCCTATGGCGAGACCTGCGGGCAAGTTGTTCAGGTTGACGTTGAAAGTATACTTGCCTGGCAGCCCGGTTTTGTCGAGCACTGGACGCGAGACTGCCGGCAAATTGGAGAGCAGCCCGGCGAACGCTTCGATGGGATAGTTTTTGTAAACCATATTCCCGGTAGCGCCGTCGTAGGAAACACTGAACTCGCCGCCGTCACCTTCTTTGAATTTGGGCCCGCCCTTGAGCACGACCAGCCCATATACCGGAAGCTCACGCGTCTCACGGTGAAACCGCAGCTGGAAACGGTCCGCCAGTAAAGGTCCGATCATTCGACGCAGTTCCTCCGTCCCGGCCCCGGCAGCTTTGGCGACGATGTCATAGCGGTCGGAGCTTGCGTTCTTTACAGCCCAGTCCGGTCCGATGATCTGGTAATTCCTGACTCCGTAAGCCATCCGCATAAACTCACCCAACGTGATGTTGATATAGCGTAGGCTGCCCGGCTCCATCTCCCGGGTCGTGCCTCCGCCCCCTTTGTGAATCTTGACGGAAGCAACATCGAAAGCCGGCGTCGGCTGCGCCAAGATGATCCAAGGCCGGGACAAGGAAAACAGTGCGGCGAGAACCATCATGGTCGCGGCGCTCGCGGCAACGGCAGTGGGTGAAACACGCGGAGCAAATACCCGGCCGCCGCGAAGCAATCCCTCGATTCTTTTCGCTAGGCCTGAAGCGCCGTCGAACATTCCAAGCGCGAGCAGATTTCGTGTTCTCCCGCGTTCCATACTCAAAATGCCTTTCAATTCTCCGACGGCCGCTCCACATTCTCGATCGTAAATACCTCAACAGCCGCCTTCCCGGGCTCGAGTTTCAATCCCAAATGCTCGAAAACCGCGAACAGAGACGGCCGGTCCACCTCCGAGATGCCCTCGCTTGCACCGGGGGTCGGCGCCAGATTGATCGGGCGCCACCCCTCTGTTTGAACGTTATAGAGTGCCGTCAATCCGGTCTTGTCGATTACCGGTTTATCCGTCCAATTTGCGAGGAACCGCGCCACATCCAGCATATCCACGGCATCTCCGTGCAAACCGCTGGGAGGGCCGCCGCGGCTGAAGCGGTGGCACTGCACGGTAGCGGCTTCATCGGAACACGCGTTCTCGTTTACCTTGGCCTTGGGCAGCTTGAGGCCGTTCTTTCCGACAGTGAGCACATACACCGGCATTTCCTTGATTTCCCGCCGAAGTTTCAGCTGGAAGCGTTCCGCTAGCAGGGATTGAACCATCTGCCTCAGCGTTTCGATCTGGACTTTCATTGAAGTGCCGGGTAGAAGCGCATCCTTGGAAGCGAGCGCGTCAATGTCATATCCTTCCGAGTGCAGCCACTGCGGCGCTCCTACAATTCGATCCGTTTGGAATGGAAGTTCATAAGCGCTCGCGATGGTCATAAAGAGCGGCGTGTCTTTCGCCGTAAATTTTCCACCAGGCAGATACTGCATTCCTGCATGGAGAATGCCGTCAGGATTGCTGCGCTTGACTGACGCGACTTCGAACGAAGGCCGCACCTGAGCCAGTGCAACCCATCTGGGGGACAGGGCGACAGCCCCGGTAACCAGTAGCAATGTAGCGACGCTCCCCGTTACCGTTTGGCGCCTGACCCGAGGAGTAAAGTCACGTCCCCGGCGCAGCAGGCTTTCGATTCGTTCGCCGAAACGAGAACCGTTGCCAAAAATTCCTGCGGCCAAAAGCTCCCCCGAAGCGGCTTGCCTCCTGGCGAGACGCAGCTCATACAATCGCGCCAGGCTTTGTGCATATGGACGGGCCGACTGCGTGTGGGCTACCACCCAATCGTCGCAGGCCGCCTCACGCTCGATCTCGACCCGGCGCAGAATCCACAACGCCACCGGATGGAGCGCAAGTGCGGCGCCCAACATCCGGGCGAGGAGATTCGTCCAGTCATCCCACCGCACCAGATGCGCCGACTCGTGCAGCAGAACGTGCTCCATTTCTTCCTTCGATAGCTCGGATGGGAGCGAGGTAGGCAGAATGACGGCCGGCCGCGCGAAGCCGACGGCGATCGGCGAGTCGATCTCCGGGGACAACAGGAAGCGGGCTCGCCGGCTGCTTGCCGGCAGGGGAAGGTCTGATACGATCGCGCGCCGCTTCAAACCGTTGAGGTAAACATAACTCCGCGCGATTTGCGCCAGGCGATAGAGCAGAACGACGCCCCACGCTGCCGCGACCCACAAAGGCCAACCGCTGGAATCGCGCGATTCGACCGTCACTAACGGTGCAATATCGAGTACCGGCGCGGGCGCGGATGGTGGAACGTAAACAGATTTTGTGAATTGTACCGGCGCCGGCTGGAACCACTCCCGCGCTGAGGCGATGAAGCGAGGCGCCGCGGGCAGAATCAGCGCCACCACCAGTGTGGCCCACCAGATCGCAAAACGGGTCGCGGCATTCATTCTCGGCGCCAGCCGCAACGCCAGCCACACGAGAGCCGCCAGGAAGGCTGCTTGCCACAGGCTGTTCAGCACCGCGATCACTGCGGAAACGATTACCGTGTTCATTCGCCTTTCTCCTTCAACAGGTCTTTCACGCGCTTCAGTTCGGCATCGCTTAGCTGTTCGTCGTCGATCAGATTCAGAACCAATGCCTCGGCGGAATCGTCAAAAAACCGGCTCAGCAGGTGACGAACGGCGCTGCGGCTGGCCTGTTCCCGGCTCACACGAGCGTTATAAATATACGCGCGGCCTTCTTTGGCTGCGGTGTGGCGCAGATAGCCCTTATCCTCGAGAATGCGCAGCGTGGTCAACACCGTGTTGTACGCCAACCCCAGAGACTTCGGGAGGGCCTCCGCCACCTCGGCTACGGTCGCGCTACCCTTGTCCCAGATCACGTCCATGAGACGCAATTCCGCTTCGGTTAGCTGAAGTGATTTCTTTCGGGCCAAGTCCGCTCCTCAACTAAGGAATTAAGAATCAGCCTGATTGTATGCCGCTGGATAAAGGATGTCAACTAAAAAATTAAGAGTTCCGGAAGTATCGAGTGTGCTTGAAGTCCAGGTTTGCCGTGTTAGAATCAACGCCTCGTCGAATTGGTGGCTAGGGTTCCGCTGCGATTCCATTCGCAGGTCTGGGCCGAGCGCCACATAACGCGGGATTTCCGCTAGCACCTGGAGCAAAAGACGCCTGAGGGATCGATGAGCACCGCCATCGGTGCGCCTATTTTCAGGCATTGGGGGCTAGAGGTGAGATTTCCAATCAGCATCATCGCGGCAGGATTAGTGCTCGGCGTCTTCGTCGGCGTCGTCGGGACAGGCGGCGCTTTTATCGTTCCGGCGCTCGTATATATTTTTGGCTTGGCTCAATTGAAGGCTCAGGGCACCGCCCTACTCATCGCAGCCAGCCCTGTTTGGATATTCCCATTATTGCCCTATTGGCGAAACGGTCAGTGCGATTTGAGAATCGCCGTCTTCTTGGCGATCGGCGTTGCAATTGGTGGCTACTTCGGAGCAACTCTGGCGCAGCATCTTCCAGAAGCATTTGTTCGAAAAGCGTTCGCGTTCACGCTCATGGGCCTGGCGCTCAAGATGTTTTTTGAGCGTTGATCGCCCAGTGACAACAACCGGCTCCGCTCCCATACGGAGCCGCGACCGTAGGGAGCGGTCGAGTCGCGGACAAGAACCCGCTTGCGGCAGCGGGCGTGGACTATATTAGTGGGTGTCCTCGTCACGTTTCACTGCGCATTTGCTTTGCGCAATGTGCATCGCTCTTGTTGGCGAATTCACGGGGCTCTGCATTCCACGCGCGCTCGCTCAAGCCGCGCCTGATCCCTCCAATGCTCCACGCTTCGATGTTGCGGTCGTAAAGCCGAACGGCGATGGTGACTA
>Ga0207700_10002000_pt1 | contig 11620 bp, 8 predicted proteins | sample LARL82metaG_FD_184348 | JGI IMG/M metagenome (GOLD analysis project Ga0207700, IMG submission 184348) | Corn, switchgrass and miscanthus rhizosphere microbial communities from Kellogg Biological Station, Michigan, USA - LAR L8-2 metaG... | ecosystem: Host-associated > Plants > Roots >...
GAACTCGATCGCCCCGCGCAGCGAGTAACTGGCCAGGCCCAGGGTCCGCTCCGTCGCATCGATGGCCGAGTACACTGCCATTTGAAGGATGAAAGGCGACAGCACGCGATCGTTGACCAACTGCATGTGATAAGCCAGCGGAGCACGGCGCCCATCTCGGACGGTCAAGGCCACCGGCACGGTTTCAGCTTTACGCCCCAGCTCGCCGTAGATGCTGGTGCTGCGGTCCTGCGTAATGGTTCCCATCCACTCACGCGCTGTGGAAATCTTGAACGAAGCCGAGAGATTAGGCAGCAGTGCCAGCACTTCCGCCCGCGCGAATGGCAGCTCCGTCTCGCCCACCGACATGAATCTGTGTCCGAAAGCATAGATGCGCTTGCCCTGCACTTCGGTTACCGTGCCCTCGGCTCCGATGGTTAGGTCGCCCGATAGCAAATCCACCGAGATCATGTCGCCGGGGCGAAGTTGTCCTGGATTGCCCATCTTCGGTGGCAGCGCTCCGCCGCTCGAAATCCCCTGGCGAGGCTCCATGCCCAGCTTCTGAAGCTCAGGAGCGAAGCGTTCGAGCGTGCCGGAAGTGAATCCGCTGAACGATACCGGGGTGGCGATTTCCATTAGCGTAGCGTCAGGAGTATGGGCGCCGGCCAGGGAGGCGCTGAGCGGAATGTCCCTTCGTGCGGCGCGAGGTTCCGCCGGTGCCTTGGCCCCCTGAGACCCACTGATCGCCAGCATCTCCTCGATGGGCCGGATCCCCGCGATCGGTTCCTTGGCGAAGTTGAACGCCAGCGCGACCGCACCTACCAGCCGCCCATTAATATAGACCGGGCTCCCACTCATGCCCTGCATCACGCCAGTCTTTTCCAGCGGTCCACCGGAAAGGCGCGCCAGGATGACCGATTGACGGGGGCCCAAATTCTCCAGTACCCCGAGGATCTCCACCTGGAACTCTTCGATCTTATTGCCGGAAAACACTGTCTTTCCAACACCATGCTGACCGGTACGTACCTCCGAAAGCGGGAATATCGCGGTTTGGGGGAAAAGATTCGATGATACAATCAGTAAGACGAGGGATCGAAAGACGGCCACAAGCCCATTTTAGTCCCTTCGGTCAACGGGTTGTCGGAGTGAAGTCGTGTCGCGTCGAGACCGATTCTAATAAAGCATGGGAACCTACGCGGAAAGCGTGACCGGAACGAACGCCGCTTCGGCCGGAAAAGCGCAATTGCCCTGGACGGCAATGCTGTGGTTTGGGATCTTGTTGATCGCCTGCTACGCGCCAGTGCTCTTTGGCCTGGTGCGGCAATGGGCTACCGATGAGGACATGGGGCATGGTTTTTTCGTCCCGGCCGTGGCGGGTTTCATCGCCTGGCAGCGGCGCGACGAACTCGCCTCCATAAAACCTGTTCCAAACTATTGGGGACTGGCGCTGGTTATCTTTGGCGCCATCCAGATGATGCTCGGCACGCTGGGAGCGCAAATCTTCATTGCCCGGACCGCTTTTCTTGTTTCGCTGGTGGGCGCCGTTCTCTTCCTGGGGGGCACACGCACGCTGAAGATCCTGGCCTTCCCGATGTTCCTGTTGATATTCATGTTTCCCATCCCAGCCATTATTTACTCCAGGATCACTTTACCTCTGCAATTATTCGCCTCCAGTGTCGCCGAGACCGTGTTGAACTTCATCGGTACGCCGGTTTTACGGGATGGAAATGTGCTCGAACTGGCGAATGGCCAGCGGCTCTCGGTAGTGGAAGCCTGTAGTGGCATCCGCTCGCTGCTCTCGCTTTCGTTCCTGTCGTTGATCTACGCCTACTTTTTCGACCAAAAGGTTTGGATGCGCGGCGTGCTGCTGGTGGCCACTATTCCAATCGCTATCGCCGCCAACGCTACCCGCGTCACACTGACGGGGCTGATCAGCGAATACCGGCCCGATCTGGCGCAGGGCTTCTTCCATACATTGGAAGGCTGGGTGCTGTTCATTGTTGCGCTGGTTCTTCTGGTAGCATTCCATCAACTTGTAAATCGTATCTACGTGGCCCTTCACGGGGCCAACCCGGAGGCGCCTGTCGGTCATGCAGCTTAATTTTTTGAAGAGCCGTACCGCGCTCGTGCTTACCGTTCTACTGGTGGTTCAAGGTTCCCTGTTCTACGGATTCTCGCGCGGCGAAACGCCTCCAAAGTATACGCCCTTGGACAAGTTTCCCACCCAGGTTGGCGGATGGCGCATGGTCCAACAGGGCGTGATGGAGGACGAGGTCAAAGAAGTTCTACGGGCGGATGACTATGTCACGCGCGACTACGCCGCATCGCCGTACAAAGTGGCCAATCTCTTCGTGGCATTCTTCAAATCGCAGCGGGCCGGGCAGACGCCCCATTCTCCGAAGAACTGCCTCCCGGGATCGGGTTGGGTTTGGACCGTTTCCGATATGATCCCCGTAAACGTTCCGGGGCGAGCTGAACCGATCCAGATCAATCGTTATATTGTTTCGAAAGGCGAGAATCGGTCGGTAGTACTGTATTGGTATCAATCGCGTGATCGGGTAGTCGCCAGCGAATATAAAGCGGCCGCATTTGTAGCTTTCGACGCACTGCGCTATAACCGCACCGATACGTCGTTGGTGAGAGTAGTGGTGCCTATCGAAAAAGGACAGCAGGATGCCGCGACCCAGACCGGCGTCGAATTCATCCAGGCCTTCTTCGGCACCCTTCGCAAGTACTTTCCCGCCTAGACTTTGACTTTCGACGTCATCGTCGTCGGCGCGGGCCCCGCCGGATCCACTGCCGCGAAGCTACTCGGCGAGGCCGGCCTTTCCACGCTACTGCTCGACAAAAGCGCATTTCCCCGCGACAAGCCCTGCGGCGGTGGCATCAGCGCGCGCGTGATACAGCGCTTTCCGTACCTGAAAGCCGCGCTCCCAAGCATCCCGGTGAACTGGGTGAACAAGGTGTACCTCGAATCGCCGGCTGGATTCGCGGTGGACTATCGCTCGGATGTTCCTCTGTACCTCATGATCCGCCGCTGCGAGTTTGATAATCTGCTGTTCTCTCTGGCACGCCAGCACGTGGAATTCCAGGCGCCCGCGCTGGTGCGGATGGTAGTGCCGGGCGGTGACGGCGTGACTGTCACCGCGGAAGTGAACGGCGAACCCAGAGACTACCAATGCAAGCTGGTCCTAGGTTGTGACGGCGCTAATAGCATCGTTGCCCGTGGTTCCGGATTGCGAACCGGAAGCGTTCAGGCTGACTACGCCATCGACATGATGGAAGAAACGCCCTATGAGGAACTGAATCTACCCGAGCGCGACCGCATGTACGTCTACTATCGGATCCGCAGCCACTACGGCTACGGTTACGTTTTTCCCAAAGCGAGCCACATCAATCTCGGCGTCGGCTTCAAACTGGACTACTATCTTTCAAAATTGCGTGGCGAGCATTATGCGCATCACACCAGCTTCATCGAAGGCTTGGCTTCGAAGCAATTGATCGCCGGCCGATCGAACCGCGCCAACTTCCGCGCTTTTCCTTTGCCGATCTCCGGCCCTCTCCGGCGTACTTCTTCCGACCGAGTCCTCGTGAGCGGCGATGCCGGTGGTTTCGTGAACGCTCTGACTGCCGAAGGAATTTACTACGCCATGGTGAGCGGTGAACATGCCGCACGAACGGCCATTGCCGCCGTTAAGGCCAACGATTTCACGAGCCGCAGGCTCAGCAGCTACGAACAATCATGGAAGCAAGAAATCGGTGTCGAGCTCGAGAAGAGCGTAGCATTCCAAAAGTTGCTGCTCGGCGACGCGAACCGTATCGACCGCGTGATTAAGGCCGCGGGCAGGAATCCAGTTCTGGCGGACTTGCTGGCCCGGTATTCCACTGGTTCATTGCCACACGATGAGTTCAAACGCGCTTTGATCCGGCGCGCGCTCCCCATGTATGTTCGCGAAAAGGCGCGGAAGCTGGTGTTCAGCTAAGACTTCACAGGTTGGAAGCTCGAACTGGCCGCCGGCTCTAGATCCTTCGGCATCACAATCCAAGCGACGATATACGCTACCACGCCGAAAACCGGCACCGGCCAGACCGAAAGCACCAACCAGAGGACTCGGACCAGCGTCACGTCCAGGCCAAAATGCCTCGCAAATCCGGCGCAGACCCCGGCGATTTTTCCCTCGCGCACCGGCCGGCTCAATCGCTCGGCCCTGTGATTTGGCGGCGGAGTGCCGCGGCCTGTCGCGGCTCCACATTCATTGCAGAACTTGTCCTGCTCTCTTAGCTCGATTCCGCACTTAGTGCAAAACATGAAATTTCCCCTCGCTTCATAACAACGCACGCGGGTCCCGATTTGTTCCCTAAACCAAAGCAGTCAAATCCCTAATATTTCCGACCGTCTCGAGCTTCCGCACCATCTCAACCACCCGATCCGCCTTCTGCTTAGGCCACTTCGCGAAGGCCGCGCAGTCCTGAAACTTGCCCGCGACGTCGTCGAAGCTCATCGGATCCACTGGACTGCCCTTGCCAAAATCGGCGCGCCCGGAAATCGTCCGGCCGTCCTGCAGCTTGATGTCGATGATGGTGGTCATCTTGTTATAGCCAGCCGCCTCCGCCTCCGGATGCACGCTGAAATGGACGCGCTGGATCATGTCCTGAACCTCCTTGCGCCGCACCACCTCGTCGGTGAATTCGGTCAGGCCGGCCTTGCCGTAAAGCAGCAGTGCGGCCATGCAAAACTCCATGCTGAATTTGCCTTGCAGCGCATCGGTGGGATGGTGATGAATGAGCGCGTTGGGCATGTTCTTGTTGGTGCCGACTGCCACGCTCTCCACCTGATTGGCGCGGATGTTGTTCTTGTGGATTAACCGCAGCATCTCCGTCATCCCGGGATGAGTGAGCGACCCGGATGGAAACGGCTTGATTGAAACGCCAGGCGATGCGAAGGTCCAGGGCTTGCCGAGCTTGTTCTCAATCGCCGCGGGATCGTAGCCGCCGCCGGCTGCGTGGAAAAAGCCGCGGGGAGCTTCCAGAATCTCGTCGCTGGCCGTCCAGCCGAGCGCTACCAGGTCCGCCGCCACCAGTCCCGACTCCGCCGCGCGACCAGCGTGAAAGGGCTTAGTCATCGTTCCGAAATTTTCGCGGAACCCGGCGCCCTCGCTGGCTGCAATTCCGAATGCTCGTGCACAGCGCTCGCTATCGAAGCCGTACAGTTTCGCGGCAGCGGCGGCCGAGGCGAAGGGCCCGACCGTTCCGGTAGTGTGGAAGCCGTCTTCATAGTGCCGTGGTGCGATGGCTTCCGCGATTTTGCATTCCACTTCCACGCCCACCTGATAAGCCAGCAGCAAATCCCGTCCGCTCATTCCGCGCGCTTCGGCCACTGCAAGCGCTGCTGGAAGGCAAGGCGCAGTCGGATGGGTCAGCAATCCGTAAACGCGATCGGGCGCCACCGCCAGCTGTGTATCGTCGTAATCGTCGGCATGAATCCCGATTCCGTTTGCAAAAGCCGCGAATCGCGTAGGTGCCCTCTTGCCTGTTCCGATGAGAGTGGCGTCGCTGCGGGAACCGCCCAGCGACTGCACATAACCGCTGGTAATCTGGCCGAGCTTGGCGACCGAGCCGGCCAGCGCCAGGCCCAGTCCATCCAATATCGATTTCTTCCCGAGTTCGAGGACGTCCGATGGTATGTCCGACAATTTGGTCCGGACCACGAACTCGGCGACATAGTGAGTGAGTCCGCCGCCACCGGCCGCCCGCAAGGCGAGACCCGCTCCCGTTCCTAAAAGGAGTGTTCTTCTCGTGAGGTTCATGCTTGTGAAACCTTTCCCAGGATGGCCGGCTTCCGCGCTCCCGTGGCCGACGGAATGTTGCCCGCCCTCCGGTGATACGTCTGATACGCTAACACGGCGAACAGGATGGCTTCCTTGGCATCCACATCGATTCCAAACTCGGTCGAAGTTGTGATTCTCGGCCGCAACTCGACTCGCAGCCGCTCCATCATATATCGATTATGCGCGCCTCCGCCGGATACGATGACGTCGGCTGTTTCTGGGTATTGGGCGATCGACGATGCGATCGTTCGCACCGTCAGTTCCATCGCGGTACGCAGATCGATCCCTGTCTTGCGGATAAACTCCACCCCATACTGCTCGCGCCCGCAGGATTTTGGCGGCGGTTGAACATAGTAGGAATCATCCAGCAGCGTCGCAAGCAACGCCTCGTCGACGCGTCCACCACGCGCGCCTTCTCCATCGCGATCGAAGGGCGGCGCGAGTGCGTCCATCACCATGCTTCCAGGTCCGGTGTCGAAGGCGACCACATTTTCTGGCCGCGCATTGGCGGGAATCACGGTGACGTTGGCGATCCCTCCGATGTTCAACGCAATGCGAGCGCGCTCCGGATGCTTGAAGAGCTGGTAGTCGAGGAAAGGAACCAGCGGCGCGCCGTTTCCGCCGGCGGCCATGTCACTGGTCCGAAAATCGGCGATGGTTTCGATGCCGGTGCGCTGGGCAATCACCGCCGCCTCGCCGATCTGCATGGTGCTGGCGATCTTGCGCCCGAGAAAATCGACCGCTTGGCCTTCGTGAAAGATCGTCTGCCCGTGCGATCCGATCAGCTCGATGGTCTCAAGCGGCACGCCGGTTTTCTGCAGGGCTTCCGCAAAAAGCTCACCAAGGAGGAAGTTGAGCCGTGCGACTGTCGCCGTATGAGTGGTCGTGTTTGAAACCGACAGGATCGATGCGCGAACTTCGGGCCGATACGGAACGGTTTTGGTCGCGACCACCTTAATATCGTCATCGATATCCACTACCGCGACGTCGATGCCGTCAACCGATGTGCCACTGATCAGTCCCGCTACTCTCACGGACGCTTCAATTCCTTTTGGAGATCGTGCAGCAATTGCAGGGCCTCGATCGGACGCAGCTCGTCCACTTTCAAATTTCGAATCCGCTCGGCGATCTGATAATTCACCGGCTCAAACAACTGGATCTGCATCGGACTAGGCGCGCCGCGCGGCGCCAGTTCTTCGGTCACAGCTTGCTCCGATCGCTCGTGCAGCGCCAGGATCTCACGCGCCCGCTCGATCACTGAAACCGGTAATCCCGCCAGCCGTGCCACTTCTATCCCGTAGCTGCGATCGGCCCGGCCCGGTTCCACCTTGCGCAGAAAGATGATCTGGTCGCCTGCCTCTTTCACCGAAACATGTAGATTACGGACGCCGGGCAACTGGTCGGCCAGTTCCGTCAGCTCGTGATAGTGCGTCGCAAAGAGCGTGCGAGCGCGGATGCGTTGGTGGATATGTTCGACCACCGACCATGCCAGCGCCAGTCCATCATAGGTCGCAGTGCCGCGGCCGATTTCGTCCAGCACCACCAGACTGCGCGAGGTCGCGGTGTTCAAGATCACTGCCGTCTCGGTCATCTCCACCATGAACGTAGACCGACCGCGCGCCAGATTATCAGCCGCCCCGATACGTGTGAAGACGCGATCCACAATGGATAGCGCGGCCGAATCGGCCGGCACGTACGATCCCATCTGCGCCAGAATCACGATGGACGCCGCCTGCCGCAGGTAGGTCGACTTGCCGCCCATGTTCGGACCCGTGATCACGGCGATAAACTGCGAATCGGTGTCGAAGTAAAGATCGTTGGGGATGAAGCGCGCCGCTTCTTTTTCCGCCAGCTTCTCGATCACCGGATGTCGCCCCGCCACGATGCGAATCTCGCCCGAATCGGAAAAGCCGGGACGGACGTAGCGGTTCTCGGCGGCCACTTGTGCAAGCGCGCACGTGACATCCAGCTCAGCGATAGCCGCCGCCGTTTGCCGGATGCGCGCAGCATGCTCGGCCGCAAACTGGCGCAGCTCCTGGAAAATCTCGCGCTCCAGCGCCAGCATTTTTTCTTCAGCGTCCAGGATTTTGCTCTCGAGCTCCTTCAGTTCCGGCGTAGTGAACCGCTCGGCATTAACCAAGGTCTGCTTTCGCTCGTAATCCGACGGCGCCAGGTGCAGGTTCGACTTGGTGATTTCGATGTAATAGCCGAAGACATTGTTGAACCTGACCTTGAGCGACTGAATGCCGCTCCGCCCGCGCTCGCGCAATTCAATCTGAGCGATGTACTGGCGGCTGTTGCGGGAAATATCGCGCAGTTCATCGAGTTCGACGTGGTAGCCGGGACGAATCGTGCCGCCGTCGGCGAGGTTAGCGGGCGGCTCTTCGGCAATCGCTGTGAGAATGCGGTCGCCGAGCTCGGGAATCTCATCGAGTCCGCTCGAAATTTGAAAGAGCCTCACTTTCGTAAACGACGAGATTTGCTCTTTGACCCGAGGCACTAACGCCAGTGACCGGCCAAGCGCCAGCAACTCGCGTGGTCCAGCTGTGCCCAGTGTCAGCTTTGCGAGCAATCGTTCCAGGTCGAGCACTTGAGCCAGCAGCTTGCGGATCTCCGAGCGAGCAATGGTCGCTTGCAGTGTTTCCTGAACCGCATCCAGCCGCGCCTCGATTTCCGGAAGCTGCAGACACGGCCGCAGCAGCCGGTTGCGTAACAGCCGTCCGCCCATCCCGGTGCAAGTTTGATCCAGCACATGGATCAAAGTGGATTCCTTGCTCTCGCCCGCGAACAACGGCTCCAGCAGTTCCAGATTGCGCACCGTCACCGCGTCCAGAATCATCGAATCGCTGCGGTCGTAGTAAGTCGGGCGATCCAGATGATCCAGCGCCGATTTCTGCGTCTCGCGCAGGTAATGCAGGATCGCGCCGGCGGCGGAAACAGCCAGCGGCCTGTCGCTCAACCCGCAGCCATCCAGCGTCAACAGGCGGAAGTGCTCTCTCAAGCCACGTTCGGCATGATCGATGTCAAAAACCCAATCGTCGACGACCGTGCGAACGCCCGGCAGGCCACTGACCGACTCCGCCGCCAGCACCTCTCGCACGTTCAGATTTTCGAGCGTCGCGTTTACATCCGCGAGGTCGATTTCCGTGGCGCGGAATTCGCCTGTGGTAATGTCGGCGTGCGCCAACCCGGCGCGCGACCCGTTGCGAAAAACCGAGGCCAGGTAGTTGTTCTCGTGAGAGCGCAGCAGTGACGATTCGGTAGCCGTGCCCGGCGTAACCACGCGAGTTACTTCGCGCTTGACGAGCTTTTTTCCCGGACCAGCCTCTTCCATCTGATCGCAGATCGCGACCCGGTAACCTTTTTGGATCAACCGCGAGAGATAGCCTTCGGCAGCGTGATAAGGAACGCCGCACATCGGAATCGGCTGGCCTTTTTCCTTGTTGCGGGCGGTCAGCGTGATTTCAAGTTCACGCGCGGCGGTGATGGCGTCTTCGTAGAATAACTCGTAGAAATCGCCCAGCCGGAACATCAACAGGACGTTGGGAACCTGCTGTTTGACGGCATGATACTGCCGCATCAGCGGCGTGGAAGGGGAGGTGGCTTGAGAAGTTTCCTCGCCGCCATCAGGCATAGATGCCGCGGGTCTGGAGCGCGAACGCGACGCGGTCGATGGCCAGCATATACGCCGCCAGCCGGTTGTGCACTTGGTGCTTGTCCGCATAGCCGACCACATCGCGGAAGCTGTTCACCATGATTTCTTCCAGTCGGCCGTTCACCAGCTGCTCATTCCAGAAATATCCCTGCCGGTCCTGCACCCATTCGAAATAGGAAACGGTAACGCCGCCGGCGTTGGCCAGGATATCCGGAATCACGAAGATCTTCTTTTCAGCCAGGATCGCATCCGCTTCCGAAGTGGTGGGACCATTGGCCCCTTCGCAGATGATCTTGGCCTTGATGCGCTCCGCGTTCGCGGTAGTGATGACATTCTCTTTGGCGGCGGGTAAAAACACCTCGCAATCCATGTACATCGCCTCATCACGGTCAACGTCTTCGGCTTCCGGAAAGCCGGTGATGGAGCCAGTGTCGTGGCGATGCTTCATCAATGCTTCTACGTTGAGGCCGTGAGCGTTGTAAACCGCGCCATCGTATTCGATGACGCACACGATCTTGAAGCCGGCCCGCGCCATTAGCTTGGCTGCCATGCCGCCCACGTTGCCGAAGCCCTGCACGATTACGCGGGTATGGCCTGGATCGAGACCAAATCGTCGCAGGGCCTGCATGGTGACGATCATGCAACCGCGCCCGGTAGCCTCTGTTCGGCCGCGCGATCCGCCCAGATCGAGAGGCTTGCCGGTGACCACCGCGGTGCACGTCTGGCGCTTGTGCATCGAGTATGTATCCATGATCCAGGCCATGGTCTGGGGATTGGTGTTGACGTCCGGCGCCGGAACATCGCGTTCCGGTCCAATGATGTCCATGATCTCGGCGGTGTAGCGGCGCGTAATGCGCTCCAGCTCGCCGGGGGATAACACGTCGGGATCGCAGATAACGCCGCCTTTGCCTCCGCCAAACGGAATGTTCACCACCGCACATTTCCAGGTCATCCAGGCGGCCAGAGCACGGACTTCGTCCAGCGTAACGTCCGGCGCGAAACGAATTCCACCCTTGGATGGGCCGCGGACGATAGAATGCTGCACCCGATAGCCCGTGAATACTTCGATCCGGCCGTCATCCAGCATGACCGGAATAGCGACCTTCAGCTCTAACGACGACGTTCGCAGTACCTTGCACAAGCCCTCATCCAGGCCTAACCGCGCGGCGGCTTCATCGAAGCGCGCGGCGGCCGATAGCCACGGATTGATTTCGTTATCGACGGACTGGGTCGCTTCGAGAATCATGAGGTGTGCCTCCGACTACATTGTAACTTCGAAATGGACGATAGAGGAACGTCGTCTAACGTCTTCTGACTTATCGGCTGAGATTGAAGCCGATAGAATAGTACTAGCCTATCGATGCTTCTTCGCATTCATTTCTTTCCAGGACTCTGCTTTTTGCTACTGGGCCTGGGCTTTCTGCTGGTCGTGTACCGGCGGCTGGTCGAGCGTTATCCGGAGTTCAGGACCACGCTCGTTCTGGCGACAGCCATCTCCATCGTCTTGCAAGGGTTCGGTTATGTCCTGGAATTCCAGCGCGTACAGCAGTATTTCCCGGTCTGGTGGTCTACCTGGCTGGCCTGCGCCGCCCTGGTGGAGGAAATGTTCCTGATCGGAATCTACTTCGGCCTGCTGGTTTGGAGCAAGGCTTCCGAATTCCAGGCTCCCCGGCGTGCGTTCCTGCAGGCAGCCGGCGCCGGCCTCTGCATCACACCCATGGCAGGCACGGCCTTCGGAATAGTGACCAGAAACCGGTTTCGCGTCAGTGAAGTTAAAATTCCGATTCCCAATTTGCCCAAGGATCTCGATGACCTGCGGATCGTTCAGGTGACCGATATCCACCTCAGCCCCTTCTTGAGCGAGAGGGAGTTTGCCCGCGTCGTTGACATGGCGAACGAAACTCGCCCCCATCTTGCGCTTGTGACCGGCGATCTGATCACCCGGCGCGGTGATCCATTGGATGCCTGCCTGCGCCAACTGGCCCGATTGCGCGCTGAAGCCGGCGTGCTGGGTTGTCTCGGCAATCACGAGGTCTATGCCAGAGTGGAGAACTATGTCACCACCGAAGCACGGCGCATCGGAATTGAATTTCTGCGTTGGCAAGCCAAAGTGCTTCAATTTGGCAGTGCGAGGATCAATTTTGCCGGCGTTGATTAC
>Ga0207700_10002001_pt1 | contig 11618 bp, 3 predicted proteins | sample LARL82metaG_FD_184348 | JGI IMG/M metagenome (GOLD analysis project Ga0207700, IMG submission 184348) | Corn, switchgrass and miscanthus rhizosphere microbial communities from Kellogg Biological Station, Michigan, USA - LAR L8-2 metaG... | ecosystem: Host-associated > Plants > Roots >...
CTATTCCTATGACGAACTGGCCCAGCTAAGTGTCTCTGATGGCCATTTATTACTCGTTTCCAGCCTTGAAGATAAATGGGGGACGTACGGCACCATAGGTCTGGCACTGGTACACCGGACCAGAGAAGCCTGGATCATTAAACTCCTTTTGATGTCTTGCCGGGTCATGGCACGCGGAGTCGGCACGATCATGATCAATCATATTCTTCAAAAGGCACGCGAAGCCGGGTGCCGGCTGCTTGCGGAGTTTAAACCTACCGACCGCAACCGCATGATGCTCATCACCTACAAAATGGCAGGCTTTAAAGAGGTACAGCGGGAGGAAGGAACAATTCTTTTTGATAATACCTTTCAGACGGACTGCTGCTTTCCTCACTACGTGCAAGTCGAGTTGGACAAAGATGAGTAAGCCCAATTATGGCAGTTTGGGAAATGGTGTTAGCGTCATTGGCGCAAGCCCCAGTCTTGAGACCGGAAGCATGTCTTTAGACCACACGAAAATAGCGATTCCAATAAAGTTGTGGACTATGAAGCTCCGGCAAATACTCTGCTATCCAAAGCTATTTATGAAACAACTCTAGATACGGCCCCACCAGATGTTTACGTGCACATGCAGAATCTACTCCAGCGTTACTGGAAATCAGGGAGCAAATCTCTGCCGCCCGACGCTTCAGTAGGTGTTTGCACCTGTATAACTCCAACCAATCCGTCCAAGAAACCACAAGTGCCAAAAGAGAGGGCACTACGAAGAAGGGAGACTTCATGTCCTGCAAAAAAAACAGCTTTCTGCAAGGCGTTTGTGTTGCTATAGCGCAATTTGCAATCCTGGTGAATTTACTCCAGGCTCAAACAATGGCGGCGAATGTACCCCAGCCTCAAACAACGGCGGCGACGGTTACTGACCCCGGAGTACGGCCCACCGGCAAAATGCAATTCGAGCATGATCTTCTCGCGGATTGTCCAGTAGTGGGAGGCAAGTTTCCGGAGACACCTTGTATCGACTTTGTGCAACCTCGAGCCGTGCCACCCGCACCCCCTGCCGACGGCGCTGGTCAAATCTTTGGCGCCACCCTTGACTTGGCCACCGCAGGCAACCTGTTGGCTTTTTGGTTCGAAGGCCTGAGCGTCTTCGAAACGCCCGCCAGCGTCAACGGAACAGATAATTCAGGGACCCCAGGTAAATTTATCAGGGGCCTTGGGCCGTCCTACAACGCCTTAAGCTGCTTCGATTGCCACTCCCAGCCCGCCATTGGCGGCAGCAGCCCAGGTTGCGTTGGTTCCTTCTGTTCTTCATTGTCCCAGACGGTAAAGTTCTCATCGGAAACTAACCCGCAGATCCTGGCTGCAACAGACAGAAATGCAACTAATTCCATCCCCGACTTCCTCCTGGCGCGGCAGGCAACCGGCCCGCTGGTCGAGGTCCGCTTCCCCAGGGGAGCTGCAGCCAACGGCAACGCCGCTGCTGTGCCACCCGGCGCTGTAGCACAACTTTTTGTTATTGCCGGACGAACGGACGCCCCCTCCAGTTGCAACATCACCCAAGTGGACTTTCAGACTCAGGAGAAGAACAACAATCTTATATTCCGGATTCCCACTCCAACTTTCGGACTTGGCTTTGTCGAGAACACCCCAGAACCTATCCTGGAAAGTAACGCCGGCGCAGCAAAAACCCTCGCCTCGAATTTGGGCATTACAGACATCAAATTTGGCGTGTTCAATCGCAGCGAAAACGATCAAACCATTACTCGTTTCGGGTGGAAGGCGCAGATCAAGTCTTTGCTCACGTTCTCTGGCGAGGCTTCCAATGTGGAGATGGGTGTAACCAATGAGATGTTTCCCACGGAGAGAACATACGGGAATTTCCCCAACTGCACCAACGTCAACCAATTGCCGGAGGACGTGACGCAGTCCCTCACCGGAAACCAGATCGCAGCCCTCACAGGCCCGCTTCCAACGTCAGAACCATCACCCGATGAGTCGGGAGTGGCCTCGAAGATCTCATCCAGTATCGAGAACTTCGCGATCTTCATGCGCCTCAACGCCGCTCCCTCAATCTGTAACTTCGACAGCGGCATCAGCCCTACCACTGGATTTTCGAACTGCAATAAAGTGGACGCAACTGTGCTGGATGGAGCGGCTATATTCGGGACTACCGTTCTCGGTCCACCAGCGACATCGGGGCTGCCGAATATTGGCTGTGTCCTTTGCCATTCGCAAACCCTGCACACGGGACCATCTACTACTCCGAGCATGGACAACGTAGACTTCCATCCCTTCTCCGACTTTGCGCTGCACCACATGGGCGGACTCGCTGATGGCGTGAAGCAGGGCCGGGCTGCCGGAGACCAATTCCGAACAGCGCCGCTCTGGGGTCTTGGCCAGCGGCTCTTCTTTCTCCACGATGGCCGGGATAACAACTTGATCCAGGCAATTAAGGACCACTGCATTTCCCCTGCTCGCGGCGTGTCCGCCGACCAGGGGATGTCGGAGTCGGAGGCCTGCACGGTCGTTTCTAAATTCAATGGCCTTACCGTGACTCAAAAGCAGGATCTTCTCAACTTCCTGCGTTCACTGTAACTGAAAGAATGGCGAGCCCCTGCGGGTTCGCCACTCTTTATCTTCCTGTGAGCCTCTTCTAACTTGGCCAGGGCTGCACCCTGTATATCCGTGCGAGATTCAGAGAAATCACGGTACAAATGAACGTGATTTAGTGACTCACGATGGTATGCGGGCCACGAGGAGGCTCATTGGGAGTATTTACTGTGACCTCAATTTTCGTTTTCGGGATGTCACGGCAGCATGTTTTCGCGAAGCGGCGTTAGAGAGTATAAGCGAAATTGGGCGGCCCAATGTGCATCGTGTTACCAATTATGCGGGAAGTTATGAGCATGGGTAACAGGGTAATTTGGCCCCGGAAGTATGTACTTTACGCAAACCGCCACAAAAACAAAAATCTGGTCCGTTCGCTTGTCTGCACATTTATAATCTACGCCGGCACTGCTGGAACCTAGGAGGAAACGTGGAGACCTTCGTACGAGAAGTTCGCTATGCCATCCGTAGCTTGCTCCATGCTGGAGGTTTTACCGCCGTTGCCCTCATTACTCTGGCCGTCGGGATTGGGGCGACTACTGCGATGTTCAGCGTAGTGAATGCAGTATTACTGCGGCCACTGCCATTTCATGATCCGCAGCAATTGGTGGACGTGAGCGAGTCTGATCCCAGGTATGGTGCCCCTGCCCCAAGCGGAGGAACCTTCTCATATCCTGATTTCGAGGATGTGCGCGCGCGCAGCCGCAATCTTCAGGCCGCTGCGTTTTACAGCAGCAGTCTCACCATGACTGAAGGTCCGCGGGCAGTCCATGTACAGGTCGAAACTGTATCTGCGAGCCTGTTTAACCTGTTGGGGGTGAGTCCTTCTCTGGGACGCGGTTTCACCGACAATGAAGATAAGGCCGGACCCTATGTGGCTGTTCTGAGCGATCGTTTCTGGCGCTCTCATTTCAATGCTAGTCGTGATGTTCTTGGAAAAACAGTTGACCTGAATGGCGTGGCTGTTTCCATTATCGGCGTGATGCCTCAGGGTTTCCAATTCCCTATCCGTGCTGAACCCATTGATTTGTGGTTCACATTCGCCCACTACCTTGAACAGCAAAAGAAATACACGCCGCCAGTGCAGCGCGACAACCATCATCTGGGCGCAATTGCCCGTCTGCGGCCTGGGGTTACACGGGAACAGGCAAATGCTGAAATGGCGTCCATTGCACACGCCTTGGCAGGGGAATATCCGGATTCCAACAGCACTATGGGTATTGCTGTCCGTCCGGAACTCGAATTCATCGTGGGTGATACGCGTACTCCCTTGATGATTTTGTTCGCAGCCGTCAGCCTGGTGCTTTTGATTGCCTGCGCCAATGTGGCCAATCTCCTGTTGGCTCGCAGCACCGGACGGGCGCGTGAGATCGCATTGCGCCTCGCGATAGGAGCGAGCCGTTCTCGGATTGTCCGCCAGCTTGTCACGGAATCTCTCGTGCTTGCGCTTGTCGGGGCAGCAGCGGGAATCGTTGTGGCCTATGGGGCTCTCTCCGGAGTCCTCCACCTTTATCCCAGCAATTTGCCCCGTGCTGAAGAGATTTCGATAGACCTGCGTGTCCTGCTTTTTACAACTGCTATCGCCCTGCTGACTGGCATCCTTTTTGGTCTGGTGCCCGCGTTGCATGTCTCCAAACCCGATTTGACGGAAAACATGCGTGAGGGCGGCAGGACCAGTACTGCGGGGGCGGGCCAGAACCGGCTTCGTTCCACCCTGGTCGTTGCTGAAACTGCGCTAGGTGTCATGCTGGTGATCGTTGCAGGTCTCCTGGTGCGTAGCTTCCAGCACCTCTCCCATGCGAACTTGGGATTCAATCCCACCGGCCTATTGACCGCCAGATTTGATCTGTCTGAAACTCGGTATACTCACGACCAGGCAGACCGCTTTGTTGGAGAGCTTTTCAACCGCTTGCGGGTATTGCCCGGTGTGGTTTCGGCTTCCGGCACACGCCCTCTTCCGCTGTATAACGATGTGTTCGCTTCCACTTTCGACCTGGTGGACCATCCGGCACCCAAACAAAACCAACCCACTTCCGCGTTCTATCTGGTTGTTCCGGGATATTTCGAAACGATGCAGATTCCGCTCATTAGCGGCAGGACGTTCGACCAGCGCGACCGGCGCGACTCACGCCCGGTCACGATCATCACCCAGGAGTTCGCCAGGAAGTACTTCCCTGACGAAAACCCTATCGGCAAACGCATTACAGTCGAGATAGCCGAGGCTGGACGCGAGAACTACAGAACACGAGAGATAGTTGGCGTAGTTGGTGATATCCGGAGAACCAATCTTCGGGCCGCGCCCATACCTTCTTATTATCTTCCGCTGCCCCAACTCATGTCAGGACCGCCAACGCTGGTGATAAGGACGTCCACTGATCCTGGCAATCTCGCTTCTGAGGTACGCAAAGTCCTCTCTGGAATGGATCCAGCGATCGCTTTGTATGCCACGAGCAGCATGGAGGATCACCTGGCGCTGGACCTGGGTCTCACCCGTTTTCAGACAATCCTGTTAACTATTTTTGCCGGAATTGCTCTGTTTCTCACTGCTGTGGGCTTGTACGGCGTCATAGCCTACGTGGTAGGCCAGCGCTTGCATGAGATTGGAGTTCGCCAAGCGTTGGGCGCCACCCGTACAGACATATTATGGCTGGTAATGAAACGTGGCATCAAGCTGGTCCTTGCGGGAGTGAGTATAGGAATAGTCGGCGCTTTGGCGCTGGGTGGTTTTGTCGCAGCTCTGCTTTATGAAGTGCCGTCCCGCGATCCATTGAGTTACCTGATTGCCTGTGTGGCTCTAGCTTCAGTGGGTCTGCTGGCCAGCTACATTCCTGCGTTGCGCGCCACGCGAGTCGACCCGCTGGTGGTGCTGCGCTACGAATAAAGCTGAGGATAGCCAGGCCGTGGGCGCACGATGCACAAACGGTTTGTGTCAGGGCACAACTCCAGTTGTGCCGAGATTTTTTTAAAGAATTCGGGCTTTAGCCCCTGCGCTGTTTCCTTCTGATTCGCAATAACCAAATCCCATGAACTCTGCTGCCATTGCACAAGAGGCAACGGTGATTTCAGCGACTGATTCGCTGCCGCCGCACCTCGTCAAAATACCGGGCGAACAGTGGGCGCTCTGGCGAGCGATCTGCTTGCGCAGCGCCGGATTTCCTTTCGAGCTGCCCCAGCAACTCGCCACGCCCGCAAGCGTCGAGGCTACAAATCACCTGTTTTCGTTGGAGCAGGCTGCCGCAGAGAAGATCAACGAAAACATGGCGGCCCTTCGGCTTCTGCTGGATAGCACCACCGATCAGGCACAAAGAAAAACTCTTCAGCACTCTCTGAAGCAACTGAGCAAGGGAAAGCTCCCCGCCCCCACCGGTACTGCAGCCGCTAGCATCACCCGGGAACTTGAGAAAATCTTTACCCAGATAGAAGAAGCCAAAATACAGTTCATCGGCCAATTCCAAGCAGACAGGCTGGAACTATCAACCAAGATCAGAAAAATCGCTGCTGACTCTGACTTCCGCCGGGCCATTCTTTTTCAGAATCGTGTTGCGCTGCGCCGCGTTATGGCGGCCTTTGCGCATCAGGATGTCCCGGCAAAGCGTGGTTTTAAGGAAAGACAAAATGAGGAACTCATTGCCAGCTATCTTCAGCGCTATTGCTTGAAGAATGACACTATCGGCTTCTTCGGCCCCGTAGGCTGGGCAAAACTGGTTGATGGTAAAGATCCTTTGTCAGTCCGCCCCGGCCCGACCCTGTTGTCACGATCTTCTGTCTACTTTGAGAACTGGTGCATTGATGCCCTGGCGGAAAAAATTTCTGCTATCAAGTCACTGCGCCCATGGTTCGCGCCCCGTCTGCTGCCCTTCTTTTATCTCGAAGCAGGCGTGCTTTACTCCTCCGGGCCAGTCTCCCATCTATCACCAGCTCACGTCGCTATCCTCGAACGTTGCAATGGAGAATCTACCGCCAGGCAGATCGCCCAGGCAATGATTGCCATGCCTGAATACGGCCTGCGCACTGAAGGCCAGATCTATGGCATCCTGCAATCTTACGCCACGCGCGGAATTATCTCCTGGGGGTTGGAACTTCCTTATTGTCTGCATCCCGAGCAGAAATTGCGCGAACTGCTGGAGAAAATCGAAAGAGAAGAATTGCGTCGCCCATTGCTGGAGGAGTTGCGGCAACTTGAAGATGTCAGGGACAAAGTCTCTCGCGCCAGCGAGCCCGCGCAATTGGAGAACGCGCTTGAGGAACTGGACGACACCTTCACGCGCCTGACCAACCGCTCATCCACAAAATCCGCAGGAGCCATGTACGCGTCCAGGACCTTGGTTTACCAGGACTGCCGGCGTGATGTGAAGGTGGAGTTAGGCCCGGAAATGCTTGCGGCTCTGGGCCCTCCTCTTTCCCTTCTGCTGACCAGCGCCCGGTGGTTCAGCTGCCAGGCAGCCGCTGCCTATCGCCATGAGTTCGGCGGCCTCTATGAGGAACTGGCACAGAAGAACCATAGCCCGAGAGTGGATTTACTGCAATTCTGGGCCCGGATCGAGCCGCTGATTTTTGATCCGGTGCGGAAGTTATTCAACCAGATAGTGCCGGAGTTCCAAAGCCGCTGGGAAACAATTCTGGCAGTACCCTGGGATGAAGGGCAGGTGGAGTATGCCAGTGCGAAGCTGAAAGCGCAGATGGAAAGCGTGTTTGCGATGCCCAGCGCCGGGTGGCAACTGGCACGGTATCACAGCCCGGATGTAATGATTGCCGCCACCAGTGTGGATGCTATCCGCCGTGGGAATTACATGTTTGTGCTGGGTGAGGTCCACATGGCAGAAAACACCATACGGCAGTCCTGTATGGTTTCCCAGCATGAGAAACCTGAAGAGCTGTTCGATGCCTATCAGACCGACCTTCCCCAACCCCGCGTAGTGCCTGTTCCGCCCCGGCATTGGCCCAGGATCACCAGTCGTACTTCCCTAACGCTGACATCTCCGCGCGATTGCCATCTCGAAGTATCCAGCGCGCCGGTTGCCAATGCGCCAAGGTCCCGCGTGGTCCCGATTGCCGGGTTTACAGTAGAGCGTTTCGGAGAGAACCTGATCGTAAGCAGCCGGGACAAAAGCCTGAAATTCGATGTGATCGAATTTGTCTCAGAACTTCTTTCCCATGCGGCCATTGAAATGATAAAGATCGTCCGCCCCCGGCCTCACGTGCCCCGCATCACCATCGACAAACTGGTCGTTGCCCGTGAATCGTGGGCTTTCCCGGTAAGTGAACTCGACTTCGTTCATCCGGAAACCGAATATGAACGTTTTCTCGCGGTGAGACGCTGGATGCGCCGCAACCATTTACCGCGTTTTGTATTTGCCCGTGTTCGCGTGGAAGTAAAGCCCTTTTATATCGATTTCGACAGCCCTGTCTATGTCGAAATCTTCATCAAGATGGTGCGCAGAATGGTGTCCAGTGACAGCACCGAAGGCAGCGTCACGCTTACCGAAATGCTCCCTACCCCGGAACAGGTATGGCTGCCGGACTCTGAAGGACGCACTTACACCAGCGAATTCCGCATCGTGGCCTGGGACCTCGCAAATTTGAGGTCTTCCGAGTTGGGCTGCGCGGATTCACAGGTCGTTTAATTTCTAAAAAGCCTCTTCTTTATTTGAGACGAACTATTGACCTTCATTTTCGGGAGGACTCCTTGAAATCCCATACACTTGATACCCCGGTAGTCCAAGTTGGCTCCTGCACTACATTCACGGATGTGCTGCGCACTCATGCTGAGCATCAGCCTTCGCGTACGGCCATTACATTTCTGGAAAATGGTGAAAAGGAAAGCGAGAGCGTCACCTTCGCGGAACTGGATCGCCGCGCGCGCGCCATTGCTGCTTTCCTGCAACGCGAGAAAAAACAGGGGCAAAGGGCGATCCTGCTGCTGCCCTCGGGAATCGAATTCATCACTGCTTTCTGGGGATGTCTATACGCCGGTGTGATCGCTGTTCCGGCTTTTCCATTTCGCTTCGAAAGTTCGCGCAGAGGCCAGGCTTGGTTTCGAGCCGTCGCGGCCGACGCTGAGCCGCAGGTGGCGTTTGCGTCGCCGGAAATGATCGCCAGATTGCACAAGGTTGAAAGTGCTGAAAACGATTCGCTTGTTTCGTCCATGACCTGGCTCAATGCACAGTCCATCGATTCATCCTTGGCAGATGAATGGTGCAATCCTTCTATCCATACAGAAACCGTTGCCTTCCTGCAATACACCTCCGGCTCTACCTCGTCGCCCAAAGGAGTGATGATCTCTCACCGGAACCTGCTTCACAACATGTCCGTCATCCAGGCTGCCTGCGGTACCGGTGCAGATTCCACCGTGGTTACGTGGCTGCCGCTGTATCACGATATGGGCTTGATCGGGACTGTGCTCCACCCGCTTCATCAGGGGGCTCGCTGCGTGCTGATGCCCCCCAGCGCGTTTCTGCAAAAACCTTCACGCTGGTTGCAGGCCATCTCAAAATATCGCGCACACAGCAGCAGCGCTCCCAATTTTGCCTATGAGCTCTGCGCCCGCAGGATTTCACCGGCTGAAAAAGCGCAGCTCGATCTCTCCAGTTGGCGCGTCGCTGTGAACGGAGCGGAACCCGTACGACCTGAGACCATGGAGTGCTTTGCCGCTGCTTTCAGCGAATGCGGTTTTCACTCCGAAGCTTTCCATCCCTCCTATGGCCTGGCTGAATCTACGCTTATGGCCACCGGCGGTGAGTCAATGCTCATGCGGGTTTCCAGCGAAGCCTTGGAGCAAAACACCGTTCGGGAAGTTTCCGTCAATGAACCAGCGCGGGTTCTTACAGCATGCGGTACCATCGCCCCCGGCCAGAAGTTGAGGATTGTCGATCCTCAGACACTCCAGGACTGCAAGACAGGACATCTGGGAGAAATCTGGATAAGCAGTCCCAGCGTGGCGCAGGGATATTGGAACCGGCCGGAAGAAACAGCAGCGACCTTTCATGCGCAACTCTCCTCTGAGAATGAAGCGCGTTTTCTCCGTACCGGGGATTTGGGTTTCCTCTCCGGCCGGCAGCTTTTCATCACTGGCCGTCTGAAAGACCTGATTATTCTCCATGGCCGTAATCTCTATCCACACGATATCGAACTCACGGTGCAGCAATGTCATCCCAGTTTGCGCTTTGGTGCTGGAGCGGCCTTTGCTATCGAGGTTGATGGCCATGAAGTATTGGCTGTCATCCATGAAATTGAGCGCCACTCTGAGGTACCCGCGGAAGAGCTATTCAAAGAGATCCGCAAAGCAGTGCTCCTGGAGCATGGCATTCAGGTTTACAGGGCTGCGCTGCTGAAGCCGGGAAGCATCCCTAAAACGACCAGCGGAAAGATTAAGCGTGCTGCCTGCCGGGCCGCTTTGCTCGCCGGAGAGATGGAACTGCTGGCCAGCAGCACTCTGGTGGCAGCAGGTCTGGAGCCAACATCTACCGGTCGAGAATTAACGGGAGTTAACCTGCTTCAAACAGAGCCGGGACTGCGATTGGAATTGCTTGAATCTCATTTGCGGGAAGAGATTGCACATATCGCCAAGGCCAGTCCGGCTGAAATCAACTCAGAGCAGTCTCTCGTCGGCATTGGTCTTGATTCCGTTGGCTCTGGCGAACTTGCCGCCCGTGTCGCTACGGACTTTGGAGTTCACATCGATATCACCAGCTTGCTCGAAGGCCTCTCCCTGAACGGTCTGGCTGAAATGATTTTGAATCAGCTTGGCACCGAAAAAATACGGCCCGTTTCGGAGAATTCTCCAACCCGCGACTCCTGGCCACTCTCACACGGGCAGAAGGGACTGTGGATTCTCCACAAAATCGCGCCCAACTCGGTGGCTTATACCCTGGCGAGCGCAATTCGCGTCCACAAAAGATTGATTCTTCCTGCGCTGGAAAAAGCATTCCTGCAAGTCGTCGAGCGTCATGCAATGTTACGCACAGTTTTTTCCGGGGAAAGCGGTGAACCGGCGCAGCGGGTTCAATCCGTGAAAGACATCAACCCTGCTCAGCACCTGCGGCGTGTTGATCTTATGGCAACCGAAGCCGGCCGCCTGCGAGACATACTGACGGCAGAGGTGCAAAAACCATTTCTTCTCGAACAGGAACCACCCATCCGGCTTATCGTCTTCTCGCTTCCCACCGGTGAAGACGTGCTCATGCTGGTGCTGCACCATATCATCGCCGATTTATCGTCCATTGCTATTCTTCTGCAGGAGATCAGCGCGGCCTATCTGGCACAATGCAATGGGCAGGCTGCGGCTTTGCCGGAACTTAACTTCAGCTATCTGGATTTCATCTCCTGGCAATCCGCAAAAATGGGTGGGGCTGAAGGCGAGTCCCTCCTGAATTATTGGCGCACGCAGTTGTCCGGCGATCTTCCTGTGCTTCAGCTTCCGGCAGACCGTCCGCGCCCGCCTTTGTTTTCCTATCGCGGCGCCTCTGAAACTGTTGACCTGCAGCCGGATCTCTATCACAAGATTCAACTCCTCTCCCGCCGTGAAAATGTCACGCCTTTCATGCTGCTGGCTGCTGCCTTTCAGGTTCTCCTGCACCGCATATCCGGACAAGACGATGTATTGCTCGGATCACCCAACAATGGCCGCAGCCAACCGGAGTTCACCGGGGTGGTCGGCTATTTTGTGAATCCCATCGTGTTGCGCTCCCACTACGAAGGATCGCTCTCTTTCAGTGCCTGGCTGGCACAGGCAAGGCAGACGGCTCTCCAGGCTTTCAGGCATCAGGATTATCCTTTTCCACTGCTCGTAGAACAGTTGCATCCGAAACGTGAAGGCGGAACTTCCCCGATTTTCCAGGTTATGTTTGTCTGGCAGGAGTTGCCCGGAAGTGAAGGTGAAGCTCTCTCAGCCGCCTCCATTGGTGAGTCACTCAAACCACTCCACTTCGCCGGTGCGCCTGCCGAACTGGTTCCGCTGGATAATCACGGATCGCAGTTCGACCTCACCCTGCTCATGAGTGCAAGCGGAGCAAATCTGCTCGGCTCACTCA
>Ga0207700_10002003_pt1 | contig 11615 bp, 7 predicted proteins | sample LARL82metaG_FD_184348 | JGI IMG/M metagenome (GOLD analysis project Ga0207700, IMG submission 184348) | Corn, switchgrass and miscanthus rhizosphere microbial communities from Kellogg Biological Station, Michigan, USA - LAR L8-2 metaG... | ecosystem: Host-associated > Plants > Roots >...
TGTTGATGTTGCCACCGTAAGCATGGTAGTGCCCATGCCCGGCACTCCGACGTTCCATCGAATGAATGCCGATGGAAGGATCCTCACGACCGACTGGTCGAAGTATGACGGGAAAAAGCATTGCGTTTTCGAGCCTGCGCGGATGTCCCCGGAAACGCTCAAAGCCGGAACGGAGTGGGTGGCGCGACGCTTCTACTCCCCTCGCTCGATCACTCGCCGGCTCTCAAACTCGCGCGCCGGCATCTGGTGGAATCTTCCCAGGAATCTGGGCTACATGCTGGCGAACCTTTCGAACGCTGGGCCGTCGTGGGATCCGAGTCAGCAACTGTAGGCACGTCATCGGTCGGTTCGGTTGTTAGTATCAGGCAAAAAACTGGGCGCTGATCTACAAAGGCCCCAACCGGAGTCGTGATCGTTTGTGACTCCGACGCGGTTCGATTCCTCTCACAGTAGGGCGGAGAAATTATTGATGGAGCAGAGCGCCGCTCGCGTCAATTCGCGAATGTTGAATATCACAACCGAGTCAATGAGTGAAATCGCGTCAAATTCCAAGGGTGGCAATTCTGCACCACCTCCCAGTCGGACTCCAGCCAACCAACGCTCCGGTATTATAGCGGCGTGGATTGCCCACGAGAGGGGTCATCTCGATGACGAACACAAGAGTTGTACTGTGCTTGCTGTGGCTCGCCGGTTCTCTGGCTAACGCTCAAAAACCCGCTGGGTCCGCAAGCGAGAAGGAGACCTTATTGATTGCACTGGAGAATGGCTGGAACCAGGCACAGTTGCATCACGATTCGAAGGCGCTGGACGGGGTGGTGGCCGATACCTTCATCAGCACGGATAATGACGGTACTTTCATGACCAAGGCTCAGTTCCTGGCTGACAATCGAGACGTCTCCTACGCTCCCAGCCTTATGGCGAACAGCGAGGAGCGGGTCTTCCTATATGAAAATGCAGCCGTGGTTGCTGGAATCTATCACGCCAAAGGGCTCAATAAAGGTAAGCCCTTTGATCATTATGGGCGATTCACGGACACGTGGGTTTATTTGAACGGCAAATGGGTGTGCGTCGCCAGTCATACAAGCGCGCTCAAGAAAAAGCATTCGGAATAATGGTCGGCCTCAAGGCCAAAATCACTTCAGACCTTCCACTAGGTAGAGATCGGACAGGGTTCGGACGTAGCCGTACACGTAGGACTTCCCATCCGCCGAGAGTTCGACGCCGCGGATGGTATCAATCCCTGCGGAATCGCTGGGCACGAGTTCCTTCCACGGTTTTCGTTGCCCCGTGGACAGTTCAATTTGAACCACTTTGGCTGGAATCGCGCCAAAACGGTAAACATAGAGGAGCCGTCCATCCGCAGACCAGCCCGTCGGCACCTCATCGGGCAGCACGCCGGAGACCGCTACAGGATCGCCACCGGCGACGGGGTAGAGATAGATCCTGTTATCCGGTCCGTTACTGGCGACAAACTCCCCCTTCGGAGAAATCAACACGGCCGGGTTCACGCCTTCGGGGCTGATCGGGCGCGGCTTGCCTTCCTCCACAGATTCTACGTAGAAACGGAATCCGTGTCCGGCCTCGTTGCCGGAGAACACCATGTGCTTCCCGTCGGGAAGCCATCGTCCCCAGAGGTGATTGATCGAATCCTGGAAGAGCGGCTTCGATTCTCCGACCCCGGTCGGAAACAACAACAGCGGTGCGGGAGCGGTGTTAGGCCGCACCGCCGCCCATTTCCCATCGGGAGACAACGCCGCGCCGTTTCCCTCACTTAGCCGGATCGCCGGCGATCCGTCGGTCTTGCGAATGTAGACAGCATACTTGGGCCCACCACCTTCGCCGCCTTCCGTGAACAACATGGTGCTGCCGTCGGCCGATAAGTCACCCGGCGTGGACCAATCGAGCCACGACAAGTCATGTTCCTTCGAAGCTCCGGGAGCGAGTCCTATCATTCCGGCGCGGTCATTGCCGCGGGTCAGCAGCACATTGCCATCCCGGCCCACATCGAGCAACGTCAATTCGCCCGGAACCCGCGCCAGTAGCCGAACTGAGCCGGAGGGGGTGACGGCATAAAGCGATCGGTCGCCGCCCGTTCGCGTCGCCGTGAACCAGATTTCGTCCCCGCCCGGCGACCAGGCCACACCCTGAATGCTGTCCCACCCGGTGGAGAGGGTCATCTTTTTCCCAGCCAAATCCACCATCGCAAGCGAGCCGCCGTCGTCGCCGAGTTGGGGGTGGTCAATCAGAGCGATGGCCGTTCCCTTTGGGGACATTCGAATGTGGCCAATCCACCCGTCGGCCTCGTAGAGCAACTTGCCCGGGGGAAACTCCAGCCGGTTCCGGCCGTGCTCTCGCCGGACAATCGCCATGGTGCTTCCATCCGGAGACCAGTCGGCCCACTCGACATCCTCCATGACTTCACGCGGAGCACCGCCGACCAGAGGCACGCGCGCTAATGTTCCTGCGTAGAGGAATCCGGCGACCGGGTGGCTGTTCAGCGAAAGCGCCATTTCACCCGCTGACGAGACACCCAGAACATCAGCGCCCGCCGGTTCCAGTTCGTGCGATTCCGGGCTCTCTGGACGAGTAGTGAAGAGTTGCAGTGGCTTCCCCTCCCAGGCGGCGCTGTATATCAGAGTTTTGCCGTCTGGAGCGAAACGAGCCGCACGGACCATCCCCCTGCGAAACGTGAGCGGATGATAAATCGGCAGGGAAGCCTGTTCCGGCCGTCGGAGCACAAACCCAGTGGCCAAACCGGCAAGCAGCGCAGTCAGCGCCGCGATAGACGCGATGCGCCATGTGTGGGCGCTCGTTCCGCGGACTTCACGGGTTGCTGCCGCGGCTGCAGGGGTGGAGGACCGAGCGGCCGGCGGGCCTGACGCGCTGGCCCCGCTCGCCCGCGAGGTGTCGAGATCGCGCTTAATGCGCTTCAGATCTCCGCGCAGTTCCGCCGCAGTCTGGTAGCGCAAGTCGCGATCCTTCTCGAGTGACTTCAAGATAACTTCTTCGAGCCGTGGTGGAATGCTCGGATTTACGCTCGAAACCGGCCGAGGCATCCGATTCAAAATGGCCTCGAACACCACACCGCTGCTGCTGCCCGGAAAGGCCACCACGCCTGTAGCCATCTCATACATCACGACGCCGAAGGAAAACAGGTCCGTGCGGGTATCCACTTCGTCGGCGCGCACCTGCTCCGGCGACATATAAGTTACCGTCCCAATAGTTGAACCCGGACTGGTCATCTGCGGCGTTGGGTCGGTGGCTGTGTTTCCACTGAATTCCGCGGCTACTTTTGCGAGGCCGAAATCCAGTAGCTTCGCCTGCCCGCGCTTAGTCACGAAGATATTGGCTGGCTTGATGTCGCGGTGAATGATTCCCTTGCTGTGGGCAGCGTCCAGAGCGTCGGCGATTGCGATGCCTAGCGTCAGAAGAGTCTCAGTGTCGAGCGGACGCCCAGCGATGCGGTGCTTCAGCGTGACCCCATCGAGAAACTCCATCGCGATGAAGGCAAGGCCATCCTGTTCGCCGATGTCGTGAATCGTGCAAATATTGGGGTGGTTCAGGGCAGAAGCAGCTTGCGCCTCGCGCTCAAAGCGGGACAGGGCCTGCGGGTTGCGGGCAACCTCATCGGGCAGGAACTTCAACGCCACAAAACGGTGAAGCCGAATGTCTTCAGCCTTGTAGACCACACCCATCCCGCCACCGCCGAGTTTCTCAACGATGCGGTAGTGCGAGATGGTTTGGCCAATCATCAGGGGCAAATCTTACGTGTGTGAAATGGCCAAGTCAATGAAGGCCCTGGATTTGCCACTATCGCCAGATGCTGGTTGACGTAATATTGCCGTCCAATGATTCCCAGTTAGAGCACTCTCGTTGGTTGCAGCAGCGCGTATTTCAACGTCCATGATGGCGCGAAGTCTTCATCGTTTGCGCGCATGTCCACATGCACCGTGAAACTCTTTATAAACTCTAATTGCGAGAGTTCCCTGCTGAGCGTGTGCGGAAGTACCGAGTGCCTCTGCAATCCTTCAACCCGATGGCAAGCTCGAGCAGGCAGCGGCACGGCAAAGTCCAGAACCGCAACTTGCGGAGCCGCTGATAGATGCGCTGCAACACTGGCTATTCGAGCCGGCAAAGATTGACGGCAAGCCAGTGGCTCTCAAAATTTTGCTGGGCATTCGGCTCGCTGCTTCTCATTAGGATTTCTGTGTCTGTTTGCAGCCCCGCGACTTGATAGTACATTTTACATTTCTATTGCGAACGCCAAAACAACCCACCGACATTCCGGTTCTCCGAGCGAGTCGAGTGCTCACAACCCGCCCTTCGGCATTTCGTACCCAGAACCTCAGGTAAATCTCATTCCGTTCGTTAGGAATCCCCTCAAAATCTTCCGCTGGTCGTGATTGGTGCCGGAAAGCGCATTGAAATCACTTCTGCCTGGGGCTGTCAAAGACCCGCGGTGACGTCCCCTCTTCTTTTTTCCTACACATCGAGTTTCCTACACATCGAGCGGGTACAATCAACTCTTCAAGAAAAAAATAGTAGTCTCTCGAAGAACGCAATCTATCTAAATGAGAACCAACTCAATGTGGCAACCAGCGCGAATTCTATCTTTGTGTTTCCTCTTTTTATTTCTGACCGTGAGCCTTCTGGCACAGCAGTCTGCGCCTCAACCGCCGCCCACTGTTGTGTTCATGACCGATTTCGGCATCTTGGACGATTCGGTAGCTCTTTGCAAGGGCGTGATGTACGGCATCACTCCAAACCTCCGGATTGTCGATCTCACGCACCAAGTCGATGCTTTTTCAATCCGGGACGGCGCTCGCTTCCTTTTCGGCGCAACACCTTATTTTCCAGCCGGAACTGTATTTGTGGTCGTGGTTGATCCTGGCGTAGGTAGTTCGCGAAAGGCCGTAGTGGTGAAATCGAAGCGTGAGCAATACTTCGTGTTGCCCGACAATGGACTGATGACTATGGTCGAAGATCGCGACGGCGTGGAATCCATTCGCGAAATCACGAATGCTGATTGGATGATCGGCGCCAAAATCTCCTCAACGTTTCATGGCCGCGATATTTTTTCTCCGGTCGGAGCTCACATCGCGCGCGGCGACGACTGGATCAAAGTCGGCCCTGAAATCGAGCACCTCGTGCGACTCGATCTGAAACCTGCGACCGTAGACAACCGAGGTCTGAGCGGAGAAGTAATCGCCCTGGATGGCCCATTCGGCAACCTGATCACGAATATCGATGTTGACGATTTTGCGAAGCTCGGGTACCAACGCGGTGACACGGTGGGGGTCACAATCGCCGGCCGCAAGATTGAGATGTTGTTCGTTAAGACGTTCAGCGATGTGCCCCTCAAACAGCCGTTGCTGTTCATCGATTCGCGCGGACGGGCCAGTTTTGCACTTAACCAGTCGAGCTTTGCGGCGGCCTATAAGATCAATCCGCCGCAACCGGTATTCATCCCGAGAAAGAAGAACTGACGACAGCAGCATCGCCGAATCCGAAAGGGATCAAGAATAGGGTAAGGTCTTACACGGGGAATGATCATGAATGCGAGAAGAAGCTTTCCTATCACAATGAGCCGATGGGCACCGACATTTGGATTTGCAGTCCTATTTCTGATCACAGCGTCCACGTGGGCACAGAGCTTCCGTGGCGCCATCCATGGCATAGTGAGCGACCCAAGCGGAAGCGTAATCGCCGGAGCCAAGATCACCGCCAAGAGCGTGGCCACTGGACAGCAGCGTGAGGCTGCGACCGGTCAGGACGGAGGGTACGTGCTCGCCGAATTGCCCGCCGGCGAATACACGGTCACAGTGGAATCTGCCGGACTGTCATCATCCGCACAGAGGGTTCAGGTTGATGTTGGGTTGGTCACGACGGCGAACTTTGGACTGACTCAATTGCAGCAGAGGCAGGAGCAGATAACGATAACGGAAGAAGCCCCGCTGGTGGAAACTAGCCGCGACGTTCTGGGTGAAGTTGTCGATCGACAATTGGTAGAAAACTTGCCATTGAATGGTCGGGACTTCGGCAAGCTCGTTGCGCTCGTTCCGGGCGCGACAGTTGAACCTTCGGGCGTGGCTGCCATTCAAAGCGGATTCGGACAGTTCGCCATCAATGGCAATCGCGACCGCTCGAACAACTACACCTTGGATGGTACCGATAACAACGATCCATTCTTCAATAATTCAGCATTCAATCAGACTGGAATTGGCGGCGCTCCGGCATCGCTGCTGCCGATCGACGCTATCCAGGAATTCAACCTGCAAGCAAATTTTCCCGCGGAATACGGCCGCAACAGTGGATCCGTAATCAACATCATTACCCGGTCCGGCACTAATCGCTTTCACGGTTCTGCTTTCGAATTTTTACGCAACGACGCGATGGACGCGCGCAACTACTTCAACCGCGCTCCCGCAACGAAGAGCCCATTCCACAATAATAATTTTGGGGTCTCAATCGGTGGACCAATTGTTAAAAATCGGACTTTCTTTTTCGGGGCCTATGAGGGCCAGCGCGAGCGTGTCGGCTCAGACTTCGCCTTCCAGGTGCCAGGAAACAACCCTGCGCTTCCGGCCAGCGGCAGTTCACTTCCCAACCAGATCACGGCCGCGCAGACCCTTGTGGAGGGAAACGGAATCACCCCCAACCCCGCGTTGACCAACATTCTCACCGAAGTCTTCCCGGCGGCCACCAATTTCAACGGAACCGCCGGAACCCTTTCCGGCAGCGTCCGTGACAAGAACGACGTCGATAGCTTCATCGCCAAGATCGATCATCAGATCAGCTCCAACGAATCTGTTACCGGCCGCTACGCCTTCGCGCGCAGCCAGCAGGTCTTTCCGCTGGGAGGATTGGGATTCGGCGCAGGCTCCCGCCTTCCCCAATTTGCGCAGTCCTCGCCGACGCGCGTGCAGCTCGTCTCGGCTAGCCTGCTCTCTACGCTGAGCTCGGCAAAGATCAACGAAGTACGCTTCGGCTATAGCCGCTACCGCACCTCTTTCAGTTCGCTGGATAACGTTGACCCAGCCGCCTTTGGCACCACGGCAGTGCCCTTCAATCTGGGGACTGGAAAACTGGGCCTTCCTGAAATCGATTTCGGAGGCACCTTCGACAACCTCGGCTCCAGTGCCTTCAGCATCCCGCGCGGACGCACCAGCCAGAGCTTCCAGATCCTCGACAACTTCACCTGGCTCAAGGGACGCCATACCGTCAAATTTGGCGGCGAATACCGCCGCGCTTCGATTTCCAGCTTCAACGACAACCTGGAACGCGGCTTATTCTCGTTCGGGCCGGAGAGCACAGCGAACCTCGCTCTTTGCCAGCTGCCAACCCCTCCCGCGGCTTGCACGCTGAATGGCGGGGCGGGAGAAACCGGCGCATTAACGCTGGCCGCATACTATCTGGGAGACACCTTCCCGTCGGTTGATGCCGGAAATACTCGGCGCGACACGTTCAACAATGGTCTTAGTTTTTTTGCTCAGGATGATTTTCGCATGTCTCAGACACTGACGATAAACTTCGGTATGCGGTGGGAATATTTCGGACCACTGGGGGAGAAACACAACCTGCTCTCCAACCTCGGCCAGGATGGCAATCTCGCCATGGTAGGGACGGATGGATTGCGCCATGCCTACAATCGAGATCTCAACAACTTCGGCCCGCGCATTGGCTTTGCCTGGAATCCTTTGCCGAATACAGTTTTTCGCGGAGCCTACGGTGTCTACTATGACTACATTCCGCAAGACCTGCTGATCGCAAACTTTACCAACTCCGCCGGGCTTGCAACCAACCCGATTGGCCCGCAAGCCGTTCTCTCGCTCAGCAACTCTTACGATCCGACAGCGTGGAATGGCCAGAATCCCACTGGGCAAGTTATCAGCCCCATTCCACCCCCTTATCCTCCGTCAGGCGCAGACATTTTTTTCACCCCTCGCAATCTGGTGACGCCCTACGTGCAAAATTTTAATTTCAACATCGAGCAGCAATTGAACTCAGCGCTCGCCTTGCAGATAGGTTACGTGGGAAGTAAGGGAACAAAACTCGTCCGTTTGCGTGATGCCAATCAGCCTTTCGTCGACGGCACTCGCCCCAACCCAAATTACGGATTCATGGACGAATTTGCCACCGTCAGCGGCTCCACCTATCACGCAATCCAAGCGACGCTCCGCATGCGGAATTGGCGTGGACTCTCGGGATTCGCGGGATACACGTTCTCCAAATCGCTGGATGACGCATCTGATGGCATCGATTTTAATTTCGCCACGGTCGCTATTCCGCAAGATTCCAATAACCTCGCCGCCGAACATGGTCCTTCCAACTTCGACAATCGCCACCGTTTCACTGCCGCTTTCTCCTATCAGCTACCGCGATTTGGCGGGTCCAAGCGCCTGGCTGAAGGTTGGGAATTTAATACTATTTTAACTGCACAGAGCGGCCGCCCCGTGCCAATCGTGGACGCCAACGACACCAGCGGCGTGACATTCGACCAGTTTCCCAGCCCATCAAACTTCCACCAGCGTCCCAACCTCGTGCCCGGCCAAACCATCATCAATTCGAATTGGGAGTCGGGGCCCGACTCGGTGGGTTATCTCAACGGCAACGCCTTCGCGGACCCGCCGCTCGCAACTTTCGGCACCCTCGGTCGCAATGCGATCTACGGCCCCAGTTTCTGGGACGTAGACTTTGCCGTCCTCAAGGACACTCCTCTTGGCGAGAACCTGAAGTTGCAACTTAGGGCAGAGATGTTCAATATCTTCAACCATCCCAACTTTGCCCTTCCGAATTTTTTCGTGAGCCCCGGATCTCCGCAACAAGGCTTGATCACTCAGACCCCTGACCAGGCCCAAACCAACCCAGGTCTCGGCGGCGGCGGCCCACGCGTGTTTCAGCTTGGTTTGAAATTAGTTTTCTAGAAGGCTTCGGAAAAGGGGACGACGCATTTAGATGCGGCGCAGTTATCAGGCGACAACGCCAAGACCGAAGCCGCCGCCCATCAGGATTTTCTGGCCCTAAGCCCGGTCGCTTTGTAGCTCTCAAGTTCCTGCCCGGCGACGTGGCCCAAGATTCGCAGATTTCAATTGGGCGCACTACGCCGCTCGAGCTTCTTGTCCGCACAGAATCCCTATGCCAACACTCCGCCTGGAATTATTCCCAGTGGAACTTACATTCCGGTCTCTGTGGAAGAGGGATAGGAAATGAACAACGGGCAACGGAGAGAAGAAAAACTTGGCAGCGACAGTCCGAGCTGAAAAAGACGTTCTGCTGACGTACTTTTTCAACACCCACAGGCGATTACACTAACTGAGGACGGTTAGTGTCTATTAGACTTGGACAGGTGCATGTTCCGTGATCAAAGAAGAGAAAAGACACCAGCAACTTTCTTTAGATTGGGAATGCCCCGTTTGACATCCGCTGTCTGCGGGAGTAGCTTTCCAGCTCTTGGGGTGATGTGGCCGTGAAGCGACGCCGTCGGATGTTGATTGTGTTCCTCCTGGCAGGAGTCTTTGGTGGATTTGCTGTACCACCAGTGGACCTGCCTGAGACCGCTTTCAATGAATCTGATGCGCCTGTAAATCTAGCTCCTCCTTCGCAAGCTACTGTCACATTCGTCCGCCCTGTTAGCGACCCACTCGTGATGCCGGGGTTGCGCTTCTACTGTGCAGGGTGCGATCTCAGCAGCCGGGTGCTCGGAGCAGTAGTCATGCCGACGCAGCGCCATCCACATTCTCTCCGAGATCTCCTCTGTACGTTTCTGATCTGAAGGCTGTCTCCCTTACTCAGATTAAATTTTGGCGTTCTCAATGTTGGGACACGCCGCCTGCCTGGCCATGTCTACACCCAGGATCGATACCAACGCAACAAAAAGCACCACACTCACTGAAGTGAGAAGAGGAGAGCATCATGAGGCAAAACTTAAAGTTTTTTGCATTGTTTCTGTGTGTGGCGATGGGGGCGGCGAGCCAGTACGCTCAGGCGGCGAATTTTAGCTTGAATTGCGACAACAACGGATCCATTCGTAAAGCCCTGCGTCTGGTTGCGACTACCAATCCGCTAGGGCCGAACACGATCACTGTTTCGGGCAGTTGCAGAGGAAACTTCGTGATTAAAGGTATGGATCGACTGACACTGGTTACCAGGAATGGTGCCTCGATCACGGATCGTTCCAACGGAAACTTAGCGGTCTTGGATATCGAGGACTCGCGCAGCGTGACCGTGCAGGGATTCACCATCAACGGCGGCGGCGGGGGCATCGGAATCCAATGCAGCACCGCAAGTGTGTGCTACCTGACTGGCAACACCCTTCAGGGGGGTGGTACTGGACATTTTGGTGTAAATGTAGTTCGAGGCTCGCGCGCCTTTCTTGAAAGCAATGTGATCGAGAACTGGGGTCGCGGGGCATTCATCTTCGGTGGTGCGGAAGTATTCAGCAGCCATGACGCCTTCCGGAGTAATGGGGGTTCGGCGATAGCAGTACTCAACCGGTCTTACTTCGAATCAACCAATTCCAGCCTTGACAACAACGGTGTGGGCATCGAGGCGGGAGGGAGCGGCGTGTTTCTGGGTGGCAGCGGTACTGTCAGTGGAAACACCTTCGACGGCGTAAGAGTCCTTGCCGCCTCCGAAGTCATAGTTCAGGGGCCGACAATTACCGACAACGGCGGAGTCGGGGTGCAGGTGATGGACAGTTCCTTCGCGGGCTTCCTCGCGGGCAGCGTAACGGGTAACCTGAGTGGCCTGGACGTAGACTGCGAGCCGCAATTTTCGATCGCGCGCCTTGTCGACCGAACAGGCGGTATTACAAACTGTGTTGAGCCCGCCAGCCCTGCACAAGCCCGAGACAGCATGAAATTGAAATGAGGTTTGCCAGTTCATAGCAAAATCAGGCCGCCCGATTTCTGGGTGGCCCTTCTTTGCATCACGCGGAGGGCAGGGGCGATAGTTGTTGAATAACAGGAAATGCGGGTGGCATTGGCTGAAGTCGTACGGCTACGCATCATCCGGCTTAGGCAATGCTCCAAACTCCTGCGGATGCTCAGATACATAAGCGAACAGCAAATCCATGAGGTCGTGGGGATAGGAAAAGAATTCTTGATCCAGAGGCTCCAGCTTATCGAGCACATCATCCGGGAAATCCGTAGCAGCCGACCGAATCTCTTCCGCCGACTGGGGCAATCCAGAAGGAAATGCAGCGGCGATAGCGCGCTTGCAGATGTCAGCTGTTTTTGGGGCGCCGACAGTTTCGAGGGCTTCCACGACGAACGATGCAGATTCCCCGCTGCTGTTGAAAAAGTATTGGGAAAAGCCGCCGTTATTCACTTCGGATTCGACAGCCCAGATGGCAGAGAAGACCTTTTGCGGCAAGGACTGACGAGCAAAGTCTTCCTTCCCAAAACTCGTCTTCTTCGACTCTGACAAACTGATCAAGATATGGTTCTTGTTCGGGCTCATTCCTTAATACCCCAAATGAGTGTAAAAGCGATTTTTCAATAGTTGACCGATACTCGTCCCACACAACCGCTTCAAATGGAGAAGTGTGCATCCAACTTAGTTCAGCGCACCGTTAGTCCTTTTCCTTCACCTCCAGCCTGATCCCCTCTTCCGTG
>Ga0207700_10002005_pt1 | contig 11612 bp, 7 predicted proteins | sample LARL82metaG_FD_184348 | JGI IMG/M metagenome (GOLD analysis project Ga0207700, IMG submission 184348) | Corn, switchgrass and miscanthus rhizosphere microbial communities from Kellogg Biological Station, Michigan, USA - LAR L8-2 metaG... | ecosystem: Host-associated > Plants > Roots >...
TCGGAGCTGTGGCAAGAGATCACGGCGGTCTGCGGAGCTTCCCGTGTGGTGGTCAAGCCAGTTGACGACGGTTGCTCAGCGGGCGTGGCGCCACTCGGCAGCTCAGATGATCTTGCCATGTACCTGCGTCTGATCGGCAGCGGCGCACTGCGGCTACAAGGGGATCGGTTCTCCCTGCTGACGGCCGGTCAGATCATCGAGTTGCCTACCAAGCCACAGACGCACCTGTTGTTCGAGGAGTACATCGAGACCGACGATATCCGGGTCGATGATGTAAGCGGGGATACCTCGACCGCGGCGAACCTCATTTGGAGTCAGGATCGTGACACCGGCTGGGTCGAGGTAACCGTGGGAGTGCTCGGGAAGAAGGGCACCATGACGGCTATGAATCCGAGCCTCACTGTTGCGAGTGCGGGCGTGCTTTCCTTGGAAGAGAAGTTCATGGGGGGCACCGGGGTCAACATCACTCCGCCCCCCGCGCCACCACTCGGCCGGGTACGCCCCGACGCCGTGCACGCGGCGAAAGAAAGAATAGCTCGCGTAGCGAATGCTCTTGGGATGGCCGGCTATGGGCGCATCGACGCTTTTATGCATCGAGAGACCGGAGAGGTCATCGTCATAGAGGCCAATTCCCTTCCCGGGCTGACTCCTGCCACCGTGTTCTACCACCAGGGGCTCGCGGAGGAGCCGCCTCTGCCACCACGCGACATCCTGGAGATGATCGTCGACCTGGCTGATTCACCGGGAACATAACTCGCGGGCCTTCGGCCCTGCCCGTCCTGCTTCGGCTGGGCGGCGTTCCGCCGCCTGACAAGGCGCGTACGGCCGGATGAGCGAGCAGCGGTTTATAGTGTGCGAATACCTGGCACACCTAGGAGCTGGTTCCGTTCTCAAAGGCCGCTGTGCTGGCCGGCGCAATGACTGTCTCCAGGTTTGTGACAATCCAGCTGGAGGTTCCCCCCGCCCTATGGTGATCATTACGGGGCAGGCGAAGCAGAGGCGCAAGTGCTACCATGACCCTATCTTCACCGGGGGAGATCCTGCCTACGGGTCTTCGTCTGCAAGTTGGCGGGTCATAGCTCATGGATATGCGCTCTGAGCGGCTTCCCGGCATGCTGGTCCAGCACGCAGTGGGAGGGCGGGCCGATGACAGATCGTGAGGTTCACGACCCGCAGGCCCGGTTCCGCAGTCTGAGCGCAGACCACAAACGTGATGTGTGGGCGCTCATCAATGAGCCCTTCCGAAATAACTACGAAACCCGTACCTCGTTCACGATGCGGATCGAGCTTCATGGCGGCCTGACGGCAGACTGCCATCGGCTTGACCTGAACCTGGGCTGGGTGAGCCGCTTGCCAGCGAATGCCAGCGTCGTAATCGCCTCGGATGAGGAGAACCTCATGGAGGCTTACACGCGCAACGAATGCATCTTCCGTGAGCTGGTGCCGGTCGGTTCCGACACGCTTGCCGACGCAATGACGGCCTTGGCGGACGGAAAGCCGACCCTCCGCTACAGGGATGCCAACAGTGATACGTTCGAACCTGCAAGAATTCGGGACGCCCGTGAGGGCGGCCGAATCTATCATTTCGACAACGAGGAGGTCTCCGTCGCGGAAATAAGGCTCACAGCCTGTATGCCCTATCCAGCAGAACTGCCGATGTACCCCGTCATGCTTGGGGCTTACGCGGTAGCCGGGCGTGCCGAGATTACGATGGTGACCGATCCGAGGTATTCCAGTCAGCCGCACGCACTGCGCTTTCTTGGCTGGACCCCGTCATGGGAGCGCCCAGGCGGCATCGACGGGAATGAGCTGTCTGTCATAATTGGCGAGAACGACTCGCTCGTAGAGCAAAACTCCGGTGTTGTATTCTTTTGGCGCCCTGCTCCTGCCGACGCTGGCCGGTGAACTCCCAGTAACAGTAGCCGCCAGGCTGACAAATTGCTATTCAGAAACGCCGTCCTCAGCGACCGTGGCGTCGTCGGTGAAGCAGGCCCGGTCCTCCCGCGCGGCGGATTCACGATCGTCAGCGGCGCGGACCTCGAAGAAGCGGCCCGGCTGGCAAGTGGTTGCCCGATCTTGCAGGAGGGAGGCGCCGTCGAGATCGTCCGGCTCGGTCCCGTCCCGGCCGCCAGCACCCCGCCCGCACGTTCTGATGCGGGCCATTTGCCACCTCGCAGGCATCATGCGAATCGCTCAGGCAATGGCCAGGTAGCGCTGGCTTGCCAGTGGCCAGGTGCGGGAGGATTTAGGGATGGTGGGGGATTTGCACGCGGCTTACCTGACGGGCTTGCCTCCGGATCAGCGCGCGAGCCTGGAGCAGGTGAACGCTCCTGCGTTAGCTGCCTTGCGCGGATACCTGAAATCCCGGGAGATGGTGGCCTTCCTGGGCGCGGGGGCCTCGGCGCCGTTGTATCCACTGTGGGCCGGGCTGATCGGCGAGCTGGTGGACGCAGCCGCGGGCCGCCTGCCCCCCGCGCAGGCGGCCACCTGCCGAGAGCTGGCGTCTTCCAGCCCGGATGCGGCTGTGGAGATCGTGCGCCGGGGCCTGGGTACGGGGGTGTTCCGAGAGGTGTTGCGGCAGGTGCTGCGGGCCCGGGCCGATCCGGTGACCGGTCGGTCGTGGACGATGGTGCAGGAGCTTGTGTGCCGGTGTGCGTTCCGGGGCGTGGTGACCACGAACTATGACCCGGGCATCGTGGACGCCCGGATGCGGGTGCGACGCGGGGCGTCGGGGACGGGGTTCACGACCTGGGAGGACGAGCTGGGGCTGGATGAGTGGCGGACGGGGGATGTGTTCGGCCAGGATGAGCTGCCGGTGCTGTTCGCGCACGGCCAGCACAACCGCCCCGACACCGTAGTGCTGGCCACATCCGAGTACCGGCGGGCGTATGCAGGGAAGCTGCCGCATGTGCTGGCCCGGCTGTTGGACGGGCACGTGTGCTGGGTCGGGTTCAGTTTCGCCGACCGGCGAATCGGCGCGGTCTTGTGGGAGATCGGCGAGCGGACCGGGACGCGCGCCGAACCGGGCGCCGCGCCACGGCATGTCGCCGTCATGCCCTGGGACCCGGCGGCGGCCGGGAACGACCCGCAGGTTCTGGCGCAGCGGGCGGAGATTGAATACGGGGCGCAACTGGTGCTTTATCCCGCGCCGGACGGGGATCACTCCGCGCTGACGGCCCTGTTCGAAGGTCTCGCTGACGCCCGGTTCCCCGCCGCAGGCGAGGTGCACGCCCGGCCCGGTCCTGTGGCCTTTGGGCCGGGAGCCAGCACTACTGGCCATACTGACGTTGCGGTGTCGTGGCTGCCGACGCCAGATCCCGCGGTGCACTTCACCGGCCGGGCCGAGGAACTGGCCCGGCTGGACCGCTGGGCCGCTGACCCGGCGGTGCGCTTGGTGGGAGTGAGCGCGTGGGGCGGGGCCGGGAAAAGCGCCATGGTCACCCATTGGGCCGGTGAAGGCGCCGGGATCAACGGCCGGCCGGGTTTGCGGGGAGTGTTCGGGTGGAGCTTCTACGCCGACCCCTCCGCCGAGCACTGGGCTGATGAGCTGCTGGAATGGGCGCAGTCAGATCTGGGTGTGCAGGTGTCCCTGTCCGGGCGGGCGGCGGGGCGGGTGCTGGGAGTCCTGGCTGCGGTGCCGGTGCTGCTAGTGCTCGATGGGCTGGAGGTGGTGCAGGAAGGCCCGGCGGCCGAGGGGTTCGGGCGGCTGCTGGACGGGCTGCTGCGTGAGGTGCTGACCGGCGCCTGCCAGCTGGACCACGGTGGGCTGGTGATGTTGACTAGCCGGTTCCCATTCGCGGACCTGGAAGGCTTCGATGGCGACAGCGCCCGGATGCTTGAGCTGCCCTCATTCACCCCGACCGAGGGAGCGGCGCTGATAGCGGCCGCGGGTGGCGGCTGGTTGGGTGAGGCGGAACGGCGGGAGCTTGTGGCGGCGGTGGACGGGCACGCCCTGGCAGTCACTGTGCTCGGCGGACTGCTGAGCGCCCGGCTGGCCGGCACCGACTTGGGCGCCCTGCGCGGCGAGCTGGCCACCGCTGCCCGTGCCGACGCCCGGGTCGGCAAAGTGCTCGACTTTTACGCTGCAAGGCTGGCTGAGGCGGACCGGTACTTGCTTGCCGGGGTGTCTCTGTTCACCCGGCCGGTCACTGCCGAGGCGGTGCTGGCCGTAGCCGCCCATGAGGCGTTCGGAGGCCGGCTCGCCGGGTGGACACCGGGCATGGTGCGCGCAGCAGTGCAGGACCGGTTGGCCGGGCTGGCCACCTGGCACCCCGACGGTACTATCTCCGCCCACCCCCTGGTCCGCGACACCTTCCGCCCCCTGGCCCTCCAAGCCGCCGCCACCGCTGCCGACACAAGCCTGACCGGGCTACCGCAGGGAAGGGTGACCTCACGGGCGGACGCGCTACGGGTTACCGAGGCCATCGAGCTACTCATCGACGCCGGCCAGTGGCAGCCCGCCGACAACCTTTATGAGGCCCGCTGTGACAACGGCTATGCGTGGATGACTCTGCCCGCAGCGCGGCTGGGGCAGCGAACTGCGGCCGCGTTCGTGGCTACTCCCGCCCGCTGCGACGCCTGCGCCACCCACCTCACCCCGGACCACCGCGGCTTCTACGTGAGCACGGTTGGCTTGTTCGCGATGTACGCGGCGGACCTGACCACCGCCCGCGACTACCTGACCCTGGCTACTCGCTACCACCGTGACGCGGGAAACGTGCCCGACCTCGCGGCCAGCCTGCTGAACCTGGCCGAGTGTCTGGGCCGTCTCGGGCTGGTCGGCCAGGCCCAGGATGCCGCCGCCGAAGCGCTCACCTGCGCCGAAACCGCCGGCGAGCCGGACCATGTCCGGCGTTCACGCGCGTATCTGGGGTGGCTGGCGGGCCTGGCCGGGGACAGCACAGCCGCCGAACAGCACTTCAGCACTGCTGGCCAGGCCTTCCTCACCGAAACCGGTGAGCACTTGTACTCGCTCCTCGGGGCCTTGTGGGCGCAGTGGCTGGCCCGGACCGGGCGGCTCGGCCCAGCCCAGGACTTGACCCGCCGTAACGCCCGCCTCTGCCGCGAGAACGGCGGGAAGGGAAACCTGGCCCGGTGCGAGCAGATACTGGGCGACCTGGCCCTGGCCGCCGGGCAGACCGGCACCGCCAGGAGGCGGTTGAGCGCTGCCGTCGCGGTCTTCCGCGGCGGGGACTACCTCACCGACCTCGCCGACGCGCTCCCCAGCCTGGCCGCCTCTGCACAGGCCACCGGTGACCTGGACACCGCGCGACGCTGCCTGGCCGAAGCGATCAAGATCGCCGCACCGCGCGGCCTGGTCCCCGCCCAGGCCACCGCGCTGGCGGCCCGGGCCCGGCTGCGCGCCGCCCAGGCCACGACCACCGGCAGCACAGATGTCCTAGCACGGGGCCGCGACGATGCTGATGCAGCGCGTCGGCTGGCGGTCCGCCACCATCTGCCCTGGCACGAACTCGACGCCCTGACCGCCCACGTCACCCTCGACCAAGCCGAAGGTACCAGCCACGACTGGGCCGCCCAGGCCAGAGAATTGCACGCCCGTCTGATCCCACCAGGCCTCAGCTCGAACCCTCTGGTCACCATCGAACGGCTAGCAAAAGACGGCTAAGTGACCTGCTACGGCGCTAGTAAGCTTGGTGCCCGGCCGAGCGGTACCCGTCATCCTCCTGCGTTCACACCGCTGTCCAGCAGTGCGGTCGTCGTGTGCGCTCGAAGCTCGAAGGCTCGGGAGGCGCCTTGTGGATGCAGTCGGCATCGCCGATCTGGCCGTTGTCGTCGGCGGCCGGGTGACCGGCTGGACACCACAGGCCGATCTCGTCCGGCACGTGACCATCCACTCCAAGCACATCATGCGAGGAAGCCTCTTCGTCGCTTTGCCGGGCACGCGAACTGACGGTTATGAATTCGCACGTGAGGCGCTGGCAAACGGTGCCGTCGGAGCGGTACTGGCTGAGAGACAAAGCCAGGACAAGGAGTATGACGGCCCCGTCGTCCTGGTGCCAGATCCGCTGGAGGCCTTGCAACGGCTGGCTCAATGGTGGCGCTCTCAGCTGTCGGCAACTGTTGTCGCGGTCGTGGGCAGCAGCGGTAAGACCGTGACCAAGGACGCTCTTGTCCAAATTCTGGGCGCTGACCGGCGTGTTTTTGGCACACCAGGAAGCTTCAACAGCAAGGTGGGGGTCCCGCTTGCGCTGCTGGACTGCCCGGCGGACTGTGACGTCGCCGTCATCGAAGCGGCGGCGACCGAACCAGGTGAAATGTCCCTCCTGCATGACATAGTCCGCCCCGATCACGTTGTGTTCACCAACCTCGGCACGCGCCACGCCGCGAACTTTCCAGGCCCTGAGTCGCACGCGCGGGAACTGCTGTCCATGACCGGCGCCCGGGCCAACGGCTGGCTGGTCATCGGCGATCCGCAGCCCGTGGTCCGCAGCGCGGCCGAGGACCTGGCCGTCCGCAGCTACTACCGTGGCGACCCGGCCGTGATACCTGCCTTTACGGTCCTGGAAAGTGACCCAAGGAGCACGCTGGTCCGGGTCAGCTTCCCCGGCACGGCCGACGGGCACGTGGCCATCCAGACGCCGTTCGAGGAAATCCTCACGGATGTGGAGGTGGCCCTGGCCGCCTCCTGGCTGCTTGGCGTGGAACCCGGCACCGCGCTTCAGGCTCTCACCGACTACGTGCCGACCGAGACCAGGATGGAGGTCTGGCAATCACCCGAAGGCTGGACCGTGGTGCGCGACGTCGCGACAACGGATGCCGTCACGCTCGGCACCGCGCTGCAGGTATCCCGGCGCCTGGCACGCCGGTCGAGCCGGTTCAGCGTCGTACTGTCCGACCCCCTCGGGTCCTGCAAGACCGAAAGCATGCATGCCCTGGGCCGCACCCTTGGCAGCTCAGAGGTGGACAGCCTGTGGGCGCTTGAGTGCGCCTCGCACCGGGGGATCGGGGAAGCGCTCAGCGCGATGGGCTCCGACGTGGAGGTTCGCTACTTCGCCAGCCTTGAGGCAATGCGCCCCGCCCTTCGTGACAATCTCGGCAACGACGACATCGTCCTGATCGAGTCTCCCAGGGAACGCTCGCTCGCTGACGTGACCTCAACGCTGATAGAGCCACTTGCCCCCACCCGGCTCTATATCGACAGGGCCGCGCTGGAGAGCAATGTGATCGCGTTCCGCCGGCTGGTCGGGCCGCACGTTCAGCTTCTCGCGATGGTCAAGGGCCTGGCGTATGGGACGAACGCAATCCATGTCAGCAGGTCACTGCAGGCCGCAGGGATCGACCAACTCGGCGTGGCAACGGTGGACGAGGGCGTTGCCTTGCGGCGCGCCGAGGTGTCACTGCCGATTCTCGTCACGCTCGCCACCTCAGCGGAGATGGACAAGGTCATTAGGAACGATCTGACTCCGCAGATCTATACGCCCAGCATGCTGGACTCGGTGATCTTCCATGCCCGGGGGACCGCGCGGCGGCGCCAGCCGCTGAAGATCCATCTGGAAGTTGAAACGGGCATGCACCGCACGGGGTTCCAGCCGGACGACGCTATCAAGGCCCTGGAACGCCTTCGCGGCGAGCCATCAGTGAGCCTGGCCGGGCTCATGACGCACTTCGCCTGTGCGGATGAGCCCGACGAGGACGAATTCACGCTGGCACAGATCGCACGATTCACGGAAGTAGCACGCGCCGCCGAAGATCTTGGCTTCAAGGACTTCATCAAGCACGCGGCAAACACCGCCGGCGCCATTCGCTTTCCGGCGGCGCACTTCGACATGGTGCGGATCGGCATTGGCATCTACGGGGTCTACCCCTCACCCGAGACCGCGCGGCATATCGACCTCACTCCTGTCGTCGCACTGGTCAGTCAGATCGTCGAAATCCAGGATCTTTCCGAGGGCGACCGCATCGGCTATGGAGGGACTTACCGGGTGCCAGCGGGAGGGCGGCGGGTCGCGGTCGTGGCCGCCGGTTACCATGATTGCGTTCCCCGATGCCTGTCAAATTTCGGCTACGTTTCTGTCGATGGCCACAAGTGCCGCATCCTGGGCAGGGTATCCATGGACTCGATGGTCGTGGATGTCAGCGACTGCCCGGGTGCTGCAGTCGGCAGCGATGTGCTGATTTACGGTCGGCACGGCGGGTCGAGCGTGTCCATCGAGGAAGTGGCTGCGGCAATGGACACGATCCCGTACGAGCTTCTTTCCCGGGTGCAGCCGCGGGTGCTGCGGGTACTGACCCAGCACTGAGGCGAACCGGCCGTGCCTGGAAAGGCCTCACGGTAGGCTTGCCGGATGCGAGAGATCATTGACATCCTGCAAACCGATGGGCACGCCACCCCGGAGCGCATTGCTACCATGACGGGGCTCGACGCCGATAGCGTGCGCGATCAGATCGCTACCTGGGAGCAGGAGAAGATCATCAGGCGTTATAAGGCCGTGGTCGATCTGGACCGCATGCGCGAGATCACTGGTATCGAGGTGATCACTGCGCTGATAGACGTGTCGGTCTCGCCGGAGCGTGGTGTTGGCTTCGACGACGTGGCCGCACGGATATCGCAGTTCCCAGAGGTCCGGTCCGTGTACCTCGTATCCGGCGCCCAGGACCTGCGTTGCGTGGTAGCCGGCCGCAGCATGCATGAAGTCGCCGATTTCGTTGCCCAGAAGCTTGCCACGATAAATCGGGTAACCGCCACCGCGACACATTTCGTACTGAAGATGTACAAGGATGACGGCGAACTGCTTATCGGGGCCACCGAGGACCACCGCCTGAGAGTGGCGCCATGAGGCCCATGAATCCGGCGGTCGTTTCCTGCCCGCCATCGGGGATACGCCGCTTCTTCGACATAGCGGCTGGCATGGAAGACGTCATCTCGCTGGGAGTGGGCGAGCCTGACTATGCGACTCCCTGGCGAATAAGGGAAGCAGGTATATTCGCCCTGGAAAGTGGCATCACCACCTACACGTCGAACGCGGGCCTGCTGGAACTTCGCGAGGCCATCTGCGCGGACCTTAATCGACGCCATGGCCTGAGTTACCGGCCGGCAGACGAATGCCTAATTACCGCTGGCGTGTCGGAAGGGCTCGACCTGGCGCTGCGGGCGTTGCTGGCGCCCGGCGACGAGGTGCTGATTCCGGAGCCTTGTTATGTCGCGTACGGGCCATGTGTGAGCCTGGCAGGAGGCACGCCGGTAACGGTTGCCACCAGCGGGGCCGACGGCTTTCGCCTGCACGCTGACCGGATCGCCGCCGCCATTACACCAAGGACAAAGGCAATCCTGCTCAGCTCGCCCGCTAACCCGACCGGAGCCGTGCAGACACGTGCGGACCTGGCGGCCGTGGTCGAGCTGGCCGTGCAGCATGATCTGTACCTGGTTTCTGACGAGATATACGAGAGGCTCAGCTACCTTTCGCCGCATGTCTGCGTGGCTGCTTTGCCGGGCGCCCTGGAACGGACAGTCCTGCTGGGCGGCTTTTCGAAGGCTTACGCCATGACCGGATGGCGCGTCGGCTATCTGTGTGCCCCGGCACCCATATCGGAGCTCGCCTGCAGGATCCATCAGTACACCATGCTCTGCGCGTCACATATATCGCAACTGGCCGCACTGGAGGCGCTGCGCAGCGGCGAAGCCGACGCGGATGAAATGATTGCCGACTATGATCGCAGGCGCCGTGTCTTTGTCAAAGGCCTCTGCGAAATTGGCCTGGACTGCCCGGAGCCCGGCGGGGCGTTCTATGCGTTCCCTTCCATTAGCAGCACGGGTCTGTCCTCGCAGGAATTCGCCGAACGGCTCCTGTACGACGAGCACGTTGCCGTGGTACCCGGAGATGTCTTCGGCCCGTCAGGCGAAGGCCACGTCCGGTGCTGCTATGCGACGGCGCTGTCGGACCTGGAGGAGGCGCTGGTCCGGATGGAGCGTTTCCTGGGCAAGCTTCCCGGTGCCCCCGCGCCGCCGCTGAACCGGCCCTAGAGTCAGTCGCCGATCAGTTGCTTGAAGGCGGGTTCGTCGCGGATCGGATCCAGGTCGGAGTCGTTCTTTGCGGTATCGCGAAACTCCTCCGACATCGCGATGGCGTGCCGGAGGTGATCGAGCGCGTCACTGGTGCGGCCGGAGCGGCTCTCGCAGCAGGCGAGATTGAAGAACAGCATGGGGTACTGCGGAGCGGCTGTGACCAGGGCGGCCAGACGGTCGGCGACCTCGGCGTACTCGCCCGCGAAATACAGGGGGGCCAGCGGAGCCCACAGTTCCCAGCCGCGGGCCTCGTAGGCCCTTCCCGGCGTTCCTTCCACCGCGATGACGGTCGTCCCGTCCTGCGTGGCGGTGGCCGTTCGCCTGGTGCGGGGCGGGGCGAACACGAGAGTCCCGGCCGGCGCGTCGACCCGGTCACCGTCAAGCTCGAACACCGCGTGGCCGCGCAGCACGAGAAAGAGTTCCTGGTCAGCGGTGGGGTCGTCCTCGTCGTGCGCGTTGATGACGCGGTCGCCCGCGGCACGGGCGGTCCACGCAGTCACTCCGAACGCCGTGATGCCCAGGTGGTGCCGGATCGGCCGGTAGTGGCACCCTACGTCCGTGAATTCCCCGATCTCGTCCAGGTGCGCAACCGTGTAACCAGCCATGGCCTGCCCATCGTCGCCATTCGCCGCGGCCCGGCGACATCCAGCAGGCGCCAGGCCTCCCGCTCGGCCGAGGTGCCTAGTCTGACAGACAGACGACGGACGAGTCACCCAGCTGGCCAGCGTCGGGGGACGTTCTTCGGCCAGCACCGAGCGCGACGGCGGCGTGGGCGGTGGCTTGATCCTCGCAGCCGGGGGTGGCACGATCGCCACGGTGAGCACAGCGCTGCGGGAGCTGTTGGTTCGTCACGTTGACGCCGGCACAGTTCCTGGCGCGGTCGCGCTCGTGGGTGCTGGGAACGTCGAGGTGGTCACCGCGGGCGTGGCGTCGATCGGCGGCGCCCCTATGGGCGAGAACGCGATCATGCGGATCCAGTCCATGACCAAGGCGATCACGTCGGTCGCCGCGCTGCGTCTTGTGCAGGCAGGGCGCCTGGAGCTCGACCAGAGTCTGGTGGACTGGCTGCCGGAGCTGGCTGACCGTCAGGTGCTGCGCGATCCAACGGCCGAGCTCGACGACACCGTGCCGGCTCGCCGGGCCATTACGCTTCGCCACCTTCTGACCAACACCTGCGGGTACGGCATGGTGCTCCAGGCCTCGCCGCTGCAGCGGGCGATGGCCGCGAACGGCACTGAGGCTGGCCCGGAGCCGCCGGCGATGGGCGCCGAGCAGTGGCTGCGCCGCCTGGCGGAACTTCCGCTAGCGTTCCAGCCGGGAGAAGGATGGCGCTATCACCATTCGTTTGGCGTGCTCGGCATCCTCATCTCGCGGGTGACGGGCCGTCCGCTCGGTGGGCACCTGGCCGAGGACGTTTTCGGGCCGCTCGGGATGACCGACACGGCGCTGTGGGTGGCGCAGGGCAAGCTGGACCGGCTGCCTGCGGCTTACCGGCACGGTGATGAGGGACTCGTGGAGACCGAGCCTGCCGGTGGCGGTTTCTACGCAGGGCCGCCGTCGTTCGACGTCAGCCACGGCGAGCTCGTCT
>Ga0207700_10002006_pt1 | contig 11610 bp, 10 predicted proteins | sample LARL82metaG_FD_184348 | JGI IMG/M metagenome (GOLD analysis project Ga0207700, IMG submission 184348) | Corn, switchgrass and miscanthus rhizosphere microbial communities from Kellogg Biological Station, Michigan, USA - LAR L8-2 metaG... | ecosystem: Host-associated > Plants > Roots >...
TGATAGGTGAGCGGACGCGAGAAATCCATCGTCATGTCGTTCTCGCGCGTGTAGATCACCTTCACCGGCTTGCCGACGGCCTTCGCCGCCTGCACCGCCGGCACCATCATGTCGGCATCGAGGCGCCGACCGAAGCCGCCGCCCAGATACATCTGGTGCATCACCACGAATTTCGGATCGATCCCGGCGGCGCCCGCCGCGATCGCACCGGAGCGCGTTGCGAACTGGTTGCCGGAATAGATGTGCAGGATGTCGCCCTTAAACTCCGCGGTGGCGTTCATCGGCTCCATCGGCGCGTGGATGTTGATGTTGGTGGTGTATTCCGCCTCCATCACCTTCGCCGCCGAGCCGAAGGTCCCCTTGGGATCGCCGGTCTTGACGAAATATTCGCCGGAGTCGTCGAGCGCCTGCAGACGCTTGGCTTCCGCAAACAGCGACTCGCTCGACAGCTTTGCGTTCGGACCACCGTCATAGGCGATCTTGAGCGCATCCGCCGCCTTGCGGGCGTTCTGGTAGGTGTTGGCCACCGCCACCACCCAGCCGGTCGTGGTCGCCGTCTTGTCGTCGAGGGTGACCGCCTTGATGAAGCCCGGCACCTTCTTCGCCGCACTGTCGTCGACCGATTTCACCGTGGCGCCGTAGCGCACCGGCGGGGTGACGACCGCGCCATAGACCATGCCCGGTATCATCACGTCGATGCCGTATTTGGCAGCGCCCCTGGTCTTGTCGGGGATGTCGATCTGCGGCACCGAAACGCCGATCATGGTGTACTGATCGGCCGTCTTCAGCTTCAGCGCCTTGAGCTCGTCGGGCGTGAAGGTCTTGGTCGCCTTGCCGCTCTTTACGACATCGGCGAAGCTCATCTGCTTCTTCGACTTCGGATGCGAGATCATGCCGTCATGCACGGTGAGCTCGCCCGCCGGCACGCCCATCGAGGCTGCCGCCGCTTCCGAGAGTGCGATGCGTCCCGCCGCACCGGCGCGGCTCATCGCCTCGAAGTTCATCATGGTCGACCAGCTGCCGCCGGTGATCTGCGCGCCGAGCACAGGGTCGTTGAACTTCGGATCATTGGATGCGAGCTGCACCCGCATGTCCTTCCAGTTGGCGCCGAGCTCCTCGCAGACGATCTGCGCCATGGTGGAGGCGACGTGCTGGCCCATATCGGCCTTGCCGCAGGTCACGGTGACGATCCCGTCGGGTGCGATCGAATACCAGACGGATGGATCGAAATTCGCCGGCGCGGTGGCGGCCAGCGCGCTGTCGAGGCCGGGAACGGCCGAGTAGCCGAGCGCCAGACCGGCGGCAGCGGTGCCGACCAGGAACGAGCGGCGCGACAGATCCGTATTCACTTCGGGAATTTTCACGTGGCTATTCATGTGGGCCTCCGCTCGCCGGACGCGTTGGAAGCGGTGCGCATTTCGGATGCGGCGCGCATGATCGCCTTCTGAATGCGCGAATAGGTCATGCAACGGCAGAGATTGCCGTCCATGTGCTCGACCACTTCTTCCTTGGTCGGGTTGGTGTTCTTCGCGAGCAGGGAGGCGGCCTGCATGATCTGGCCGGACTGGCAGTAACCGCATTGCGGCACCTGCTCGGCGATCCAGGCCTTCTGCAAGGGATGATCGCCCTTGGCGGAGAGACCTTCGATGGTGACGATCTTCTTGCCGACGGCGTCGCTGATCATGGTCTGGCAGGATCGTACGGCTTCGCCGTTGACGTGAACGGTGCAGGCCCCGCACAGACCGGCGCCGCAACCGAATTTGGTGCCGGTCATTTGCAATTGTTCGCGGATGGCCCAGAGCAGCGGTGAGTCACCCGCCGCATCGACGGACACATTCCGTCCGTTGATATTCAGGTTAGGCATCGTTTCTTCCCCTGCCGGTGTATGAAGCCGCTTACGGCGGCAACTCACTTTTTGGGTAGCGGGCGCCCACCGGGTAAGCGCCAGTTGGCGCGCAGCATGATCGGGTTTCGGTTTCGAGGCAACGCAATTTGGAATCGCTCGAAGAGAATAAATTTCCGAAAATCGTTGTGCGTTGCGACAACGACGTTGCCCAAATCCGCTGTGCGGAATGCGCGCCGGTTACCTCGGCGTAACCCGGACCATTCACAGCGGCAAAAGGATCGCGCTACAGTTACGCCGGGGAAAAACAGAAAGCGTGCGGAGAAGACGCGATGCCAAAAATCGATCGTGACGGCGTGAATATCCATTACGAGGTCCATGGTGACGGGCCGCCGCTCATCCTCACCCACGGCTACTCATCGACGTCGGCGATGTGGAAGGGCCAGGTCGAGGCGCTGTCGAAGCATCACAGGCTGATCCTCTGGGACATGCGCGGCCATGGCGCCTCCGATTATCCCGACGACGGCGCGCTCTACAGCGAAGCGCTCACGGTCGGCGACATCGCCGCGCTGCTCGACGAGGTCGGCGCGAAGAAGGCCATTGTCGGCGGACTCTCGCTCGGCGGCTACATGTCGCTGGCGTTCTACCGCGCCCATCCCGAGCGGGTGTCGGCGCTGCTGATCATCGACACCGGCCCCGGCTTCAAGAAGGACGATGCCCGCGCGGCCTGGAACAGGCGCGCGCTCGACACCGCCGAGCGCTTCGACCGCGAAGGACTCGAGGTCCTGAAGTCGGCGAGCCGCGAACGCTCGACCGTGAGCCATCGCAATGCCAGGGGACTTGCGCTGGCCGCGCGCGGCATGCTGACCCAACGCGACGCGCGGGTGATCGAGGTGTTGCCCGAGATCAAGGTGCCGTCGCTGGTCGTGGTCGGTGCCGACGACGCGCCGTTCCTCGCCGCGTCAGACTACATGGCCGCGAAGATTCCCGGCGCGCAGAAAGTGGTGATCCCCGCCGCCGGACATGCCGTCACCATCGATCAGCCGCAGGCGTTCATCGAGGCGGTGCTGCCGTTTTTGGATGGCTTGCCGAAGAGCGCGTGATTCCTTCGACGTCGTCATTCCGGGGCGCGCGTGGCGCGAACCCGGAATCTCGAGATTCTCAGGTGCGCAATTGCGCACCATAGCTCGATGCTGCGCATCGCCCCGGAATGACGAAGGACTTCGTCCTTCGTCAGAACCAGCGCTCGTTCACTTGCACCGTGTCGCCCGGGCCAAGCGCGGTGCCGAGCGGCACGACGTAGCGGGCGGTGCCGGCACCGTCGGTGTGGGTGACGGTGACGAGGTCGCGGCGGGCGCGCGGCGAGAAACCGCCGGCAATCGCGACCGCGCTTTCAACGGTCATGTTGGGCACGTAGGGATATTGGCCAGGCGCCTGCACCTCGCCGAGGATGAAGAACGGCCGGTAGGACTCGATCTCGACGGCAACCGAAGGCTCGCGGATGAAGCCATTGCGCAGCTTTGCGGCGATCTCGGAAGCAAGCGAGGCCGGCGAGCGACCGCGCGCCGCGACCGCGCCGATCAGCGGCACGGTGATCATGCCGGCGGCGTCGATGGTGTAGGTGTTGGTGAGGCCCTCCTGCCCGTAAACCACGACGCGCAGCTTGTCGCCGGCATCGAGCCGGTAGCCTGCATCATATCGGACCGGCGCGGCAACAACCGGTGTAGCGGCATAGGCGTCGTAAGGCGTCGATGCGATCACGGGAGGCGGCGCAGCGGGTGGCGGCGTATAGGCTTGCGGCGCGGTGGCGACGGGAGGCTGCGTGTAATTATAGGTCGGACGCGGGGCGCTGGAGAGCGCGCGGCGAAGCGCTGCGATCGCGCCGCCGCCATCGGAAGACGGTTGAGGCGCCACATACCCGGGCTGCCCATAGGTCATGTAGTCGAGGTCGTTCTGACTCTGCGCCAACGCGCTGCCAGCTGCGGCCAAACAGCCTGCGAGCGCAGCGACCCTGATCGACCATTGAAACGCGCGTGCAAAACGCACTGGAGCCATCCCTCACAACGAGATCGCTCCAGTGTTGCACCGGTTATGGTTAATAAAGGGTTTCCAGAGAGGCGTAGCGCGGCAGTTGCGAGTCGCCTTGCGACCTTTTTGCTCGTCGTTCCGGGGCGATGCGCTAGCATCGAACCCGGAATCTCGAGATTCCGGGTCTGGTGCTTACGCATCATCCCGGAATGACAACGTCACGCCTACGCCTCCACACCTGCGCCGATCGGGCACGACACACCGGTGCCGCCGAGGCCGCAATAGCCGGCCGGGTTCTTGGCCAGATATTGCTGATGGTAGTCCTCGGCGAAGTAGAACTCGCCGGCGGGCGCGACCTCGGTCGTGATCGCACCGAGGCCCTTCGCCGAGAGCGCCTTCTGGTAGGCGGCCTTCGACGCATCGGCGGCTTGGCGCTGCGCATCATTGAAGGTGTAGATCGCGCTGCGATATTGCGTCCCGACATCGTTGCCCTGGCGCATGCCTTGGGTCGGGTTGTGGTTCTCCCAGAACGCCTTCAAGAGGCGGTCATAGGAGATCTTCTTCGGATCGAACACGACCAGCACCACTTCGGTATGGCCGGTGCGGCCCGAGCACACCTCTTCATAGGTCGGGTTCGGCGTATGGCCGCCGGCATAGCCGACGGCAGTGACATAGACGCCGTCGCCGAGTTCCCAGAACTTGCGCTCCGCACCCCAGAAACAGCCGAGGGCGAACACGGCCTGTTCCAGGCCCTCCGGGTACGGCAGCTTGATCTTGTGGCCGTTGACGAAGTGGGTGGAGGCGGTGGGGATGGCTTGCGCGCGGCCCGGCAGCGCCTCGGCTGCACTGGGCAGTGCGGTGGTCTTGCGCATGAACAGCATGGATTTTTCTCCGGCGGGCGGAACACCGGCTTTCGGGAGCGAAGGCTCCGGCCGGGAGCCCTTCATATAGGTATTTACGCCGGAAGGAGCAGCACTGTTACGCGGAGGGTCCGCGGATCCGTCAGTCCCGGGAATAGCCGATCAGCGGCTTGCGCGGCCGGAACAGGATCATCAGCAGGATACCGAGGATGCCGAGCACGGCAAAGACCGGCTGCTCGAGCAGGACGCGGACCACGCTGGTCCAGAGCCAGGGCGACCTGCTCTCGACCCAGGTGCGGAAGGCGGCCTGGCTCGCCTGGTTCATGTCGTTCCAGAACTGGCCGAACTGGGTGAACCGCAGGCTCTGGTCCGCGACCCAGCGCGCCCCGTCATAGACCATGAAGATGAATCCGCCGGCCAGGAGCAACAGGCCTACCAGTCGGAAAAAACCACGGATCATGTCTCACCCGTCCCTCATCGCCGCCCTAGCCCGCCCTTGGGGCGCCCAAGGCCTTACCGGGGCGGCCACGGAAATTCAACCTCATCAGTACCTTACCGTAGCTTTAAGACCGAACTTTCACCGCTTTCTGGCCATCGTAAAGCGTTGACGCTGCAGACCCCTGCCTCTATAAGGGCGGCAATGGCGGCGGGCGCAATCCCGCCGCCGCGTTTCTTTGGGCATTGCCGGGCCAGCACGAACAAGCCTCTTGCGAGAGATTGCTTGCTGGCCACCGCATCTCGAGGACGCAACCGATTAACCCAGCAGCGTCGATCATTTGGTCAATTACGAGCGGCCGGCGCGCTTATCTGCGATTGAAGCAAGCGGCACCCGCTAGAGGAATTCGAGACGATGGCCAACACCAAATCCGCCAAGAAAGCGACGCGCAAGATCGCCCGCCGCACCGTGATCAACAAGTCGCGCCGCACCGAGATGCGTAGCGCCGTCCGCAATGTCGAGGAAGCGATCAAGCGCGGCGACCGCGAAGGGGCGCTGAAGGCGATGACCCGCGCCGAGCCGGAGCTGATGCGCGCCGGTCAGCGCAACATCATTCACAAGAACAATGCGAGCCGGAAGGTGTCGCGGCTCTCGCACCAGATCGCCAAGCTCGCGGCAGCGAAGTGAAGCTCGCGGCAGCGAAGTAAAGTTGGCGCCAGCCAAGTAAAGCTCGCGGCAGCCAGGTAAAGCTCTCCGCAAGCGGCGATCGAGATCGCCGATTGCGATGCGGTACGCGAGCAGCGGGCTGACAAAAACGGAAAAGCATCACCCAAGCCCGGCTCCGCCGGGCTTTATTTTTTTGTCACAAACCCTGCGTGTCATATTGCGACAGCGGAAGATGCGCGTACAATTCTTGCGCCCGTAGTTTTGCGGACAAGCGTTGTCATCCGCTCGACGGGTGGCAGATTTGCCGCACCTGAAACATGACAGCCGAGCCAAGAAATGCTTGCGGCATGCGCTCAAAATGAAAAGCGCGCCTGTGGGTTACCCAAAAAAACAATCGCAAAAAACTTCGTCTCGCTAACCACTTATCCACATAGTGACTCCGACCATTTGGAAAATGCGCCGTTCACCAAGAGAACGTAAATTTTTTATGAAAATTTTTTGCGCGCTCCATGAGATTTGTGACACGCAGGATTCCTCGCGGTGATTCAAAAACTTGCTTTCGGATTGAGCAGGTGCAGCGTGGCAACAGCGATCACGACTCGTCGGACCCCGTGATCAAAGCGATTGCGAGAAACTGCGCTTAGTGTATTTCTTTAATCGCTCGCAGCGCCCACGATCTTGAGACCAGCGCGGTTTTAGAAACGGGGCGGACGTGCAAATCGGCGGCGGTGTGCGCGTTGGCGACGCTTTCCAAGCGATTGTCGGATGGAGACCCATGGCAACATGGGTAAGGAAGAACTGCGTCTAGATTTCTCGAAGCCGGAGGCTTTCATGTCTCGTGGTGGCGAACAAGGGAAACAGACCACAGTCATCCGACGAGAGCAGGGGCGGGACCCGAGCGAGTGGGTAAGTGCGGGTGAGAGAAGCGGCGTAGCGGCGAGCAGACGGCTCGGGCGTCGTTGACCTTGAAACAGACTTGAGAGGACAACTTGCCGGGAGCAATCCCGGTGAGGACGGGGAGGTGTTTGCAATGGCCTACGGTAGCATCGCGATATTTCATCGAACGGCATTTTCGAACCACGCCAACTTCAACTGCAACAGCCTGAAGCTGCCCTCGCGGAATCCCGACAATCCGTCGAGTACCCGCTGACCTCGCGGAAAACTTTCTGATCCTGACTTCGTTGATCTGACGCGGCGATTCCGCCGAACAGGAGAGGTGTGTCCGGATGACAGAAAATTCGCTTGAGGTCGCGTCGTCGCAGGAACCCTGCGCGGCGTCTTCGCAACGGGGCAGGATTTCTTCTTTTGGAAAAGTTTAGAGCAATGACAAATTCGGAACAGGAACGTTGGACGCGTGTCAAAGGCCGCTTGCGGTCGAGCGTTGGCGAGGACGTGTACTCGAGCTGGTTCGCGCGGATGGACCTCGAAGACGTTCAGAGCGAGAGCGTTCGCCTGTCGGTTCCCACCACCTTCCTGCGCAGCTGGATCCAGGCGCATTATGCCGAGCGCGTGCTCTCCTGCTGCCAGGCCGAGATGCCGGAAGTGCATCGGATCGATCTGACCGTGCGCTCGGCGGCGCGCAGCCTCGCGCCCGTCAAGGAAGCTCCGGTGGCGATGGAAACGCGCCGTGTCGAGCAGGTCGGTGGCCGTGCCGCGGCCGAGCTGCGCTCCACCGCGTCGGCTCCGGTATCGGCCAATCATGACGCGCTCGGCGGCTCGCCGCTCGACCCGCGCCTGACCTTTGCGAGCTTCGTCGTCGGCCGTTCCAACACGCTGGCGCACGCCGCCGCACGGCAAGTGGCAGAAGGCCGTCGCGGTGATCCCGTGATGTTCAACCCGCTCTATATCCATGCCGGCGTCGGCCTTGGCAAAACCCATCTGCTGCAGGCCGTGACCTGGGCCGGCAATGCCGGAAACGAGCGCAAAGTGCTGTATCTGACGGCCGAAAAGTTCATGTACGGCTTCGTCGCGGCGCTGAAGACGCAGACGGCGCTGGCCTTCAAGGAAGCGCTGCGCGGCATCGACGTGCTCGTGATCGACGACCTGCAATTCCTGCAGGGCAAGTCGACGCAGGCCGAGTTCTGTCACACGCTGAACGCGCTGATCGATGCCGGCCGCCAGGTCGTGATCGCGGCCGACCGTCCGCCGTCCGATCTGGAAAGCCTCGACGACCGCGTGCGTTCGCGGCTCGCCGGCGGCCTCGTGGTCGAGATGGGCTCGCTCGGCGAGGAGCTGCGCCTTGGCATCCTGAAGTCGCGCGTCGCGGCGGCCCGCGCCCATCATGCGAGCTTCGACGTGCCCGAGGCGGTGCTGGATTATCTCGCCCGCACCATCACCCATAATGGCCGCGACCTCGAAGGCGCGATCAATCGGCTTCTTGCCCACTCGAAACTCAATAACCAGCCGGTGACGCTGGAAATGGCCGAGCGCGAGGTGCGCGACCTGATCCGCCCGCAGGAGCCGAAGCGGATCAAGATCGAGGACATCCAGCGCGTGGTGGCACGGCAGTACAATGTCAGCCGCTCCGACCTGTTGTCCTCGCGCCGTACCGCCAACGTGGTCCGGCCGCGGCAGGTGGCGATGTATCTGGCCAAGACGCTGACCTTGCGCTCGCTGCCCGAGATCGGCCGTCGTTTCGGCGGGCGCGACCACACCACGGTGCTGCATGCCGTGCGCAAGATCGAGGCCCTGGTGTCCAAGGACGTCGCGCTATCCGAGGAAGTCGAGTCGCTGAAGCGGCAATTGCAGGAGTAGTCTCCTTGTCATTCCGGGGCGGTCCGACAGGACCGAACCCGGAATCTCGAGATTCTCGGGTGCGCGAGGGGCGCACCCTAGTTCGATGCTTCGCATCGCCCCGGAATGACGGTTCCTGATACCCACTCGCAAATCGTGGGAATCGGCGCTCCGATCCCTTGAATTAGCGCCCCATCCGCGCCACTTTACGCGCCCCGAACGCCCCCTTTGGGCTGCCGGGTGCCATCGGCCGCGGCGCTAGTGCCCGGCATTCCCACGACATGCTCTGTTGGATCGGGCGGATATTACTATGAAGGTCACCGTCGAACGCGCGCAACTCCTGAAGTCGCTGGGCCACGTCCATCGCGTGGTCGAGCGCCGCAACACCATTCCGATCCTCGGTAACGTCCTGTTGCGCGCCGAAAATGCCCAATTGTCGCTGAAGGCGACCGACCTCGATCTCGAGGTCACCGAGACGCTTGCCGCCGAGACCGCGACCGGCGGCTCGACCACGGTGCCGGCGCACATGTTCTATGACATCGTGCGCAAGCTGCCAGACGGCTCCCAGATCGTGCTGGAGAGCGACGGCGACCGCGGCGTGATGGCGATCCGCGCCGGCCGCTCGCGCTTTACCCTGCAAACCTTGCCCGAGAGCGATTTCCCCGACCTCGCCGCCGGCGAGATGACGCATTCCTTCTCGCTCGCAGCAAGCGACGTGAAGCGCCTGATCGACCGCACGCAGTTCGCGATCTCGACCGAGGAGACGCGCTATTATCTCAACGGCATCTATCTGCATTCCGCCGGCAGTGCCAAAGCCGCGACCCTGCGCGGCGTCGCCACCGACGGCCATCGCCTGGCCCAGATCGATCTGGTGCTGCCCAAGGGCGCCACCGGCATGCCCGGCGTGATCGTGCCGCGCAAGACCGTCGGCGAAGTGCAGCGCCTGATCGAGGACAATGAGGCGGAAATCTCGATAGAGCTGTCGGCCGGCAAGATCCGCTTCACCCTCGGCAATGTGGTGCTGACCTCGAAGCTGATCGACGGCACCTTCCCCGATTACGGCCGCGTCATCCCGCAGAACAACGACAAGGAGCTGATGGTCGACAAGGCCGACTTCGCCTCCGCCGTCGACCGCGTCTCCACCATTTCGTCCGAGCGCGGCCGCGCCGTGAAGCTGGCGCTGTCCGCCGGCAAGCTCGTACTCTCCGTCACCAATCCGGATTCCGGCAGTGCCACCGAGGAACTCGAGGTCGAATACGCCTCCGACCCGCTCGATATCGGCTTCAACTCCCGCTACCTCCTCGACATCGCCGCCCAGATCGAAGGCGAGGTCGCAGTGTTGAAGCTCGCCGACCCCGGCTCGCCGACCCTGGTGCAAGACAAGGAAAACAAGACCGCACTCTACGTCCTGATGCCGATGCGGGTGTGATTCTCAATCGCCCTCTCCCCTTGTGGGAGAGGGTGGCTTCGCGAAGCGAAGCCGGGTGAGGGGTTCGTGCTGCAAACACCCAGCCATCGATCGACTCCGAAGCGCATCCGCGATTTTGCGAAAGCGATGCGCACCGCGCCGACCGGCGTGAAGCGCGGATGTGGAAGCTTCTCCGCGATCGGAGGCTCGCAAGTTTCAAGTTTCGTCGTCAGGTCCCTTTCCAGAACTTCATTCTTGATTTCGTTGTTTTCGATCAGCGCCTGATCATCGAGATCGACGGCAGCCAGCTCGCGTCGTCGGCGCGCGATGCCGCGAGAGATTCCCTCTTGACGGGGGCAGGCGTTCGAATCGCGCGCTATTGGAACAACGATGTTTTGCAGCAGCCCGTAGCTATATTAGAGGACATCCTCGCAAAGCTTACCGAGCTGTGAGATACCCCTCACCCGTCACCTCACTTCGTGAGGCGCCACCCTCTCCCACAAGGGGAGAGGGTGCACCGTGCCCGCTGCACTGGCCCAACATGACCCCTTCCCGCATTCATCGCCTGTCGCTGACGCATTTCCGCAGTTATCGCGGGGCGAGCCTCAATACGGGGCGCGATATGGTGGCGCTGGTCGGACCGAACGGGGCGGGCAAGACCAATTGCCTGGAGGCGATCTCGTTCCTGTCGCCGGGGCGGGGCCTGCGCCGCGCCACGCTGGAGGATGTCGCCGACAATCAGGGCGACGGCTCCTGGGCGGTTTCCGCCGAGGTCGAGGGCGCGCTGGGGCTGGCCACGCTCGGCACCGGCATCGAGGCGCCGCGGGGCGACGCCGGAGTCACCCGCCGCTGCCGCATCGATCGCGAGAGCGTCGGCTCGGCGGCCGCGTTCGGCGATCACCTGCGCATGGTGTGGCTGACACCGGCGATGGACGGCCTCTTCATGGGCGCGGCCTCGGAGCGGCGGCGCTTCTTCGACCGCCTCGTGATGGCGATCGACAGCGAGCATCCCAGCCGGGTCTCGGCGCTGGAGCGGTCGCTGCGCTCGCGCAATCGTCTGCTGGAGGTACGCAATTTCGACGACCATTGGTGTGATGCGATCGAGCGCGAGACCGCGGAGCTCGCGGTAGCCGTTGCCGCCACCCGCGGCCAGACCGCGGTGAAGCTAGCGGCGATGCTGCGCACGCGCGGGCAGGCATCGGCCTTTCCGTCCGCTGATATCGCGCTCGACGGCTGGATGGAGAACGCGCTGCTGACCGAGCCCGCGCTCGCCGTCGAGGATCGCTATCGCAAGATGCTGCGCGACAACCGCGTGCGCGACGCCGCCGCCGGCCGCACCCTCGATGGCCCGCATCTGACCGACCTGCAGGTGGTCTATGCGCCGAAGAACATGCCGGCCAGGGATGCTTCCACCGGCGAGCAGAAGGCGCTGCTGATCGGCCTCGTATTGGCGCATGCGACATTGGTCGCCGAGACCACCGGCATCATTCCGCTTCTTCTGCTGGATGAAGTCGTCGCCCATCTCGATCCCGGCCGCCGCACCGCGCTGTTCTCCGAGCTCGCCAAGCTCGGTGCACAGGTATGGCTCACCGGCGCCGATCCCGCGGCTTTCGCCGAGCTCGCCACCTCGGGCGAT
>Ga0207700_10002007_pt1 | contig 11610 bp, 12 predicted proteins | sample LARL82metaG_FD_184348 | JGI IMG/M metagenome (GOLD analysis project Ga0207700, IMG submission 184348) | Corn, switchgrass and miscanthus rhizosphere microbial communities from Kellogg Biological Station, Michigan, USA - LAR L8-2 metaG... | ecosystem: Host-associated > Plants > Roots >...
CGGTCACGGCCAGGACGAGCACGTCCGCGCGCACCACGTCGCCGCCGAGCACCCGGGCGCCGAGCGGCTCGCACTCGGCCCGCATCCCGTCGGCCAGCTCCTCCAGCCAGTCGACCGGCAGGTCGGCCGGCACGGCGAGTCCCAGCAGCAGGCCGGTCGGCGCCGCGCCCATCGCGGCGACGTCGGCCAGATTCTGCGCGGCCGCCTTGCGGCCCACGTCGGTCGCGGTCGACCAGTCCCGGCGGAAGTGTCGCGCGTCGACGAGCAGGTCGGTGGTCGCGACCACCCGGCCGTCCGGGGCCGCCAGCACCGCCGCGTCGTCACCCGGGCCGAGCACGGGCTCCGGGGCCGAACCGGCGGCGAACCTCGCGGTCAGCCGCTCGATCAGGCCGAACTCCCCGACCTCGGCGACAGTGATGGCGCAATCCTCCCGGTGAGATCGTTCCCGGCAGCGGCTGAGGTAGATTCTCCACCTCCCCGCATCCGCCGGACGAAGGGCTCGCCGTGGTCCAGGCCTACATCCTCATCCAGACCGAGGTCGGCAAGGCCGCCGCAGTGGCGAGCTCGATCGCCGAGATCGCCGGGGTCACCCAGGCCGAGGACGTCACCGGGCCGTACGACGTGATCGTCCGGGCCGAGGCCAACAACGTCGACGAGCTCGGCAAGCTGGTCGTCGCCAAGATCCAGGCCGTCGCCGGCATCACGCGCACCCTGACCTGTCCCGTCGTGCACCTGTAGCCGCCCGCCAGGACATCGGCCGGGCCCGCTCGCCCTCGTGGGTCTGGCGCCGCCGCCAGGACATCCGCCGGGCCGCCTGTCCGTCGTGGGTCTGTCGCCGCCCGCGGACAGCCGCCGGGCACGCCTGTCCCGTCGTGCGTCTCCAGCGGCCGGCCGGGCACGCCGTCCCCTCGTGCGTATCCAGCCGCCCGGCGGGATCGGCCGGCCGGCGCGCCTAGACTCGGCGGGTGCCCGCGGCGACCGACTCGAAGAAGCCCGCGTCGGTGCGGAGCGACCGGCGGTCGGCCGCCCGGCTGGCTACGCTCATCGCCGTGCCGGTGACGGTCGTGCTGCTCGCCGTGGCCGTCCTGGCCGAGCGGCACGGCGGCTCCGGCGCCGAGCCGCTCGCCCCGGCCAGCAGCGCGCCTGCGACCGCGAAGGCATCGAAGGCGCTGCCCTCGGTCAAGGTCGCACCGCCGCCGGCGCTGTCGGCGGCGCAGCAGCGGGCCTGCCAGGACCTGATCTCCGCGCTGCCGACCGACCTCGGCGACCTGCCGGCCCGGCCGGTCGACTCCTCCTCGCCGTACGTGGCCGCCTGGGGCGAGCCGGCTGTGACGCTGCGCTGCGGGGTGCCCCGACCGCCGTCGTTCATCGCGACCGCGGACGTGCAGCAGATCAACGGGGTGACCTGGTTCCCGGAGCGGCGCGGCGCGACCACGGCCTGGGTCGTCGTCGACCGCCCCGTGTACGTCGAGGTGCTCGTCCCGGCCGCGGACGCCAGCGCCCCGGTGGCCCGGCTGTCCACGGCGGTCACCGCCGCGCTGAAACCCCGCCCCCTCGACCCGGCGAAGTAGCGCAGCTAGCTCCGCCCGGCCAGGGCGGTGCGGATAAGCCGGTCGAGCAGGGCCGGGTAGTCGAGCCCGGACGCCGCCCACGCCTGCGGGAACACCGAGATCGGCGTGAAGCCCGGCATCGTGTTCACCTCGTTGACCGTGATCTCCCCGCCGGGGCCGACGAAGAAGTCGACCCTGGCCAGGCCGGCGCAGTCGAGCGCGGTGAACGCCAGCGCGGCCAGCTCCCGCAGCCGCGCGGTCACGTCCGCCGGCAGGTCGGCCGGGATGGCCAGCGCGGAGACGTCGTCGAGGTACTTGGCCTCGAAGTCGTACCAGTCCCGCCCGGTCAGCAGGATCTCGGCCGGCACGCTCACGTCCGGCGAGGCGCCGTCGAGCCCTTCCAGCACCGCGAGCTCGATCTCCCGGCCCGGCACGGCCGCCTCGACCAGGACCTTGTCGTCCGCCGCCCGGGCCGTCGCCATGGCCGCGGGAAGCTCGGCCCAGTCGTCGACCCGGCTGATCCCGATCGACGAGCCGCCGCGGGCCGGCTTGACGAACGCCGGCAGCCCGAGCCGGTCCCGGTCCGCCTCGGCCAGCGACCCGCCGGCCCGGACCACCGCGTACGGCCCCACCGGCAGACCCTCGGCGGCCAGCAGCTTCTTGGTGAACTCCTTGTCCATCGCCACGGCGCTGCCGAGCACGCCCGAGCCCACGTACGGCACGCCGGCCATCTCCAGCAGGCCCTGGACCGTCCCGTCCTCGCCGAACGGCCCGTGCAGCACCGGGAAGACGACGTCCACCCCGTGCAGCACCCTGGCGCCCTCCCCGGGCTCGACCACGACGAGGCCGCCGGCGGTCGGGTCGCCGGGCAGCACCACAGCCGTGCCGTTCTCGACGGTGGGCAGCTCGCGCCCGGAGATGCTCAGCGTCTCCGGGTCACCCGAGGTGATCACCCAGGCGCCCTTGGGGGTGATCCCGACCGGCACCACCTCGTACCGAGCGGGGTCGAGCGCCGCCAGGACGCTCCCGGCGGAGACGCAGGAGATCGCGTGCTCGGTGCTCCGGCCGCCGAAGACGACGGCGACACGCACTCTTCGTCCGGGCATGGACATGCGCGGCACCCTACCCGGGGACGGATACCCCACCGGTCAGGCACGCAGCGTGGTCAGCGGAACAGCGGGATCACCTGCGCACCGAACCGCGCCATCTCCTCGGCCTGCGGGCTGAACTGCAGCAGCATCAGCCCGACACCGGCTTGCTCGTACGCCCGGATCCGGTCGGCGACCTGCTCGGGCGTGCCGACCAGCCCCGCGCGCAGTCCCCGGTTGGACACGCTGTACTCGCGCAGCGACAGCTCCGCCTCCAGCTGCGAACCCTTCACGAAGTCCTGGTACGACGCGTACGCCTCCGGGCTCGACCGGACGTCGAGCACGCGGTCCAGCTCCGCCTTCGCGTCGGCCTCGGTGTCCCGCACGATCACGTAGCCGGACACGCCGAAGCGCAATGGCGGCCTGCGCGCCCGCAGCTCGGAGATCCGCCGCACCCGGTCGGCGATGACCTCCGGTGGGTCGCCGTGCATCACGTACGCGTCGCCGTGCTCCGCGATCACGCCGAGCGCCCGCGGCGACTCGCCGCCCATGTAGACGTCGACGGCCTTGCTCGGCTTGGGCTCGAGGATCGCGCCGTCGAGGTCGTACAGGGCGCCGTGGTGATCGACGGTCGGCTCGGTGAGCAGCCGGCGCAGCACGGTCAGCCATTCCTCGGTGCGCTGGTAGCGCGCGTCGTGCACGTCGAACGGCATGCCGTACTGCTTGGCCTCGTCGGCCCACCAGGACGAGACCACGTTGAGGCTGATCCGGCCGGGAGCGATGAGGTCCAGCGTGGACAGTGCCTTGGCGGTCAAGGAGGGCGCGTGGTAGTTCGGCCGCACCGCCAGCATCAGCTCGAGCCGCTGGGTCACCGCGGCCAGCGCCGCGCCGAGCGTCCAGGCGTCCGCGGCCGGCGCGCGGTGGCCCTTGATGTCGTTGAGGTTCAGCTCGGCGACCAGCGACAGGTCGAACCCGTGCCGCTCCGAGTCGACGGCCAGGTCGCGCAGGTACGGCCAGGCGACCGGCATCCCCTCGTCCTCGACGTTGCGCAGCCAGCCCCCGAACACCGGCATCCAGTAGCCGAACCTCATGAGCCTGAGACCTCCTTGTCGAGGTTGCCGAGGTAGCGGGCGACGGCGCGGGCGGCCGAGCGCGGCGCCACCGCCTCCACATCCGGGTTGTAGTTCGTGTTGGTGTTCACGTCGTACGTCACCGCGCGGCCGTCGGCGGTCTCGATGAACTCGAAGCCGGCCACCTCGAGCCCGTGCCAGCGGGCGAACGACTCGTACGCGTCGGCGAGGCCGCCCGGCAGCGGCTCGGTCCGCAACGCGAACAGGCTGTCCGGCGTGCCGTCGACCGCGCACGCGTCGGCCGGGCAGAGCTGGAACCCGCCCCGCTCGGTGTCCGCGGTGATCGCGTAGACCAGCTCGCCGCCGACGATCTCGGCCCGGGTGATCCGCGGCCGGGCCGGCTCGACGTACTCCTGCACCAGCAGCACGCCGTCCACCGGCTCTTCCAGCACGGGCAACGCGGCCGCCAGCTCGTCCACCGAGTCGAACCGGGTCACGCCGAGGCCCTTGCCACCGCGGTTGGGCTTGACCACCACCGGTGGCCCGACCGCGGCCGCCGCGGCGAGCACGTCATCGGGTCGGCCGCCGACCACGGCGACCGTCCGCGGCACCGCGATCCCGGCCGCCCGAAGCAGCGCGAGCTGGCGCACCTTGGACAGCTCAAGGTCGAGCACGGCCCGCCCGTTCACCACCCGCCGGCCGTGCGCCTCCAGCAGGTCGAGCAGCGCCCGGGCGTGTTCCGCGGCGGCGACGTGCCCGCGGGTGTGCGCGGATGCGCTCATCCGGGACCACCACAGCCCCGGCGGCGGCTCCGCGGTCAGGTCGAGCGACCCCCCGGTCGCCAGCGTCTCGTCCCAGTCGACGCCCTCCGCCGCGAAGGCGGCCGCGAAGGGCGGCATCCACTCGGGGTTCTCGTGCAGCACGTGGACCGTCACGGGACCGAGTCAACCACCCGAGCGGCCGTACGGCTTGTCCACCGGTCAGGCGGAGACCGGCCGTTCGTCCTTCATGTCCCGGCCCATCAGCGACGGCACCATCTCGGTCGCCCGCATCCCCTCGTGGCAGACGCGCACGACGCTCTCGGTGATCGGCACGTCGACGCCGACCCGGCGGGCCAGCTCCAGCACCGACCGGCAGGACTCGACGCCCTCGGCGGTGGTCCGCACCGCCGCCCTGGCCTGCTCCAGCGACTCCCCCCGCCCGAGCCGCTCCCCGAACGTACGGTTGCGGGACAGCGGGGAGCTGCAGGTGGCGACGAGGTCGCCGAGCCCGGCCAGCCCGGCGAAGGTGAGCGGGTCGGCGCCGAGCGCGGCGCCGAGCCGCGCGGTCTCGGCCAGCCCGCGGGTGATCAGCGAGGCCCTGGTGTTGTCGCCGAAGCCCATCCCCTGGGCCATCCCGGCGGCCAGCGCGATGACGTTCTTGACCGTGCCGCCGAGCTCGCAGCCGACCACGTCGGTGTTGGTGTACGAGCGCAGGTACGGCGTGAAGCAGGCCCGCTGCACCAGCTCGGCCCTGGCCTTCTCCACGCAGGCGACCACCGTCGCGGCCGGCTGCTCCTCGGCGATCTCCCGGGCGAGGTTGGGTCCGGACACCACCGCGACCCGCTCCGGGCCGCAGCCGGCGACCTCGCCGATCACCTCGCTCATCCGCTTCGCGGTGCCGAGCTCGATCCCCTTCATCAGGCTCACCAGCGTGGCGTCCGGCTCGATCGCCACCGCCCAGCCGGCCAGGTTCTCCCGCAGCCGCTGGGCCGGCAGCGCCAGCACGACGATCTCCGCCCTGCCCAGCGCCTCGACCGGGTCGGCGGTCGCCCGCAACGCCCTCGGCAAGGCGACGCCGGGCAGGTATTCCGGGTTCTCGTGCCGCTCGGCCACCGCGGCGACCAGCTCGGGCCGCCGACCGACCAGGGTGACGTCCCCGCCGGCGTCGGCGAGCACCTTCGCGAACGTCGTCCCCCAGGAGCCGGCTCCGAGGACGGCTGTGCGCATCAGGACGCCTCGCGGGCCGGCGGGCGGCGGAAGAACTCCGCCGGCGCGGTCTCGCCGCGGACCTCGGCCAGCTGGTCGCGGACCGCACCCATGATCACGTCGGTCACCTCGCGCAGCAGGTCCGCGGTCAGCGGCCGCTCCCGGTACGCCGAGAGGTCGACCGGCGGCCCGGCCACGCACCAGATCTCGTGCCGCGGCAGCGGGCGCACCTTCCTGTGCTCGACGTCGACGGCGTTCTGCGGACCCCAGTTGGCGACCGGGACGATCGGCGCGTCGGTGGCCAGCGCCAGCCGGGCGACGCCGGTGCGTGCCTGCATCGGCCAGAAGCCGGGGTCGCGGGTGACCGTGCCCTCCGGGTAGATGCAGATCACCTCGCCGCGGGCGAGCGCGGCGTGCGCCTCCTCGAGCGAGTTCCGGGCGGCGGCCGTACCGCGGCTGACCGGGATCTGGCTCGCGCCGCGCAGCAGGCTCCGCACCCCCCGCACCCGGAACAGGCTGTCCTTGATCAGGAAGCGGGGAATCCGCCCGGAGTCCCAGACGAACTCCGCCACGGTGCACCAGTCGGCCTGCGAGACGTGGTTGGCGACCAGCACGACTCCACCGGTCGGCGGGATGTGCTCGCGACCGCCCCAGCGCCGCTTGAAGAACGCCGCGTTGATCGGCTTCACCAGCACCACCGCGAGCCAGATCCAGAACCCGGCGTTCCTGTGCCCCGGCTTCACCCGGACCACCTCCTCAGCACGACGCGACGGTCGCTGCCGCGCAGTCTTCCCGCCCGCCCGCACCGGTGTCCACGCGGCCCGCGGCACGGCAGCGGCGGGTAGCGTGGAGCGCCGTGCAGTGGTCCGTGGTCGTCCCGGTCAAGCGCCTGCGTCTGGCCAAGTCCCGGTTGTACGCGGTGGGCCGGCCGCGGCCGGAGCACGAGGAGCTGGCGCTGTCCCTCGCCCTGGACACCGTCGCGGCGGCGCTGGCGACGACCGCGGTCGGGCGGCTGTTCGTGGTGACCGACGACCCCGCGGCCCGGGAGGCGATGGAGGCCGCCGGCGCCGTGGTGCTCGCGGACGAGCCCGACGCTGGGCTCAACCCGGCCCTCGCGCACGGCGCCGCCGCGGCGATGCGGCGGTCCCCGCAGGACGGCGTGGCGCTGCTGTCGGCCGACCTGCCCGCGCTGCGGCCGGCCGAGCTGGACGCCGCGCTGGCCGCCGCGGCCGGGCACGAGGCGGCGTTCGTCGCCGACGCCCGCGGCACCGGGACCACGCTGCTGGCCACCGCGCCCGGCCGCCCCGTCGAGCCCAGGTACGGACAGGCCTCGGCCGTGGCGCACCGGGCCGCCGGCGCCGTCGAGCTGTCCGGCGACTGGCCGTCGCTGCGCCACGACGTCGACACCGCGGCCGACCTGCGCGCCGCGGCCGAGCTCGGGCTCGGTCCCGCCACCTCGGCCTGGACCGCCACCCACGCGGTCGCCTGAGGTGCGCGTGCACGCGGTCATGCAGGCGACGGTGGCGACGTTCGACCCGGACACCGGCGGGGGGACCGTGCTGACCGACGACGGCCGGCGGATCCCGTTCGACCCGGCCGCGTTCGCGGCCGGCGGCCTGCGGCTGCTGCGGCCCGGCCAGCGGGTCAGGATGGACCTCGCGGACGGGCGGGTCGTCCGGATCACCATCTTCACGCTCGCCTGACCATCTCCCGCCATTCACCAGGCTGAGGAATCATGACGACATGAGCGCCGACGACATCACCCGGGATCCGGAGCCAGCACGCACGCTCGCCGATCTGCAGCCGGACGACGCCGGCGGCGCGCTCTCGGCCGACTTCGACGGCCACGACCTGCCACCGGCGCCGGACCTGCCCGACGACCGGTTCTCCAGCCGCGAGCTGTCCTGGCTGGAGTTCAACGCGCGCGTGCTGGCCCAGGCCGAAGACCGCCGGCTGCCGCTGCTGGAGCGGATGAAGTTCCTCGCGATCTTCGCGAGCAACCTGGACGAGTTCTACATGGTCCGGGTCGCCGGCCTGAAGCGGCGCCTGGACATGGGCCTCGGCATCCGGTCCTCCGACGGGCGGACCGCCCGGGAGACGCTCACCCAGGTGTCGCTGCGCACCCAGGAGCTCGTCGCCCGGCACTCGGCGCTCTGGCAGGAGGACGTGGAGCCCGCGCTGGCCGGCGCCGGGATCCGGGTGCTGCACTGGGACGGGCTGGACGCGGCCGAGCGCAGCCGCTTGGCCGAGTACTTCCGGGCCCAGGTGTTCCCGGTGCTCACCCCGCTCGCGGTCGACCCGTCGCACCCGTTCCCCTACATCAGCGGGCTGTCGCTCAACCTCGCCGTGCTGGTGCGCGACCCGACCGGGCCGAGCGGGGCGACCGAGCGGTTCGCCCGGGTCAAGGTGCCCAACAACGTGGCCCGGTTCGTGGACGTGAAGGACCCGCGCGCCGCCTCGGCGTACCTGCCGATGGAGGACCTGATCGCGGCCCACCTCGACATGCTCTTCCCGGGGCTCGAAGTCGTCGAGCACCACCTGTTCCGGGTGACCCGCAACACCGACCTCGAGGTCGAGGAGGACCGGGACGAGGACCTGCTGCAGGCGCTGGAGCGGACGCTGACCCGGCGCCGGTTCGGCCCCGCCGTGCGGCTCGAGGTGCAGGACACGATCACGCCGCGGGTGCTCGACCTGCTCACCGAGGAGATCGACGTGCCCGAGGAGGACGTGTTCTACGTCCCCGGGCTGCTCGACCTCGCCTCGCTCTGGCAGGTCTACGACGTCGACCGGCCGGACCTCAAGGAGGCGCCGTTCGTGCCGTCGACGCCGCCGCGGTTCGCCGAGAACGAGACGGCCAAGAGCGTGTTCGCCACCCTGCGGGAGGGCGACGTCCTCGTGCACCACCCGTACGAGTCGTTCTCCACGAGCGTGCAGCGGTTCATCGAGCAGGCCGCGAACGACGCGAACGTGCTGGCGATCAAGCAGACGCTCTACCGCACGTCCGGCGACTCGCCGATCGTCGAGGCGCTCATCGACGCGGCCGAGGCCGGCAAGCAGGTCGTGGTGCTGGTCGAGATCAAGGCGCGCTTCGACGAGCAGGCGAACATCAAGTGGGCCAAGGCGCTGGAGCGCGCCGGCTGCCACGTGGTCTACGGCGTGGTGGGGCTCAAGACGCACTGCAAGACCGCACTCGTGGTGCGGCAGGAGGGCGGCTCGATCCGCCGCTACTGCCACATCGGCACCGGCAACTACAACCCCAAGACCGCCAGGATGTACGAGGACCTCGGCCTGTTCACCGCCGACCCCGAGGTCGGCGCCGACCTCACCGACCTGTTCAACGTGCTCACCGGGTACTCGCGACAGACCGGGTACCGCTCGATCCTGGTGGCGCCGCACGGCATCCGCCGCGGCCTCGTCGAGCGGATCGGGCGGGAGATCGAGCATGCCCGCGCCGGCCGGTACGCGCGGATCCAGATCAAGACCAACCACCTCGTCGACGAGGAGACGATCGACGCGCTCTACCGGGCGTCGAAGGCCGGCGTGGAGGTCGACCTGCTGGTGCGGACGTTCTGCACGATCCGGGCCGGCGTACCGGGTCTGTCGGAGAACATCAGGGTCCGATCGATCCTCGGCCGCTTCCTCGAGCACAGCCGGATCATCTACGTCGAGAACGACGGCGAGCCGGAATACCTCCTCGGCAGCGCCGACCTCATGCACCGCAACCTCGACCGGCGGGTGGAGGTGCTGGTGCAGGTGACCGACCCGGCGGCCCGCGAGCACATACGGGAAACGCTCGACCTCGCCTTCGCCGACGACGTGGCCGCGTGGGAGCTCCGGCCGGACGACGTGTGGACCCGCAACCCCGGGCAGCCCGGCATGCCGTTGCGGGACTACCAGGAGGTGCTCATGCGTCGGCACGCCAGCCGCGCCCAGTGACGGGCGAGCGCATCCTCGCGGCCGGCGGGGTGCTCTGGCGGCCGGTCGCGACGGGGATCGAGGTGTGCCTCGTGCACCGGCCCCGGTACGACGACTGGTCGCTGCCCAAGGGGAAGCTGCACTCCGGCGAGCTGGCCCTGGCCGGGGCGGTCCGCGAGGTCACCGAGGAGACCGGCGTGCGCCCGGTCGTCGGCCGGCGGCTGCGCACCCAGCGCTACGAGCTCGGTCCGGACCGCAAGTACGTCGACTACTGGGCGATGACGCCGGCCGACGGCACATTCGTGGCCACCGACGAGGTCGACTCGCTGCGCTGGGTCACGCCGGAGCTCGCCGCCGGCGCGCTGACGTACGACCGGGACCGGAAGCTCGTCGCGGCGTTCGCCGCCCAGCCGGTGCCGACGGCCATGGTGCTGCTGGTGCGGCACGCCAAGGCCGGCAGCCGGTCGCGGTGGAAGGGCGAGGACGCGCAGCGGCCACTGGACGCGAACGGCCGCGACCAGGCCGAGGGACTGCGGCAGGCGCTGCGCTGGTTCGGCCCGACCGCGATCGGCTCGGTGGACCTGGCGCGGTGCGTGCAGACCGTGGCGCCGCTGGCCGAGGACCTCGGCCTGCCGGTCGAGCCGGAGCCGGCGCTGTCCGAGGAGGCGTACGGGAAGGACCCGGCGGCCGCGCTGGAGCGGGTGCAGGCGACCGCCGCGGCCGGCGGGATCACGGTGCTGTGCAGCCAGGGCGGGGCGATCCCGGACCTGATCGGGACGCTGGCCGAGCGGGACCGGGTCGCTCTGGGGCGCCGGTCCGGCACCAAGATCCCTGCCCGCAAGGCGAGCACCTGGGCACTGTCCTTCGTGGACTCCCACCTGCTGGGCGCCGACTACCACCCCGACCTCGCCCTGGCGGCCCGACTCACTCCATAGTGGACGCCTTGCGGGCCGCGGACGCGAGCAGGGCGGCCACGGCCGCGGGGTCGTCGCTCATCGGGACGTGGCCGCAGCCGGGCAGCTCGACCGTCTCGGCGCCGGCCGGGAGCTGCTCGAGGTGCTGGGAGGAGCGGCGCAGCAGCAGGCGGTCGCGGGAGCCGAACGCGACGGTGACCGGCGCGCCGAGCTGACCCGTGGACCGGTACCGCCGGCCCGCCGTGGCGCGCAGCGTTGGCAGGAAGCCGGTGCTGCGGGCGGACGCGCTGATCGCCGCCCCGGCCTGCTCAGGGGTCATCCGGCCCGGCCGGGAGTAGACCTGGGCCAGCGCCACCGACCGCGCCGCGCGGTAGCGCATGAGGGTGACGAGCGGTCGCTCCAGCCTGCTGGTGAGACCGTAGATGGCGCGCAGGCTCAGCCGCGTGTAGCGCGGCGCGCGGCCGGTCCAGAGGCCGGCCGGCGATATCAGCGTGACCGAGGCGAGCGGGCGCTGTGCGGCAAGCTCGAGCGCGACCCAGCCACCGAGGGAGTTGCCGCCCACGTGCGGGCGGACGACACCGAGCTCGTCGAGCAGCCCGGCCACGGCCGCGGCGAGCGCGGCCGGCGTCGGCTCCTGTCCGGCCGGCAGCGACGGCGACTCCCCGAACCCCGGCAGGTCGACGGTCAGCACGTCGAACTCCGCCGCCAGCGCCGGCACGACCGGTTCCCACGCTCCCCGGTACGACCCCAGCCCGTGCAGGAGGACCAGCGTCTGCCCCGCACCCCTTCGCGAATACCTGAGCATGCTCACACCCCAAGAACCCGACCCGCCGGAACCCGCCGGAGCTCAGTCTTCTCCAACTTCCCCCGGAACCGGCAGGCCCGGTCCTGCTCGCCGCCGCCCCCGGGACCCCGCCCGGCCCGGCGGCGGCGAGCCTCGTCCCGGCCGGCCACGGGCCCCCTGACACGCGCGTCCCCGCGTCGGCGGGAGGCCGACCCGGGGACGCGGGGTGCGTGATGCGATCAGTCGGTGCTCTTCGCCACGGTCTTCCGCGGCGTCGTCTTCCGCGGCGTCGCCGTGGTCTTCCTCGCCGCGGTCGTCTTGG
>Ga0207700_10002008_pt1 | contig 11609 bp, 7 predicted proteins | sample LARL82metaG_FD_184348 | JGI IMG/M metagenome (GOLD analysis project Ga0207700, IMG submission 184348) | Corn, switchgrass and miscanthus rhizosphere microbial communities from Kellogg Biological Station, Michigan, USA - LAR L8-2 metaG... | ecosystem: Host-associated > Plants > Roots >...
CGTAATCGAACAGCCAGCGCATCTGTTGCGCATTGAGACCGGCTGCACATCCGGCGGCGGCGGTCGCACCCATGGTGCCAACCAGAGGATGTGTCTCCTTCATCCCCGGGCCGACGGTCCTCATGGCCCGCATGGCAACGTCGTAGCCGAGCGCGACGGCCCGGGTGAAGTGCGTGCCACTATTGCCGAACTGTTCGCCCACTGCCAGCGCCGCCGGGACCAGAGCACAGCCAGGATGTGCTCCTCCTGTGGTGAAGTCATCGTCGGTCTCATCGGAGTGCGCGAGTTGGCCGTTCGCGAGCGCCGCTTCGATCGGTCCGCAGCGAATCTTCGAGGCGACGACCGTGGCAATTTTCTCGCCTCCGTACGTACGCGCGAATTCGATCGCCAGGCGTCCAGGCGGGAGTTCGGATCCCGAAACCATGGCGGCAATCGTGTCGAGAATGTGGTGCTCCGTCTCCTGAATTACGTTTGCGGGCAGCGCGCGGTTACGAGCCTCAGCCATGTAAGCGCTCAGTTTTTCCATTACCGGGCTGATGGCAGCGCCAGCGTCCTGGGCCGCTGCCATCGCTATCCCCGGAAATGCGGCGACGGCTGAAATCCACGCCGCATTCTTTATCCAGCTGCGGCGGTTCAGGGCTTTCACCCAGTTATGTTGATCTTCCCTATCCATGAATTCCCCTGCGCCCAGACTAGAAAATTACTTTCACGGCGAACTGAATTTCGCGCGAGGTGGTGGTGGTTTTGTTGAGTAGTCCGGCCGCGCTCGAGAGATTTCCAGTGCCATCGAAAATGTCCGTGTTGGTTGGCGTGGACGGGGGAGCAAAGTTGGCGTGGTTGAGAATGTTGAAGATCTCCGCGCGGAACTGTACGTTGAACTTCTCGGAAATCCTTTTTATGTAACTGTTCTTGAACACGGAGAAGTCCAGCGATGTCAGACCTGGCCCGTTAATGATGTTGCGACCTCCATTGCCGCGCAAATTGAAGCACGGCAGAGCCGGGAGCCAGGCTGCACCGTCCAACGCCGGATTCTGAGGATTGTTGATGGTTATTTGGTTTCCATTTTGATCCACCAGGCTATTCGGCATCGGGTTGCAGTTCGCGGTCCAAAATGCCAGATCCGGTGCGGTGGGAACCTGGAAACATTGGGTCTTGATGTAGTTGTTGACACTTCCGGGATTTGTAAGCGTCTTGCAGCCGGGTCCACCCAATCGGTTCACATAGGCCCAGTCGTCACCGCTGTTGGTATTCGCCGGGTCGGAGCCCGTTCCCCAAGTCGGAGTGGACGGGATTCCGTCACTGGCGGTAAAGATGAGCCCTAGTTCCCATCCACCCAACGCCCATTGGGCGGGTCCCGACCAGGACTTGGGCGTCGGCAGTTCCCATGTACCGTTCAAAACCAGTGTGCGGCCGACGTTGAAATCCGAGAGTGCGCGGTTAAGTTTCAAGTCAAACCAGTCAAGACTAGAGATCGAATTCCCGAACGTGTCTCCGGCTACCGATGCCGAGCTGGTGTCGATGCTCTTACTCCAGGTATAAGTGCCCTGAACTTGAAAGCCCTGGCTCATACGCTTGGCCAGTTGCAATTCGAGCGCATTGTAGGATGAGCCTCCTTTATAAAACATTCCGCGGATGGAGCCGAAATTCGGGTTGATCGGGTCCAGCGCAGCTCCGGTGGCTGGATCGAACGGCCAGACGTAACCGGCGGAGGTCTTGGTTGGAATCGTGAGATTCGCGTCATCTACCCGGAACGGCTGATGTACGCCGCGCGACCCCACATAAGCAGCCATCGCCGCGAGGCTCGGAGTGAGCTGCTGCTGCACATTGAGATTCCACTGCATCACGTAATTGCGCTTGGGATTTGGGTCGGTATAGGTGGTGCGCAGTCGGTTCGCAGGAAAATTAATATCCTGGCCGCCGAAATTGAAGAAAGGAGTCGGACACGCTGGGGAGCACACTCCCGTGGGATCTTTAACCACCGTGTACTCAAAGAACGGAACAGCCTGTGTGGCCAAGAGGATGAACTGGTAGGGCAGGGGCTGCACGTCGAACATGCCGATTCCGCCGCGGACCGCTGTTTTCCCATTCTTCAAAGGATCCCAGGCAAATCCGAAGCGAGGTTCAAAATCTTTCAACGTGGGATTACCGAAAAAGGGATTTCCCGTGTGCGCTACAGCGTCGGTGATGTTTCTCAAATTTGCGAGTTTTCCGTTCGTCTCGGAGATCACGGTGGACATTTCGTAGCGCAATCCCAGATTAAGCGTCAGGTTCGAACGCGCGTGCCAGTCGTCCTGCAAGTACGCCCCGAAAAGAGTCTGCCGCAGATTACGTGGCGAAAGCGTGCTGGCGATTCCGCCTTGGAATTTCGTGGGTTGGTTGGTCAGAAATCCCTGTAGGTTATCGAAGTTCCAGATTCCGTTGGGATCGGTGTCCGCCAGTACATTGAGTAGCATGCGTTCGGCCGCGATTCCGAAGCGGATGGAATGCGTGCCTTTAGTGAAGAAAGCGTCATCATAGAGCTGGATGGAATTCCAATGGTAGAAATAGGTCGGGCTACCGCCCACGCCACCCGTAAAATCGCTCACACCACCGCCGATCAGAACCTGAGCCGCATCCCGGCCTGCAAACGCCGAGCCCCCGACGCCAAGATCGGTTCGGGCCGCGTCCGGATTGATCGCTTTCAAACTCTGGTTGTTGTTCACTACTTCGTGGTTGCCTCCGATGCGGAAGGAGTTTGCGAACGCCGGCGTGAAGATGTGAGTTTCCTCTATCGACGCGAACTGCCGCGCCGTCAATGTGTCGAACTCAACGTTATTCAGTCCGTCGGGCGCGGAATAGGGTGTCTTGTCGTACATGTAGGAACCGAACAAACTGTCCTTCTCGGAAAACCTGTGGTCGACGCGAGTGGTGAAGAAATTCTCGTTCACCACCTGTTGCCCGGCGAAAGTGAATACTCCCAGGTCTCCGTTGCTCCCGGCGAGAGGGTTTTGCGGCGTAGGGTAGAAAGAGAAGTACGTCTGTGCGGATGGGTCCACCGTCACGTTAAACGGAGTACAGACATTATTTGGGTTGTCGGGATTCGAGCACAAAGCTCCGGTCCGTGCGATGACGGACGGCACGGTCGCAACTGTCGTGATGCCCTTCGACTGCCGGATGCCTTCGTAGTCAGCAAAGAAAAATGTCCGATTCTTGAAGATCGGTCCACCGACGGCTCCCCCAAACTGGTTGCGCTTGAAGGGTGGGGTGGAAAGAGTCGGATCATCGAAATAGTTCCGGGCGTCCAGCTTGTTATTCCGGAGGAATTCGTAAGCGCTCCCGTGAAACTGATTCGTCCCCGACCGCGTGATCGCGTTCACCACACCGCCCGATGTCTTCCCATACTCCGCCGAGTAATTACTGGTCAGCACCGAAAATTCCTGAATCGCATCAACGCCCAGGCTCCCTCCCAAGACACTGCCGGGCGCTCCGTTGGCGTAATCGTTGAGGCTAACGCCGTCCAAACGATAGTTGTTCTGCTGCGGCCGGGCGCCGGAGATGGTCAACTGTTGTCCGAACCCGCGGTTCCCACGATCCGTACCTGCCGAGAAGTCGGGCTGCGTCTGGATCCGATTCACTCCGGGCTGCAGCGTTGCTAGGTCCGTCCAACTACGGCCGTTCAACGGCAGCTCGCGGACCGTGGTCGCATCGACCACGGCGCTGATATCCGAAGTGGCCAACTGCACGGCTGGAGCTTCGCTCTCTACCTGAACCATTTCTTTTGTGCCGCCGACCTGCATGGTCAGGTTCAAGGTCACGGTCGCGCCCACGGTCAGGTCGATGCTGCTCCTTCGTTCGCTTTTGAATCCCGGCGCAGTAAACGTCAACTGGTAGCTCGCGGGCAACAGGTTGGGTGCGATGAACAGGCCATCTTCGTTCGTGGTCACTGTCCGGTTGATGCCAGTGGCGACGTTCGTGATGGATACGCTCGCATTCGGAATGACTCTGCCGCTGCTGTCGACCAGCGTCCCGGTAATGGTTCCACCCGCGACTTGCGCTTGAACGTTAAAGTGCATCCCAACGCTGTAAATGAGCAGCAACGTAAAGAAAGATGCAACGAATGTTTTCAATTTTGAGGAACACATCGTGGTGACCCCTTTCTGTGCGCAAGAGCTTAACTCACAGTCAAGAGTTCAGAACACATTAATTTCGATTCATGAATTAAAGGCAGATTAACTTTCCATTCTAGTCATGAATGGGCTTATCTGCCGTAGCCTTGAGGAACTCTAAATACTCCGCCATCCTCTTTGTTTCTTCTTCATCATCGGGATGGGACACGGAAAGGTACGACTCAAGGGCAGCCGGTTTATCTTTTCGCGGAAGCATGGCGAGCTACGCCCTCTGTACCTCAATATCGTCAGGGGCGACTTCATGAGCAATCTGCAACTGGTCATAGGCTTTCCGGTATAGGGAATATGAGCGGTACAGCCGCGTCAGTCCTAGATAAGCATGCACTTCCTTTGGGTCGAGCTTCTTTGCCATTAGGTAAGACGTCTCGGCCTCTGGCATCTCAGCCCCGCGGAACTGGACATCTCCCTTCGCCGCCAGCAACGTCGCCGAATTGGATTGTGCAACCAACGCGGTATTCACAGTGTCCAATGCTTCATCAACCTTCTGCTGCCGTAACATCGCCCGAACTAGTCCAACGTGCGCTGCAATCAGCTTTGGGTCGGTCTTCAGTAGTGCCTGATAGCTGGCCTCAGCCTCCGCGAACTTTCCTGCTCGATAAAACTGGTCGGCCGCCGCAAGTTCTGGACGGATGGCTGGAGCCTTGGCGTCGTCGCCAAACACTATGAGTTGCAGGAAGAGGAGCAGAAGAGTAGCGACGAGGACCGGGCGCAAGAAAGAAACCATAGGACGAAGCACTCCGAGTGGTCGCCGCAGGGTAGCACGATTCCGCAGTGCTGCGAAGACGACGAGCTTACCGCCCCACCAGACGGTTCCTTTCTTTGCTACTTGGACGACAAGGTGACGTTTTCATTATTGTGAAAAGGCGTTTCGGTTGCGCCTGAACACCGCCAGCGTCCATACTTCCGACCATGACCCTCAAAAATGCGGCGCTGCTAGCTTTGGTCGGGACGATATTGATGACGGCTCTTCTCGTGTGGAATTTCGTCTTTCACGTTCCTCAATGTACTGCGGAACTTGGTTCCTGCCGTCTCGCTGTTTTCGTCATTAATTTATGCATTTGGTTATGCGGTCCTCGAAGTTGCGGATAACGGCGCTGGAATTTCGGCTGAAGCTCTCCCCCACATCTTCGAGCGCTTCTATCGGGCGGACAAAGCTCGCTCCCGCTCCTCAGGTGGAACCGGCCTCGGGCTCTCGATCGTTAAAGCAATCTGCGCCGCGCACGGGGCGGAAATTAAAGTTACAACCGAGGAGGGAAAAGGCAGTTGTTTCCGGGTGGATCTACCCATGTTGAAGCAGTCGCTCAAACCCGACCTTGCCATGCACAGCTGAGTCTCATTTGTAATTATGACTGGCGTCCCCTGGCGTGTGAAAAACGAGACTAGAGTGTGACTAGCCCTTTCTAATTGCCTCGTGCCACGGCATTTGCCGCGGGCGCTGAGATCGTGACTGAATCCGGTTCCGTCCAGACTGCTTTGCCGGTTGTCAAATCCAAACGATGCATGGTGATCTTGACGCTGCCTCGATCAACCTGCACCGCAAGGTAGTGGTAATTCACTTCCTTGCTCTGGAAGGGATCGCCGGGGGCGCGTTCGATGGGATACGCATGCGCTCCCGCGCCGCCGCTCACCAAGTACATAACTCCACCGTGTTCGTGGCGTTCGTAATTGTGGACGTGTCCAGAAAAAACGACGATCCGCGCCCGCAGGTTTTGTTGTCGTGCCTCGAGCATCTTGGCCATCGCTAGCTCCGGCGAACGTGCGGAGTGTCCTCCGCCGAACATCTTCATGTCCGACGAACTCGTGTAGGGAGGATGATGAAGAAGAATGAAGACGAAGTCTACATCGCCAGGAAGGCGGTCTAGCTTCTGCTTTAGCCATAGCCCTTGCGGGCCCGAGGTTTCATCGAGCGAACTGTCCAGCACCAGCATCAGCGAGTTCGCGGCACGGACAGAATAATAGCGGCTGTTTTTAAGCTCAGGGAAGCGTTCGAAATAATTGGCGAGCGCAACTTTTTCATTGCCATGAAGATCGTGATTGCCTAAAGCCGGATAAACAGGGATATGCTTCTCTCGCCACACCGAAGTCTCGCTATCCCAGATCTTCCAGTCCTCCTTGTTATTGCCGTCATAGACAATGTCACCTCCAAACGAGACAAAGTCAGGACTCGTCTGAGCAATCGCTTGCACCAATGCCTGCCGCACCGCGGGATTCGCCGCTTCAGTATCCCTGGGATCGTGGAAGCGCGAATCTGCATAAGTGACAAAATGGAAAGGCGTGCTGACCTGGAGTCGCAGATCTACTGGCTCAGGCGTCGGCTGAGATGTCGCCGCTCCCTGTGAGTGCGACCGCGAGCAAGCAATGCATCCAAGAAAAAGAATAATAACCGGAAATTTCTGCAAAAGCTTCATTTAGGGGCCCCTACCACTACTTCAAAATTGTCTCACGTCCGTGTTTGCGAGAAATTCGCGACGACACAAGAATGATGATTCTTAAGAACGATGCGCAACAAATACTGCGGGCAAGGCGAGATCTTTCGATCAGCCCTGCCGCAAATTAGAACCGGAATCGAAGCATAAACTGAAGCTGACGCGGCAACCCCGTGCCTGTATTCGGCGACGCCTTGTTGTCATTGTTATTGTTGAAGTTCACGGTCGAGCTGATGATTCCGAAATTGCCGGGGTCCGCGAGGTTTGTAACAACGTTGCCGACCATCGCTCCCTGATTGTAATTGAGAGTCAGGACGCCGGGATCCGCGAGTTGAACATGGTTGAAGATGTTGAACGCTTGAATACCCAACTCCATCGAAGCGCGCTCCGTGAGCTTGGTTTCTTTCGAGAGCGCTAGATCGATCTGCCAGCTATTCGGGGCGCGAACGACTCCGTTGGGAGCATCTCCATACCGCAGGAAATTTCCATTGGCGTCAACCGGCGGCGCCTGGAACGCAGCGAGATTAATCAAGGGCACACCGGGAGTGTTTGGAGTGCCGGGACGAGGGTTCGATATAGTGAGCGGCACGCCCGGAATAATGTCGGGCCGCTGGTTCGTTTGATCGTTGCCGTCGGGAAGCAGATAGGTGCTTGCGAAACCACCAGGGAAAAACGGATTGTTGGGATTTGCAATCGGACTGCTCAGGTCCATTAGCACGGTCAGCGGATGACCGGTGTGCCACAGGCCAATACTGCTTAGGCTCCATCCCCCGATCACCTTGCCAATCGCGCCGCCACTATTCAAAAAGTCCTTACCCGGGCCGAACGGGAGTTCATAAACGGCATTTACCGCGATATTGTGCCGGACGTCAAAAACGCTCGGACCTCTATCGCAACTGAGACAATTCACGTTCTCCGGCCCGCTCGATTCGCCGCCCCCAACCGACCCGTCATTAATGGAGTGAGACCATGTGTAACGTGACTGGAAGGAAAGACCCTTTGTGAAACGCCGCTCCAGGGAAACACCCAAGGCGTTATAGCTGCTAGCTCCGATATCGCTCTTCCTATCCACGGAACCGAAAGGATCGGACGAACTCACGCCGGGCTGATTCGGATCCGGAAGGTAATACTGATCTAGAGGCCTGACGCAATCCGTGGCCACAGAGAGCGGTTGTCCCGGCAATATGTTCGGCGTAAGAGGAGACGAGCAGAGATTAACCGCTCCGCGTGAAAATAGTCGCACTCCGCGACTACCGAGATACTGCATCGAGAACAAGAAATTCGCGGGCAGTTCCTCGTCAATGGTCAAGCCCCACGTTTCCGAATAGAGATCGCGCCTGTCCTGACGCTGCAACGCGCGCGGGTGGGAACCCGCTTTCGTGGCACTGATGCTCGAAAGGTCGGGTGTGGTTTGCTCAAAGGCCGGGCTCAACGTAATGCCCGACGCAGTCTTTATGCGGAAGGTATCGCTCTCCAGGCCGGCGTTCAAGTCGTCATTCTGTGCCGCGCCATGATAGATGCCGAAGCCCGCACGAAATACGGTCTTGCCGTGAAGCGCACTCGGCGCCCAAGCCAGGGCGACTCTGGGATCAAAGTTCTTGTAGTTCGGATTGTAAAGAGCGGGATCCTTGGGACAGGGCGGGGTGTTAATGGGACCTAGGTCAGGCGATATTGGCGGTACATTAAACGACCCGGATCCGAGGCAGACGCCATGGAATTGATTAAGGTCGAAGACTGTTGTCCGGTTGGTCGCTTCGTTGGCGACACCGTAGTATTCCCAGCGAAGTCCCGCGGTCAGCGTAAGTGTCGGCGTCGCTTTCCATTCGTCCTGGACGTACGGCATATAGAACGTCCGCCGCAACCGGTGGCAACACCACGGGGCGTTGAAAGTGATGTTGTCGAGTGTCGCCGACACTAAAGACGGATCGTCGCTGAAGTTCAGGACATTGTCCGCGGTTTGTCCCTGGTTCAGGCGGACCCGGCGAATCTCCATGCCCGTCTTGAAAGTGTGCCGCCCGTGCGTCCAGGTGAGGTTGTCAACCACACCATAGGTCGTCCCAACTTCGATGTCGGCGGTGTTGTCGTTCAGCGTTACAAAGTTATTCGTGACCACGGAGAACGGAAGTGCGCTCGCCTGCGGATTGTGAAACGGCGACCGGTTTACGTAAACCTTGGCCTCATTCAGGAGATTCGGTTTGAAGGTGTGCTGTAGCGCCAGCAGGTAATTCGCCGGATGATTTATGGTTTGAAGCTTATCCGCCGGCAAACTGCTGCCATTTGGCGCATTCACGAGGCTTATGTCGCGCTGGGCGTGCCCATAGAGCAATGTATTCTCATTGATTTTGTGATCGATTCGCAGCAGCCACGTGTCTTCGTGCACGGTCGTAGGTGTCGCGGCCGTGAGCTGATCGGCGTCAGCGTTCGTCGAGCTTGGTTGGAAGGCCGTATCCGGATAGGTGAAATGTGGCGCACATCCGTTAATGGCGCCGGTTGAGGCGCGCCACGGAAATGCCTCCATGATCGTGCACATTACCGGGCTGGTATTCAAAACCGATTGCTGAAATGCGGGCGCGGGCACCTGGAATTGCTGCGTAGTCGACTGCAACTGCCGCAGCCCCTCATAGCTAAGAAAGAAAAAAGTCTTGTTTTTGACAATCGGTCCGCCGACCGTCAACCCATACTGCCCCATGCGGAAAGGCGGGACGGCGGGATTACCGTTCAAGTCGTAGTCATTAAAATTCCGCGCGTCGAACACGGAATTTCTGAAGTAGCCGAACACCGTACCATGAAAGTTGTTTGTCCCCGACTTCGAGACCACGTCGATCTGGCCTCCGGCCTGAGTCCCATATTCCGCATCGTATAAGGCGCTGTTGACGCGGTACTCTTCGATCGCGTCCTGCGAAATCTGCAAGCGCGTTTGTGACTTCTGCGCCTGTTCTTGAATGCCACCCGCATCAACGCCATCAATCTGGAAGTTGTTGTCGTCCCGCGCGCGGCCGGCGAAGCGAATCGTTCTCTGATCGCCTCCTCCATCGTCCTGCGCAAACGGAGCCAGCAGCGTGAAGCTCGCCCAGTCACGTCCATTGTTCGGGAGATTCTCAATCTGATCGGTGCCAATCACCGTAGCGGCTTCGGCGGAAGTGCGGTTCGCAGCAGCGTTCGATTCGTTGACTTCTAGCTTTTCTGCCACCGCTCCGACAATGAGGCCAACATCCAATGTGCGCGTCTGGCCAACCTGCAATATCACATTCTCAATTACTTGGGCGCGGAAGCCTTTATTCACAACCGTGACGCGGTAGCGTCCGACCGCTAGGCCAAAGAAGTGGTAATAGCCATTAGAAGTCGTCCCCTGTTCGTATTCCAGGCCCGTTTCGGCTGCTGCAATTTTTACGTTGGCTCCGGCAATTGCCGCTCCCGAAGAATCGGTCACCGTGCCTTCCAGTTCCGCACGATCAATTTGCGCACGCGCCGTCGCACAGCAAATCAGCGAGAAAACAATCGAAACGAAGTACAGAGAAGTTATCTTCGAAGGGAAAACACCTATTGCGGGGGAATGGTTTGCCTTCATTAACTCAGCTCCTGTAACCACAATTACCTTCAAAACCGGATGAGCGATGCGATTCTTACGCAATCGAAATCTCGGCGGTTTGAAATGAACGGTGATTCTAGCGAGGCGCTGTTAAGGCTTTGTTAAAAAACCCTGCTTCGGATTGTGCCCGATAAAGGACAGAATCATGCTCGGAACCTGCTCCCAAGTCACAGTGGACTGGCACTTCAGTCTCGGATGAATTCCTCTCAGAACATGCCGTTTGTGCGGGCTGCCGCTTCTTCGGATCCCCCAATGTCCCGCAATACGTCGAATGTTAAGCGGCCATCACTTATCTCGACAAAAAGAATCCTTATATAAGGATACTTCATCTTATCCGGTGTCTGGCCCCGTACTCGGGCCGGCGAGCGTTCTACCGAGGAAATTTCTATGATTCGTAAACTGATTGTCACCGACAACGACACTGCAACAACCATTCTCCGCTTGGTGGTCGGAGTGATCTTCTTCGCGCACGGCGCCCAAAAGATGCTCGGGTGGTTCGGCGGATACGGCTTCACCGGCACCATGGGCTTCTTCACCGGCGTCATGCACATCCCAGCACCATTTGCGTTTCTGGCCATTGCGGCGGAATTCGTCGGCGGATTGGGTCTTATCTTCGGACTGCTCACTCGCGTCGCATCCTTTGGAATCTTTGCTGACATGGTCGTGGCCGTCGCCATGGTTCATGGTCACTTCGGCTTATTCATGAACTGGTCCGGCGCACAGAAGGGAGAGGGTTACGAATACCATCTTCTCGTATTGGCGACGACCGCGTTTCTAATGTTTCGTGGCGCAGGAGCAGCGTCCGTTGATCGCCTGTTGTCTTCCCCCGCGAGCAACAGGATCACGGCCCAGGCCCGGCCCCAAGCTGCCTGATTAGGAAAACATCTTGAAGATTAGGGAAACATTTTGAAGAAGAGCGATCGCATTACCGCACCTCGGCTCTGGCTGGTGATTGCAAAGAGTTATCGTGCGCTTAGTCTGCTGGCTGAGCGGAGTATCGCCAACACCGGACTATGCCTCACAGATTTCGCCGCGCTCGAAGCGCTCTTACACAAGGGTCCGCTCACGATCTCGGAGATCCAGGACAAGGTGCGCCTGGCCAGTGGCTCGATGACGGCGGCGGTTGATCGTCTCGAGAAACTCCGGCTGGTTGTTCGCAAGTCGAGCCCAAGTGATCGACGGGCGCGCGTCGTGGAACTCACAGCGCAAGGCAAGCGACTGGCGGCGTCGTCCTTCGAGCGGCATGCGAAGGATCTTGAGGCGCTCATGTCAGGACTGTCCGAGAAGGAGAAGGAACAAGTCTACCGATTACTTAAGAAAGTCGGGCTGCTCGCAGCGGAAAAACTTGAGGAACAGGAAACGAAGGTTAAGAAGAGTAAGGAACGAACTACAAACTGGATCACAGAGTAGGCGAGACCACGAGTCGAC
>Ga0207700_10002009_pt1 | contig 11609 bp, 11 predicted proteins | sample LARL82metaG_FD_184348 | JGI IMG/M metagenome (GOLD analysis project Ga0207700, IMG submission 184348) | Corn, switchgrass and miscanthus rhizosphere microbial communities from Kellogg Biological Station, Michigan, USA - LAR L8-2 metaG... | ecosystem: Host-associated > Plants > Roots >...
CTGTTGCAAGCGGATTGGGTACGGTTTGTGGATCGAAGCCCGCGCCGGGATCCCGCACAATGATCATGACATCCGAATTCTCTGTGCAGGCAACGCAGCACTCCACCTTCTTATTGGCGTCGTTCTCGCAACCGTGAACGATGGCATTGGCTAATGCTTCGCGCAAGGCTAACTCGATCTGATATTCATTGCCCTCTGCGCACTTCATCTCGCGGGCAATCTGCATGACGCCATCAACGACACCGTTAATGGCGTTCGGGTTCGCCGGAATGGTGACGTCCAGCTTGCAGGCCGAGCACGCAGGCAGCAGTCCACTCAATCGCTGCACGTGATCGAGCGCATTCTGCAGTTCGACGATGGTCCGGTCGCGTTCCGCTTCGGCGTGGTCGCGCTCTTCAAGAGCATCTCGCAGTTCGATCAGGTTTTTTCTCAACTCGAACTGGGCCTGAACCTGGCGACTCAAAGCCAGCAGAGCTGTTTCCTGACTGGGTGTGAGTTGACGCGGCACAGTGTCCACCACGCATAGGGTGCCAAGCGGGTGGCCGTCGGAACTGGTGTAAGGGGCTCCCGCATAGAAGCGAATTCTGGGCTCAGATACTACGAAGGGATTCGAACTGAAGCGCGGGTCTTTGCTGGCATCTGGAACAACGAACAGGTCCGGTTGCTTGATGGCAACCGCGCAGAACGAAACCTCGAGCGGAGTCTCGGTGATGTCCACACCGACTTTCGACTTGAACCACTGGCGGTCCGAATCAATCACCGAGATCAAGGCAACTGGAGTATTGCAGATGCTGGACGCCAGGATGGTGAGGTCGTCAAAGGCTTTTTCCGGATCGGTGTCGAGAATCTCGTATCGGCGAAGCGCCTGCACGCGTGCTTTCTCGTTGAGTTCCACGACGTCCTCCCACGATCCAGCTCAGGATGCCGTTCAGTTTAACGCTTTGGTGGCTCGGAGAAAAGAAGGCGCCCCAAGCAGCATGCCGAATCCACGAATGTGCGCTGCTACTGCGCGGACGGTTGGGTCCACTGCAGCGATCCGCGAAGTTGGGTCAGCAGCGAGTGCAGTTGCTCAGCCGAAATCGCGGTAGTTGCAATGGAAACTCCATATCCGTTGAGAAAAACGATCTGAAGGCTTTGGTAAATCTCTCGATTGGCAACCGTATAGGTGGCGCGGACGCCAGTGAAGGGATGGGCGTCGTCGCCCAGCAGCATGGGTTCGTCGGCGATTTCGGCGCCGGGAATTTGCGCTTTGAGCATTTGCGACAGCACTGTTTTCATTGCGGCAAGGTTGACATTGGCACCCGCCGGCGCCGGAACCATTGTGACCATCACGCTATTGCCTTCTTCGTCATGCATTCCGAAGACGCGGCTCACGGTTTGATTCAGGCCCGCCTGTAAACCCAGCGCTTCACGCCCGAGCGCTTCGTCCACGTTCATGGTTCCTCGGCTCATGGAAGTCCAGCCGGCAATATGGCGAATCTGAAATCCTAAAATCTCGTTGTGATAGTCGCCTGCGACGGTATGCCCCATCGCGGTCGGCGCTACCGCGGTGGACGCGGAGTGTGAGCGCGCGGCGGCAGCCTGTTCGGCAAGGCTGGGCTCCTGGGCCACGGCAAGGCTGGCTGCGAAAATGAGAGCGTATGCGAAACGGCTGAGCTGACGAATTTGAGTCATATATAGACCTGCGAATGGAACTCCTAAAACGGTAGCCAAGCCGCAACGGCGGGGATAGATGCCCAAGGTAATCGCGCCTGTCTGGGGAGTTGAGCCTCGGGACAGAAGTGGGCGGGATGACAGAGTGTCCGGTCGAGTTTAGAATCGGCGAAAGGAAGGGTGGGTAGGATGAACCGCTTCTATCGTCTAGGCTTAGTGGCGTTTCTGGTTGTGGGTCTCGCGTTGCCGGGATTGGCCAAGAAGAAGAAAGACGACCCGCTGGCCACGGTCAATTTTCTGATTGTTCGTGACGAAAATGGCAAACCAGTCCGCAACGCGGCGGTTGTGATGCACCCCGTCGACGAAGAGGGCCGCCAGGTGGCCACCGGACTGGAGCTCAAGACCAATCCTGAGGGCAAGGCCAGCTACGACGGCGTGCCCTATGGGAGGCTGCGCATCCAGGTGCTCGCGTCCGGTTTTCAGACCTATGGCGACGATTACACCGTCACTGAGCCCAGCATGGACGTCACCATCAAGCTGAAACGACCCGCGAAGCAGTACTCGATTTATGAGGAGCACCCGGAACAAAAGAAAGATGATCCGAATAAAAAGTAGGCGTCCCGGATTTGGTAATTGGGAAATTGAGTAATTTGGTAATTTAAAGACTGCCAAGCTCCGAAGGCCAATGATCCTATCCATTCCCCGGAATCTTCCCAGAACTTCCACAACATTTTTTGTACTGGCTCTTGCGCTGCTCTTGGACGCGCAGCAAACCGATCGCCCAGTGCCTCCCACCCGCGACCCGCATACACGCGGCTATGTGCAAGCGAAGGAACTGCCCGATGGCGCAGTGCCGCCTCCGAATGCCGACGGGAATTTTATTATTGGGCCGACGCACGACCTTGCACCCGAGGCCATGCTTGACCGGACAATCGCCAACGGAACTGTGGTGCAGTTCACAATGAAGTCGTCCGAAAGCAAGTTCTATCCCGGCATTGCGCGTGAGCCGACGACTTTCGGCACACCAGACCCGAAAGATCCCGCGAAACTGATTGTGACGACCAGTCATCCTGCGCCGTACACGCGCAAAGTGGAAGTGTATGTGCCCAAGGAGTATGTACCTGGCACCGCTGCGCCGTTCGTCGTCAGTGCCGATGGGCCAGACCGGCGCCTGTTCACTGTTCTGGACGGCCTGATTGCCGAGCATCGCTTGCCGGTGATGATCGCGGTCTCGATCGCGAATGGAACCGGCGACGCGCAAGGCAGCGAGCGCGGACTCGAGTACGACACCATGTCCGGTAAGTATGCCGAGTTTGTGGAGCACGAAGTCTTGCCACGTGCGGAGGCCGAGGCACACGTAAAGCTCACAAAAGACCCCGATGGCCGTGCCACGATGGGATACAGTTCCGGCGGGGCCTGTGCCCTGAGCATGGCCTGGTATCATCCGGAGCTTTACCACCGCGTGCTCGCCTACTCGGGGACATTCATCAATCAGCAGTGGCCCTACAACCCTGCTGTGCCGCACGGGGCGTGGGAATTTCACGAGCATCTGATTCCGCGGAGTCCGCGCAAACCAATCCGAATTTGGATGGAAGTTGGCGATAAGGATCTCTACAACCCCAACGTCATGCGCGACAACATGCACGACTGGGTGCTTGCCAACGAGAACATGGCGAAGGTCCTGGCGGCGAAGAAATATCATTACCAGTTTGTATTCGCGCGAAACGCGGTGCACGTAGACAATGTCGTGGTTCGCCAGACTTTGCCGGAAGCGTTGGAATATCTATGGCAGGACTACAAACCGCGTCGCTCAAAGCGTTGACTCGCTGCTTCATTTGTATCGCGTCTCGCTCTGCGGCGCCGACTCTGGCAGTAGAGCGTGCCACGAGGCGGGAGGGCACGGCTTGCAGCCGTGCCGTACATAGACACGACGAGTTACGGCACGGCCAGAGGCCGTGCCCTCCCGAGGACGTCGAGCATGGGTGCTCGAGTCCGGGAGGTTGCATCGGAATTGAGGATCAATCCGACTAAGAGAGGATCAATGCCTTACTTGCTCAAAACCGAACCTTCCGCATACTCGTTCGCTGACCTGCAACGTGATAAAGAGACCATCTGGGATGGAGTGACGAATCCGGTTGCGCTGAAAAACCTGCGCGGCATGCAGCCCAAAGACGAACTCATCATCTATCACACCGGTGACGAGAAGAGCGCGATGGGCACGGCCACTGTCGTGTCCGTCGACAGCTCGGATGCGAAGAACCCGCGGGTGAAGATCAAGGCTGGCAAACCGCTGGCCAAGCAGCACGCCCTCGCCGACATCAAAGCGAATAAGTTGTTTGCCGACTCGCCGCTGGTTCGCCAAGGCAGGTTGAGCGTGGTGGTCCTGACAGAAAAGCAGTTTGCGTTCTTGATCAGTGCATAGGCATAGGGGTACCCGTGGAAGGAACAGTTCGAAGATAAATGACTAAGAAAAAACTTATCGCTGCGGGCAACACCGTTGTTCCGGCTCTGCTGACTTTAGAACAATTGGGTTTCACAATAACAGGCGCGCCTGATCAGTGTATTGCTGCTCGGGGCGATGAGGTGTACGCGGCTGATGATCCTGTAACCGTGCTTGGGCTAGTGAAGCTCGTCGAAACGAGGTCATGGAACTGGCGAGCAAGCGATGCCGATGTAGAGAACATCCTCAGCAAATATCACTTAAACGGCTGAAACGCCCTGAGGCACGGCGCTCGAATCGATAGCGTTCGAATTCGAATTTGCCCCAAAAAAGACGTACGGAGGGGACTCTTGAACAAACGAACTTTCATGAAACTCGCAACCGTCGTAGGCGCCAGCCCATTCTTTTCCCGCGTGCTAGCGTGGGCGGAGGAGCACAAGCTGGCCAACTGGTCCGGAAATCTCGAATACGCTACGGATCGCCTGTACCCTGCGGCGACGGCCGAGGATGTTCGACGCTTCGTGAAGGCGAACGAGCACCTCAAGGTCTTGGGCACACGCCACTGCTTCAACGACATTGCGAACACGTCGAGCCAATTTCTTTCGCTCCGTTCGCAGGACAAGGTCCTCAACATTGACGCCAAGGCCCGCACCGTCACAATCGAGGCCGGGATGAGCTACGGGCAACTCTGCCCTTCTCTCGATCACCAAGGGTTCGCACTTCACAACCTGGCTTCCCTGCCCCATATTTCTGTGGCAGGCGCATGCACCACCGCGACCCACGGATCGGGCCAGAAAAATGGAAATCTGGCCACGCAAGTACGCGCGCTCGAACTTGTAACTGCATCCGGCGAGGTGCTGCAGTTGTCTCGGGAAAAGGACGGCGACACCTTTCGAGGCGCGGTGGTCGGTTTGGGAGCGCTGGGCGTGATCACCCAGCTAACGCTCGATGTACAGCCGGCATTCACCATGCAGCAGTACGTCTATGAGAACCTTCCGCTGTCACAAATGAAAGAGCACTTCGACGAAATCGAAGGGAGCGCGTACAGCGTGAGCCTGTTCACCGATTGGCAGAAGCAGAGCCTCAACGAGGTGTGGCTGAAGGTTCGAACGGATGCGAATCCTAAGTTCGTTGCCAAGCCGGATTTGTTTGGCGCTACGCTCGCGACGAAGAATCTTCACCCTATCGCCGAAATCTCACCCGAGAACTGCACCGAGCAGATGGGTGTAGTCGGGCCGTGGTACGAGCGGTTGCCGCACTTCCGCATGGGCTTCATGCCCAGCGCCGGCAAAGAACTGCAATCGGAATACTTCGTTCCCCGGCAGCACGCGGTCGAGGCGATTTTAGCGATCGAGAAATTGCGCGATATCGTCGGCCCGCACCTGCTGATCTCTGAGATCCGCACCATCGCCGCCGACGATCTCTGGATGAGCACAGCCTACAAGCGCGACAGTGTTGCCCTTCACTTCACCTGGAAACAGGACTGGCCGGCGGTCAGTAAGGTGCTGCCGCAAATCGAGCGAGAGCTCGCACCGTTCGAGCCGAGGCCACACTGGGGCAAGCTGTTCACCATGGCGCCCGCGCAGTTGCGCTCCCGCTACGAGCGGCTGGGAGATTTCATTGTGCTAGCCAATAAACTCGACCCTCGCGGCAAGTTTCGCAATGACTTTCTCCAACGCAATATTTTCGCGTAGCGCGATTAGGAGTGAGGGTCCGAGCTGGTGTTGCCGCTTATCGACGCGACACGATCTTGATCTCGAACAATCTCGGCCAGAGCTTGCCGGTGACAAACAGGCGATCTGATTTCGCGTCATAGGCAATGCCGTTGAGAACCGCCTCCGGATCGTTTACCTCCTCGGGCTTCAGCAGGCCGGAGAGATCGATCCAGCCGAGAACACGACCAGTTTTCGGCGAGATGCGCGCGATTCGGTCTTCATGCCAGATGTTGGCGTAAATTTCTCCGCCGACATACTCGAGTTCATTGAGGTTCGACACCGGACGATTGTCTTCGTCGCGAACCTTCAGCTTCCTGATTTCGCGAAATGAATTGGGGTCCAGGAAACGCAGGGTTGCGGAGCCGTCGCTCAAAATGAGGACCGTCGAATCATGCGTTAGACCCCAGCCTTCGCCTGTGTAGTGAAACGTGCGCCGGACGGTAAACGTTGAGCGGTCATAGACGAAAGCCACGCCGGAGGTCCAAGTAAGTTGGATCAGCGTGTCGCCCCAGTCGGTGAGTCCCTCGCCAAAGTACTGCTTCGGCAAGTCGTACTCCTTCAGCACCCAATCTGTAGCGAGGTCAACCATGCGAACCGAGGAGTGCCCCTGGCGGCCAGTGCTCTCGTAAAGATGACCGTCAACGAAAACCAACCCTTGCGTGAACGCATTGGCATCGTGCGGATAGGTGTGAACGATCTCATAGCTATCGACGGGAATTGGAGGCGCCGCGGCGAGAAATGGCAAACATAGAACCGCGATGCAGATTCGTCGCCAGGCCATTTCTTCAAGCTTACTCGAACATGTCTCGTGCCGCTTCGCAGTAAACAGTTCTACCGCCACAAACCGCTATCATCAATCAGGCTTCCAAGATTCCTTCGTCCATGCGCGAATTCCTGCAACTACTCCGCCGCAACCGCAACTACCGCTACACGTGGATCGGGCAGGTCGTTAGCGAGATCGGCGACAACTTCAACAACATTGCCGTATTCGATTTGGCTATCAAGCTCACTGGGTCGGGCTTGGTCGTCACGGGGATCATGCTGGCGCGTGCTATTCCCGCGGTGACCATTGGTCCGCTCGCGGGTGTAATTCTCGACCGCTTTGACCGGCAGCGAATCATGATCGCCAGCGACCTGATTCGCGCCGTCGTGGCGCTCGGCTTCATCCTGTCGATTTCCGGCCACCGGCCCTGGACGCTGTACCTGTTCAGTGCACTGCTGATGACGGCTTCGCCCTTCTTCACAGCAGGGCGCTCGGCCATCCTGCCGACCATCGCCACAAAGACCGAACTCCACACCGCGAACTCACTGACGCAAACCACGCAGTGGACGACACTCACGGTCGGCACGTTCCTCGGCGCGACGGTGATCGCGATCGGGTACAAGTGGGCATTTGTATTTAACGCGCTGTCGTTCGTCTTTTCAGCGTGGGCAATCCGAAAGCTCAAAGCCCCGAAGGGACTTAGCTTCCGCGCCGAGCGCAAGAACCTGACCGAAGTCGAGGTAGTACGGCCGTGGCACGAATATCGCGAAGGACTGCGCTATATGCGGTCGGTACCGTTGGTACTCGCGATCGCTTTGCTCGCGGTTGGCTGGGCAACCGGAGGCGGCGCCGCTCAAATCCTGTTTACGCTGTTTGGCGAACAGGTGTTCAAGGCGGGTGCTGCCGGGATTGGCGTCATCTGGGGGTGTGCTGGAATCGGGTTGCTGCTCGGCGGCGTTATCGGAAACACCCTGGGCAAGAAGCTTTCGTTCAACCGATACAAGCTTGCCATCTTCATCAACTACATCGTCCACGGCGGCGCGTACGTACTCTTCAGCCGGATGCCGACCCTGGGTCTGGCACTCATCTTCATTGCATTGTCGCGATGTGCCATTGCCATCAACTCGGTGATGAATTATTCCTACCTGCTGCGCACAGTGGAGAACCAGTACAGGGGCCGTGTGTTTGCCACCATTGAGGCACTTACCTGGAGCATGATGATGATGTCCATGATGGGGGCGGGTATTGCATCGACGCATTACGGCCCACGCACGATCGGCACCGTAGCCGGTATCCTGAGTTCGACCACCGCTATCTTCTGGGGCTGGGCCCATTGGTCCGGCCGCCTGCCGCAACCGGCAATGGCTGGGATAGCAGAAGAGGAAGTCGAAGTGCACGGCGACCCTGTGAAATAGCTCATCGCTGCGGGTTTGGACCAAAGGCGTTCCAATCCCTTGGAAGTCCAACATCAGCCGAAAGAGCACGATTCATTTGCCTTGAACTCTTCACCTGAGTCGCTCTCTAATCCCTTTCACCTACTACTCACTTAAGTGACTTCCTGTTTTGCTGCTACCTCCTTAGGGAAATACACCGATTGTGCAGCGGCTCTGATTCAAGCATAGTTGCGTTGAACTCAGCCGTTGCGTAACGCGATCGGCCTCTCAGTTCGGAAGCTCTGGAAATCGTTGCCTGAGTGGCGACTTTGATCGAGGAGGTGTCAATAGAATTCCGGTGTATACGTGGTGCTCCGGCCAAGGGGCATCTGCGATCGATATCCAGTTGTTATCACAAACTGTTATTGCTTTTGCTCAGGGGGCCGTGGACTCGGGGGAGCCATGCCCCACCTTTTTCCTTTCCTGACTCGCTCTTCTTCGCGGCGCTCGGCAATGGCGCCGACGGCGTACTGTCGCAACGCACAAGCTACGTTTAGGATGGTAGGCGCATCGGATGATGGAGCCTGCTATGCGCGTGTTGATGATTCTGCTTGCGTTCGCAGCAAACACTTGGGCACAAACCAACGCCGGCCTTCGCCTTGAGAAAACGATTGAACTGGCTGATGTGCAAGGCCGAATCGATCACATGTCGATCGATGCAAAGACAGGGCGACTCTTTGTTTCCGCGCTTGGCAACAACACGATAGAAGTAATCGATATCAATGCAGCGAAACGCGTAAAGACCATCCAAGGTCTTGAGGAACCCCAGGGGGTTCTCTATATTGCGGATACGAATCGCTTGTTCGTGGCCAATGACAAGGATGGCAGCGTCCGCATCTTCGATGCGACTTCGTACGCGCCTATAAAGACCTTGAACTATGGCGACGACGCCGACAACCTGCGTTACGATTCGGGCCGCAAACGGGTCTATGTCGGCTACGGCGATGGCGCGCTGGGAGAGATCGATACAGGCGGCAACAAAGTTGCCGACATCAAACTCGACGCGCACCCGGAATCCTTTCAGTTGGAAAAATCCAGTCCGCGCATTTACGTCAACCTTCCGGACTCGCGGAAAATCGCGGTGATCGATCGGGAGAAGCACACCGTAATCGAAACCTGGAAAACGGACGACGCGCTGGCGAATTTTCCCATGGCCTTGGATGAAAAGAATCACCGGTTATTTGCAGTCACGCGCGAACCGGCGCGACTGCTCGTATTCGACACCGCCACTGGGAACATCATCCAGAAACTGCCCGCGGTTGGCGATTCCGACGACGTTTTCTATGACACTGCGCGCAAGAGAATTTATGCCACCGGAGGGGAGGGCGAGATTTCCATCTTCCAGCAGAACGATCCCGATCACTACACCGAACTCGGTCGCATCCAGACCGTGAAAGGTGCGCGAACCAGCTTCTATTCGCCGGACTTAGATCGCCTGTTTCTTGCCGTGCGACGCCAGGGATCCCAGTCGGCGAAAATCCGCGTCTACGCGCCGACCCAGTAGATTGTTGCCGAGAATGGACCGGCTCACTTGACGGCCGGAAGTCTATAGACCACGCACGGCAATTCGGTCTGATGCGTAGCGTTATAAGCCGCGATGCGATTGACCGTACACGACTGTAGTTTTCTCGATGCCGGAGGCTGATCTTTCAGCACTGCTCCCAAGTCGTCGAACATCACCTGCGAATAGTCGTAGATCGAGTGACCGACTCGACCAGCTTTCAAAGCGGACATGTCCACCGTGTCCACTCCTTTGACGACTACATAGTCCTTCCGGGCGTCTCCGGCGCGCGATTCACCAGGACGCAACCATCCCGCCGCCCGAAGTGCCCAATCGTGATTGGAAACGTACAGCGTCTTTTGCTGGAAAGGTCCGGAACGCGAAACCAGGTCCTTGAAGATGTCGCTATCTACGTCAGGCGCAATCATGATGAGTTGCCCTAACCGTTGCTCGGGAAGATGGATGCGGGCCAATGCGGCCAGCACCGCGCGGTTTCCCATGCTGTGGGCAACGATGTGAAGGACTTTTCCGTCCGGAAGCGTGTTGACGATCGCTTGAATCAGATCGATGAGATGTTCAATCGTCCACTCGTTGTAGTCGTAGTCGACACCGTAGGCCGAAACCCGGTTTTGCGAAGGCCAACTGTACGCGACCGGAATTGCCTGCACTCCGGTACGCTGCACCATGCGCAACGCGATCTGCAACGACTCCTCAAAGGAGTAGTTGAATCCGTGCACAAACAAGACCACATCCGAATTGGCGGACCGGATGGCTGCCAGGAACCCGTCCGGCTGCAGCCAGTAGGGGGACTTCCCTTTCAGCCATGCCGGCTCATCACAGGTGGCCGCGCCCATGATGACCGGGTCTTCGCACTTGGCCCCGTAGCTCATTCCAGTGCCTGAAAGGTTCATCTCACTCAGGAAAGTGATGGGCTGCTGCGATCCCGGAAGCCGATCGGTTGCGAACAAGACCATTGCCGGATGTTGCTGCGGCAGCGGTGGCGCAGGAACCTTCGCCAGCCGAGGACAGGTCAGGAGTGATGGGCCGCAGCCTGAGAGAATCAACGCAAGCACGACGGCCGCAGTTAGTTTCGCCGATATAGACCGCGAATGTGGGCGGCCCGAGTTGATTCGGAGTTGAAGCAGCGATAGGCTTCTTTTGGGCATTTCGAACGGCAAGAGTCCTTGATGTAAGTGATTACTACAAAATCACTTAAGAGACAATTCTCTAGTGGGCTTCGTTCAGGCTGGGGCGGCTGCACTTGACACGGCCTTGTCGCTCTTTCTACAATTAGCACTCGAAAAGGCTGAGTGCTAACAATCAGCTTTCCCTATACCAGCTATCAACAAGACCAATTCAAGGTGGGTTGGAACTCACCAAAACAGCACCCCAAATTCTGAAAGGAGTAGGAAAACATGGCTACGAAATTTACTCCGCTGCACGACCGCATCCTGGTTCGTCGTGTGGAAGAAGGCGAAACCACGCGTGGCGGGATCATCATCCCGGACAGCGCCAAAGAGAAGCCGCAGGAGGGAGAAGTTGTCTCCGCAGGCAAAGGCAAGATCAACGAGGAAGGCAAGGTTCGTCCTCTCGATGTAAAGGAAGGCGACCGCATTCTTTTCGGCAAGTATTCCGGCACCGAAATCAAGCTGGATGGCGAAGACTTCATCATCATGCGCGAAGAAGAAGTTCTGGGCATCCTGACCGGCGCCGCGAAGAAAGAGACCGCGGGAGCGAGAAAGTAGAGCGGCTTCAGGCGTCAGGCTTTAGGCTTCAGCCAAACCAAAGATTCCTCACCGCTGAAGCGGTTCGGAATGACAAGGGTTTTGGGTTTGGCGTTGAACGATTGCTCGCTGCTTATCGCTCACCGCTCGTTGCTGAAAGCTGACGGCTGATAGCGGAGAGCCAAAACAGAAATTCTTGCAGCCAGCCTGCAAACAAACTTTAGGAGAAAAGCAAAATGGCAAAACAAATCGTACACGGAGAAGAGTCCCGCCAGGCGATTCTTCGCGGCGTCAACGTACTCGCTGACGCTGTAAAGGTCACGCTCGGTCCCAAGGGCCGCAACGTCGTGATCGACAAGAAATTCGGTTCGCCGACCATC
>Ga0207700_10002012_pt1 | contig 11607 bp, 9 predicted proteins | sample LARL82metaG_FD_184348 | JGI IMG/M metagenome (GOLD analysis project Ga0207700, IMG submission 184348) | Corn, switchgrass and miscanthus rhizosphere microbial communities from Kellogg Biological Station, Michigan, USA - LAR L8-2 metaG... | ecosystem: Host-associated > Plants > Roots >...
GCGGCTGCCGCCGTCGCGCACGGATACGGTGAGTGACCCTTCGCCGAGCGCCCACGACACCTGAACCAGGGCGCCCGGCAGCGGCCTGGCGTGCCGGATGGCGTTGCTCAGAAGTTCGCTCAGCACTAGCGCCGCATCGCCGATAACGGTGGCGACCAGGCCGGCTTCCCGCAGGTCAGAAGAGAGTTGCCAGCGGGCGGTCGCGACGCTTGAGGGTGCCCACGGGAGCAGGACGACGCTCGATGGACTCACCTCCCATTGCCCGTCCCGCGGACTTTTCTGCTGAGCCGGACATGCCCCGATCATTCATCCCGGAAACGTACATCTGCCCCTCAAGCATCACACTGCGCAATCGTATAGAACATTGATACGGAACGGAGTTTTCGTGATGCAGTGAGTCACGGAGAGTTTCGTATTGCCGGGGCTGGTGCGCCAATGCGGCTAGCATGGGTTCGCCGTGGCGCCTTCGGGCCGGGGGGATTTGCCGGGATGCCAGGGCTTGATGAGCGCAGCGCCCGCACGACAGGCGCTGGCCGGTTGACAGGCTGGACGAGGTGAAGTGATGGGACCGGCCGACCCCGATCGGTCTGGCCACCCGGCGGCAGCGACGGCGGGAACACTGGACTCCGGTGACCAGGCCGCTGAGGCGACGGGACAGACCCGAGGGCAGGCGGAAGGCACGGCTGGGCAGGCGGAAAGCGGCCCGGCCCGGGCCCGTCCGTCCTGGCTTCGCGCGGCCGTCCCGCATCCGCGGCAGGCGGTGACCGGCTCCATGGGGCTGCGTGGGGTGCTCCGCAGTCCCGTGGCCAGGCACCTCGGCATCCTGCTGTGCTTCATCGCCGCCGGAGCGCTGGCAACCATCCCGCTGGCCGCCAACCTGGCCGGGCGGGTACCGGCCGCCAGGGACCCGGCCAGCTACGTCTGGGACTTCTGGTGGGTCGCGCACCAGGTCACCCACCTGGGCAACCCATGGTTCACCCCGCTAATGGCGGCGCCGGTCGGGGTCCAGCTCGGGTTCCACACGATGATGCCGCTGCCCGGCGTGCTGTTCACCCCGGTCACGCTGGCGTTCGGCCCGGCGTTCTCCTACAACCTGTGGACCGTGATCCTGCCCGGGCTGCTCTGCTATGCGACCTACCGGGCGGCCCGGCTGTGGCTGCGCTCGGCCACCGGCGCGGTCGGCGCCGCGGTGTTCTTCGGTCTGTCTTGCATGCTCACCCAGCAGGACTGGTACCACCTGAACATCGCGCTCGGGGCGATGTTCCTGCCGATGGCCCTGGAGGCGTCGGTGCGGCTGCGCCGCAAGCCCGGCCGGCGGCAGGCGATCATCCTGGGCCTGGTCATGGGCGCCGCGGTGCTCTGCGACCAGGAGTCCGCGGTGCTCGCGGCGATCGTGGTCGCGCTGGTGCTGCTGCCCTGGCTGCTGCGCCACCCCGGCTGGCCGCGGCTGTGGCCGGTGCTGCTGGCGTGTGCGACCGGCACCGTGCTGGCAAGCCCGCAGATCATCGCCATGCTCCAGGAGATCGTGGGATCGCACGGCGGCCTGTCGATTCCCGCGCCGCTGCTGGCCGTGTCGTACAAGCAGTACGGCATCGGGCTGCCCGGGATGTTCACCCCCACCCCGCGGGTGGCCACCTTCGGGCTCGACCCGCTGGCCGGCCCGTTCCTGCACGGCCGGGACAACGAGGGCATGCCGATGTTCGGCACCACGCTGACCGTGCTCGCGCTGCTCGGCCTGATCGCGAGCTGGCGGCGCCGGACCGCGTGGCAGCTCGCCGCGCTGTGGATCGGGTGCGCGGCGCTGGCCCTCGGCACCTCGCTGTGGATCGGCAAGCACCAGTACCTGCCGCTGTCGTCGGTGTGGAACGGGGTGCGGGTGTCCAACCTGATGCCCTACACCTGGTTCGTCCGGCTGCCGGGGCTGTCCAGCTTCCGCGAGGCCGACCGGCTGGCGATACTCGGGCTGCTGCCCGCGGCGCTGCTCGCCGGGGCGGCGGTCGAGTGGTGCCGCTACCACGCCAAGCCGCTGCTCGCCGTGATAGCGGCCGCCGCCATCCTGGAGTCCGGCTACAGCGGCACCACGCCGAAGGTCGGCAGCATCCCGGTCAGCTTCCCGGGCGTGGACCGGGGCATCCTGCGCGACCACACCAACTCGATCGTGCTCGACCTGCCGTTCGGGCTGCGCGGCGGCATCCCGGTCGACGGGGTGCCGTTCTTCCCCCAGGCGCTGGTGATGGCCACCGAGGACGGCCACCCACGCTCGATCGCCTACACCTCCCGGGTGCCGGGGCCGACGATCAACGCGATCAACGCCCACCCGTTCTACTACGCGCTGATCCACGCGGAACACGAGGTGGCGGAGACCTGCCCGTTCCGGGTACCCGGGCAGAAGGGGTCGCTGAACCTGTGTGACCACCCGTACGGGGTGTCGCTGCCCGGCCCCGAGGTCCGCGTGAACACGGTCTCGGAGTACCTCACCCCCAAGGAGCTGGCCGCCGCCAAGCGGGACGCGGCCGCGATGAACGTCGGCTGGGCCGTGGTGTGGAAGCGCAACGGCAGCGTCAGCAAGTTCCTGCTCTCGTACCTGCAGCACACCGGCTTCAAGTTCGCCTACAACCAGCAGATCCACGGCAAGGACTACGTCCTGGTCTTCAAGCGGGCACAAGCCTGAGGCGGGCGTCGGTCTCGCTCTATGCACAGCCGGTCGGGCGGTCAGCCTTGGCCGTTGGCGGGCGGCGGGGCGGCCAGCAGGCCCTCGGCGGCGAGGCCACGCAGCACGCCGCGCAGGCCCAGGGCCAGGCCGGCCCGTTCTCCGGCGGTCAGCCCGGCGAGGATGCGCTCCTGCCGGGACTGCCACGCCTGCCACAGCCGGTCGGCGACCGCCCGGCCTTGCGGGGTGAGGTACAGCCGGACGTAGCGGTGGTTCTGCTCGTCCCTGCCCCGGCGGATCCAGCCCTTGCCCTCCAGGCCCGCGGCCAGCCTGCTCACCGTGCTCTTCTCCAGGCCGAGCAGGGCCGCGAGCTGGCCCTGGGCGATGCCGTGCGCGGCGAGCAGTTCGGTCAGCGCGCGGGCCTCCGAGGCCGACACGGCGGGTGGCCCGGCCGGCATGATGCCCGCTGACGAGATGCCGCCCGGCGCGGTGCCCCCTGCCGCGGTCCCCCCTGCGGTGCTATCCGGGACGGCGCCGACCGGAACCGCTCCGGGCGCGTGGTCGTTGCCGGGGGACCGGGAGCCTGACGGCGCGGCACCCGGGCTCAGCACGCGCAGCAGCAGCCCGAGGAGCTGATCAAGCTCCGCGCCGCCCAATGCGGGATCCATAAGAACAGTTGTACCCCACAACTCAGCCCGTGGTACCTTCGAAACGTGAGAGTTGCGTCATACAACTACGGATTCGGCAAGCCCACCCCCTCGCAGACCATAAGCTCACCGCTGTGACTAACCGAGGACGCCTGAGCGCGCCGGGCGGGCTGGCCAAGCCGGGCAGCCTGAGCGGCCCTGGTGGCTTGCCGGACAACGGCAGCACGGTCGGCTCAGGATCCGCGAGCGCGACCACCGTCGCCGCCGAGCCGGCCGAGACGTACTTTGCCGGCGACGAGGTCGCGGCCGGTGAGCGGCTCAGCGAGTACGCCGGGCGGCACAACCTCGAACCGGCCTCCGCCCGGCCGCCCGCGCTTAAGTACCTGCGGATGCTGTGGCAGCGGCGGCAGTTCATCACCGGCTTCGCCACCGCGAGCAACGTCGCGATGTACAGCGAGGCGCGGCTGGGCCAGCTCTGGCAGGTCCTCACCCCGCTGCTGAACGCGGCCGTGTACTTCCTGATCTTCGGCGTGCTGCTGCACATCAGCCGCGGCGTGCCGGACTACATCACGTTCCTGGTCACCGGCATCTTCGTGTTCAACTTCACCCAGCGCGCCTGCATCACCTCGTCGGTGGTGATGCGGGACAACTTGCCGCTGATCAGGGCGCTGCCGTTCCCGCGCGGCTGCCTGCCGCTCGGCTACGTGGTCATCGAGTTGCAGCAGTTGCTGCTCTCGTTCTGCGTGCTGTTCGTGATCATCCTCGCCTACGGCGAGCCGTTCACCTGGTACTGGTTCCTGATCCTGCCGATCCTGGCGCTGCAGACCCTGTTCAACGTGGGATGCGCGTTCATCCTGGCCCGCTGGGGTTCCGGCTTCGACGACGTCAGCCAGTTGCTGCCGTTCATCATCCGCACCTGGATGTACGCCTCCGGCGTGATCTTCAGCATCACGACCTCGCTCGCGCTGGTGCCCAGCCAGTCGCTGTACTTCCACAAGCACCTGGCCTACCTGCTGCAGGTCAACCCGGCAGCCGTGTACATCACGCTGATCAGGAACTCCCTGCTGACCAGCCAGCGGATCAGCATGCCGGGCTACCACCCCTTCAACGCGGTGAAGTGCGCGATGTACGGCAACCCGGCGAAGTACCACATCCCGTCGGACGTGTTCGCGAACAAGGTCATCTACTACAGCTCCTACTGCAAGCCGATCGTCACCCAGCAGGCCCTCTGGGGGTATGCGGTGGGGTGGGCCGTGGTGGCGGCCATCGCCGGCTTCTTCTTCTTCTGGTGGGCCGAGACGAGGTACGGCCGTGGCTGAGCCGATGGTCGTCGTGGATGACCTGCACGTGGTGTACCGGGTCTACGGGTCCGGCGCGGACAAGGGGACCGCGGCGACCGCGCTGCTGCGCATGGTGAAGCGGCAGCGGCGCCCGTCGATCCGCGAGGTACACGCCATCCGTGGCCTGTCGTTCGTGGCCTACAAGGGCGACGCGGTCGGGGTCATCGGGCGCAACGGGTCCGGCAAGTCCACCCTGCTGCGCGCGATCGCCGGGCTGCTGCCGGCCGAGCAGGGCATGGTCTACACCCAGGGGCACGCGGCGCTGCTGGGCGTGAACGCCGCCCTGCTGGAGAACCTCACCGGCGAGAAGAACGTCATCCTCGGCTGCCTGGCGATGGGGATGAGCCCGCAGACGGTCAAGGAGCGCTACCAGTCGATCGTGGACTTCTCCGGTGTCGGTGACTTCATCAACCTGGCGATGAAGACCTACTCCACCGGCATGGGGTCCCGGCTGCGGTTCGCCATCGCCTCCGCCAAGAGCCAGGACATCCTGCTCGTGGACGAGGCGCTGGCCACCGGCGACGCCGAGTTCCGGATCAAGAGCCACCGGCGCATCGACGAGTTGCGGGCGCACGCCGGCACGGTGTTCCTGGTGGCGCACAACCTGGGCGAGATCGAGGAGACCTGCAACAAGGTCATCTGGCTGGAGAAGGGCCGGATCGTCCAGGCCGGGGAGAACGTGCCGGAGATCGTCGACGCCTACCTCACCGCGACCGGCGGCGAACCCCGCGTCCGCGAGCCCAGGTAACCCGCTGCCCGCGCGGTGAATCGCTAGGCGCCGGGCAGGGCCGCGCCGGCGCGGCGCAGTTGCAGGCTCATTCTGGTGCCGCCGCCGGGGCGGGAGGCGGCCGCCACCTCGCCGTCCTGGGCGCGGGCAAGCTGGCGGACGATGTACAGGCCCAGGCCGATGCCGCCGAACCTGCGCCGGTCGCCGGTCTCGCCCTGGACGAACCGCTCGAAGATCCGCTCATGGTCGCCGGGGGCGATGCCGATGCCCTCGTCATCCACGGTGATCACGATCCAGTCCGTGGCCGGGCTGGCGGCCACGGTGATCGTGCCGCCGTTCGGGGAATACTTGAACGCGTTCTCCAGCAACTGGCCGACCATGATGTCGGTGGCCATCGCGTCCCCGTGCGCCTGCGGCAGGCCATCGGGGATCTCGGCGACCAGCGTGTGCTTGTCCGACAGCGACAAGAACGCGGCCACGGTCCCGCGCAGCAGCGCCGCCAGGTCGAACGGGCCGTTCCGCACGGTGAGCTGGTCAGCCCCGGCGCGGGCACCGAGCAGCAACTGCTCCACCAGGTGGCTCAGCGAGCCGGCCCGCTCGGCGATCGTCTGCACCGCGGCGCGGCGCTCGGTATCGGTGAGCTTGTCCCAGCGCTGGGCCAGCGTGCTCGCGAACCCCTGCACCACGGTGATCGGGGTGCGCAACTCGTGGCTGGTGGTGGCCAGGAACAGGTCCTTGGCCTCTTCCAGCTCCTTGGCGGCGGTCACGTCGCGGAAGTCCACGACCCGCTCGTCCTTCTCGTTCAGTTCATTACACAAAACGTCAAGCCACCGGCCGGTGGGCAGCCGGTGGGTGACCCTGGGTGCGCCGGGCTCGGGCACCGGGAAGGGCGGCGGCTTGCCGGTCACCTCCTCGGCCGACATGCCGGTCAGGATGGCCGCCGCCGGATTCCACTGCCGGATCAGCCCGGCGCCGTCGAGCACGGCGATGCCGTCGGCGCTGGCGTCGATCACCGCGCGCTCGTGGGCCCGCTGGCGGACCAGTTCCTCGAACGCGGTCGCGTTGGTCAGCGCGACCCCGGCGTGGCCGGCCAGCAGTTCCAGCAGTTCGAGCTCCACGTGCCCGACCTTGCGCCCGCTGTACAGGGCGTACAGGGCACCGTAGGGCCGGTCCCCCACGTAGGACAGGGCCAGGGCGATCGTGTGCAGCCCGGGCAGCGCGGACCAGATCAGGTCGGCGAACTCGCCGGACTCTCCGGTCGCCATCATCACGTTGCGCCCGGAGGCCATGAGCTGGCCGACCAGGCTGGTGGGCAGGTCCGAGGTGCGGCCACGGAGCCGGCCCGGCAGGCCTTCCACACTGACCAGGCGCACCCGGTCGTCCTCGATGAGGACGAACCCGCCCGCGTCCGCACCGGTCAGGTCGCAGAGGCTGGCGGCGATCCGGTCGAGCACGGCCTCCAGGTCGCGCTGGGCGTTCATGTCGGCGACCACGTCGCCGAGCTTGCGGACCACCCTGGCCCGTTCGGCCATCTGGCGCCGCGCCGCAGCGTCCTCGCTGGTGCGGTGGCACACGTTCACCCAGCCGATGACCTCGCCCGAGCGGTCCCGCAGCGCGCTGGCGTCGATCCGCAGGTCGAGCAGCTTGCCGTCCTTGCGGGACCGGCGGGTGACGTAGGAGATCTGGCCGCCGGAGCGCACCCGCTCCAGGGCGGCGTTGTGCTCGGCCTTGAGTTCCTCGGGGATCAGCGACGGTTCCGCACCGAGGACCTCGTCGGCGCGCCAGCCGAACATGCGCTCGGCGGCCGGGTTCCACAGCAGCACGGCCCGCTCGGCGCTGAAGGCCACGATGGCATCGGCCGCACACTCGATCACCGCGCGCGCGGTCGCGTCCACGCGGTCCTGGCCCGCTACCGCCGTCTCGGATGACACCCTTGCATCGTCCCATCGCCGGCCCGATCTGGCCCGCAAATCCCAAGGCACGGCCAGCTACCCCCGCGACCTGTCAGCACGCGATGACAGGTAGCTCCGCGCACCAGCGGGGCGGAGCACCCGGCGGCATCTGAGCGGGGGCGGGCGCGAAGCGCGGGGGCGGGGAAAGCAGACTGCGGCCCCGGCCTCGGCCAATCGGCGACGGGGGGGCATTTCGCTTGACACAGGACAAACCCGGGCGTATCCAAGGGTGGTACCTGCCCTGCCGGATGGCTGCCGGACAGGCCCGGCCCCGCCACCGATGAAGGAAGCAGGACGTCATGAAGCTGCACTGGCGGGCCATTGGCCTGCTTACCATCGCGACCACCACACTGGTGCCCATGGCCAGCGCCGCCGCGGCATCGCCGTCGCCTGCCATCACCGCGAGCTGTTTCAAGGTCACCGCCACCATCCACGTGGCCCTGGAGCCGTTCGGAGTCGGGGTGAACCCGGTGACCAATACCGTCTACGTGACCAACGGCAACCAAAACACCGTGTCGGTGATCGACGGGCAGACAAACAAGATCACCGCCACCTTCCCCGGCGGTGGCTCCCCCGACGTGGCGGCGGTGAACCCCAGGACCGACACCGTGTACGTGACCAACCTCCCCGGCGGCACCGTGTCGGTCATCGACGGACGCACCAACAAAATCACCGCGACGGTCACCGTGGGCCACGACCCGGCCGGGATCGCGGTGAACCCGGCCACCAACCGGATCTACGTGGTCGACGGCGAGGCCAACACCCTGTCGGTGATCAGCGGGCGGACCAACAAGGTGGTCGCCGCCGTGCCGGTGGGCAACACCCCGGAAGGCGTGGCGGTCAACCTGGCCACCGACACCATCTACGCGACCAGCGTCTTCGGCAAGGACATGTCGGTGGTGGACGGGCACACCAACAAGGTCACCGCCACCATCAAGCTGGGCGGGGAACCGCTCGACGCAGCGGTGGACCCGAAGACCGACACCATCTACGTGACCAACGGCACGGTGCAGGTGATCGACGGGCACACGAACAAGATCACCGCCACCGTCGGAGTGGGCAAGGTGCCGGCGGGGGTCGCGGTGGACCAGAACATCGGCAAGATCTTCGTGGCCAGCGCCAACAGCGACAGCGCGTCGGTGATCGACGAGGGGACGAACCGGGTCACCGCCACGTTCGGCGTGGGCCGTGAGCCGCTCGTGGTCGCGGCGAACCCGCGGACCCACGCGGTGTACACCGCGAACTTTTCCAGCAGCACCGTGTCGGTGATCACTCGCCACTGCCGGATCTGACCAGAAAGGCGCCGCGCCCCTGGGCCGGATGAGTCTGCTGAGGCGTAACGACGGCCCAGGGCGGGCGTTGTAATCGCATTTGGCGCATCGTCAATAAGCAGCACTTATTTCGCGGTTTTTGCGTCTCGTTGAACCTCCGCATGCCGTCGGCCGTTGGAACGGGTGCTGGGGAGCGACGGGGAACTCACATACGCCAGATTTCTCTCCACGCCGTCTGCAGCGGCGCGGACCGCCCTCGGCCGGCCGCCCGCTTGCCGGCACGTGCGGCCCGACCAGGCATGTCCGGGGCCGGCGGGCGTGCGCACCGCGTATGGAAGGAATCGCATGAAACGCAGATCGGCCCTAGCCGCCGGTGCAATCGTCGCCGCGCTCGGCACGGCCACAGCCACCAGCCTGGCCGCCACCGCCAGTGGCGCGGCACGGCCGTGCGGGTTCGCGTGCCGCGGGGACATCCGCCACCTGCCCGCACCGCTGAAGAACCGGCTCGTCCTCGTGCACCACCGGCCACACACCTTCAACCCGATGCAGGCGTTCGACGAGGCGCCCAAGCCGAGCAGGCTATTCCAGTACTACCTGCTCGACACCAAGCACTTCCAGCCGAACGTCTTCACCACGACGATCAAGGGAATCAACGACGGGGTCGCGCCCACCGCCACCGGCCCGAACCACGACCTGCCGACGCTCGGCGCCGTCCGTGTGGTGCTCGAGCCCAAGCCTGGGCTGCCTACCGACCCGAACGACCCCGGCGCGTTCATCGACATGTTCACCGACATCTCGGGCCTGTTCGTCATCAACAACGAGTCCGGATGGTACGAGGGCTGGCTGATCCACGACGTCACCGTCCCGCAGGTGGCGGCGCCGCGGTCGGACGGCCACGCCACCTTCGGCACCATCACCGCAGCGGACGCCGCGGCGCTGGCCAAGATGGGCAGCGGCAACAACAAGCCGGGCGCCATCTTCACCGTGGACGGCAACGCGCCGCACTTCCCCTCGGCCAGCGACCACTGGCCGAACCGGGTGTCGAACACCGTCCCGCTGCAACTGTCCCTGGGCGCCTACAACGCCACCCAGCAAAGCGACATCCACGCCTACTGGGAGTTCAACCAGTACACCGACTGGACGCCGCCCACCTACGAACTGCCGTTCACCGGTGGCCTGCCGGGCACGTTCCAGAAGGGGCAGGTCGGCGCCAGGTCGTCCATCGTCCCGGGCTCCGGGCCATCCGGAGTGACCAACAAGCCGCAGGTCGCCGGGGACAACCCCAACAACCCGCGGGATCCGGACCGGCTGCTGGACACCAGCCTGAAGGACCCGGATCGCCCGATGAAGCCCAACGACAAGCACAAGGAAACCAGGCTGAGGTTCATCCCCAGCGGCCTGGCGAACGAGGTGCTGCTGGACGCGTACCTGCGGCTGGCATCCTTCGAGCCCAACGTGCACAGCCTCAAGCAGCGCATCTTTGACGGTTACGCCGCCGAGGTCGCCCGGGTCGACACCAACGGCAACGGGATCATCGACGCTATCGAGGCCGACCTGGAGGGAACGTCGGACGGCGGCCAGTCCAACGACCGGCTCTTCCTTCCGGCCACCGCGTTCAACCGGATCGCGGTGAGCCGGGAGATCAACGACGGGCTGCTCTCGCCCAGATTCGCTCCCAGCCAGCGAGCCTGGGTGCTGAGTGGGGTCATCGCCCGCGTCGCACACCCGGTCATCGCCTCCACCGGCCAAGACGGCGACAACCGCTGAGTTAGCCGGCAGGACAGGGCCCGACCAGCCGGCCGGGCCCTGTCCGCGCCGGTCATCGCCGAAGGTACGGCGACAGCATTCCCGTGATTGCCGGTATGGATTGCGTAAATTACACGATTCGGCTCTAGCTGAGCGGTGAAGAGCGTGCGATCCTATGGGTGGACGAGAGGGAACGCCGTGAAGTACCTGACGGTCCAGGAAGTGACCTGCACGGACCCGTCCGCTTTTGGGGTTCGCCTCGATCCGCTGATGGAGGCGCTGCTGCGGCTTGAGGCCGCCGACAGCGCTATCGAGGACCCGGACTTCGCCGCCGACCTGGGCACGGGCTGCGTAGACGTGCAAATGACGGTGGAGGCCCCGGACCCGGCTGCCGCGATGGTGAAGGCACTGGCGACGCTCCGGGCGGCGATCCGCGCGATCGGCGGCACGGACTCCGGCTGGGAGACCACATCCGCGATCATGCACGTGGAACCCGCCGAACTCCCCGAACGCCCCCTCGCCTCAGCCTGATCCGCCACCGTCCCTGCGGCGCCAACTTCCGGGATCCGCGAGAATCGGACGCATGAGCCGCGTCATTCACCTGCCCTACACCCTGGACAGGATGAGGACGGCGTCTGGTGCGCTTCCGCCCAACTCAGGCCCGGCGTTGGTGCCGTCGGCGATGGAGCCACCCCGGAAAGGCAGTCGCTGACCTGCGCGAGGCTCTGACCTTGCTCATCGAGGAGGTCGGGGCCGAACTCATTCACCAGTCACAAGGGCAGCCTTGATCACGGCACGGCCAACTTGGCCGATTGGTGGCCTGGAAAGGATGACGGTCAGGCCGGGCCGAACGCACCGGTGCGCAGCGCGGTGGTGAAGGCGGCCCAGTCAGCCGGGGTGAAGATCAGCTTGGGGCCGTCGGGGTCCTTGGAATCGCGTACGGCGACGGCGGCGGGCAGCGCGGCGGCCACCTCGACGCAGTCGCCGCTGTAGGACGACTTCCGCCAGACCTCGGCGACTTCGACGCAGTTACCGCCGTTGCTGGCGCTGTAGCTGGACTTGCGCCAGCTGACGCCGGTCAGGTCCATGTCTTGGCCACTTCCCTCAAGAGTTCTAGCGAGGCTGCCCGAGGCAGCGCCTCGGTCTTCAGCGTCTCGTACCTCAGTGTGACCGCGCTGACATCCTCGGGGCGCTCGACAACCAGCCCGGTCAGCGCCGTTTCCAGGTACACGATACTGGGCGATGACGCGAAGTCCGCGATCATAAAAGCCCCA
>Ga0207700_10002013_pt1 | contig 11605 bp, 10 predicted proteins | sample LARL82metaG_FD_184348 | JGI IMG/M metagenome (GOLD analysis project Ga0207700, IMG submission 184348) | Corn, switchgrass and miscanthus rhizosphere microbial communities from Kellogg Biological Station, Michigan, USA - LAR L8-2 metaG... | ecosystem: Host-associated > Plants > Roots >...
TGCCATCGCGACGTCGGAGGCATCGCGCCCCCGGCCGATCACGACACGGCCTTTCCGCCTGATGTTGTTACGCGGGTCGAACGTCCACCACTGGTCGCCCAGCCAGACTTCCATCCAGGCCGCGAAGTCCATCGGCGCCGGATCCGGCGGGACATCCATGTCGGGCAGGTACCCGAAGACGTACCTGGCCGGGATGTTCAGTGCCCGGCAGAACGAGATCGCCAGGTGGGTGAAATCGCGGCACACCCCGCGCCCGGACAGGTTAACGTCCACGGCACTGGACAATGCCGTCGTGCTGCCGTACTCGAAGGCTAGGTGACCATGCACGTAGTCGCAGATGGCCTGGACCCGGCGATAGCCCGGTGCGAGGCCGCCGAAAAGCGACCACGCCTCACCGCCGAGCACGTCAGGCAGGCAATACCGGCTCGGCAGCGTGTAGATCAGTGTGGCGTCGGGAAGGTCATCGGGCGGGCATTCCCGCGCCTCCTCGTCCGACTCTTCGACCGCATCGGGAACCACCGCCACGGCCTGGTACCGGAAGCTCGACCTGCCGGCCGGCAGGACCGCGCGCACGCACGGGTTGCCGTACAAGTCGCTGTAGACGCGAGCCGGTTGCGCCGGCTCGGAGGTCCACTGCCGGTCTCCGATCGATATGCGCGGTGATTCTGCCGGTTGCACCTGGAAGACCACGGGAGTTGGGATAGCGGCGACATACGTGAACTCGCATCCGATCAAGAGCCGACGCTTTTCCATGTCCCCATGATCCCCGCAGGTTGTTTCCTGGTAGTTAACCGGCAGAACCGGTGCGCAGGCAGTACGTGCGGATCGAGCACGCAGGCGCAGCTGCCTAGCGTCTGCGCAGCATGAGAACAACCAGCACGATTATCACGATGACGACTATGGTACCGATACCGATATACATCGACTATTCCTTCCCTGGCAGCGCCCGGTGTCGATAGACGATGAGGTTCCTGGCGCCATTTTCGAGATTGGCTTCGGTTCAGCTACCCGCGTGTGGAACCTCAAACCACCGGGGCAGCGCTGGCCGTGCCGATGTGCACTCGCCTGCGACTAGCCGTGACCCGGCCGTGCCCGCCCAACGCCGTGCTGGCCTGGGGCGAGCCCGGGACGGACGCCCCGGAGGAGGCTGTGGTAGTCATTTCCGACCCGAGCATCACAGCTGACGGCTTGCAGTACCACGTCCAGACCCTTCAGGGCACTCCCCCGGCGACGGCTGGTCCGTGTGTGCTGTTTATCGACCCGCTCGGCCGGCCGCTCTCGCCGGTCTCGGTCGCCGGAGTACGCCGCCGGGATATGCGCTGAGACCGCCGCCGGCTGTAGCGCCCGCGGGTTGCGCGGCCACGGCAGCGGTTACAGCCAGACCGAGCGGTAATCGTCGTCGCGAACTTCCATGGCCGCGACCGTCACCCTGAGCGGCTGTGTGGTATCGACCATGTACGACCACATGTCCAGGAACGGGCTGATGGGCATGGCGTCGAAACCTGGCTTGGGCCCGTGCGCCAGGCTGCGCGGATGCAGCGTGATCGTGCGGGACAGCGGGTCGTTCTCCTGCTTGACGAACCGGTACATCAGCTCGTCGTAATCCACATTCATGTGGTGCGCCTGGGCCGGGTTGGCGCGCGGGTCGCTGGCGTTGGGATGAGGGACCATCGCACAGACCGCAACCCCACGGGCGGCGAACACCTGATACTGGTCAGGCAGCGGGTGCACGCGGCCGCTGATCGGCTCGAAGTCGTCAAGGTTAAGCGCGTACGGGTAGAGGTAGCCGTCCCACCCGACGACGTCAAACGGGTGACGGTCAAAGACGAACTCGCCCGCATGCCCGCCTGCCTTCACGACGATGGTGTACTCACCGGCCTCGTCGGCCGGCTCGCCGAGTTTCGGCGCACGAATGTCGCGCTCATGGTAAGGCGCACTGTCGAGCAATTGCCCGGCGGAGCTGCGGTACCGGGCCGGAGGGCCAACCGGCGATGTTGTCTCAAGCACCACCATGTCCTGCGGCTGCCCGTCGGGCACCCAGCGGTGCGTGACGCCGCGGGGGATCACGACCAGATCCCGCTCGCGGTAAGGCAGTCGGCCGAAAGCGCTCTCCAGGATGCCGGCTCCGCGTGCGACGAAGATCAGTTCATCAGCGCCGCCATTTCGGTAGAAGCCGGGCGTTGCAGCCGTCGGCCGGCATACGGAATAAAGAACGTCGTTGTTGCCGAACAGCGCAACGCGGGCAATGCGGCAATCCCCGGACGAGATGACCTGTTCCGCCAGGAAGAGCATGTTATCGGGGACACCGTCATAGAACTTGGGCTGAGTCGCGCCGCCGTCACGCACATGCCGGATCCGGGTGGGGGGGTTGAGCCGGTAGAGCGTCGACGAGGCTCCGCTGAAGCCCTCGCTGCTCATCAGCTCTTCGTGGTAGTACCCGCCGCTCTCACGTTCCAGGACCGTGAACCGCCTCGGGGGGAGCATGCCCTGGCGCTGGTAAAACGTCATCTCTCGTTCCTCCAGTCGAGGAGTCTCCGCTGAGACAGTCGGCCGGGCCAAGCCCTACTTCTCGACGTAAAAGAGGCGCTTGTTGACGAATTCGTCGATGCCGAGGGGGCCTAGCTCGCGGCCGAAGCCGGAGCGCTTGGTGCCGCCGAACGGCAGGTCCGCGCCCTCACCCGCCGGGGTGTTGACGTTGGCCATGCCGACCTCCAACTGCTCGGCGACCGTGATCGCCCGCTCCTCGTCGGTCGACCAGACCGCGCCGCCAAGGCCGAAGTCCACCACGTTGGCGAGCTGGACCGCCTCGTCGTCGGCGCTGACCTTGTAGACGACGGCGACCGGGCCGAACAGCTCCTCGCGGTAGGCCCGCATCTCGGGGGTCACGCCAGTGAGCACGGCCGGGGCGAAGTACGCGCCCTTACCATCGTCGAGCGTGCCGCCGACGTGCAGCGTCGCGCCCTTCGAGACCGCGTCCTGCACCTGGGCGAGGAGGTTCTCCGCTGCCTTACGGGAGACCATCGGGCTGTAGGAGCGCGGGGAGTCATCGCCCGGCTGGCGCGGTGACATCGCGGCGGCCCGCTTGACCAGGGCGGCCACGAAGTCGTCGTAGATGTCGTCCATGACGATCATTCGCTTGTTGGAGTTACAGGCCTGGCCGACGTTCTCCATCCGGGTGACCCAGGCGGTCTTAGCCGCGGCCTCGACGTCGTCGGTGTCGAGGATGATATACGGGTCGGAGCCGCCAAGCTCAAGGACGACCTTCTTCAGGTTGCGGCCGGCCGTCTCGGCGACCGCGGTGCCGGCCCGCTCGGAGCCGGTCAGCGACACGCCTCGCAGCCGCGGGTCGGCGATCGCCGCGGCGACCTGCTCGTGGGTCGCGAAGAGGTTGATGTACACGCCGTCCGGCACGCCCGCATCCTTCATGATCTGCGCGATCGCCAGGGCGGAGGTCGGGCAGTTTTCCGCGTGCTTGAGTATGACGGTGTTACCGACGATCAGGTTGGGCGCGGCGAACCTGGCCACCTGGTAATACGGGTAGTTCCACGGCATCACGCCGAGTACCGGGCCGACGGGCCGGTACTCCACGCGCGCCGTGTCATGGCCGGGCAGCGGCTTGTCGGCGATGAGCCCTGGGCCGTTGTCGGCGTAGTAGTTGAAGATATCGGTGCAGAACTCGGCCTCGCCGACGGCCTGTGCGGGCCGCTTGCCCATCTCCTTGGTGATCAGCGCGGCCAGATCGGTGGCGCGCTCGGTGAACAGCTCGGCGATCCGTTTCACTATCGCGGAGCGCTCGGCGACCGGGCGCAGCCTCCATGCCGCGAACGCCTCGGTCGCGGCGGCGAGCGCCTCCGCTACCTCCGCGTCCGTGGCGAAGGAGAATGTCTCGGTCACCTCGCCGGTCGCCGGGTCGGTTACCTGATAAGGCGGGGTCTGCGTCATTGCCTGCTCCCGGTGTCACTGCAGCAAAGGGTCCAGTGAGACAACGTTACGGGAGCAAAGTACCCAGCCCAAGACCCATCCCCTCCTCGGGCCGGGATCGGGCCTGCAACCGCCAGCGCCCCCGGGGTTCCGGGGACGACGCCGACGGCATCAGAGTTTGGTCAGTTTGGCGCAGGGCGTCGTGATGCGCACCTGATGCGTGCCGAAGTCGATGACCAGGGAGGTGTCATCCTCGACGCTCACGACCCGGCCGAGGCCGTACTTATCGTGAGTTACCTGGTCCTGTACGGCAAACTGCTCGGGAGGCGGGGCGGGGGGCGGGGGCTTGAAGGGGCTTGTGGGCAGGAAGCGCCGGGTCGCGGCGGGGGCAGGCTTCATCACATCTAGTATGCGCCCTAGCCGCCGTTATTGGTTCCCCGAGGCGAGAGACACACCAAGAAACAGAGAAGCCACCGTCCGTTCAGGATAAAGAAGACTTCCCGAACGGACGGTGGCACTACCCGGTGATCAGGGTCAGAGCGAGCGGACGTGCTCGGCCTGCGGGCCCTTCTGGCCCTGCGTGATGTCGAACTCGACACGCTGGTTTTCGTCCAGGCTGCGGTAGCCGTTGGACTCGATCGCGGAGAAGTGGACGAAGACGTCCTCGCCCCCGCCATCGACACTGATGAACCCGAAACCCTTGTCCGAGTTGAACCACTTGACTGTTCCCTGCGCCACGCGCATGTCTCCCTACCTACGATGAGTCCCCGCACTGCGCGGGAACCGGCAGTACATCCGCGAGCGCGCTATGAAACACGTACACAGAAGCTACGACCGCCAGCATTTAACCACACCTGAGGCCAGACCATTCCCATCCGGGCAGAATTAGGCGAGGCGCGAGCGCAATCCCGCCCTCAGCCCACCGTCCACTTCACATCGCTCACATCGCTGCCGGGCGCCGTCCCGCGTCCTGTCTGCCGTAACGTGGCGGAGGGCGGATAGCCGAGGAAGTCAAAGGTGTCTTGGGACCGAGGTGGGTCATTCATGATCGGGAATATCGTCGAGGACGCGGGCGGATTCGCCGACTTGGCGCTGGCCCCGGAACTGCTCCATGCCCTCTCCGGCCTCGGTTATGAGGAGCCAACACCGATCCAGCAGGCCGCCATCCCGCCACTGCTAGAGGGCCGTGATCTGGTCGGGCAGGCCGCGACCGGGACGGGGAAGACGGCAGCCTTCGCGCTTCCCGTACTCCAGCGGGTCCTCAGGGAAGGCGGACGGCCAGAGCCTCTCGCTCTCGTGCTCGTGCCGACGCGCGAGCTTGCGATGCAGGTTTCCGAAGCGATGCACCGTTACGGACATGAAATCGGCGCGCGCGTGGTGCCCATCTACGGCGGCCAGCCGATTGGCCGGCAACTGCGGGCGCTTGACCGTGGTGCCGACGTGGTGGTGGCGACGCCCGGGCGCGCGCTTGACCACATCAGCCGCGGAACGCTGGACCTGCGCGGCCTCGGGGTCGTCGTCCTCGACGAAGCGGACGAGATGCTTGACATGGGCTTCGCCGAGGACATCGAGGCGATCCTCGGCAACACCCCGAAGAGCCGGCAGACCGCGCTGTTCTCGGCGACGATGCCCCCGCGCATCAACGGCATGGTGCGCCGCCACCTGCGGGACCCGGTGCGGGTCGAACTTGGCCGCCAGGCGTCCGCCGATGGCTTGCTGGTGCAGCAGAGTGCGTACGTCGTGCCACGCGGGCATAAGCCCGCCGCTCTCGGACGGGTGCTCGACCTAGAGGCACCGGCGGCAGCGGTCGTCTTCTGCCGTACCCGGGATGAGGTGGACCGGCTTACCGAGACCCTGAACGGCCGAGGCTATCGGGCCGAGGCCCTGCATGGCGGAATGGACCAGCAACAGCGCGACCGGGTGATGAGCCGGCTGCGCGGCGGGAGCATCGATCTTCTCGTGGCTACCGACGTGGCCGCACGCGGTCTCGACATCGAGCAGCTCACGCACGTGGTGAACTACGACGTGCCCAGCGCGCCGGAGTTGTACGTGCATCGCATCGGGCGCGTGGGCCGGGCCGGCCGCGAAGGAACGGCCATCACCCTTGTCGAGCCGCGCGAGCACAGGATGCTCAAGGCCATCGAACGGGCCACGGGACAGCGGATCGCGGCCGAGAAGCTGCCGACCGTCGCCGACCTGCGCGCCAGGCGCTTGGAACTGACGCGCGGTGCCCTCCGAGAGAGCCTGCTGGAGGACGACCTCGAGACCTTCCGGGCCGTTGTCGAGCCGCTCGCTGAAGAGTTCGACCTCTTCGAGGTGGCGCTCGCCGCAGTCAAATTGGCACATGAGACGAGCGGGACCATCGACGAGGAAGAGCTCCCGGAGGCCGAATTGCGCCCGGCGGAAGACCGCCCCGGCCCCCGTAAGGCATCCGGACGGGAGCAGCGGCGCGCCCGCCCGGCCACTGCAGGCACGACGCGCCTGTTCGTGGGAGCCGGACGCGCCTCCGGAGTCCGGCCGCAGGATCTTGTCGGTGCGATCACCGGCGAGTCCCGCCTCTCCGGCAAGGACATCGGAGCGATCGAGATCGCCGACCGATTCTCGCTCGTCGAGGTCCCGGAGTCAGCCGCCGACGACGTGATCGCGGCGCTCCGGCAGACCAGCATCAAGGGCCGGAAGGCAACCGTTCGCCGCGAACGCTACCCGGCGCGGTAGGGCTGGCACCCCGAGCTGAACCCGCCCGGTGCTAGAGGACGTTTATCGCTCGCGCGATGACGAGCGCGGCCAGGACTATCGAGCCGGATGCTTCCATCATCATGAGCAGCTTGGCCCACGGCCTGATCGCCGAGATGTCCGTAGGGCTGATCGCGGTTGCGGTCCAGAAGGCTAGCGAAAGGTAGTCGACGAACCGCGGCACCCAGGTAGCTGACACATACTCTGTGTGCTGCATCTCAGGGAAGACGAACGCCGGGTTGTCGTAAGGGCGATGTGCCCGGGCTGCGGCACCGCCGCGGTCAAGGTCCCAGTACCAGAGCGCGAAGGCGATTACGTTCGTCGCCCAGACCACGGCACCGGCGGCAAGCAGGCCGCCCGGGTGATTGGCGAAAAGCTTGTTGTTGGTCAGGATTTCCACGACGAGCCGGACGGCGGCGAGCAGGTTGGCCAGGGTGATGACCGCGATGACGGCGCTGGTGACGATCCGCAGCCAGGCTTTCTGCCGGTCGATGCGGCCCGGGTCCCCTATGATCAGCACCGCCAGCAGCACGAGTAGCACGGTCGGGACCAACCAGGCGGGCTGGACCCGGTAGCGGGCTGGCAGCGCCACGTGCAGGCCGGCCACGACGATGATGGCGGCGGCGACCGGCCACCAGTGCTCGCCCGGCTCAGCAGCGAGATCCCGTCCAGTCCCGGGCTCAGGCGCCGGTCTCTGTTCGGTGGTCATACTCGATGATGAGTTGGCTGCCCGGCAGTGGAATCATCCCGGATGGATGATGTCTTCCCGGCTGCGAACCGCCGGATTCCCGCATCTCGTCAGACACGTCGGCAGCAGTTCACATCTCCGTTACCAGCCCGAATTACGTCCGCAACTGGGTGACCGCTGCGCCGTGGCGCTCACCGCGTGGATACCGGGTTGTAGCCGGACAGGGTGAGGTGGCCCGCATCGACCGGGATCGTTACGCCAGTGACCTTTGATGCTAGGTCCGAGTTAAGGTACAGGGCGGCGTTCGCCACGTCCTGGGGGTCCAGCCACGATGTCCCGGCTAGAAGCGTGTAGTGGTGGCCGGCCTCGGTCATGTCCTCCTCGGTCCCGCCGGGGTGGCCGGCGAACATGTCCCAGGCACCCTGGTGATTAGTCATGGGTGTCTTGACCGCGCCCGGGCTGATGGCATTGCACCGGATGCCGTATGGGGCGAGTTCCAGCGCGACGTTGCGCATCAGCCCGATCAGGCCGTGCTTGGCGGCCACATAGTGCGCGGTGTACTGGCCGGCCTCCAGGGCGTTCACTGACGCGATGATCACGATCGACCCGCTGCCGCGCTCGATCATGTGCGGCGCCACAGCCTTCGCCGCCTTCCACACGCCGGTGAGGTTGACGCCGATCATCTCGTCCCACTGCTCGTCGGTGAGTTCCCAGAACGAGCCGAGAGTCCAGATGCCGGCGTTCGTGATCAGGATGTCGATCTTGCCGAACTCGGCTATGCCGGCTGTCACCGCCGCGTCCAGCTGCTCCTGCGAGCGGACATCGGCCTTCACCGCGATTACGCGCCGGCCGTAAGCCTCAACGAGCCGGACAGTCTCGTCGAGGTCGTCCTTCGCCGCGAGCTTGTAGGGAACGGTCGGCAGCTGGTCAATGACGTCGGCGATGATCACGTCGGCGCCCTCGCGCGCGCAGGTCACCGCGTGAGCCCGTCCCTGCCCCCGTGCGCCCCCGGTGATGAGGGCTACCTTGCCATCAAGCATTCCCATGGCGACTCCTGTCGAAGGACGGCGGCGCTTTGCCGCACGGGCCGAGAATCGCGCGTATACGGCTGGCATGCAATAGGAGGTGCCGTCAAGGTGCTGCTCGAGCCGAAGGCCAGCGGTCTGGCTGGGGTGGCAGAGACACCACAGGTCCGTTCCGATAACTGCTTTCCTTATCCAGAACGGGCGCGGCCGGCTGTCTAAGGACGGAAGCGGTGACCTAGGGTTGTGTATATGCAGGACAGGTTGTTCCAGGCTGAGGAATTTGGCACCGCCGCGCAGAATACAGCCACGATAATTTTCATTTGCCCGTACGGCACTCCGGTTGAGAAGGTGCGTTTCGCGATACGGCGGTTCCTTAGGGAGGGTTACCATGTCCTGGCATACCAGACGACCGCAGCCGTCTTTACGGATGCCGACCCGATGATCCTTCCGGAGCTTATCTCTCAGGTGCGAGAGGATATCAGGTCGCGAATAGCTAAGCTAATATCTGGGGGTGTGACCGAGTTTGGTTTCTTCGGCAGCAGCCTGGGCTCCTTCATACTCTACAACTGCGTAGGCCGCGAAATCCCCGAGTTGCGCTGGGGTGTATTTAACACCGGCGGCAATATCGCGCGAGGCCTGTGGAATATGCCTACGCTGAGACAGCTGCATATAGCACGAGGATGGTCGCTTCCGCGGCTTGAAGAAGCATGGGCTGAGCTTCAATGGCCGGACTTCGGCCGGCTCGATGGCTGTCGGTTCGTATTCGCGAGCTCGCGGCGGGACGACATCGCCCCAATGAGCGACATCTCCGAGTATCTTGGAGCGTTGCTCCGGGCAGGCGCCGATGTCAGCGTCCGCGAGGTGCCGGCGATCGGTCATCGTACGACCGTTATCGCCGGCCTCTGGAAGGGGCCGCAACTTGTCCGGATGGTGCGGACAGCCATTTGATCGTCAGCTGGTCTCGGCGGCGTAGACGATCGTGTTGCTAAGGTACGAGCCCAGCTGCGGATCGAAGGTTCCGCCGCAGGTGATGAGGCGCACCTCCGGATCCGGAGTCGGGCCGTAAACCGCCGACGTGGGGAAGCTGTCCTTGGGGAACTGGCGGACAGTCGTGACCCGGAAGACGGCCAGCGTGCCGTCCGCGCGCCGCACGTACACACGGTCACCTGGGCGAAGCGACGACAGCCGGAAGAAGACCCCCGGGCCGGTACGAGAGTCGATATGCCCCGCGATGACGGCCGACCCGACGGCCCCGGGCCTGGGGCTGCCGGTGTACCAGCCCGCTACCGCTGTCGACTGGGGCACTTGAAGGGTGCCGTCGGCCGTCAGCCCGAGGCGGATGAGGCTCGTCTGCACGCCGATCGACGGAATGGTCAGCGTGACAGGCGGGCTGACCTGGGCCGATCGCTGCTGCGGTGCGGTAGCGATCGGCCCGGTCGGAGCCGGCAGGGTCGGCGGAGCGGCATATTCCGCCGCGGCGGGATGGCGCGTCAGTGCCAGCCCGGCAGCGCCGGCGGCCGCCAGGATCAGGCCGGCCGCCAGCACCAGGAAGAGCGCCTGCCTCTTACCTGGCATGCCTGCCACGCTGGCGCGGCACGAGGCGGACGCCAAGACCGCCCACCATGGTGAGCAGCAACCCGGCGGCGATGAGGGACAGCCAGGGCAGCGGCGACGGCACCCTGGGTGCGGTGCCGCCGAGCCCGGTCGCCGCGGCGCCCGCCGGCGTGGCGTCGCTCCCGGCCGCGTCCAGCAAGTTGTCGAGCACCAGGCCCTTCGGCCCGTCGAGGACCACGACGGTGTGTACCGTCCCGGCGGCAAGCGTGATCGTCGAGCTCACGGACTCGCTCTCCCCGGCGACGTGCAAGGCCGCGGTGGCCGGAGATACGGCCTGGTAAGAGCTCACCGACCCGAACGTCAGGTTGGTGACGGTCGGTTTCCCGCCCCATGTCACCGTCACCGCATGCTGCTGCAGGGATGCCTGAATGAACCGGACGGCTGCCTTGCCAGGCGGGGCGGTCAGCTGATCTTGAAGAACCTCGAGCCGCAGCCCGGATTCTGGTCCAAGCCCTGCCACGGTGTAAGCGCCGCCGGGTGCGACGCTCAGGCTAGCGGACAGCACCGGCTTGGTGGTGGCAGCGGCGCCGGCGTCACGCATCGCGACCGTGTACTCGCCCGCCGCGAGCGCCTCATAGGGCGAGACCGTGCCGTAGCTGACATGGTGCAACACCAGTTCGGCCGACGGGTCGCCGAAGGAATACAGGTAGACGTCCACAGCCGGCGTGTTGGGCGACAGGTGGGCGAGCCGAACCCACCCGGTACTCGAGGAAGTCGTCGATGCCGACGCAACCCTCGTGATCCCGAGCAACAGGGCACCGGCGGCCATTAGAAAGGTCGTCCACCGGATAAATCGCATAATTTTCATGGGCCTCTCCCCCTACCCAGATGACACAAATTGTTACGGGCTGCCGAGCAGCCCAAGCGGGCTAGGCGCGGCGTACTCAACCGTGAATGCGGATGAACCGACAAGGGCTGCCCGCAGCGGCTGGAACGGCTGCCGCTGGGCATCGATGAACGAAAGCATGGACCGCAGGCTGGCCTCGGCCTCGGCACCGGGGCCCAGCGCGGCGATCTCGACGCTGCGCAACGGCACGACCGGGCTCGCGCCTGGTGACGGGTCGCCGAAGGCAGTGATCCGCACCTGCTGCTGGTCGGCGAGCGCGGCAAGCATCATGAGCAGCCGGGGGTCGACGTCGCCGGCGCTCAGCGCGTTCCTGGCGTCGGCGGCGACGATGATGCGCGGATTGCGCAGCAGCTGACTGCCCGCGGAGATCCGGCTGCGGCGGTCGGCGGCGAGGGCCGCCTCATAGGCAGCCGTCCCGTCAGGAGCGATGGCGCGGATGTCGATCCGCCCGGCCCCGGTGCCGAAGCTCGCGATCACGACTGGGGCGTAGACGCTTTGCAGGCGGGTTCCGAACTGGTTTCGCACGGCGAGGGTAGCGACAACCACGTCTGATCCGAGCGGGTCGGCCGTGGCGGTACCGAGGACAAGCAGCCTGGTCGCGGGAAGCCCGTCCGCGTGCAACGCGGCGCACATGGCGGGATCACAGGCGACGATCGCGCTCGCCGCCACCTGTCCGGCGATCCAGCTGGCCGCCTCGCCTCGTGTCGCGGCGGAGGCACCAGCAGCCGCCGCGGGTACGGATGGTGACCTGGCCGCACGCCCAATGACGACACCAGT
>Ga0207700_10002017_pt1 | contig 11600 bp, 10 predicted proteins | sample LARL82metaG_FD_184348 | JGI IMG/M metagenome (GOLD analysis project Ga0207700, IMG submission 184348) | Corn, switchgrass and miscanthus rhizosphere microbial communities from Kellogg Biological Station, Michigan, USA - LAR L8-2 metaG... | ecosystem: Host-associated > Plants > Roots >...
GCACGACTCTATTCCAAAGACCCAAGTCGTACTCGTTCGAAGCCCAGTTAAGTAGGTCCCCCTCTGTTTCTCGTTTTTTTTGAATCATGCAGACGGTGACGATTATTTTTCGCGGGTTAGGCTACCCGAGGGTGTAGCCCTTGTGCTTTCTTGACACCCCTTCACTGCCGTAGCAGACTCGATTTCAAGGAGCCTAGAAACTCCGCAGAGAGCGGTACCCACCTCCGTCAAACCGGTGGGTTTTTTGTACCTGTTCGCAGGTGCAAGCCGACGTGATTCCTGCGTCGGGAGGGCGGCTAATACAACACCCGCAAGGGGAATACGCCCGCCGGCTCTCTGCGGTTTCTAGCCTCCCGACACCCCGTCCGTCGTCATGCCGTGGACGGGTACTTCTATGGAACTGGGAGGCGACCATGTCGACGTTCGATGCGGATGATCTGGAAACGATGGGCTATTTCCTGCCGGAGGACAGCCAGCTGCGGCTGAAGAAGCTGCGCGAGTATGTGGAGTTCCTGGCCAACCTCGCGCGACCGCGCACGTCGGTCGAGGAAAAGGAGTGCTATGCGGAGATTCGCCCGGGCGAAGTGGCGGTCTGCCTGGAACTGCTGGAGGAGCAGATCGCTCAGGTGCTGGATGAACTCTCCTGGCCGGCCGAGCGTGGCGAAAGGGCGGCAGCAGGCGAGGCCGATGCGCAAGCGGAGGCTTGCACGGAAGCCGCAGAACCCGACGCCGCCGAGCCGGTGATGGATGCGGCCGGCAACCGCTACCTCTTCGGCGTCACCCTGGATCAGCTCGACGAGATCAACCTGCTGCTGAGCAGCCTGCGGGCCCTTGGCAATGTGGTGACCTGCAGCGATCACGCCGAGCTATCCGACGTCACGCTGTCGATCATGGGTGATGCCATCGTCCGCGACACGGAGAAGCTGCGCGACATCATCCGCGACGTGAATGCGCAGGATCTGCAGCCACCGCACGGCACCAAACCCGGCGTGCGCGAAGAGCAGGCCACCTACCTCGCGCTGCCCGCGCGTGTGCCCTCGGGCAGCTCGTCGTACGCCGTGCGGCAGCATCCAACCTGTCAGTAGCCGGGAGTCAACCGACCCCGATTTCGCTGGCCTCGACGGCCGACCAGCCGACGGCCGTCGAGAGTGCGTGCGCTTGAGCTGAATCATGCCGTCCAGTGCATCGCACGCCTGCATCCTCGAGCTTTTTTCGATCGACGACGGTTGCAGATCCACACGCATGCCGGGACCGGAGCACACCTTGCCGGGCGCCACGTCCCCTTTCCCATGTCGCTTGCGTCTTTCGGTCCCCGCGCCGAGGCCATGCGACGTCGTCCAGAGCCTCGCCGACTCACCGTCGAGTCTTTTTGCCTCAGCGCTGAGCCAAAGCCGCTCATGCATGAGGCTCCCTGGTTCAACGATGTTGCTGCCCATGCTCACGGCCGAGTCTTTTCATGTCATCGACGAGGCAACAACCACTCATGCATGAGGCTCGCCGGCTCGTCGTTGAGACTTTCTGCCTCATCGATGAGCCAGAAAGACTCAGCGGTGAGGCTCCCGCCGCTTAACGATGAGGTCTTTCCACTCATGCATGAAGCCCGTTCACCCGGCACCGAGCCAGAACGCTTCACGGCCGAGTATCGGAAACCTCACCGCTGAGCCTTTCTGGCTCACCGATGAGGTGCGGCAACCTCATCCATGAGGCAAAAGTGTTTCCGCGGGACTGTCAGAACAAATCAGAGGTCAACCTCGTTCGTCGGTATGCGCCGACGGATAAGGGGACGGAGGTAACTAAATCGCGGTCGGCGCTTACCTAGTCCTGGTTGGATAACTGCGTATTCCGGTCTGCCTGATCAACGGTTCCGGTAATCGTTGAACATCGTTCCGGCGCTGACCACCTTGCTGGTGCTGACCAGGCGGCTCGTCCATGAGCGTCTGGGTCAAGCGATCCTTCATAGACGATGAGATCGCTTTTTGGGCATGCGCAGAAGGACGCGGGCCTGCGCTGGAATGACTGCAGATGGCGACCCCGCGAAGTGTTGTAGGAAGACCCATACGACACAGGTCGCAGCAGACGTCACCATCATTTGCTATAACGCCTGTCACGGGATGAGCTTTCGATGGCATAGGACGTTCCGTCCACACAGCAATCCACGTCACAGGGGAATCAAATGGACTTCGTTCGGCGCGTGATGGAAAGCACAACAGCCTCGGGGGCGCTATGAACTTTGCTGGAAATGTTGTCGGCCCTGCGTGTGGCATTTATCAGCATAACTTGCCACAGCCAACCGAGTTGCAGAGAGAGGCTCAAGACTTTTCAATAGGAAGCATGGCGCTTAGGAATATCGCGCTAAGACTTAGCGTGTGGCTTCTGATCACTGTAAGCATGCTCAGCGGCTCCGCGCTCGCAGCTAGTGGTCCAACACCATCTTCTCCGATTTACACCTGCGGATCGGGGATTTGTGCCAATGCGTCGCCCCCATACGGAACCACTTGCCCGTCGCAGGGAACGATTAGCGAGTACCGGTCGTGTTCCGTGGCGTACTACAACAGTACGCTGAGTCAATACTTCGGGCCGCTGACATATCTCTACACAACTGTCTATCCTCCAGGCTCAGGCGGGTTTGAAATACGGTGGAGTTCGCCGGGTAACGGCGACTATACAAGTGGCGGCGGTTTTAAGGCCCCCGGCCAAGATGTTCCTGCGGTAGAACGCAACCTAGGATTTAAGGGATGCAGCTCTTGCGGCGGTACAATGCTGGGCAATCCGGTAAACATCTCCACGGGCAACAAGTTCGAGGACGAGACGGACTTCGAAGGCCTTGGCTCTTTTCCTTTAACTTTTCATCGCTATTACAACAGCGCTAGTTTCGGTGGTGATGTCACTCTGGGCGTTCAGTGGACGCATACATTTAGTCGCTCTCTAGTGCTGCAAAGTTCCACAGAGGCGAAGCTGTTTCGCGACGATGGGGAAATTCGCTACTTCAATAAATGCGGAAGTCTGTGGTGTGCAACGCCAGATGAGGTGGGTTCTCTGCTCGAGTTCACTGCAGGCAATGGCGCTATCACTGGCTGGCAATACACCGATGAAAACCAAATCGTCGAGGTATATAACTCTGACGGCACACTCCGTTCAGAAACAAACCGAGACGGCCTGAGCCATGTATTGGCCTACGATGCCATAGATAGGCTCGGCACCGTTACCGATTCGTTCGGTCGTCAACTCGCACTGACCTATAACAGCGCCAACCAAGTAGCACAGCTCAAAGTACCGGATGGTGGCGTCAGCACTTATGCTTACGATACCTCTGGTAATTTAAGTTCAGTCACCCATCCAGGCAACACCACACGGACGTATTTCTACAATGAGTCCGGCAATGTTGGGACGGGTGCAGGCCCCAATCTCCTCACCGGAATACAGGATGAGGCGGGGCAGCGCTTTGCCACCTTTCAATATGACGGCCAATCCAGAGCCACTATCAGCGAACATGCCAACGGTGCAGGCCTCATCCAGCTCACCTATAACGCTGACGGCAGCACAATGGTTCTCGATGCATCGGGCGATTCCAGAGCCTATGCATTCCAAACACTTCAGAACGTCAACCACACGGCCACGGTCAACGGTTCTGCTTGCGCAGACTGCGGCATCAATTCGAGCTATGCCTACAATCCTGCCGGCGATCTCACTAGCACTGTCGATTTCAACGGCAATACAACGCTCTACTCTATTGATGCTGCGCATCTCGAAGAGATCCGCATAGAGGCGTCTGGGACGCCTATGCAGCGCACGATCAACACGGCGTGGAACACTGCTCTGCGTGTACCACTCGCACGCATCGTGACCGATGCTAATAATAACGTGGTTAGTAATATCGGCTGGGTCTACAACACCGTCGGCCAGCCACTGGCACGTTGCGAGATCGATCCGGCCAAGGCCAGTAGTTACACCTGCGCCACCACCGGCACGCCGCCGGCTGGTGTACGCCGCTGGACCTACAGCTACTGTACGGCCGTCGATACCACCCAATGCCCGCTGATTGGCCTCTTGCTCAGTGCGACTGGCCCGCGCACCGACCTGACTCAGACCACCAGCTACGCCTACTACCTGGACGACACCAGCACGCATCGCCACGGCGACCTCCAAACCGTCACCGACGCGCTGGGCCATGTCACCACCCTCGCCAGCTACGATGGCGCCGGCCGCATCACCCGCACCATCGACCCCAACAGCACCGTTACCGACTACACCTATACCCCGCGCGGCTGGTTGGCCTCGCGTACCGTGCGCTTCAATCCCGATGGCAGCGCCGACACGTACAACGACGCCATCACCAAGATCAGCTACACCGCCTACGGTGCGGTCCAGACGATCACCGACGCCGATGGCGTGAAGATCACCTACGGCTACGACGCTGCGCACCGGCTCACCACCATCACCGATGCGCTGGGTAATGTTCTCCAGTACACCCTGGACGCCTCCGGCAACCGCACCGCCGAAAAAACCTTCGCCACCGGCAGCAGCACGCCCAGCCGTACGCTCACGCGCACATTCAACACGCTGGGCCATCTGACCCAGGTGGTCGATGGTCTCAACCACACTGTATTCGACGCCAGCGCCAGCGGCAGCTACGACGGTAACGGCAACCTGCTGCAGTCCAGCGACGCCAACGGCATCGTGCACCAGCAGAGCTACGACGCGCTCAACCGACTGGTGCAGAGCATCGACAACCTCAACGGCGCCGATACCGCGACCAGAAACACCACCACCATCCAGAGCTGGGACGCGCTGGACCGCCTCACCAAAGTCACCGATCCCAGCAACCTCACCACAACTTACGGCTACGACGGCCTGAGCAACCCCATCAGCCTGAGCAGCCCCGACAGCGGCACCAGCTATGCAAGCTTCGACGCCGCCGGCAACATGCTCAGCCGCACCGACGCCAACGGCATCACCGTCAGCCACAGCTACGATGCGCTGGACCGCCGGCTCAGCGACAGCTACGCCGACAGCACGCTCAACGCCAGCTACTACTACGACGATCCAGACAGCGTGGTGAGCTGCAGCGTGCTGGGTTCACCGGCTAACCCGATCGGCCACCTCACGCGGATCGTGGAGTCCACCGTCACCACCACCCGGTGCTACGACCACAACGACCGTCTGACGCTGCAGACCCAGCTCACTGCCGGGCACACCGACTCCACCGAGTTCTACTTCTCTCTGGCCGGGCGACTGGGAAGTCGCATTGCGCCGGACAACGTCGGTGTCTTCTATAACTACGACAGTGCCGGGCGCGTGGTCAGCGTGACCATCCCTCCGGGGACCTTCAGCAGCGGCAGCTCGCCGGTGCAGCAAATCACCTACCTGCCGTTCGGCCCGATGACCAGCTACCGGCTCGGTCACCAGATCATCACCCGCAGCTACGACGCCAACTACGCGCTCACCGACATCACCAGTGCCGCGCTGAACCTGCACTTCGCGCGCGATCCGCTGGGCAACATCACCGCCTTGGGCAATGCGCCGGGTGCGAGCCCGGCCACGGAGACCTATACCTACGATCCCCTATATCGACTCACTGGCATCAGCGACGGCGGTACGGCGCTGGAAAGCTACACCTACAGCCCGACCGGCGATCGGCTGAGCAAGACGGCACCGGGTCTGGCCACAGGTGCATACCTCTACACCACCGGCACCCACCAGCTCGCCAGCATCAACGGCATCTCGCATGCCAACGACGCCAACGGCAACACCACCGGCGCCAGCAGCGCCGGGCAAACCTGGGGCTACGGCTACAACGGCAGGAACCGGATGACGGTCGTGCAGGCCAACGGCGCTACGGTTGGCACTTACATCTACAACGCGCTGGGTCAACGCATCCAGAAAACCACCACATCCCCGACAGCCACAACGCAGCGTTACTTCTACGACGAACAAAGCCACCTGATCGGCGAATACACCGTTGGCGGCAGCAACCGCGACACGATCTGGCTGGGCGACATGCCGGTGGCCACGGTAGACACCACGGGCTCCACCAGTGTGGTGAACTTCGTCATAGGCGATGGGCTGGGGACGCCGCGCGCGGTGGTCAACGGCGTCGGGACGACGATCTGGTCGTGGGCCTATGTGGGCAATCCGTTTGGGGAGCAGCAGCCGACGTCAACGACGGGCTATGTACTCAACTTGCGTTACCCGGGTCAGTACTACGATGCGGAGTCGGGGACGAACTACAACCTCAACCGTACTTACGAGTCCGCGACCGGGCGATATTTGCAGAGCGATCCGCTAGGACTGAACGGGGGTATCAGTACGTATGCCTATGCGGGTGGAAATCCGCTGAGCAATGTCGATCCACTGGGCCTTTCCACCATGGTGGTTTGTAGACCCGTCAGTGAATGGGAAGTGAGACGGTTTGCCGTTCACTGTGCTGTCTTTGTTTGGCATATGGACTGCGACGGACATCGCGTCATTGACCGGCAATATAGTTTGGCGGGCCAACAAACTGTCTATCCTCAGGGAAGTGGGGCCCGCACTTCTGTTGCTGATAGGAATGCTTTCTTTCAAGGAGATGGTGGGAATAATGGTGTATCTGATTGGTACATACCGCCGCCAGCAGGCATGACAGTCTCGCAATTTGATGACGCTGTGACAAAAGCGGGAAACTCTTACAATTCGGGTAAACCTTACGACCCGATTTGGGGTCCCAATTCGAATACAGCAACAAATTCGATCATCCAGAACGCTGGAGGGACAATGCCCGACGTGCCCGGAGCTATTCAGCAGTACTACAATAATAGGCATTAACCGATCGAGTAAGAAGATTTGCATCGAGGAGTGGGCATGAAAATCTCGAAAATTAGGTTGGTGATAGTGGCTATTGTTTGCTTATTGGCAGTTCCGGTGGTGTGGACCTTAGTTGAGATTGCTGGCTATGGGATGGCTTTCAATCGCACAGAGTTTAATGGCCTAAAGATAGGAATGTCTCGCGCGCAGGCCGTAGCTGAGCTTAAAAAGAGTGGGGTCGTTGAATTGGTGGCGTTGCCGGACAAAGAGTTAAATGCACGGGAAGATGCCACTACTCATGAAGGTAATTGGATTAGGCTTGACGAAAAAGACTATGATTCAAAAATATACAAGCATAATACTTGGAGTTACGGAGCTCCGAATTCTTATTCGACTGTTGACATACAGTTTAGCGGGAATAATTTAACCTCAATCAAGTACCGGTGGCGTCCTTTCGAAGGGTGAAAAGCGATGCGCTCAGTTGACTTGATGATCGGTCGCGGTGCTCAAGCTCCAGCTGCGTGATGAAGCCGGCATCGCCGAGCAGGTGCTCCGCCTTGACGATGATCCAGTCCACCACATCGATCTCCGGCTTAAATCCGCGCACGCTGACGTGCATCTCGGGATAGAGATCCGCGCGACCGCGAGCCAGTGTGTAGTTGAAAGTAACGGTACCGCGCAGCCGCGGCTTGTACTCGCTGCGAGCGGCGCGCATAGCTTTGCTCTTGGTCCCCTTATCGGCGCAGATCCCGCGGTATTCGGTGGAGATCTTTGGGATAAAATCTATGGCCCAACATTGTCAGGACTATTAGGTGATCGATACGACTGGTGCTCCGCCCCCGCATGTCAGTGAGGAATATTAATGAAACGGATCGTCGTCTTTTTTTTTAGCAGCACGTTGGCGTTCGGATGTCTTGCGTCAGAACGCCATGTGATTAAGGGTGCCGCAAGTGACTTCTGCTTGCCTGCACTCAACAAAATAGCGGACATCCCTTGGGTGCCTTCGGATAAGCCAGGCGCTCCGCCGGCCTTCGCCTTCGCCGGCTGCGCTTCGATGCCACCGGCAAATGCGCCTCAATGTGGCACCCCTCCCGAGATTATTAGCGGGGTGATTCAGCCGAAATCGACATTCCATTCCCAGCGTTGGAGTGACTTCGGCGTAGAGTCTTTGCTGAAACGAGTTGTACAGGAGCGGGGCGCTGAACTAAAGCCACATGCTGGCGGTAGCGTGGTCGTGGTCCACAACCCGGAGATTTGGAAGCGAGATTGGTATGTGTGGATGAAGGCGAGCCCCTTGACGGGAACTAGCCCCACCCAGTTAAAGGGCGAAGATGTTCTTGCGGCGACTTGCCACAGCGCATCCTCGTCTGCTCCTGGCGTGATAGGTGGAGACAAACCTTGGGTATGCGATAGATCGACGGTCTCTGACGACTATGCGCTCAAGTATAGTTTTCGATCCGCTAACATCGTCCCGGAGAACCTAGAAGGCCTCGATTCTGCGATGAAGACAGTCATCAGTCGTTGGCGCTGCAACACCGAGTGATAACTGGGCCAATACTTCGATGCAGAAACCGGCTTGATGTATAACGGTGCGCGTTACTAGGGCAATCCCAATCCGTTGTGGGAGCAGCAGCCACATCATCGACGGGCTATTCAGATGTACTAACAAATGCTGCGCAGCGACTAAACGTCGCTATCCAGCAGGTTCTTGTCGTCGCGGTGCTCAAGCTCCAGCTGTGTGATGAAGCTGGAATCGTCAAGCAGGTGCTCGGACTATCAGAAGATCGTTGATTTTGCTCGGAACCGGATGCGAGACAAGAATCGCGATCCCTACAGCTGGAACCCCCTTCATATGAACACGTGCAAGACCTTTGCGCATGACGCGATATCTGCAGGACTGGGGAAATGAGCATGACCAAGCGGAACGTTTCCACGATTGTTATTTCTGTGCTGTCGGTCGCCTTGGTAGGCGCCATTTCAGTGCTGTGTTTCGTTTCAGTGAACTCGGGGGTGTCGCTGGATAACGCACGGCAAGCCCAGCGCTCGTACCGAGAAGAGGCTGGTGTTTTAAGGTCACTTCTTTTAGATGTGGCGACCCTGAATCAGGAAGAAGCCCTTCGCATCGTTCAGAGGAAGTACTCAGGCTCGCATGTGGTCAAGCACGACATGCAAAGCATCAGCGTTGATTCCGTACTTCTGAAATATCAAAAGGAAAGGCTTGTTCAGGTGTGCTCTTTGCAAGATGACTCATTGAGTTCGTGTGTAAGCCGCTCCGAGTAGTGGAGTCTTACGAGGTGCGGTGAATCAGGTTCCTACGACACGGACGGGGTGGCGGCAAAGGGAACGGAGGCAGTTAATTCGGCTTAACTTTCATCCCGGTTTCACCTTACCAGCTTAACTTCCTCCGTTCCCTTTGCCGCCACCCCGTTCCGGGATCAAAGACCATGGGGTGAAGTCATGAAAAAGTTGAGCAAAGAGATTTTGGCCCGCGACGCCAAGCGCGACATCGGTGCCGAAGTGCTCGAAGCGATCCGCGAGATCAAAGCAGGTGGCGGGCGCAAGTTTACCGTGCAGGTGAGCCAGGCCACTGAAGCCCGGATCAAGCTTGGTCAGTCACAGGCTGATTTCGCCGAGATGCTTGGTGTGTCCGTTCGTACGCTGCAGGACTGGGAGCAGGGGCGGCGCGAGCCGAGCGGAGCTGCCAAGGCGCTGCTGAAGGTTGCGGTGGCGGCGCCGAAGACGGTGCGCAAAGTGCTCGCGGCGGCTTGAGGCTGTACTCGAGAAAACGAGGTCATGAAAAAGATGGTCATCGGCATCGCATCCCAGCATGAATTTGACCTCTTTTTCCCAATGACCATGAGGCAGTGCCAAGTGTCGTAAAGTCGATCAGAGAGTAGGCGAAGCCCTGTTCATTGAACATGCTCAGCCTCGACGCCCCGCCCGCGGCCTGGACGTCCCCCTGATTCTGTCGAAGACAGCCACAAACCGAAGGATGTTTATGCGGCTTTGGAAAGTCATCACGCGCACGAGCGCAACGCTTTTATTGGCCCTGGTGTTCTTCGTTGGCTGGAGTAGTGCGCTGGCGGTTGGCAATTCACCGATTAGCTACCGGGTGCCGGATTCGTGTAAACTCTTCCGCGAGCTGGGAGATGCAACTGGCGCTCACGTCGTCGTTTACGAGATAGGTGGCGACGCTGGTGCGGGCAGTAGACCCGTTGTGATGATCAAAACCTACAAACTTGATCACGGGCGCGACATGAGCAATGTCGACGTGGATGCTCTTGCTAGGCAGGGGGCTGCAGGAGGAACGGAGTTCTGCGAGGTTAGCGACGGTCCACATTGGCGGACCTACGCATTCACTGGCCGGGAAAACGGCGCCAGGACAATCACCCTCTACCGCGTCGGCATGCAGGATGGCTACGGCGTAGAAGAAGTATTCGAGTTTCCGTTGAATGGTGACAAGTCCGAAGGGCTTTCCTTGCTGACCATCGCTGGGCAGGCCTCCCAGCAGGGGCAAACGACAGGCGTCTACGGTCCACGGTTAAGCACTCAAAAGTTGATCGATCAGTTCAACCAGTTCACTCAAACTTTGGTGATCAACGGAAAGAACAAGTTCGACGCCAAGGTGATGCTAGTCACGCCGTCCGCGCCACCTTCAGCCATCTACCGCATGACAAAACCCGCGTCTCATGCTGGAGGATAGTGAGGGTAGGGTGCCCGCTACCGACCCGTGGCAGACATTGCATGGCACTCGATATGCCGCGACAAAGCCGGCGCGCTGGATCCGGTTATACGTCCGGTTGTTAGCCGGACCCAGCACAGATAAGCTCTAAGTGAATCACGGCTTTGCGTCGGAACTACCGAACGTGATCGGGGATGCATAACTGGGCCCACGGGTCCGTATATCAGGTAGTTAGGTGCCACTGCATGGTTCGCACGATCGGCGAAGACAAAAGCGAGCAAAAGGTCATTGATGACATTGCTAACTTCGGGTGGCATTGCATCAACATTGTCGCCGAGGAAGAGCAGGTCGCATACTCGTTTACTGTGGGGCTGTTCCAAAGCTACGGGCATCCTGAGCTCATCATCTTCGGCCTACCGTCCCAGGTGGCCCATCAGATCCTTGCCATTGCCGCTGGCGCAGCAAAGTCTGGCGCGCCGCTAGACCTTACTCAGCCAACCGACGCGCTGCTCAACAACTACCAGTGCTGTTTCGCTGAGGTTCCTCTCACTGAGTACTACGAGCACGTTGGTTATTGCCAGTGGTATTACCAAGGCAATGACTTTCCGCTCTACCAGATTGTTTGGCCATCTCGGTCCGGTCTGTTCCCATGGCATCATCAGGCCACACCGGAGTTCAGGGCCTCCCAACCTGTTATCGCGCAGGCACCGGAAGGCACCTAACCATTTGTTCAAGGCGGACGGCTTCGCCGCCGCTTAACTTCAGCGTTGATCTTCCGCTTCTGGCCGATTTCGGACCTAGGGCAGGGCGATTAGCCTGTGTTATCGAGGGTAGGGCGGGGTCTGCTTTCGACCCATAACTGCCGGTCGCGAATGGCCGCTTTTGAGCTCCGCGTGCAGACACCGCGGGCGCTACACACCATCGGATTCCCCCGGGTCGAAGTCAGGTAGGTACCGGCCCCAGTGATGATCTGGCGATCGTAGACCTTGTTCGCATTGAACAGCAGAGCAAAGCGGTGTACGCCGTGTGGAGTGCCCATGTCATCCGCCCATGTGGTTGCCGGGAAGTGCGGCAGTCATTCCGTCACGCCTGATCCAAGACAAGTCAAACATCGCCCGGACTACTCCGGGTTTCCTGT
>Ga0207700_10002019_pt1 | contig 11599 bp, 13 predicted proteins | sample LARL82metaG_FD_184348 | JGI IMG/M metagenome (GOLD analysis project Ga0207700, IMG submission 184348) | Corn, switchgrass and miscanthus rhizosphere microbial communities from Kellogg Biological Station, Michigan, USA - LAR L8-2 metaG... | ecosystem: Host-associated > Plants > Roots >...
CGGTGGGGTGCCGTTCCTGGCCCGGTCGCGAGCCAGGGCGGGACGGTGATCGGCGACAGCGGGAACCTCCTGGCCGCCATCCAGCCACTCCTGCACTGAACGCGGGCGGAGCGATGCCGGCGCAGCGGTCGTTGTCTTGGTCGCCAGCACGGACCTGGCTGGCCGCCGGGCTGACGGTTGCCGTGCTCGGGCTGGCTGTCGCCGCCGGGGTTCTTGCGACTTCGGTGGCATCGGGCCCGCTGATCTTCGTGGAGACGCTGTCGGCCCGGATCTCAGGTGTGTTGCTGTCGCTGGGGACGAAAGCGCCCCTCGGGTACGCCTTCGTGGCGGGAATGGTCGCATCCGTGAACCCGTGCGGGTTCGTGCTCCTGCCGGCCTACCTCGGGCTGTACCTCGGCGATGACCGGGGCAGCCTCGGCGGTCGCCGGCCGATCGGCCGCGCCCTCGCGGTCAGCGTCACGGTCACCGCGAGCTTCGTCCTGCTGTTCGGGCTCGCTGGGATCATCGCCAGCCTGGCCGCATCCGCCGTCACGTCGGCGCTCCCGTGGATCGGCGCCGCTGTGGGTGCCGGCCTGATCTTGCTCGGCGGCGTCCTGGCATCCGGCCGGGAGCTGAATGTGCCCCTGGGACCACGGGCTGCCCACCATCTGAAGACCGCGGCCAGGACCAGGAGCATCGGCGGCTACGCTGCGTACGGCACGGCCTACGGGCTGGCATCCCTCGGGTGCACCTTGCCCATCTTCCTCGGCGTGGTCGGGACCTCACTTCAACTCCATGGGATGGCCGATGCCGTGGCGCAGTTCGTGCTGTTCGGGCTCGGCATGGGCACAGTGCTGGCAATCCTCACCATCCTCACCGCCTGGTTCGGAGAGGGCCTCGTCGCGCGGGTCCGGTCTCTTGCGCGGCATATCGGGTGGGTGAGCGCCGTCTTGCTGTGGCTGGCCGGCGCCTACGTCGTCTACTACTGGCTCATCGCCATCCGGCTGCTGTGATCCCTCAAACGGCAGCCCGCGGCCTGCTCGTAAAGGGGTGGGCACGGCCGGCCCGCCTTTGGCCCGGTCAAAAGCGCGCCTGCGCTTGGCCCGACGACTCCAGCCGACCAGGCCAGTGATCACGAGATGGGAGCGCAAATGGGAGCGCACTTTGCTCCACATAGCTCGGAACTGCTCCGGCCCGCTCACGCCAGCGCCACCTGAGCTCGGCAAACGACGGATCGCGCAGGTCGTGGTCTCGGTTCTGCATTCCTGGGGGTCAAGGGGTCGCCGGTTCAAATCCGGCCGTCCCGACGGTTTTCGAACGCTTGTAACCCTAAATGGGAACGAAACCCGCCATGATCGTTCCCATCTGATCCGCTGGGACGGGCAGGGCATCCAAGGTGGCGACTGCGCAGTCCCGATAAGCGCGATGGCGAGATCTCCAGACCCGCTGGGCTGCCTAGGTCATTTCGCTGCGGGCGAGATGCCGTTGGCGGTGGGTGTGCAGGTGACGATGTGCACGCCGATTCCGCCGCCGCGGCGGATCACCTGCGATCTGATGCTGGTTCTGGGCCGCAGCGCGGATAGCCACGTGCGGTGGGTAGCGCCGAGCACCAGTTGGGTGGCGTTCTCCGCGTGCGCGAATGCCAGCAGCGCGGCCGGGATGTCGGTGTCGGCGAGCTGGTGGTAGGTGCCGCCCAGCGATCTGGTCAGCTGTCGCTGGGCGGCGAGCGCAGCACGGGCGGCAGCCAGGCGGCCAGGGCGGGCGGCATGCACGGCCAGCAGGTCCCCGCCGGCTCGTTCGGCAATCCGTGCCCCCCTGCGGATCAGCGTCTCGCCTTCTGGACCGCCGCCGAGCGCGACCACCACTCGCTCGCTGGCGTGACCGCTGCCGCGAACCTGGCCGTCGGCGCGGTACCCCTGCGGGTCGCCGGCCAGCTTGTCGGCTACCCAGCGCAAGGCGATCTGGCGCAGCACCGACAGGTTCCCGGTTTGGAACCAGCCCTCCAGCGCTGCGGCGGCTCGCTCTGCCGGGTAGATGTAGCCTTGCGCCATCCGGTCTCGCAGAGCCTCCGGCGCCATGTCCACCATCTCAAGCTCGCGCGCCGCGCGGACGACCCGGTCCGGCACTGTCTCCGGGGGTGAGACGCCGGTGATCTTCTCCACCACGTCGACGCGGGAATCCAGGTGCCCGATGTTGACGGTGGAGATCACATCGATTCCTGCTTCAAGCAGGTTCTCTACGTCCTGCCATCGCTTGGCGTGAAGTAGGCCGGGCACGTTGCGGTGGGCGAAATCATCCACCAGGGCAACCGCGGGCCTGCGGGCCAGCACGGCGCCGAGGTTCATCTCCTCAACCATCGTCTCCTGGTAGCGGACCTTGGCGGGGGGATGACCTCAAGACCCTGCAGGAGGCCTACAGTGTATGGCCGGCCGTGTGTGTGGGCCCTGGCGACTACCACGTCTGTGCCGTGCTCCGTGAGCCGGTGACCCTCGCTGAGTAGCGCACAGGTCGTGCCGGCACCCGTCGCGAAGCTCAGGTAGATGCGCAGCTGTCCACAAGCCGCCGGTCCCTGGTGCCTGGCGCCGGCCTCCTCCTTGCTGGCCCCGCTGAGAGCCACCTGGTCAGAGCAGCGGTCAGGTGGCCCGCTCACGGGATGCCCGGCGACCGGGGCGAGGGTGGTGTCAGGGCTCACCGGGTGTCACCGCCCTCATCAGCGGCGACAGAACGGCCGCCTCGCCCTGGACGACGGCGGTCTCGCGGCGACGACTGTGGTCGACGGGCAACCGGCGGCGCAGCCGCGCGCGGTCGGCCGCGATCAGGCCGCCCCAGATGCCGTGCTGGGCGATGTCCCAGTGCCGAAGCGACAGCGTCAGGCACTGGCCGCGTACCAGGCAGCTAGCGCAGACAGCGATCGCAGCCGCTGCTTCTTGGCGGGCTTTGACCGGCTCGGCGCTGACCGGGAACCATGCGTCGGGATGAAGGCTGCTGTTGGCACATCGGGCGTGCCTGATGACCCGGCCCCACAACCCCCAGTCGGGAAAAGGGCCGACGCGGGTGGGCAGGCTGGTCGCCTGAGGACGAACTGCCAAGTCCTTTACTGGACCAGGAATGCCCTCTGGCAGGGCCGGTTCCGCCATTGATCTGCGCCTTTCAATCCATGTCGCCTTCTGCGCCTTGGCGGTGCCGCTAAGGGTTCGGCTCCCCGAGGAACGGGAACACGGCCATCAAATCCTCGTGTGGCTTGACGGGTTGTGGGGTGGCCTGCCCGTGGGTCATGAAGATCATGCGGGTGGAGAAGACGTCGTCGGTCATGACCCGGCCGTTGGGGTAGTGGGCGGGCCTGGTGCGGTCATAGTGCAGGATGTCGGGCAGCAGGGTGCGGGCCGCGGCGGTGGCTTCGTCCGGTGGATAGCCGTGCTGCTGGAGCGTTTCCGACAGCGGCTGCAGGTAGTTCTTCACGTCGTCGGCCGGGTCGGTGGCGTTGAACTCGTCTTTGATGTCGTCTGCGTTGAGGATCGGGTTGAAGGAGGGGTTCCCTTCCCGGTCCATCGGCACGAGCATGCCGTCGCGGCGCAGGCTAGTGGTTATCCATGCTCCGATGCTGGGCCCGCGGCCGAGCATGTCGTTGGGTGCCTCCACGGCGATGGAGAGAATGCTGGCGCCGGCGAAAGTGTCGGTCCCGGTCCACTGGAAGTCTCCTTGCTGGCCGTCGATCAGCCAGTGCAGGACACCGTCAGCGTCCGCGAAGAAGGGGTCGCTGCGTTTGCCGACAAACAGCCGACATGGGCCGGCCTGGACGGGTGTGGCGCTGGCGTCGAAGCCCACATCAGTGGCCCCGATGAGCACCTCGCCACGGGGTTCACGGGTCTGGGCGTCGCTGCCGGTGGCGTAGCAGGCGGTGGCGGTTTGCCGGCCGTTGTCGTACGGGGAGAAGGTGAAGCTGAACGCCACATCCGCGAGCGCGTCCTCGTCGTTGTCGATGTTGAACCGGTAGACCGCGTCGGGGTGGAACCCGTCGCCTTTGGTGAACGGGTTCGAGTTCATGATCAGCACCGTCCGGTCGGGGTTATCGGGCGCCGCGAAGACGAACAGATCGGTTAGGTCCAGGCGGGCGTCGTCGCCGGGGTGCTTGAGGTTGGCGGCACTGAAGTGGTTGGACATTGTGGCTCCTTCGGTGGTCTTTTGTGGGCGCGGGTCAGCTTTACCTGGCTGGTCATCGCTTGTGTTGGATGGTGAATCCCAGCTTTCCGAGCACGGTGACGGCGCCGCTCTTCCCGCCCTCGAAATCGCCGGAGGCCAGGCGCTGGCCGGTGGCGAGCTCATAGGCGGTGCCCAAGATTGCTTTCGGCGGGTAACGGCGTTCGCCGGAGACCAGGTCATAAGTCGTGGCCGGGCCGAAGCCATGCTCAGAGAAGAACCCCTCGGGCCCCAGCTGGTCGTATTCCTGGATCGCGCGCACCACGTCATCACGGGTGACGCGGTCCCACACCACATGTGCCATCGGGTCCTCCCAGGATCGTTATGGCCTGCATTTGCGGCCGCGATGGATCGGGCGGCCGGGGTTGTCAATTGCGGCCGGCCATGACGCCGCCGTCGACGTCCCAGATGGCGCCGGTGACCCAGCTGGTGGCCGGGGAGAGCAAGAAGGTGATGGTGTTGGCCAGGTCGCGGGCGGTGCCGGTCCGGCCAAGCGGGTGGAACCCATCGAAGCTGTGCAAGGTCTCGTCCAGCTTGTCGGCCGGCACGAACCGCTCGTAGATCGGGGTGGCGACGACGGCCGGGGCGACCGCGTTGACCCGGATGTGATGGGGGGCGAGCTCCATGGCCAGGTTGCGCGTCAGCGCGTGCAGCCCGCCCTTGCCCACTGAGTAGCCCGACGACGGGGTGGCCGCGATGGCCTGGTGGGCCCACATGCTGCCGATGTTCACGATCGACCCGCCGCGGCCGCCCTCGACCATGCCGCGGGCCACGGTCTGGGTCAGGAAGAAGGTCGCCCGGTCCAGCTCCAGGTAAGCGTCATAGGACGCGCCGTCGTAGTCCAGGAACGGCTGGGGGATGAAAAACCCGGCCGCATTCACCAGCAGGGTCGCATCGGCGTGCTCGCCGGCCAGCTGCTGGCGGACCCGCTCAACCTGGCCCCGGTCGGCGAGATCGGCGGTGATCCCGTAGGCCTTGCCACCTGTGGCCAGGGTCTGCACGGTGTCGTCGACCTTGGCGGGGTCCTGGCCGATAATGACGGCGCTGCCACCAGCGGCCACCACGTCCTCGGCGGTCTGGCGCCCCATCCCGCTGCTGCCCCCCACCACCACCAGCTTCTGCCCCGCAAAGACCGGCACCGCCATCGGCTCGCTAGGCTCCTCCACCTGATGGTGCAGGCCCTCAAGCCAGTTCCAGTTCGCGGTCATTTCGTTCGCGCTCATTTCACATGTTCCTTTCGGTTGGGTGTGTTTACTTCGTTCTGGGTGAACAGCGCAGTTGCACGGTCTGGGCGAGACTGCTGCCCCGCCCGATGACCAGGGATTCGTGCCGGTTTGGACCCGAGAGCTCACTGGTCACGGGCTCCCGGGCGCTCCCGGCTCGCCAGGACAGGTCGATATGAACGCTAGGGATCCGGTAAGCGGATCGAATCCCGGAACGTCCTTAGTCCTGCCGGTGCCCCTTAGGGGCTGTCTCTCGGAATGACTAAGGACCTTCATGGATGCGGCGTACGGCGGGCTGGCCATAGCGTCGTGCCCTGAGAGAAGTCAGTGATCACGGGGATGCCGGCGCCGGAGGGCAACGAGGCAGCATGAGGGACGATGACCTACGGCGCCACGTCGCCGCCGAGCTCTCCTGGGACCCGCAGGTGGACAGCGAGTCGATCGAGGTATCGGCCGGTGGCGGCACGGTCACGCTGCGGGGAACCGTCGCGAGTCTCCGGTTGAAGCGGGCAGCCGGCAGGGCCGTCGCCCGCGTCCGCGGCGTAACCCGGGTCGCCAATGAACTGCGGGTGCAGATCCCGGACGCAGACTGGCGGGCCGACGAGGATCTGCGCGGCGACGTGCTGGAAGCGCTGATGCTGGACGTTTCGGTCCCGATGACCATCGATGCGACGGCCCGGGACGGCTTCGTCACCCTGACCGGCACAGCGCAGTGGCACTACCAAGGCGAGGCGGCCGAGTCCCGCATCACGGACGTGCCCGGCGTGGCCGGTATCGACAACGCCATCGCCCTGACCCAGGCTCCCGATGCGCGTGCCGCAGCGGACGCGATCATCGGCGCGTTCCGGCGCCATGCCGTACTGGCGGCGGACGCGCTCTCGGTCGAGACGTCCCCCGGCGGCCTGGTGATCCTCTCCGGCACGGTGAGCTCCTGGGCCGCGCACGATCACGCGGTGGCCGCCGCCTGGTCCGCGCCTGGTGTCACCCGGGTCGATGACCGGATCCGGGTCGGGGGCAGCCCGTAGCGCCCCGTCAGCCCGGCGGCGCGGGTGTCACCTTGCCGTTCCGGATCGTCCGGGCGAGCTGGGCCCGGCTGCTGACGCCGAGCTTGCGGAAGATCTTGCGCAGGTGGTACTCGACGGTGCTGGCGCTGATGAACAGCCGGGCGGCAATTTCCCGGTTGGTCAAATGCTCGGCGACCAGCCGGGTGATCTGCTCCTCCTGCGGGGTAAGCACTTCCGGGGCCCCGGGGCTGCGCGGGCGGGCCCGCTCGCCGGTGGCGCGCAGCTCGGCCCGGGCCCGGGCAGCGAAACCCGCCATGCCCATGGCGTCGAACATCGCAAACGCGTTGCGCAGCTGGTCCCGGGCGTCGCGGCGGCGGCGCTGGCGGCGCAGCCATTCGCCGTACAGCAGATGAGCCCGGGCCACCGACGGGCCAAGCCGGAGGCGGCCGAGCCGCTCAATCGCCTCGCGATAGCAGGCCTCGGCGCCCGCTCCCTCGCTCAGCAGGGCACGGCAGCGCGCCTCGAGCCCCAGCCCGACGTCGGTCCCGCCGGCCTGGGCCCACTCGGCCAGTTCCTCTAGCGCGCCGGCCGCAGCTTGGATGTGACCGGTCCGTACGGCGGCCTCGATCAGCTCGGGCAGCCCCCGCACTGAGTTGAACAGCTGGCTGTGCTCTCTGGCTTGCTGGGCCGCCGCGAACGCCTCGTCGTAGCGGCCGAGGCCATTGTGCAAGAGTGCGGCCGCCCAGTGTGCGAATGTCGCCGCGCTCCCCTCGCCCTCCGCCGCTGCGGCGATGGCGGCCGCCATCAGCGGGGTGAGCTCGGCCTGGTTGCCCCGCAGCGCAGCGAGGAACATGGCGGGGTAGGGTGAGACACGGCCCCCAGTCACCTCGGCGATGGCGTTGGCCTCGGCGATCAGGGATGCGGCCGCCGCAAAGTCGCCTCGCCGCGCGTCGTTCATGGCCAGGTTGCCGAGATCGGTCGGCAGGTATTCGAGCGCACCGACGGCACGGGCTTGCTGGACCTGCCGCGCCCAGACCGCGCGCCCGGCGTCGTCGTCCCACAACACGATGGTGGCGACCGAGCCCCACCGAAGTCCTTCTTCCCTGGAGACGTCTCCGGCGGCGAAGATGTCTACTGCCTGCCGCAGCACCGGCCCTGCGGCGGCGGGCCCGTCGGTGACCAGCCGCGCCAGGCCGTCCAGGACCAGGTCGGCCGGGCGGGCCGGGTCCGCGGGCGGGGGCAGGGCGCGGGCGGCGCGGGAGACCTCAAGCAGATCGGCGGTCCCGGCCCGGTGCCCGGCAATGTTTGCCGCGGACCACGCGGACAGGTAGGTCTCACGGGCCAGGTCGAGGTCGAGCGGCTCGAGCCGCCTGGCCGCCTTGAGCAGCAGCGCAGGAGCGTCGCCGCCCAGGTTTGAGGCGAACGCAATATGCCCGCGCAGCAGGTCGACCCGGGCGTGCTGGAATTCATCCAGCGGCCCGGCTTCGGCGGTGGCCAGCAGGTCGAGGGCCTTGCCGAACGCGCCGGCCTGCATGCTGGCCTGTGCCGCGGCCAGGAGGCGTTCGGCGTGCCGCGCGGGATCGGCGGTCAGCAGCACCGACCGTTCCAGGAACGCTGCGGCGCGGCCAGCCCCCCGCGGGCCTGCGCCCGCCCGGCGCAGTGCTCGAGGTCGGCGGCGACCTGCTCGTCCGGCCCGGCCGCGGCCTCGGCCAGATGCCAGGCCCGCCGGTCCGGGTCGGCGCCGGGATCGGTGGCCTGGGCCAGCGCGGTATGCGCGCGGCGCCGCGCCCCGGGCGGGGCTGCGTAGTAGGCCGCGGACCGGATCAGCGGGTGCCGGAACCGCACCCGCGGCTGCCACGACACCAGCCGCGCGGTGCCCGTGGCCTCGCCCGCCTCTGCGTCGATGCCCAGCTGCCCGGCCGCCTTGGCCACCAGCACCGGATCCCCCGACGGGTCGGCCGCCGCCACCAGCAGCAGCATCTGGGTATCACCGGGCAGCGCCCGCACCCGGGCCAGGTACAGCTCCTCCAGCCGCCCCCCGAACCGCAGCGGCCAGCCCAGCGGCACCGCCCCCGACAACTCCGCAGCGGTCAGCTCCCCAGCCAGCTCCACCAGCGCCAGCGGGTTCCCCGCCACCCCCGCCACCACCTGGGCGCTCACCCGCCCATCCACACGCGCGCCGGCCGACGTGGCCAGCAGCTCACCCGCCGCCTCCGCCGGCAATCCGCCGAGCATCAGCTCCGGCAGCCCGGCCAGCGCCGCCGCCTGCCCCTCCCCCTCCCGGACCGTGAACAACATGCCCACCCGATCGGCATACAGGCGGCGGGCGATAAACCCGAGCACCTCCACCGACACCTGATCCAGCCACTGCGCGTCATCCACCAGGCACAGCACCGGCCGCGGCGCTGCCGCGTCGGTCAGCAGCGTCAGCGCCGCCAGCCCGACCAGGAACCGGTCCGGCCGCGGACCGTCCACCAGCCCGAACGCCGACCCCAGCGCCTGCCGCTGCGGCGGCGGCAGCTCGTCCAGCCCGCCCAGGAACGGCACCAGCAACTGGTGCAGCCCGGCAAACCCCATCCCCATCTCCGCCTGGACCCCGCCCACCCGGGCCAAATGCAGGTCATCCGCCTGCCCGGCCGCCCACTCCAGCAGCGCGGTCTTGCCGATGCCCGCCTCCCCCCGCAGCACCAGCACCCCGCTCAAACCGTCCCGCACCGCCGCCAGCACCCCCTCCAGCGCGGCAGCCTCGGTGGCCCGGTCCAGCAACTCGGTAATCGCTCAGCCCTCCCGCCGCGGCCACAACCAGCCAGCCACCCGGCCCAGCCCACAAGGCGGTGCACGACCATCATCACCCCACACCCCACCCCAAGAACCAGCAAACTGAACCGCCCCGGGATTTCCGGAGGCTCCATCTCGTGAGAGGAAGATGGAGCCGTGGGACGTCGAGCAACGAACTATCCGCCGGAGCTGCGTGGGGAGTGCCGACCGCCGATGTGAAGACCAGGCCGTGATCTTGCCACAGCGACCCGGCCTTGAGCCGGGCGGCCGCTTGCTGGCCGCGCTGGTCTCTCAGCGCGTCCACGGCCTTGATGGGCAGCTTCAGGACGCGCCTGCTCCTGGGAGTCTTGGTGTCGCCCGAGGCGCGGACGCTGCGGTAGACCGCCAGGGTTCCCGCATCCAGGTCGACGTCCGCCCACGGGAGCGACCTGAGCTCCTCGGTGCACAGGCCAGCCAGCAGCGACAGCACTACATAGGCATGGAGCGGGATTTTTCCGCGGCTTCAAGGACCGCGACGGCCTGGTCCAGCGTGAGGGACCGCGACGGCCTGCCGCCCTTGCCCTCGGGCGCGTCCACAAGCGACGCGACGTTGCGCCCGACGAGGTCTGCTGCCTGGGCGTGCCGGATGGCCCGCTCGATGATCTGATGGACCAGCCGCAGCGATCGCGTGGACATCGACCCAGACAGGTCCGCCAGCGCGGCCTGGACGTGCCTGGCCGTCAGGTCCCGGAGCCTGACCGCTCCGAGCTTCGAGATGGCATGGCCGGCAAGGTACCGGTAGTTGGCGACCGTACCGGGACTTAGCTTGGTGAGTCCCTGGGAGAGCCAATCCTCGATACAGAGAGCCATCGTGTAGGACGACGATGAGTGGATCCCGGCGTCCATCTCGCGCCGGAGGGCCTTGAGCTTGTCCTTGACCTCGGTCTTGGTCTTGCCCGTCACCTTGCGCCGGACCCGGCGCTTGCCGCCCGGGGTGTAGCCCAGGGAGACGGCACCGGTCCAGCGCTGTTTGACCGCATCAAAGTAGATGGAGTCGTCGCCGTAACCGCGGCGAGCCACCCTCGCCATGGCCGGGATCGTAAGAGAATGGCTCTCCGTTTGGCTCTCCTGAAGCCTATCTGAGCCGCTACAAGCCTCTGACCAGTCGGGACGGCCGGATTTGAACCGGCGACCCCTTGACCCCCAGAACGGGGGAGTAGGCGTCTTGGCAGTTCAGAGGCGTTCAGCCTGGCGCATATGACGGGTGGCCACCTGCGGGTTGTTCGGCTGCAGGGATACCGTGTGGTCCCCAGGTGGTCCCCAAAGGAGCAGGGAAGCGGCCACTATTTGGTGTCTGGGCTGACGTAGGTGCCGCGGCGGGGGACGGTGAAGACCAGGCCCTCATCGCGGAGGATCTCGACCGCCCGCAATACGGTGTCGCGGCCAACGTCATGCTCCTGCTGGAGCTGTTTCACCGACGGCAGCGGACCGTTGCGCCACTCACCCTTAGCGATCTTGGCCCGGAGGATGGCGGCTAGCTGCTGGTAGGCGGGTTCCGGCGCTCCATGATCAACGGTCACATGATCAAGTTAGATCACCAGAGATCAGAGTTGATCACGTGGTATATCTGTTCTGATCTGTACTGCTCTGCTCTATGCTTAGTCGAGAGCTTCTGGCTGGCTGGGAGGGGCATGGTGCAGGAAGAGCAACCGCCTCAGGCCCGGGGAACCACGCATGAGGATGTCCCGGACTGGTGGCCGTACGCGGCCGAGTTCCCGCGCTGGCACGTCTGGCAGGGCGTGTGCGGCCTGGTCTACGCCCGGCGGCCGCGCACCAGTCCGCCGGTCGTAGTACGTGGCGAGGACGCGGTGGATCTCCGCAATCAGATGAGACGAGCCGAGGGCAGGATGACGTCCTTCAACGGCCCGAACCCTGGACCCGCGGATTTGTGAGACAGGCCCGGCCAGTGTCGAGACCGTCCGAGACCGTCCGGCACTTCGAGTGATCAGCGTCGATGGGTTCAACGCTGTCGGCGACAGTCCGGTGCCGTGCGTTGGCGTTGCTGCCTTGAGACCATCGCTGATCCGGCTGCGGACGTATTGTGCCGGCTGAGGTTCTGCCAGCCTGTGGCCGAGGTGAGATCGGTACACTCCCAGCCAGCCCCGCGGTCGGCAAGGCTTGCGGGGTTTGAGCGCCTGCACGCTGAGGGGCGGCGGGCCGTGCTGGCTGGTACCCACCAGGTCGAATGCGCTCCAGCCAATGGCGGCCAAGGGACCCGATGAGTTCGTGGCCCGCGGCTGGTCCAATCTCGCGACACCCGAGGAAAGGACACCGCCATGTCAGAGCTTCTCGTCGACTTCATCACCTCGCTCGACGGCTACGCATCGGGAGAGGGATGGCCCGGGTTCTGGGGCCTCGAGGGCCCGGAGTACCTCGCTT
>Ga0207700_10002022_pt1 | contig 11594 bp, 9 predicted proteins | sample LARL82metaG_FD_184348 | JGI IMG/M metagenome (GOLD analysis project Ga0207700, IMG submission 184348) | Corn, switchgrass and miscanthus rhizosphere microbial communities from Kellogg Biological Station, Michigan, USA - LAR L8-2 metaG... | ecosystem: Host-associated > Plants > Roots >...
GTCACTGTAACGGATCATGCGCCAGTGCATGTGCGGGACAACATGATCGAGAGGGATATCATATTGACGCATTAGTCTGGCTGTGAGTCGCGCGGTCGTGTCAATGGTGATGTCAAGATTGTTGCCCCGGTTTACACACATTTCGATCCCGATGGACGACCTGTTTCCTTCGCCTTCGTAATCAGCATGCTCTCCGGTCTCGTTAGTCGGGAGGGTTTGGTAAATGGAATGATCGTCCACCGTGAAATGCCAAGTGAGAAATCCAGTGCGATTGTGACGGCCTCGGAGCCCCTTGTTCATGGCGAGCGCGTGATGCAATGCGTCGGCGCTACGTGACGTATTGTCGGTCGAATGAATAGTGATAAATGTCGGACGCATCGGCCGATGCAAGGGACGTCCGCAATTCCCCGGGGGAATGATGTCCTGCGTGATCTTCAATTCGGCTGCACCGGCTGGAGCCCCGCCGCTGATGGCCGCGCGTCGGGGAGCCACCGCACAGGAAGAAAGGAGAAGTCCCACCAGGACAACGGCAAGAAACCCCAATGTGCGAAGTCTCACCGTAACCATTTCTGCCCTAGCGAGAAGAAAGCGATTAAAGGCTGCACGGCGAGAATCGTGCCGACTCCTTCGGCATTTAGAAAGCGGAATCGTTTCGGGCTTCAAACGTACGAGGCCGCGAGAAGGCTTGGAGTCCCTGAGCCGTTGTCTTTGACGGTGCGCTACGACGCTGTGAACGCGATGCTGCAGCTCAACCAGTTCTTAAAAGAACATCGCAAAGTGGAGGAACTGGAAGCCACGGTTGCGGGTCTTGCAGCAAGCGGCCGAGGCTGCGCGCTCATTCCCCGTGAGTGTTGGTGGTCAGGCGGCAAAGGATGGGACGCCGTTCGCGAAGATCGAAAATCCGGTTGCGGCCAATGCGGAACTGTCGGTCGAATCCAAAGACGGCATGATCATTGTCAACGTGCATGCGGTGAACGCCAAGAACGAACCGGTCCCAGGTTCAACGCCCGCGGTGATTTTGCTGCAGGGCAAAACCAAAACGAACCTCGACAAAACAATGGATGGAAAGAAGCTCGCTGCCGGAAATCACGTCATGAGCGTGGTAAGCGAAGGCAAGAGTGCCAGTATCCTCGTCACCATCAAGTAGCGTTCTTGCGCGAAACGATTTATTTTTCGCGGCCGATTCGAAGTGTTTTACGATTTAGACCGCAGGGTTAGGTCGCTTCCTTCGTGACCGTGCCGTACGCTGGAATCCGGCAAAGCCACTGCGATTACCGCCGCTACCGACGCCAAATTTCTAACGGCTGCGTATGTTTCCCGCGGTGCCTGTGCCGCCAGTGGCGGGTTTGGATGTGCCCGTAACACCGCCACCACCTTTCACGTCCTTTATCGGCTGCAGGTCACGAACTTTGCCCTTCTTAAGTCGGCGCCAAACGGAGTGAACTACATGAATATTCGGCGTTTCTCCCTCCATGGCCGTGTTAGGTTACCGAACTACACAGTACTCGCAAACATTTAATCGCTCCCTTGCTCGTGCGTTTCCGTCATGTCCGTGTAACGGAGTTTTGCGCCGCCGTGCTGCGGCCCTGTAGCGGGGACTTTTATGCCATCGGGACGTGCTCACCTAGGGGCTCGACTTTCTTGCTAAAATGCTGTAGAAAAGCTGCTCTTCATGTCGAGCACAGAGTCAGTTTCGCCTCACGATGTAATCGTGTGCGCGTGCGGAACTCAGGAGTATACGGCGCGCGATGCTGTCGATGCAGCTATTTTCCGGGGCGAATTTGAGGAAAAATGGCAAGCACTTCTCCGTCATGTCGCAGCGGAAAACCGTGCAGATGAATTGGAATTAGAGTTGGACGAGTCGGCCATTTCTGCGGCGGCAGAAGAGTTTCGTTACCGCCATGATCTAATCACAGCGGAGGAGACGGAAGCATGGCTGGCAAATCGCGGCCTCACATTTGACGACTTCAGCGATTACTTTGCCCGTCAATATTGCGTCGGTGCGGTTGATGAAAGCTTTTCGCCCGAACAAATCGGATATACTTCCGCGGCTCCAGAGCTGCGCGGCTTGTTCGTAGCAGAGTTGATTTTGTCCGGGGCACTAGAGGGCATGACGACTAAACTCATGTGGCGTCTCGCTGCACACTGCGCTGGAACAGAGCCTACATCAGAGACAATCGCCGCCGAAAAGCGGAAATTCTTGAATCGGATCAACGTTGAACCAGCGCAACTGGCCCATTGGCTGGAGGAAATGGGCCGCGATTCGCAGTGGTTGGATCATATGCTCGCGATCGAGGCGGCGTACGGGACGCTTTGCGATAAGCTGCTTGTCCCCGAAGCACGCCAACGTGAATTGATGGCTCTGCGATTGCACCTGACACGATTTGAAATCGAACTGATTGAGCTTGAATCGCACGATGCCGCGAAGGAAGCGTTGTTTTGCGTGCGGGAGGACGGGATGTCAATGGAGGAAGTTGCGACTGAGGGGAGGTATCCCTATCGACGTGCGGACTTTCTGCTGGGAGACCTTCCGGTAAATGCGCAACAGAAATACTTCAGCGGCTCACCCGGTGACGTGCTGGAACCGACGCCGCACGGCGACGGGTTCGAACTCTGTCGGATCATCAAAAAAGTCGAACCGCGACTAGAGGATCCATCCGTCAAATTACGCGTCGACCAGCGACTGCTTGACCGGTATTTTTCAGACCTGACGACCAAATATACGTGCCCGCGACTGAGTGTTCCTGTTTCAGTGGAATGAAAATCCTAGACAGCGAAATTCTGCGGCGTTCATCGTTGTTCCGCTTTGTTTCCGATGAACATTTTGAGGCGATCGAGCCACTCCTGCAGGACGAACATTATGAATTCGGCGATGTGATCGTAAAACAAGGCGATCCGGCAAATTCATTTTACGTTCTAACGAGAGGGCGGGCGCGTGCCCTGAAGATCAAGCCGGATGGTGAGGAAATCCCATTGGGATTACTGAAGCCTGGGGATTCTTTCGGAGAGGCTGCCTTAGCCGAGGGCGGAATACGAAATGCGACCGTGCGCTGCAGCACGGCAGTGGATGTCCTCCGGATTGATCGCGATGACTTTCTTCAACTCGTCCGCCGCGTGCCGGAGCTGAAACAATACATCGAGACAACCGGTCGCAACCGCGCTCTCCAAAGCTTTCTTTATCAGTTTAGCAACTTCGGCCGATTACCGACTTCAGTATTGCGCGGGATGATCGACAAGCTAACACCCGTCACATTTGAAAAAGGAAATCTGATCATTCGAGAAGGGGACAACGCCGGGCCGCTTTACGTAATCGAGAAGGGACGGGCGCGTGCATTTGCTGGCTTGAACGGACGGGAACGCAACCTCGCGTACTATCGCGAAGGCGATTTCTTCGGTGAATTGTCGATCTTAAACGACTCACCGCGCGCGGCATCGGTAGAAGCGTTCACAGACTGCCAATTGCTTTCCCTTGAACCGAAGTCCGTACGAGATCTCCGCCGGCGATTTCCGGAATTCGATAAATTGTTAAGCGAGCGGCTAGCCCTTTATCAGGCAAAAACCGAGGCGCGTGTTCCGCTCGATTTCGCGAGCGAACTGCTCCCTGCCGAAACAAAGGTGCACGATAAAGTGCAGCTCGACGGCCAACAGCCGCCGGAGGAGACCGACGGCCAAGAAGAGCCGTTCGCCGACGAGCGAGGCCTGTTCCGCAAGCGCGGCAAGCGCCTCCGAAAGATCGATCATATCATGCAGATCGACGAGATGGATTGCGGTGCCGCCTGCCTCGGAATGATCTGCCGACACTTTGGTCGGAAGGTAAGTTTGGCACGGATTCGACAGCTCTGTCACACGGCGACCGATGGCACCAGCCTAAAAGCGATTTCTCGGGCCGCCACCGAACTTGGGTTGGCGGCGCGTCCATTGAAGATCTCGTACCGCAATCTCCCGCTTATGCCGCTTCCGGCAATCGTGCACTGGGAGGGCAACCATTGGATCGTGCTCTACGACGTTGATGAGCAATTTGCGCGCGTTGCCGATCCCGCGCGCGGGCTACGCAAAGTTCCGCGAAAGGAATTTGAAACGAAGTGGACTGGTTACGCAGCCCTGTTCGATTACACAACAGCATTCGAAGAAGCTCCGGAAACCAAACCAACACTGGCTTGGATTCTGCCGTTTCTTTCGCGGTTCAAAGTGATCTTACTGCAGGTGCTTGGGCTGGCGGTCGCTGTGAGTTTCTTGCAATTACTGTTTCCCGTGTTCACCCAAATCGTCGTTGATAAAGTCATCGTCGAAAATGACATCGGGCTGCTGAAAATGATTCTGCTGGGCATGCTCGCAGCGCTCGTTTTCGTCCAGCTCGCCACGCTTGCGCAGGAATATTTGCTCGCATTTGCGGCCGTCCGTCTCGACACCGCAGTTCTCGATTTCTTGAGCCGGAAACTTTTGTCTCTGCCGATGAGTTACTTCACAAGTCGTCGAACGGGGGATATTCAGCGCCGCCTTGAAGGTGCAAGGCAAGTTCGGCAATTGGCCGTGCAACAGGGAGTTGGCGCGTTGCTGGCAGTCGTTTTTCTCTTGGGAGCACTCTTTTTAATGGCAATGTATAGTCCACTACTGACCATCGCGTTTCTGGCAACAACGCCTTTGTACGTGGGGCTAATGTTTTTTTCGGTAAAGGTGTTGCGCCCCCTTTATCACGGGGTGGAAGAAAGTCAGGGCAAATACAGTTCGCATCAGATCGATGCAATCAAAGGGATCGAAGCTGTAAAAGCGGCAGCTGCCGAGGGCTCATTTCGTGATGCCATGCTCAACGAGTTTCTTTCGGTCTCGCAAAAACTTTTCAAGGCGACGTTCATCGTGATGTCGTGGGACAGCGTCCTGCAAACTATTGGTCTCCTGTCTACTGCGATTTTCCTGTGGGTCGGCGCCATCCAAGTCATCCACGGCAATTTGAGTGTCGGTGGTTTTGTTGCGTTTAGCTCACTCACTGCAATGGCATATGCAGGGATTTTGCGAGCGCTCGGAGTTTGGGACAACGTGCAGCTCGCTTCTGTGCTGCTGAATCGTCTGAATGACATTTTCGAACAGGAGCCGGAGCAGGGTCATGACCGCTCTCGACTCGTCCCGGTACGCAGCCTCGAAGGGCGCGTGGAGTTGCGCGGAGTCAGTTTCAAGTATGGCGGACCTGAATCACCCGACATCTTAAAGGATATCACGCTCGATCTTTTGCCGGGACGCACGGTGGCATTCGTTGGCCGCAGCGGAAGCGGCAAGACAACGCTCATCAAATTGATCGCAGGCCTGCTCGAGCCTACCGAGGGAGCGATCTTTTTCGACAATGTCGATTTAAAGACTCTGAATTATCGCGATGTCCGACGGCACATCGGGACCGTTCTTCAGGAAAATCACATGTTTAACGATACGATCGCGCGGAATATTTCATTTGGAGATCCTGAGCCGGACGTTGATCGCGTCCTTGCAGCTGCCCAAGCTGCCGCGGCCCACGAGTTCATCATGCGCTTGCCGCTAGGTTATGAGACAAAGATTGGAGAATCGGGCCTTTCGCTGTCCGGCGGTCAGAAGCAACGCATAGCTATCGCACGAGCGATCTATAACAATCCACCTGTGTTGATCTTTGACGAGGCAACGAGCGCACTCGATACAGAATCCGAACGCGCGATCCAGGACAACCTCGCTCGATTGTTGGCCGGCCGCACGACGATTGTAATTGCGCATCGTTTGAGCACCATTCGAGAAGCGCATTCGATCGTAGTGCTTGAACAAGGCAGTATTGCCGAGATTGGCACCCATGATGAGTTAATGGCGCAGCGTGGTTTGTATTACTACCTTTCGAGCCAGCAACTCGGAATCTAAAAAAGATTTCGATGAGCTCACAATTAACTCAACGTGACTCATTCGATACGGAATCTGAGCTATCACCGCAGGAGCCGCCTCCTTGGGTCATTCGCTGGACAGCTGGCCTGTTAATTGCGGCGTTTCTCGTTGCCTTGCTGATCGCTATTGTAATGCGATTGCCGGAAACGGTTGATTGCCGCTTCGTTCTAATACCCGCAACGGGTGCTGATCCGATTCAAGCTGCGCGGCAGGCGATAATTAGCCGGGTAGCGGTCGAGGAAGGCCAACCTGTAAAAGCCGGTGACGAATTGTTTGTTCTACGCTCCGACGAGATCGGAGGCTGGGATACACAGTTTCGCACGCTTAACGAAGACTTACGGTCAAAGCAGGAAAGCCTCAACCGAAACGAGAGTGCTTACGCTGCACAACGTGGAATTAAAAGCGAGGAGATCGAGCAGGCCAAAAGCGAGGTAAAGTTTCGTGAAAACCACGCGCAGACTAGCCGCGAGTTAGTTACACGAATGGAAAGACTTGCCAAACAGGGCGGTGAGTCGGAGATCGACCTTATAAAGTTGAAGCTGGATTTATCCGGGTCAGAGAAAGATTTGAGTGTGGCCCAAAGGACTTTGCAGCAGGTCACCCTTGATCGCGAGCGAATGGAAGCGGAGCATGCTCGCCAGCGAGGTGAGGAACAGGCTGAGATTGAAAAGCTAAAGATGCGTACCGGGGCTCTCAAAACAGACCTGGAAAACTCTCAACACAATCTGCTGACGGTTCGCAGTCCCTACGAAGGAGTGGTTATCTCAATGGACCAGCGAACCGCAGGCAGTTTTGTTCAGCAGGGACAAGTGCTTTGCCAGTTGGCGCCGAAAGGTTCCAAGCCACGCGCTCGCATGATGTTAAATGAAACCGGTCTCCCCAGGCTTGCTGTGGCTCAGCGCGTCCGCTACTTTTTCGACGCGTTTCCTTACCAACGTTACGGTACCATAACTGGAAAGGTCGACTTGATCAGTCCATCGGCCGTTACCACCACTGAAGGATCCCGTTTCGTTGCACTAGGATCACTCGATAGCTATGAAATCTCTTCACGAGCAGGACAAGCTCTGCCTCTGCGCGTTGGAATGAAGGGCGACGCGCATATCATTGTCGGTAGCCGGACGCTGATTGAATATGCATTTGAACCGATTCGGCGATTACGTGAGAGCATTAAGCAATAACCACTGATGCAGGCACGGCCATCCAGGTTAAGGCTGGAAGACCTAACTACGAGCAACGACGCCATGGCGCGCTGTCTCCAGTTGGCCGCGCTCGCCGCGAGGTCCGACGTCCCGGTTGTGCTGCTCGGTGAGACTGGCACCGGCAAAACCTTGCTTGCCCAGGCCATCCATAATTCATCAGCGCGGGCAAACAGGCCGTTCATCGCATTTAATGCCTCGGCGATTAGCGACACGCTGCTCGAGAGTCAGTTATTTGGTCACGAACGCGGAGCTTTCACCGGTGCACAACAAACAATCAAAGGAAAATTCGAACTCGCCAACGAAGGCACGCTTTTTTTAGATGAAATCTCGGAGATGAGTCCACTCGCACAGGTAAAAATCCTGCGCGTTCTGGAGTACGGCGAATTCGAGCGCCTCGGCTCTGAACGAATGCTGACTTCCAACGCGCGAATTATCTGCGCGTCCAATTGTTCGTTGCGAGAACGGGTGCGGCTGGGAAAACTTCGGGAGGACCTGTACCAGCGACTCAACGGCCTTACGCTGCTTATTCCTCCGCTTCGAGAACGGCTTGAAGAACTGCCAGTCTTGATCGCTGCAGAACTGCAAGCTGCCGGGGCTAAAGAAGGCAAACGCATCACGGCCATGCACCCTGAAGCGATGGAGAAGCTGCTTCGTCACCAGTGGCCCGGTAACTTGCGCGAACTAAGTCACACGGTTCGCACCATGACTCTTTTTTGTAATGGTTCTGTAATTCTACCCGAGCACGTCATTTTCCCCTCCGATCTCAAGCCTGACGGGGCGCTATCAGGAACTGAGAAACCAACGCTCTTGCCGTCGGGCAATCATCAGGATGCTGGCGTTGGTACTGACCTCTCACTCGAACAGGCGATGCAAAGGCATGTTCGATTCGTTTATGATCAAGCAAATCAGAATCAACGACGCGCGGCGCGATTACTCGGTATTTCTCGCTCGACTCTTTCCCGCTATCTCCGAGACATGCCCAAAAATAAAGCGCCATTGGTCTAAATCTGAGGCGCAACGGCGTAATAATGAAGCTGGAGTTTAGCTTCATGCGGAATAGCTGCTTTAGTAATTGGAGAAAATTTCCCGCATAAACGCCTCTGATTTAATAATAAACGTAGCGACCATCTCCGCCTCTGTCCTTGTGTTGGAGACTTGGCACGGATGCTGATAACAGCGGAGAGCCAAGGTGAATACACCGAAGAACAAAAAAGATGCGCCCGCCGCAGAATCAGGAAGTAAAAGGCGCCAGCGCACAAAGGGTAAATTGATTCGGCTCGACGACCTGATTCCAGAAAAGAACGTTAAGGGCGGGCATCAAATGCCCTTCGGTGTCACTGAAACAACACGAACGACAAACAACCCAAATAAAAGTTAGGAGAAAATAGAATGGCACAGAGAAAAGAAACCAAAAAAACGATCAAAGTGCGGGATATGAAACCGAAAAAAGATGCTAAAGGCGGCTTCACTTACGAGGGCCCACGTCAACAGGGCGCCGGCAAGCAGATCACGCGCCCCGGTCGGGGGGGCAGCTAAACCAAATCTGGTTCAGATTAATTCGATAAATAAGGCCGAATAGGCCTAATGAGCCGTACATCGGTTCCATCCCGGAGTGCGGTCTTTTATATTGCAGTCGGAGCTTCGTCATTCGATTTCGTGATCAAAAAATTACCGCCCCCCACACCCGAGTAGGTATGAGAGGCGGCTGTTCCCCCCAGAACAATCTTCGAAAACTTCGACGGTACTAAACGAGCTTCGGGCTAATCGCAACAAATTTCGCTTGGTTTGGCCGACGTGATTGCCGCTCGCTGTCAAATTTGGCGTTCATTGATGGAGGAAGCTTTCGGCATGGTTGCCAATCCGTTGACACGATCCTGGCTGTCGCCGAGGAGTGCTTCGTTAAGGTCCGACACGCCTGCCCTAACGAATCATTACAGCTGACGTAGTGGCGCGTCCTCCGCGTCCGGCAACACCGTTCCAACCGTGCCGCTCTGCAAGTAAACGCTGCAATTGCCGACAGGTCTTCTGGGCGCTTTTGCGCTCGCCGTCCTTCCAATCCGCGCTAACTCTATTGTCGTTTGTGTTGCCAGACAGAGTCGCTGCTCTACAAAATGGCAACGATGTCGGATTACGAACCAATTTCGCGGCGGCCGATTGCGGCAGTGTTCCGGCAAACTGCAGGCGCTGCTATGCGGTTTTGCGTGCGTCACGGAATTCATCCGGATGCGATTTCGTATTTGTCGATCGTGGCGGCGCTGATCGCCGCAATCTGTTTTTGGAAATCGGGAGCGACACATTGGCTACTCATCATCGCGCCGCTTTTTTGTTATTTACGGCTCTGGTTCAACATGCTGGACGGCCTGGTCGCGTTCGCGGCGGGGAAGGCGAGCCGACGTGGTGAAATCCTGAACGATCTGCCCGATCGCATTTCGGACATCGTGATTTTCGTCGGGGTTGCACACAGCGGGTTGATGAATCCGTTGATCGGATATTGGGCAGCAATTTTCGCGGTGCTCACCTCGTACGTCGGTCTGTTTGGACAAGCGCTTGGCGTTCAACGCCAGTTTGGCGGAATTATGTCGAAGCCTTGGCGCATGGTCGCGCTCCATGTCGGCGCATGGCTCACGTTTTTTCTCCCGCCACAATCAGCCGCGACTCTCACCATTTTTGATTGGACCTGTCTTGTCATCATCGCTGGTTGCGTTGAAACAATCGTTGTTCGCTTGAAACGTATCACCGCCGCGCTGCAAGATAAGCGGTGATGTCGCCGCATATCGCGCTGCACGATCCTGTTTTTCGTGATTACTTCTGGATCGTTTTGATTTCCCTCGCAATCGCCGGCGCGGTGCTCGGTTTTCTGCGATTCGTTTTGAAAAAGGAGACCGCCTCGATGTTCAAGACGTATTGCTCATGGATTTTCATTGCCGGAATCGGTTTCATCGTTGTTTTTCTCGGACGCATTCCAACGATCGTCGGTGTCACGTTGCTTGCGATCTACGCTTTCAAGGAATTCGCGCACGCGTCAGGATTGTACCGTGATTCGTGGGTGACCGGCGCGGCTTATGCCGGAATCGTTACTGTCGGAATCGCCTCGCTAATTTCGCAACCGGGTGGCGAAGAACAGGGCACGGGTTGGTACGAATTCTTTGTCGCCGTGCCGGCGTTCGCGATCGCGTTGATTCTCCTCATTCCGATTTTGCGCAATCGCGCTCGCGGCGAGCTGCGACGCATATCGCTCGCCATTATCGGTTTTGTTTACATCGGCTGGATGTTCGGTCACCTCGGATTTATCGCGAACGCTCGCAACGCCTACGGCTTTCTTTGCTACATCATTTTCGCGACGGGGCTGACTGACGTCGCGGCCTTTACTTTCGGAAAAATTTTCGGCCGCCATCCGTTGCGCAGCGAAATCAGTCCGAACAAGACCTGGGAAGGCGCGCTCGGAGCGCTGGGCGTCGCTATGATTCTGCCCTGGCTTCTTCGCTTCTCGTTTCCATTCTTTGGTCCGTGGCAACTAATTCTGACCGGCTTGATCGTTGGAATTGGCGGGCAACTTGGCGATCTTTCGATTAGTGTGATTAAGCGCGACATCGGAACCAAAGACATGGCTGCAACTATTCCCGGTCACGGCGGAATTTTGGATCGGATCGACAGTTTGGTTTACGCGGCGCCACTGTTCATGCACATGGCCGCGTATTATTATCCGCTCCGATGAAAAAGCGGCTTTACGACTCGGTGCGTGATGTCGATCAAGCGCCGATCGATCGTCTGCGTCAGTTTCCGCGCGAGCCGGACATGCTCGTTTACGGATTGCGGTCGCTCGGTGCCTTGATTATTCGAGGGCTGCTGCACGTCTACAACCATTTCGAAATTATCGGGCACCAAAATCTGCGGACCAACCGCTCGCTCGTTATCGTCGCGAATCATTGTAGTCATATCGACACACTTTGTCTGCTCGCAGCGTTGCCGCTGCGCAAATTGCATCGCGCGTTTCCAGCGGCCGCGTCTGATTATTTTTTCCAAAGCGTCCCGCGACTTTGGGCCGCCGCGATACTCGTGAACGCGCTGCCGTTTGCGAGGCAAGCGCGCGTTCGACAAAGCCTGTCGCTTTGCCGGGAATTGCTAGCCAATTCCGGAACCATCCTGATTATTTTTCCGGAAGGCACAAGATCGACAACCGGCGAAGTTGGCGAATTCAAATCGGGAATCGGCGCTCTTGCCGCGGGATGCGACGTCGCAGTTGCGCCGTGTTTCATCGATGGATCATTTCAGGCGTGGCCTAAAGGCAAACGATTTCCGCGCCCGCGAAAAGTTCGATTGGTCGTTGGAACGCCTCGAAATTATCGCGATCGCGGAACAGACAAGATCGACATCTGCGCGATTGCCGCCGAACTACGCGATGCGGTGAACGAATTGCGCCGAGCAAATGGAAGCCACTGAAAGAACTTTCACTAGTTGGGACGGTGCCGAGCTGTTTTACCGCTCGTGGATGCCAATTAAGGC
>Ga0207700_10002025_pt1 | contig 11586 bp, 10 predicted proteins | sample LARL82metaG_FD_184348 | JGI IMG/M metagenome (GOLD analysis project Ga0207700, IMG submission 184348) | Corn, switchgrass and miscanthus rhizosphere microbial communities from Kellogg Biological Station, Michigan, USA - LAR L8-2 metaG... | ecosystem: Host-associated > Plants > Roots >...
GTATGAAGGCGCCGCGAAAAACGCGGCGCCTGCTCGGTTAGGCTTGACAGCGCCATGGATAACAGTCCGGTCGTTTACCTCGACCACGCCGCCACGACGCCGATGCTGCCCGAGGCCATCGCCGCGATGACCGAGGAGCTGGCGCAGCTCGGCAACCCTTCATCTCTGCACAACGCCGGCCGCCGCGCGCGGCGCGTCGTGGAGGAATCGCGGGAACAGCTCGCCGAGGTATTCGGGGCACGGGCCAGCGAGGTGATCTTCACAAGCGGCGGCACCGAGGCGGACAACCTCGCGGTCAAGGGACTGTTCTGGGCGCAACGGGCCGGCGCCGGGCCGCGCAACCGAATCCTCACCACGGCGGTCGAGCACCACGCGGTCTTCGACTCGGTGCGCTGGCTGTGCGACGCGCACGGGGCCCGCGCCGACTGGCTCGCCGTGGACTCACTCGGCCTCGTTTCCGCCGACGTGCTCCGCGCCGCGCTCGACGCCGACCGGGAGAGCGCCGCGGTCATCAGCGTCATGTGGGCGAACAACGAGGTGGGCGCCGTGCAGCCGGTGGCGTCGCTCGCCGCGGTGGCCCGCGAGTACGGCGTCCCGTTCCACACCGACGCGGTGCAGGCGGCGGCGCAGCTCCCGGTGGACTTCGCCGCGTCCGGTGCGGACGCGATGACCGTCACCGCGCACAAGCTCGGCGGCCCCGTCGGCGTCGGCGCGCTCATCCTCGGCAAGAGCCTTACCCCCGTCCCCCTCCTGCACGGTGGGGGCCAGGAGCGCGATATCAGGTCCGGCACGCTCGACGCCCCGGCGATCAGGGCCTTCGCGGTGGCCGCCGTCGCCAGCGCGGAGCGGCGCTCGCTCGAGGGCAAGCGCATCGCCGCGCTGCGCGACGACCTCATCCGCCAGGTAACACTCGCCGTGCCCGACGCGGTACTAAACGGCCCCCCGCCCGGCCCGGCCAGGCTGCCGGGCAACGCGCACTTCTCCTTCCCCGGCTGCGAGGGCGACGCGCTGCTCCTCCTGCTCGACGCCCGCGGCATCGCCTGCTCCACCGGCTCGGCCTGCACCGCGGGCGTGGCCGAGCCCAGCCACGTGCTGCTCGCCATGGGCGCCGACGAGGACCGCGCCCGCGGCTCGCTGCGCTTCTCCCTCGGCCACACCACCACCCAGGCCGACGTGGACGCCCTCGGCGCGGCCATCGGCGACGCGGTAACCCGCGCCCGCCGCGCCGCCGCCTCCTGACACCCGCCGCCTCCTGGCACCCGCTAGCTCCCTGGCACCCCGCATCCTCCTGGCACCGTGCCTGCGTCCTGCCCTACCCGCCGCCCCGACAGGCTTATTGGCCCTATGTTCCGCCGGGCCAGAACCGTTCTGGCCCTATGTTCCGCCGGCACAGCTCTACTGGCCCTATGTTCCACCGGGTCAGTACCTCCATGGCCCTGCGGCCCGAGGAACTGCCACGGGGCGGATAACCTGAAAGAACTATGGGGCTTCGGGTGCTTGCCGCCATGTCGGGCGGCGTTGACTCCGCCACCGCGGCGGCGCGCGCGGTCGACGCCGGTCACGAGGTGACCGGTGTCCATCTCGCGTTGTCGTCGAACCCGCAGTCCTACCGGACCGGGGCACGGGGCTGCTGCACGATCGAGGACGCACGGGACGCCCGCCGGGCCGCCGACGTGATCGGCATCCCGTTCTACGTCTGGGACATGGCGGAGCGCTTCGCCCGCGACGTGGTGGACGACTTCGTCTCCGAGTACGCGGCGGGCCGCACCCCCAACCCGTGCCTGCGCTGCAACGAGAAGATCAAGTTCGCCGCGGTGCTTGACCGGGCTCTCGCGCTCGGCTTCGACGCGGTCTGCACCGGCCACTACGCGCGGATCTCCGGTTCCGGTGCCCTGCAGCGGGCCGCCGACCCGGACAAGGACCAGTCCTATGTGCTCGCCGTCCTGAACAAGGACCAGATCGCGCACGCGCTGTTCCCCCTCGGTGACACCCCCAAGGCGGCGGTCCGCGAGGAGGCCCGCTCCCGTGGCCTGCTCGTCGCCGACAAGCCAGACAGCCACGACGTCTGCTTCATCGCCGACGGCGACACCCGCGGCTTCCTCTCCCGCAAGCTGGGCGCGACCTCTGGAGAAATCGTCGACACCGACGGCACGGTCCTCGGCACGCACGAGGGTGCCTACGGATTCACCATCGGCCAGCGCAAGGGCCTTCGCCTCGACCGGCCGGCTCCGGACGGGCACCCCCGGTACGTGCTGTCTATCGAGCCGGTCTCCAACACCGTGACCGTCGGCCCGGCCGACGCCCTCGGGGTCCGCGAGATCACCGCGATCCGGCCGGTATGGACCGGCTGCGAGCCGCCGTTGACGCCGATCGAGTGCTCAGTCCAGCTCCGCGCCCACGGCGAGGTTCACGACTGCGTGGCCGCCCTCGACGGCGACGACCTCCGCATCGACCTGCGCTCACCGGCCCGCGGCGTGGCCCCTGGCCAGGCCGCCGTCCTCTACTCCGCGGATACCGTCCTAGGCAGCGCCGCAATCGCCGCCACCCGGTGAACCCGCGTCTTGCCACGGCACTCCGACTTCGTGATGCACTAAAGACGACCGTCCATCGCACCGCGAGATCCACGGAGTCAGCGAACAAGCAGTCGGCACTACGAGACCTTGCGCGGAGGATCGTCCGGAGATCGAGTGATTAGCTCTGAGTACCGGGTGGTAACAGCCAGGTTCAGCGCGGCCTCTATGATGTCGAGCTGGAACTGGACCCGCTTGAGCCTTGGGCCGATGTTGGCCGTGATCTCCTGGCGAAGATAACCGACACAGAGCGTGCCGCCGAGAAGCACTCCAAGGAGTGCGCCAAGAATGAAGATCAGCATTTGAGACACTGCCGTACTGCCACCGAGGACGTCCCCGCCTCTAATGGTAGGGATTTATTTCGTCCTGCTCGGCTATGTCACTATTGCTCTACATTCTTAGTGTTGTTGTCAAGTGCAAGAAGAAAAACAGGAATAAACCCCTAGAGGAGAGTGAAGAGAGTCATTGGAATGACTCTAATGATTAGGTTGCTGTGCGTCTAGGGGCACCTCGCCAACATTGATGGCAAACTGGTTCCTGTCGGCTCGATAGACGGTGACAGTGAGCCGAACTCGATTCTTGTCCTGATCGAAAGCGATGCGCCGAATCTCGACTACTTGGACATGCCCGTCTGTGGGGAGGTCGAAGTATGCGGTCTCCGTATTTATAGGCAGCCGCCATTCGATTTCATCGCGGTATCCAGCCTGCTGGATACCGCATTCCGCCATGTAAGCGACTGTTCCTTCCGGAATATCGCCCGTATCAAGCAGTCGAGGGGCCCGATCTTGAAGGCTTCGGGGATAGAACGAGGTCTGAAGAGTCCACGGAAGTCCGTCGAGGTAATTCATTTGAGATCGGATGATGACATCTGTACCCACGGGGATACCCAGATGCTGAGTGACGTAGGGGCCCGCCCTGCCAATTCTCACGTCCGGCGCGCTTGCGCTTGGCAACCTACCGCTCGCGGCTATCAGTGACCGGTAGACTGGCCCTTCTCCTCCCGCTTTACCTGACAAGGGGTCAATAGTCAGGGTAGTAACGACCGGACTGACTCTTGGGGAGACGAACGTGCCCTTCCCGTGAAGCGTTGACACCAGTCCTCGCGTCGTCAACTCCCTGAGCGCACCGCGGACAGTGTTCCGGGATGCGTGGTAGTACTCCATGAGGTGATCCTCTGTGGGGATCTGCGCTCCGCCGCCTAGCTCCCCTGACTTAATCCTACGGTGGAGATCGTCAGCGATCTGCCGGTACAACGGCCCAACCATGACCGATTCACTTCCTCGCACCCATCCGTAAACCCGTCTTATCGGAAATAGTAGAACCTCCAGGTCGACTGCCGCCCCCTCACCACCGTATGTTGCGGTGCGCCTCCTGTCCGAGATTTGGCCATCCTTCGAGTAAGGGAATCCGGCGGAGCATGTCGAGCGAGCGCTCAATTCTCAGCTAAGTCACGCAGGGACTGTCATGTGGCGGAAGTGGTGTGTGAGTTCTGAGAGAACAGTTGCGAACCGGGGATTAGCGTGCGAGGCGGAACGAAAACTCGTGTTTGAACTGGTGGAACGCATACCGTTCCAACGCCGGCACCGCAATAACCCTGACCCGGCCGCGCGGATATGCGAAATCTCTAGTGCTTTGCACGACCGGGCGGGAGCTCGGAAAGCGGTGCTCTGCAACCGCGACACCGGCCTGGGCAGCACGACCATCTCCGCCACCTGCTCGACCGCATAGCGACTTGCTGCGGGGGCTAACTGTCCCCCGTACAGGTGCCGGTTCAACTCGGGCGGGCGCGTCGATTCCGGGAATGACTCGGTATAGAAGTTCATCACCGCGACGATGCGCAATCCAGATTCCGCGGTCAGCGGCCGAGCATAATGCGGGCGCCCGCGGGCGTCAAAGAAGATCAAGTGCCCGGCGTGCGGCCGGATGACCGAGCAGTCCTGGTCGACCCCGGCGGTCCCAGCCGCCCCACCGTCATGGGCGAACACAAGCTCCCCGCCAACCGGGTGATCGGTGCAGAACAGCAGGCCGGTCAGCGGGTTGGAATCGACGTGGCACTCAAACCGCATAGTGGTGCCCTGCTGCACGTTGAGTACCACGCCGTAGCGGTCGTCATAGGCGGGCAGAACTTGTTCCTTGACCGCCTCGCCGGCGAGCTGGAGGAATTCGCCACGGTACGCCTTATAGAGCCACGGCAAGCGGTCGCGCACTTGATCAGCATGGACACGACCTCGATGAATGGACTCCACCGCTGGTGCTTCGCGTGACAAGACCGGCGTCCGTGGAAACTCGCGGAAATCGGCATCCGCCGCCACTGCGACGACCTCTTGCTGCCAGGCTGGAGGCAGGCTGCCGCTCACGTCGAACGTGGTCCACCGGAAGCGTTGCTGCACAACTGCCCCTAACGGTGCTGGTATCAGGGCTGCACTCCATACGCTGGTATCCCGGAGCGCCGTCGATCCTGGTTCCAGACTGCTGCTCGCAATGATGGCGCACGGGACTCGGGCGCCATCACTGGTCTACGAGACGCCGAAGGGGTCGTAGTGCTCGTAGCGGTACTGCAGGGAGGGGCGGGCGTGAAGCTTGGCCATGGGCTGCCTCCGGTCTCGGCCTTGCGGCGGTCTTCCCGTGCTCGTTAGGCCCGGAAGGGCACTGTCAGGGGCAAACCGTCGTTCCATCATAACGATTATGAAACAGTGGTGCCCTGCTGTCATCCGTCTGAATCAGGCGTTGATAGGCGCTTTGACAACGGATTCCGTAGGAGCCGGTGCGGCTATCATCCTTTCCTCGGTGTACTGAAACCACTTCTGGCTGGTCAGCCGCTCTCGTTGGCTGGATAGTCGGCTCCGCCGTGGTTTCCACTTCTGAACCGCGAGCACGAGGACGAGCAGCGCCAGCAGAACCACGATCGGCAGCATGGCGGGCATGGCGAGCAGTACGCCGGTCCACTTAATACCGATGTGGCTGGCCAGCATGCCGTCGCTGAGCGACGCGACCGGCTTGCTGCCGGCCCAGGCGATCGCCCACACGGCCATCACGCTTGCCTCATGTGCTGGGGTTGCCCGGGTGGCCAGGACTGTACGGGTCGCCGAGTTGGCGACTAGGCACATCACGCCAGCCCCGAACGTGGCCAAGATCGTTACTGGCAACCAGGGTGACAGCACGAACAGCATCATGCAGCCGGCGAGGATGGCGAGCGCCGTTGCGGCCAGTCGCGGCGACGGCTTGTGCATTGATGGCCGGAAGGACCCGAGGAAGGTGCCGCCGCCTAGCGCGGCAATGAACCATCCCGACCAGTCTGTGCTGACATGCAGATGCGCCGCCACTGCTGGGCCAAGCACGAGCACCGGATCGTCCGCAATCGTGACAGATGCCACCATAAGCAGCAAAACGAACATCCGCCAGTCGTGGAGAGCGATCTTGAAACCATCCTTGACCTGCGACCTCTCCAGCTTCTCCGTCGGCTGCCCGTGCCCGGCAAGCACCAGGCAGCCAGCAAACACGAGGAACGACGCCGAGTTGGCCGCGAATGCCCACCCGAATCCCACGGTCGAGACGAGGAGCACGCTGACGGGAGGCGCGACGGCGCGGCCGAGGTTGTACGAGACTGAGTCCATAGCGAACGCGGGCCTGATGTCAGCTGAGGGGACAAGTCGCCGCACGGTCACGTTCCTTGCAGGCAGCGCAAACGTAAAAAACAGTCCGCTCGCGATCGCCCCGCAGCCCAGCCACCAGGCGTTGATCGGCCCAGCGAGCGCCAGCGCCGCCATCAGGCCGGCGGCCGCAGCCGCGGCTAGCTGAGTGCCGAGAAGTATCCTTCGACCGCCAAATTTGTCGGTCATCACCCCGGCCCACGGCGCCAGGACGAGCGGACTTGAAAACTGGGCGCAGGTCACGAGCCCGACAATCAAGACTGAATGCGACAAATGGTAAGCAAGAATGACTTGTGCGGTATTTTGTAGCCAAGTTCCGAAATCGGACGTAACGCTGCCAACAAAGTAGTAGCGGAAGCTCGGGTTGTGCAGCACCCGCCAAGAGGTGCCTGGGCGTTGTTCCCCGCTCTTGGACAGGCCAAAATAAGCCGCTGGCATGAGCGGCACAGTCGTGTTTGATCGCGACACGAAACTCCTCGCAAGATGCTGGGCAGCCCCGAAGCCTCCAGATTCGGCGCTGCCGTAGGTAGCGGGAGGTTTAACCTGGTTTGCGATCGGCCATGTTGTCTAGGCCGTGTTTAGGATCCTGGTCGCTCTTGGTCCTGCGGACCCTCGTCATACCGCGGATCGGGAAGATCGTCCCCGACATTGACGATGAACTGGTTCCGATCGGTCGGGAACACAGTCACCGTTACCCGCATCGGCTTCTTATGCTGGTCGAAGCCTGTGCGGAAGATCTCGAAGACCGTCGAGTCGTGCGAAATCCGAAAGAATCTCTGCTCGTGGCTGTCCGGTCTGCGGGCGGTGATCCAGACCCGGTAACCGATCTGCTCCAGCCCGATCGATTCGGTCAGGTAGCGGACGGCTCCCTGTGCGATGTTCTCCGCCATCAACAGTCTGGGGGCCCGAGTGGCGAAGTCCATTGGGTAGAAGGAAGTCTGCAGTGACCATGGAACATCGTCGATGTAACGCTCTTCGTGCCTGCTGACCACCTGAGTGCCCCCTGCGACCCGCAGTCGCCGGGCCACTACCTCGCGCGCGGGCTGCACTTCTACCTTCGGCGTGGTCACGCGAGGCCGGCGATGCTCGGCTTCAACTTCTGACAGGTAGGTGGCTCCCTCACCCACGTGGTAGCCGACCTTCGGATCGCCGGTGAGTACGGTGACGAACGGGTCGACCTTGGTGGTGACGAACGTACCCTGCCCAGGCCTGGTCTCCACCAGGCCTTGGCTGACAAGCCGCTTGATCGCGTCCCTGATGGTGTTCCGTGACGAGCGGTACTTCCCGCGGAGGTCATCCTCCGTCGGCAACTGGCTGCCGGGCGCCAGATCGCCGGACCTGATCTGCGCTTCAAGCTCGTCAGCGATCTGCAGGTACAGCGGCTGAGCCATGACATCCCCCCTTCACTGGCGATTACCTTATACCCAGTTGTTGGGATGGCCGGTATGAACAGGCATGTTGGTTCTTCCCCGTCTAGCGGGATGGTTCTGTCGAGGCAAGTTTCCTGGCAAGTTCCAACTTCTTCCGGTTGTCCGGTTTGTACCTGCGTGACGGTGGTACAAGCTAAGTAGGTCCCAGAGGTTGGGATGATTGGAAGGGGTTGAGCGGCAAGGTAGGTACCTCTAAGACAGACTAGTCGACTGCTTGGGATAAGCCTACCAGGACAGTAGCCCTGCTAGTCCGTCCGCTCGGCCCGATCCAGCCAGTCCGGCCAGAAGCTGGGGCCTGTGAGGAGCCACGGGAGGCCGTGGCAGGAGTGGTTGGAGGCCGCCATGGCCAGTCTCATCATCATCGCGATGGTCGTGAGCGTGGCCGGCGTCGTGTTCGGCGCCTACTTCGGTATCTGCTTCGCGATCTGCCAGGAGGACCGGCGTAAGTGGTCGCTTCGGTCCGGTCCGCGCACCTCTAGCAGACAGACCGCGCGCGCTTTCGTCGGCATCAGCGGCACCAGGCGGGACTAGCCGTGGAGCCTCATCGGGACTGCCTGCCGTCCATCGGGGGCCGGCAGGCGGAACCGGGTCCTAGCCGTGGACGGGGCGGCTAGGGCCCGGGCAGCAAGGCCCCCTATGCCTATCGGGGCCGCTTGGGCATAGGGGGCCGGCGGCTTACCAGGCACAGCGGTGAGCGCCGGCGTAGTGGGGGACGGGGAGCAGGAACATGAACTTCATCGAGCTTGCAGCGTGGATCATCGGCAGCTTCTTCATCGCGGGGATCATCGTGGGCTTCCTCGTCGTCGAGGTGCTGCCTGAGGGCGGCCGCAGGGACACGGACGACGGTGACCGGCGGGAATTGCCGCCGCCCCGCGACGACGACTACGGCCCGCCTCGCTGGCCGGGCAGCTGACACGGCGACGGCGCGGGCTATGAGCCGCCGTCGCAGCCGGCGGCTAAGCTCGACAGCGTGGCCGAAAAGCAAGCGTTTCCGTGGGCGGCAGGGACCGCGACCGGGGTCGGTTCGATGCCCGGCGAGAACCCGCTGGAGACGGCGCGGGTAATCGCGGGCGAGCTGCCTGACCTGCCGTACCTGGCCGAGCTTCCGGGGCGCGGCCCGGGTGCGGACATCACTGGCCGCACCGCCGCGCTGCTCGTCGACATCCCGGTCGAACTCGCCGGGCCGCGCGGCTGGCGGATCGCGGAGCGGCCAGGGCGTGACGTGGGCCGCGCCAGGTCAATGATGTCCTTTGACCTGGACGTGATGGAGGAGGTGCTCGACGGGTACGCGGGCCTGCTCAAGGTCCAGCTGGCCGGGCCGTGGACGCTGGCGGCGACGATCGAGCAGCCGCACTCGCTGAAGGTGGCGCTTGCCGACCCTGGGCTGGTCGCCGACCTCGCGTCCTCGCTGGCCGAAGGGGTCGCCGCGCACGTGGCCGAGGTGGCCAAGCGGATACCCAAGGCCACTATCCTGGTGCAACTTGACGAGCCCGCCCTGCCCGCCGTGCTGCACGGGGAGGTGCCGACGCCAAGCGGCCTGTCGCGCGTCCGCGCCGTCGAGGATGAAGTGGCGCGGGAGAGATTGCACCAGGTGCTCGCGGCCACGCGACACTACACCGTGGTGCATTGCTGTGCTCGCGACCTTCCGTTCGGACTCATCATGAGCGCTGGAGCCGGCGGAGTCTCGTTCGACCCGAGCTTGCTGCGGCGCGGGGACTTCGACGGCTTCGCCGAGGCGGCGGAGGCGGGCCTGGGGCTGCTGATCGGCGCTCTGCCAACCACAGGGCCCGCCACAACGCCAAGGGAGAGCGAGCAGCAAGCACGAAGGTCAGGCCGCGATGAACGGGAGCGGCCGGTTCCGTCTGACACTGCGCGGATTGTCAGGGACCTGTGGCGGAAGATGGACCTGCCGCCGGCCAAGTGCGCGCCGCAGGTGGTGATCACCCCGGCCTGCGGCCTGGCCGGGGCATCGCCGAAACAGGCGCGCGACGCGTTGCGCTGGTGCCGCGAGGCGGCGAGCGTACTTCCGGAGATGATGGGAGAGATCGGGTAATGGAGCTGACCGAGGCCAGGCAGCGGCACGCGGAGCTGAGCGAGGAACTGCTCGACGCGCAGTACCGCTATCACGTGCTCGACTCGCCCACGATCTCCGACGCCGAGTACGACCGGGGCATCCGAACCCTGAACGAGATCGAGGAGCAGTTCCCCGAGTTGCGCACGCCTGACTCGGCGACGCAGCGGGTCGGCGGCATGATCTCCACGCTGTTCACCCCGGTGACCCACCTGGAACGGCTGCTCAGCCTGGACAACGTGTTCTCCCGCGAGGAGTTCTCCGCCTGGGCGGACCGCGCGGCGAAGCTCGGCGGGACCGGCCCGTACCTGTGCGAGCTGAAGATCGACGGGCTCGCGATCGACCTCGTCTACGAGCGCGGGCGCCTCACCAGCGCAGCGACCAGGGGCGACGGGCGGACCGGCGAGGACGTCACGCTGAACGTCAAGACCATCAAGTCGGTCCCCGGCCGTCTTACCGGGGACGACGTCCCTGAGCTGCTTGAGGTGCGGGGCGAGGTGTTCCTGTCCGAGGCGGCGTTCGAGCGGCTGAACGAGTCGCTGCAGGAGACAGGCAAGCCCGCCTTCGCTAACCCGCGCAACGCGGCCGCGGGCTCGCTGCGGCAGAAGGATCCGCGGGTCACGGCGTCCCGTGAGCTCGGCGCGATCGTCCACGGCATCGGCCGCGTGGAGGGCGGGTCCGCGGGCGCCGACGGCGCCATTGTCGGGTCGGCGGCCGGGCCAAGCGAGGAAGGGCACCTCGAAGGCGCGCCGGACACGCAGTCGGGCTGGTACGAGCGCCTGCGCGCCTGGGGGCTGCCGGTCAGCGACAAGTACAAGGTCATCGGCGACCTGGCCGAGGTCCAGGCCTATATCGACTACTACGGAGACCCAGGGCACCGGCACGAGACGCCGTACGACATCGACGGCGTAGTGGTCAAGATCGACCCGATCGAGGTGCAGCGCGCGATGGGCGCGACCAGCCGGGCGCCGCGCTGGGCGATCGCGTACAAGTACCCGCCCGAGGAGGTCAACACCAAGCTCCTCGACATCCAGGTGGGCGTCGGCCGGACCGGACGGGTCACCCCGTTCGCGGTGATGACCCCGGTGATCGTCAGCCGCTCCACGGTGGACCGCGCGACCCTGCACAACGAGGACGAGGTCAAGCGCAAGGGCGTGCTGATCGGCGACACCGTGATCCTGCGCAAGGCCGGGGAGGTCATCCCCGAGATCGTGGGGCCGGTCGCGGAGCTGCGCACGGGAGACGAGCGGGAGTTCCAGTTCCCCCGCCAGTGCCCGGAGTGCGGCACGGCGCTCAGCCGGGACGAGGGCGAGGTCGACTGGCGCTGCCCGAACAACGTGGCCTGTCCCGCGCAGCTCCGCGAGCGGCTGTTCTACCTGGCCTCGCGCAGCGCGCTCGACATCGAGGCACTCGGCTACGAGGCGGTCGTCGCGCTGCTGGGCGACGGCCTGGTGGGCAATGAGGGCGACCTCTTCGACCTGACCGACGAGAAGCTGGCGGGCAGCCCGTTCTTCGTCAACAAGGCCGGGGGCCTCAAGCTGGTCGCGCACGCGCTACTCGCCAACCTGGAGGAAGCGAAGACCCGGCCGCTGTGGCGGATGCTGGTCGCGCTGTCCATCAGGCACGTGGGCCCGACCGCGGCGCGGGCGCTGGCCGACGGCTTCGGCTCGCTCGACGCGATCGCGTCCGCCTCGCCGGAGGCCCTCGCGATGGCGGACGGGGTCGGCCCGACCATCGCGGCATCGGTGGTGGAGTGGTTCACCGTCGACTGGCACCAGGCGATCGTCCGGAAGTGGCGGGCGGCCGGCGTCCAGCTGGAAATCCCGGGCTTTGACCCGTCGGCGGCGGCGGGACGGCTACTTGCG
>Ga0207700_10002026_pt1 | contig 11583 bp, 10 predicted proteins | sample LARL82metaG_FD_184348 | JGI IMG/M metagenome (GOLD analysis project Ga0207700, IMG submission 184348) | Corn, switchgrass and miscanthus rhizosphere microbial communities from Kellogg Biological Station, Michigan, USA - LAR L8-2 metaG... | ecosystem: Host-associated > Plants > Roots >...
CCCCGTTTCAAAATGAATAATGAGAAGTGTCAGAAAACGTGGAACCGGCTGTCCCCAATGCACCAAGCAGGGCAGACTGGCTCATGAGGATCATTTGGGACAACGAGACTACATCGATTCGGCTCCTTCTTCGGTCCCGAGAGTTGCTGAATTGCTCGACTCTCCATTTATCAGTATTGAGTTCCAGTCCGGCAAGGTTCGTAACGGTTAGATCAACAAACGTTTAATTATCACAAAAGCACAAGGAACCAGCCCCGAGGGGACGAGCTGCGCTCCTAGCGTTTTTACCGATTGTTACAAGCACTCTTGCACAATGAACTAGCGGTTCTGTTGACTGCTTGCGTTTTGTTACGAAACTAGAACAATATTCTCTTTGCATCCCGCCCAGGCGAGTTGCTGCGAGCATCTTAGGAGACTCACAGCAGTTGCGGCGAAGCCATAGTTTTGTCAGTTTCTCTCGGAAATCTCTCGCATGCGCTTGACAGTTCCGCCACGCGGACGGTGTCCATATCAGTTTGCGTGACGCACGGGAAGGCTTCAGCTTCCCATTCGATAAGGGCCACGTTTTGCTCGGAGTTCGCGCACTTTTCACGCTTTCTGCCTACCATCATTAAACGCTCAAGCTCATTCGATTTCCAAACCGTGCAGGCTGTTCCGATTCTGTAACAAAATCAAAGTAGTAAACAGCACAATGCCAGTACATGCAAGGATGGGGCAGGAAACAATCCGTTGAGGTACGTTCGTGAATTCGGTACGCGAGATCGGTAAGAAGTCCTACGAGAGTCCCTCCGCAAAGAGATTAACTATCCAGAAAGCTCGGTCGTACCTAGTGCGGCACAGTCGTGAATTTCTTTACCTTATTTTTCCGAGCCACAAAAGCCGACAGGATAATGGAAGAGCACAGCATCCGGCAGGCTACGAGCCTCCGGTTTTGAGAAAGCTCACGCCAGAACAAGCCAAGCTTAAGCTGCTGGGACATCTTTCTTTGGGCGATCAAGGTGCAAAGGATTTATTGGACCTACTCTATCCCGAGTCGGGGGCCAATGAACTCTGAATCGTTCTGACGTTCCACGATAACGCTAGCAGAGCCATTCTCGTCGAGCAGATCAGTTGATTCAGATTTCACCAAGGCCGCCCGACAGTCGCAGTCGCTAATAGCCGCAGACGACATCAGGGCGCGGCATGCTTGGATAACACGCTATTCACAATATTCCCATAGGAAGCAAGAACTGCTTTGGGATCGGGTGTTGGTCTCCCCAATAGAAATCCCTGAACCTCGTTTCCTCCGAGAGTTTCAATCGCATGCAGTTGTTCGTGAGTCTCAATGCCTTCGACCACGACCTGCATGTTGAGGTTGTGCGCCAAAGTGACCAGCGACTCAATCATGGCTCTCATTTCTGGGCGTCTGCCAAGCTCGCGCACGAATGTGCGATCGATTTTGAGCGTGTTAAATGGAAGCCGTGGCAGGTAACTGAAACAAGAATATCCTGTGCCAAAGTCATCGACTGCGATAGACACTCCCATCTTCGACAATCGTCTCATAGTATTCGCCGCCCGTTCCGTGCCATCCAGCATGATCGACTCGGTGAGTTCGATCTGTAGCAGCTCTGGTTTCAAACCGCTGAGGCGCAAAGCGGTTGCGACTTCGTCCACGAATGACTCCCTGCGAAATTGAATCGTAGAAACGTTTACCGCCACTTGCACCGGGCTTTCCGCGACAGTTTGCCATGTCGCGGCTTCGCGGCACGCTTGTTCAAGCACAAACGTGCCGAGTGGAATAATTAGTCCGCTTTCTTCCGCAATTGGGATGAACTTATCAGGAGGAATATTTCCGATTGTCGGATGGAACCACCGGGCCAGGGCTTCGAATCGAACTAGTCGTCTAGTAGCCACATCGAATTCCGGCTGATAGTACACGTGAATCTCGCCTTTAACCAGGGCGGAACGGAGCTGATTCTCGAGGTTCAGCCGTTCTCGGACTGAGGTCCCCAACTCGGGTGTGAAGTACATGACTCTGTTCTTGCCGTTTCGTTTTGCCGCATACATGGCACTATCCGCCTGCTGCAAAAGCTCGACTGCATCGGCCCCGTTTTCAGGGAACATGCTAACTCCAATACTTGCCCCAATCGTGATTTCGTGATTCTCGATGGAGAATGGTTCGGCCAGTACCTGCAGGAGAGTATCCGCTACCAATGCTGCACCCTCTTTGGCATGAAGCCGTGTCAGAATAACCGTGAACTCATCCCCTCCCAGGCGCGCCAGGGTATCGGATTTCCGAATTCGGGAGCGCAAGCGCTCAGCCACTCGGCCCAGCAGCATATCCCCGACAGTGTGTCCCAGGCTGTCATTTACGAGCTTGAATCCGTCGAGGTCTATGTAAAGCAGGCCGAGGATCCGCGAGTCCCGCTTTGCCATTTCCAGAACTTGCTGCAGTCGATCCGACAACAACCTGCGGTTCGGAAGTCCTGTCAGCTCATCGGTGAGCGCCTGTTGTTGGAGCTTCGCCTCCGCTTGGGATTTTGCAATTTCACGCAACTGTAACTCGTGGAGCATTTGATTGAATTCTGTGCTCAATAATGCGATCTCGTTTTCACCCTTCACCTCTACCCTTGAGGTGAAGCGTTTATTGTGAGTTACGTCTTGAATTGCATCAGCCAATTCGCGCACCGCATCATTCTTTTCTTTAGCCTTCCGCAATGCTTCGCTCTGCTGCCGGACGCGGCGACGAAGCACTCTCGTCCACCCGAGACTCACGCCTAAACCCAGGACAATTCCGGCAAGAACGAGGACTGTCCGCTGAAGGGTCCACCATGGAGCGGGTCGGAGGACTCGAATGTCCTCAGCGGAGCGAATGATCACCTTCCCTCCGACGCGGTCCTTCGCCAACAAAAGATAGACCGTGCTGCTACCAACCTGGGCTGAGTAGATACCTGTTACTCTTATGCCGCTACCTTCCCGCGGCAAACGAACCACTTCGTTCGAATTCAGAACATAAAGTACAGCATCGAACGTCCGCCCACCCGAGCGCAGTACAAGCGTTGCGGTGTCAGGAGAGCTAACAACCCGCACGACTGTTCCCTCAATGCTCACGAGTTGGGAGTCGAGCTTGCCATCCCCCATACTTTCCGAAGTAATCTTCTGAACGGCCATCGGCACATTGTGTTGCCTAATCTCGACAAGCGCATTGGTGAGCATGGGAGAATATCCGCCGGCCGAAGCATACCCTGCCACGTCGACATAGTCGTCAAGCCGGAGGCCAGCTGTATTGGCTTCAACTCGCGAGCCACCTGTCTGGTCCTGGACGTAGAGGAACCCATTCCCGACCATGGTCACCGACCCGTTCACCCGCACTCGATGATCGAAGTTGATCCCCGGAGTAAACCGCAGTAATTTATTTACGGAGATAACCGGCATGGCAAAAGGACTCTCGCTGCCGGTGGCTACCACTGTCACATCCGTCTTCTGTGCCACAACGAGTTGTAGACCAATCAACTGTTTTCGAGAGTTGAAAATGACGGTCGAAATTCCGCGCACGGTAACGGTGCTGTCTTCCAGCTTCTTGAGATACCCGATGTCAGCAAACCCGGGTCCCGTCATCACATGTACGGGGCCGAACGATGTGTACAGGTCAAATGTAAGGTGTTGTGGATTCTGGTGCGGCGCGAGAGGGTGTACCACCCCACTAACTTCAGCCAACAAGCAATCCATACTCCCGGACCAAGCCTCTGAACTCATTGCGATTGGTTTGGGGAGCCGGCTTTTCCCAATTGTCCGAACCGTTGCACCGACAATGACCGGAGCAAAGTCTCCGGCATTCGTGAGCCCGGTGACAGTCACTTCTTGTCCACGTGAGAAAGAGGAGGGAGCTGTTGAGTACTTGACAAAGATGCCGCCCGTCGAATCTTGCAAGAATAGTTGCCTCCAATCCTCGTCATTGGAAGTAATGACGCCGGTGAGTTTTACCGGCAACGCCTTGTCGGCTTCTTCTTCTGTTAATCTTCGTACCGATGAGATGTTCGTCAGGCTTAAAGTCCTGCCATTCTGATTCGACACGGCCTGGAAATGAGGGACTTCTGTGACTTGGATATGTGTTAAGTCAATCCGGAGCCCGGCCAATACCGGGAATCCGTTGACTTCAACCGGAGTTCCCGGCGCAAACTTGGAGAGGTGCTGATCCCCCCGGCAGGTGACAGCCCCCCATCCGTCTTGGACAACCAGAGAATCAAACTGGCCGCCCTTCACAACCTGTCCCCGTAACCGCAAACGGAACCCCTTGTCATCTCGGATGGTCTGGTAGAGGGTTCGCACGGAGACGAGAGGAGGCGGGTCGTGTGGTCGATCAAGCAACTGGGTGTCGCTCTCGCTCGCTACCCAGACGTACTTCGTCGCAGCGCTCCCCCCGGGATCCAGCTGCGCTTCAGCGACCCCGGTGAAGCGAACGGTTGAGTTGATCCATGGCGTTAGATCCTGCTTGCTCTGAGGCACGATGGCACGAAGTTCCTGACCAGACTCCCCAAACAGCAATATCATCCCTGCGTTGCCGTCCGGAGTCACATGATGCAGCACTCCGGTTATGCTAATGCGGACTCCGCTTTTGTCTTTCTCCGGGAAATTCGTCGCTGTCGCTGCGGCAGGTGCTGGCAATGTCCTGCCGGACTGGAGAATTGTCACCCGTGATTCGGTCAATCCCAAGCTCGCGAACCCAATTACTGGATCGTAGGGTCTTGTTTTTCGCGCCTCAACAAACACCATTTGGCCGGTTCGCAGATTTGTCGCACTCTCATCGCGAGGAATGGAAATCCCCCCGCTCTCATCCTGTAACCAAAAACGTCTATTAGTAACGTCTACATATGTCACTATTCCTTTCAGCCGAACCGGGCCGGCCGGCAAATACTCTAGCTCGCGAATGGAGCTTACATCGGTTCGCCAAGCGACGCTCGGCAGCTGAAGGATCCGAAACTGCCCGAGGACAACAGCAGCGACGGTTGCGATAGAGATGACCAGTACGGCCAAATAGACTCTCTTGTCTTTTTGCATGAAGATTTGGTTTTCTGGATGAAATTGAAACGCTAACAACCAGACGATGGTATTGCTAGATTCCACATCGATAACGAGCAAGAGGCACGGATGGAGTTACTGGCGTACTAAGGAATATCCCGTTTTGGCACCGCCGGTCAAGGACACATTGCTATCCCTGATGCAACAACCGAATACCTTCTCAGAATCGGGCTGCACTTTGTTGATTTCAGTAGGCCACCATTCGCAGGCACAAAGTCCCGTCGTACACGCCCGCCGGGATTCCTAAGTCTGAAACTCGGTCAACCCTGATCTCGATGATATCGTGACGCGATGCGCTCAACTTTCCGCGCGAAAGAGGCTGATGATAGAGTATCCTGCTTCCCTTTGCAGGGCCGGTGTTTGTGGTTTCGGTGAACGGTTTCAAAGGCTGGCCTTCCAGTGCCGCTTCCACATGGCTGCTCGGGATTGCTTGCTCCTGGCGATTTACTAGGGCTCGGTCTGTCGAACTGAAGTAGGCGACCAGTTCTACCGCAGTGGAGGAGAGGCCCAAGTGCCAAGAACTGTTTACGGCTACTCTTTGTATTTCCGTGGGAAGGTTCGGGTCTTTTACAGAGAGTTCCAGATGAACATTCGGAATACTTACGCTGGCGCTCGACGGCAGAATAGCTATCAGTTTGATGGGCGCAACGGCACGGGACCCTGGCATTCCGTGGGAGCCAAAGGCTTGAGCGCGGGCTTCAGCACCTAAGGTAAGCACCGCAAGCAGTAAGGTCGGAATCATTCTTCGCCAGCCGGCCGGCCGAGGAGCGTTCGACTGCCTGGAGTCGCTGAATCTGCAGCCGATGTGGAACACACGGCTAACATTGCAACTTCCACTCCATGGCTTTTCGCCCTCAATCCAATGGAAACATCTGCTGAAGGCGTAGGCGGACTGTTCAACATGTTCGATAACTTGACATCATGAAACTTCACGTGACTTGCTTTTCATCGCGGGTCTCTTCCCAATCCGACACCCAGCGTTCCTTCGAACCCATTACGACTCTTCCCGTTTTGGGCAGAAGGCCTTTACGAAAGTGATCTCTCGGTGCGACGAATACCAGGCCTTCCGCTCATTCAACGCGACAATGTGGAGACCTTCTATTCATGCCAAAGGGAGCCCGCGGGTGCACAGACAAAAACACGGGAAAGCTAACTCCACAGTTGATTCGGGACAGGCACACCTCCGGTTTGCGCCGACCATTGTCCTTGTGGTCACCCAGAATATGGCTTTAGAAATGGTGATCGCCAGTCAACTCTCAGACGACCGGATTGTCATCGAGAGCGCGAATACCGAATCCGAGGCACTTGAACATTTTATGGCTGCTCATCCTCGGATTGTCCTCTTGGATATATCGACTCTAGGAGCAACCCTGCTTGAGACCTTGGTGAACTTCGATCCGGCGACGGAAGTCATCCTAATCAACGGGACAAACTCCGTCGATTCCGCCGTGAGCGCCATTCAGCAAGGTGCCTGTGACTATTTTCCTAGCCCCTTAGATATCGGTAAGCTGTGCCTGCGGCTCTCCGGTCTGCTTGCCGAGGCAGAGACGAGGAGGAAGACATACGAATTGGACACCGAACTGACCGATGCATATCAGTTCGAAGGCATCATAGGAAGAAGCCCATTGATGCTGGAGCTATTCTCAAAGCTTCGCCGGGTGGGGCCGCATTTCAAGACAGCCCTCGTAACCGGAGAAACAGGGACAGGGAAGGAGTTGGTCGCCCGGGCTCTCCATAATCTGAGCCCGGTAAGCTCCCGGCCTTTTGTCGTGGCGAATTGCTCGGCTCTTGTTCCCACGCTTATCGAAAGCGAGCTCTTTGGGCATGTGCGGGGCTCATTTACTGGCGCCATCGGAGACAAGATCGGCGTGTTCGAGTACGCAAGCGGAGGCACAGTACTTCTCGACGAGATCGGCGAGCTTTCTTTGCAAGCCCAAGCCAAGCTGCTTCGAGTCATACAAAACCACGAGGTACAACGTGTGGGATCCCCGGTTCTGAAGAGAATTGATGTTCGAATCATCGCGGCAACGAACCGCGACATCTCCCACCTGGCTGCAGAAGGGGAGTTCCGCCAGGACCTTTATTACAGACTTGGAATGGTAGAGATAAAACTGCCGAGGCTCGCGGACCGCAAAGAAGACCTCCCGCTGTTGCAGCGCCATTTCGTATCGATGTTCTCCCACGACTACAACAAACCCGTGACGGGCATTACCAGACGCGCCCAAATCTGTTTAGCTCGCTACTCTTGGCCAGGCAATGTGCGGGAACTGCAAAATGCGATCGGAAATGCTTGCATGATGACTTCCAACAGCGTAATCGACGTTCTCGATGTTCCTGAGCACATACGCAACGCCAGACCGGGCAGCGCGCCAGATTCCAGATTACTTAGTTTTGAGGAGTCGCAGAACAGGCACCTCCTTCATGTCTTGCAAGTGGTCGGCGGCAACAAAGCTAGGGCAGCCGAAGTTCTCGGGATTAGCCGGACAACTCTTTACGAGATGCTGGCGCGGATGGATTCCGAAGAGACCTCTAGAAAAACGCTTGCAATGGCCGCAGCAGCCCCGAAATAGCTTTGCGTTTACGCCAATTCGCAATTCACTTCAGCAACTTCGGGACGGAATCCTACCGTAAGGACTGGCCTTCCACGCCTTCTGAGACCGCGGCAGCAACGCGCAAAGCGGCCTTGGAGAAACCCCGCGGATCTTCTCCCCATTCGCGCAGCTTTCTGTATATCGTCGTCTTGCCTAGGCCCAGCGCCGTTGCAGCCTCAGTAATATTCCCACCGCACAGTCGAATCGATTGATGGATGAGTTCGCGTTCGACATCTGCAATCTTTGGAATAAACCTGTATTCCGACGAAGGATTAAGGGTCGCCCTGGCAGGAGGATTCTTCCAACCAGCCATTAACCTCGCAATGTCTTCCAATTGTCCCGGAGTAAGGCGGCGACACCACGCGGGCAAATCCGGCAACACTGAATGGATGTGCCCTAATGCCCCCATATACTCATTGGCCCGGAATGTGCTTTCTTCACCCATTTCGCTTTAGCCCCCGTCACCACGCGTTAACATTCGGCGTCGTGCGCGTTTTCGAACGCACGGTCCAGCAATGCGTTGAGAAGAGCTTTGCCATCGCCTGCGATCTTACGCATTTCGATTCCGCTCTTGCCGTGCTTGTCGTCCCAGACCACAACACCAGTCCCCACTAACTGGATGCCTGATGGTATCTGGAACATGAAGGTGAGCTCTTCCCCCGGGCACAATCTGTATTCAGACGTCACGCACATCCCATTCCTGCTGACATTCTTTGCCCGGCAATCAATAGTTCCTCCGGCCCGATTGAGTCGGACGGGGAAATCGACCGCGAGTCGAAAATAGCGTCGTCTCTCTTGGGTAATAAGCGAATAGCTCGCTCTCAGGGCTCGACGGATATCGTCCACTCCAATGGGGCGTGTCAAGATGACATTGGCTCCGTGCGACAGGGCCGTATGCATTAAGGCCCTGTCTGTGGCCACCGCAAACACAAACGCTCCTGCACCTGCAGGACTTTGGCGGATGCATGCAACCACAACTGCGGCATTACTGAGTTTGTCGAAGTCGACCAACAATGCTTCGTACTTTTCTCGCCGCAGCTCTTCGGGAAATTCGTTACGTCCGCAGGAGGCGTGCGCTTCAATTCCCATCTCCTGTGAAGTGCTCCGGAAGGCGGCGAAGAGCGCTTCGTCAGGCGTCAACACGAGAGCCCGAATATCGGACGTCATTTGTCACCGACGAGGGACAACCATCGGCACACTGCTGGGCGCCCAATAGCGTTTGTTGCGTATCGATTTGCAGTTCCCAAATTGCAACGCACGCGGCAATCTTATAGGCTACGCCGGACACACATTTGTTAATCTTTTTTTGTTACGGAATCAGAACGGTGGCTGCGGTAGGGTCTGACCGCCAGGGCTATTCACTGCAACGACAACTGCAACTTCTTTGCGCCCATTCCAAGCACAATGGCTAATTCGCCATTGAGACTGACCGAGGGCATTGGGGTCTAAGTTCCAGAATGTGACAACTCGTAGGCGCGGAGGAACTCGTGAAGCAGTAGCCGATCGCTCGGGTTCATTTCGACAAAGTCGAACCCATTACCAAGCTGAGGATCGTTTGTTACCACTATGGCGGATGCCTGAATGGGTCGGTCAGCCAGCCACAGCGTCAGTAATACCTTGCTTCCAAGTCCCAGCGTGAACATGTTTTCGACATAACATCCGCACAGGCTGATATCTTGAACCACGGCGTGAAGTGGCGCGGTACTCCGCTCGTTCTGGATTGCAACCTGGATATTCGCTTTCAGGCGAGGGTATCGCCGTCTTTCGTTTGGCCCTGAATTTGAGCTTACCTGATCCATCTACAAGCCGCCACGTGGTACATGCGCTTAAAAAGATGAAAACTCCAACGCCTTTAACCCGAGTTCACACCTGGGATGGTGGGGTGCTCGTCTGGGCCTTTGCAACTGCCCGACATTAATCTCGCTTGAGTGACCGCTTTCAGACTCAGGCTCCCTACCTTGGGGTATAGAAAGCTACTGTGCTTCCCCTCCGCGGCCCATCCTAGGGGCAGCCTATGTCCATCGCAGAAGTCGCTTCAGTAATGCTTATTTCAGAAGCATGGGTTCTGGCCCGATAAGAGGTCGCGATGGACTGATCTCACTTCACTACCGCTACGTACCGCTGTGGTGCACTTTTGCACAGAACACAGTCCCGAGTATTGACTACTTTAATCTTGTTACGAAAACAGAACACATGGCGCCTCGTATGGCCGCGTCTGGGCGTCTGAACTCCGAGGCATTGAGTGCCAATTAGGGACGACCGTGTGACGGTAGTAATCGAATGCCGCCCTGATTGGCTGCGATCGTGATTCCGGCGATGCGAATATCGGTTTTGTTATGACTGGCGTCGGTTTTGCGAGAGCACAAGCAATATCAGCTACAACGGCAAACGATAGTGGCGGCGACTCCCCGGCGGTACAGGTATCGACACCAGTACTGCTCGCAGCAATGTTGAAAAGCGCACCAAACATCAGCGATTTGTTCTTCTCGCCCGGCAAGCCTCCTCTCGTTGAAGTCAATGGGAAACTAGCGAGTGTTGGCTCCCGCGCTCTCACTCCGGAAATGACGCAACAGATTGCGGCGGAGTTGATTGGGAAGAACACGTATGCGTCGGAACAGATCCAACAACACGGATCATGTGACGTCTCCTATAGTCTCCCCGGAAGTTCACGCTTCAGGGTGAACGTTTTTATGCAGCGAGGCAGTTGTGCCATCGTCATGCGTGTCATCCCTAACAGGGTGCCTTCCTTTGACGACCTCGGACTGCCAGCCGAGTTAAAACATGTGGCTGCACTGCGCAATGGGATCGTTTTGGTCACAGGGCCTACGGGCTCTGGAAAGTCATCGACCCTCGCCGCAATCATCGATCTCATCAATAGGCAACACTCTTATCACATTCTCACGATAGAAGATCCAATTGAATTCCTTCACTCGCACCAGAACTGTGTGGTTCACCAGAGGGAACTTCATAGCGATACCAGCAGTTTTGCGCACGGTTTACGAGCAGCACTTCGCCAAGCTCCCAAGGTCATCCTCGTGGGCGAAATGCGTGATCGCGAAACGATTGAGGTTGCCTTGGAAGCATCCGAAACCGGACACCTGGTATTGTCCACGCTTCACACAATCGATGCTTCCAAAACAGTTGAGCGAATTGTCGGGGTATTCCAGCCGACTGAGCAATACGCGATCAGAAACCGCTTGGCAAAAAGCTTTCGCTACATTATTTCGCAGAGGTTGATCCCAAGAAAGGATGGCAGTGGCCGAGTTGCCGCCATCGAAATTCTGAAATCGACGTTGCGCACTCGCGAGTACGTGGAAAAAGGCGAGGATGAAGGCAAGACACTTCTCGACGCAATGCGAGTTGGCACCACTGAGGGTATGCGCCACTTCGATGGCGAAATTGAGCGGCTAATTCGTGATGAAGTTATTGATTTCGAGACTGGAATGGCATATGCCACGAACCCCGGCAACCTACGACTCGAACTAGCCGACTGGGCGCCTGCGGAGATCCAGAGCATTCCATCAATCACAAACGTGACATCGGCATCATAACCAGCAACCCAGTTTCATTTTGGCACTAGCCTGAGTTACAAGCGTAATTAGCAGCGTTCTCCTATGGTACTGCTTCTGACCTCTGCTGTGGACACTATCAACATCAACGCTATGCTCGTCAGCCGTAGAGCCTATAAGCTTGGTGTCGAATGGGTGATCCTGTTCGCTACCGTCCTCCTTGCACCGTGCCAGTCCCAGACTGGTAACGACTGGAAGGACGAAGTGCGAAAGCTTGCAGACGCACGCAACTGGAGCGCTGCACTGGCTGCTGTTGATGCCCAGCTTATAAAACGACCCGAGAACTCGGAGCTACGGGCTTGGCATGCTCGTGTGCTCATGTGGTCTGGCCAATTGAATGCCGCCGAAAATGAATGGAAGCGTGT
>Ga0207700_10002027_pt1 | contig 11581 bp, 9 predicted proteins | sample LARL82metaG_FD_184348 | JGI IMG/M metagenome (GOLD analysis project Ga0207700, IMG submission 184348) | Corn, switchgrass and miscanthus rhizosphere microbial communities from Kellogg Biological Station, Michigan, USA - LAR L8-2 metaG... | ecosystem: Host-associated > Plants > Roots >...
CCGTTCTCTGGCGGAAGAACAAACCTTTGCCCAGAACGGAGTGCAAACCGGGCACCACCTCTTTTTGCGGGCGTCAGAACAGCCTGCTCCTCCGGTCAATGGCGGTCGTAAAGCGCTGCCCTGGGGTATTATCGGGGCTATTTTGGGAGGAGTCGTACTCTTGGGCGCGGTCATGGCATACTTCGCGCATTCTCCAAGACCCGGGCCCAAGCCCGCTCCAACGCCTTCGCTTCCCCCCCCTGGAGCCATCACGGTCCTGGTAAAACCGCAAAGCGCGACGCTGCGTCCATCGCAGCACACTGACTTCGAAGCCATCGTGGCTGGCGACAAAGACCAGGGTGTGCGCTGGTCCGCCGAACCTGAGATCGGAAGCATCTCTGCCAATGGCATGTATCGTGCGCCGGCAATCGTGCCTTCCGAGCAGTTGGTCAAGATTATCGCCACCAGCATAGCCGATCCTCACGCCTCAAGTAATGCGGTTGTGACGCTAAGGCCGGCTCCCACGCCGCTTCCTACCCCGGTGCTCAAAATTTCCATCTCGGTGGTCCCGGTGAGCGCGACGGTTTTGCCCGGACATCAGCAGGAGTTCATTGCCAAGGTAGGCGGTACGAATAACCACGCTGTGCGCTGGTCGTTAGTTCCCGAACTGGGCAGCATCTCCGCGGACGGCATATACCGGGCGCCTGCATCAGTGTCCACGGAAGAGACAGTCAAGATCACGGCAACCAGCGTGGCCGATCCACATAAATCGTCGGGCGTAATGCTCACACTGCTCTCCAATGTGCAGGTGCAACTAGACCCGGCGAGCACAACCGTGGCCGCGGGAAAGAAACAGAAGTTCAGAGCCAATGTAAGCGGCACCAGCAACAAGGCGGTGGAGTGGTCCATCAACCCGGCTCTGGGCTCGATTAACGAGAAAGGAGAATACAAGGCGCCGTCGCCTGTGGGTCTGGGACAAAGCGTTAAAGTAACCGCGACCAGCAAGGCGGACCCGCACAAATCCGCCAGTGCTGTCGTTACATTGATCCCCAAGCACTAAAGGGCGAGGGAAAGATACTGGTTGCACGTTCTTAGCAATTCAGAGTAGCAGAAGGCCTGAATGTAATGAGTGATATTGCCATATCGATTCATACTGACGATGGAAAGATACATGATATCGACGCTCCGGCGGATATCACAACGCAGGAGTGTGTTTGCGAACTGCTCCAGGGTCTGGAACTTGCCAGGACGGGAGTATCTGCGGACGAGTGGCGCCTGTTCGATAAGAACACCGGCAGAGCCCTCGATCCAAAGCTGACTCTGGGGCAGAGCGGCGTATGTTCAGGCCATGCGCTCAGTCTTCGCAAAACATCCGCGAGCGAAAGCGTAGCATGCGCGCGTTGCCGAATAGAGAATCCGACCGGCAGCAGATTTTGCAAGAGCTGCGGAAGCGTGCTGGGAGTTCACGAGCTCCAGTCCGACGTCAAAATCCATGTCGTGACTCTTGACGGCAAAAGTCATTCAACCGAGGTGGCGTTGCGGCTCAAAGCCAGTACGCTGCTAGCAGAGTTCAGCGACAGTCCCAAAATGGCTTCGGAGGCCGAGGACGCCGCTCCTTTGTACCTGGTCGACCAGGAAACCGGCACTGCGCTCGATCCGGTGAAAAGCCTACTGGAAAATGGCGTTCGTGAAGGGCATCATCTTTGCGTGCGCCAGGCTGCGCCAGTGGCGCAGATGCCGATCCGGGCAGAAAAGCCGATTAGGGTTCCATCCGGAACGCCAATCATTTCTCCGCGCAAACAAAGGAAGTTCAAAGCCAGGGATCTGGCGGGGATCAGCATCGGTGTTTTGGTCTTGCTGGGAGTTGCCGGTTTCCTGACCTATAACCATAAGCCACCTGCGATTACCGTAAGTCCCGGCGCAAGCTCGCTTTGGGCTTCGCAACGCCAGGAATTCAAAGCCATCTTTTCAAACGGCAGTGACCAGCAGGTGCGTTGGTCGATAAACCCGGAGATCGGAAGCATCTCTTCCCAGGGGCTATACGTAGCACCGCCTGTGATTGATGCATACCACGCTCTTGAGGTCACCGCCAAAAGCAAGACACATCCAGAGATGGCTGCCAGCGCCATCATTATGTTACAGCAGTCGTCTGATCCCTCGTACCGGAAGCCAGAGCCGGCCGAACCGGTGGAGATTACCCTCGCGCCGCATTCGACCAGCCTTTGGGCCCTGGAACAGCAAAAGTTCAAGCCCCACATTCAGGGAACGACCAATACCGCCGTCACGTGGTCATTGGATCCTCCAGTGGGGACCATTTCTCACAATGGCTTGTACACAGCGCCTGCCAGAACCATGGCCAGGCGATCGGTGCGGATTATCGCTACTAGCCAGGCTGATATCACAAAGTCCGCTGAAGCCGTAATAGCCCTGAAACCCAGCATCGCTGGAAGATGAATTTAGTGGAATATTTTCCCGAGGATTTGCACTTTATATCGTAATTAGGCCTGTTTTGCCGTTCGAAGTGAGCACGAGAGGGCCCATGAGCCAGCCGGCTGTAATTGTTGTGGAAAGGAATGCTGCCTTCCGCGAGGGCATTGCGGAAGCCCTGGCCCAACACGCTTTTATGGTGCACCGGTGCCTTCATCTGGCTGATATCCTTCGCTTGCCGGTCGAGCAGAGGGCACGCGTGGTGGTTTTGGGACCGACTGCGGCGGAGCCCGGCAGCATATTCGAGATCGCCGAAGAGATTCGACAGAGAGCGGGTGCGACGCCGATTGTGCTGATTGCCTCGCGGAGCTCAGAAGATTTCGCCATCGCTGCTCTGCGGGCGGGAATCAACGAATACGTCAAGCACCCCTCCTGTGACGATGAGTTGATTGCCGCAGTGGAGCGCTGCCTCTCGCGCACCGCTGAACCCGGTTCTGTAACGCCTCCGGAACAGCATCCCGCACTGGTCAACGGAGAAGAGATCATCGGGGACGGCGACTCCATACGGGAGATTAAGGCGCGGCTGGTCCGGATCGCTTCCAGCAACAGCACAGTCCTGATCACCGGGGAGACCGGCACAGGCAAGGAACTGATTGCCCGTGTGGTGCACTCGAACAGCCCCAGGCGTAAGAAGCCATCCATCACGATTAACTGTGCGGCCATCCCTGACACCCTGCTGGAGAGCGAGCTTTTCGGCTACGAAAAGGGCGCATTCACAGGCGCTCAGAGCCGGAATGAAGGGAAACTCAAAGCCGCCGAAGGCGGCACTGTCTTCCTGGATGAGATTGGCGATCTCAGCCACATTGGCCAAGCCAAGATATTGCGGCTTCTGGAAGGGAAAGAGCTGCAGAGGCTGGGCCGGGATGGCGGCGTCGCAGTGGACGTGAGGTTTGTGGCCGCCACGAACCAGAACCTGGAGGACCTGGTAAAAGAAGGTAAATTCAGAAAAGACCTGTTCTTCAGGCTGAACGTGGTGCACATACACCTGCCGCCGCTCAGAGAAAGAAAGGAAGACCTGTCATTACTCATCCAGTACTATATTTCCCACTTCAACCACAGATTTGGGACCAGCGTGCGCCGAGTGGCGGATGAAGTGCTGGATTATTTGCTGGCCTACGACTGGCCCGGCAATGTCCGTGAACTCAAGAACCTTCTCGAGGGTATATTTGCCGATCCCCGTCCGGATTCAATTCTGCTGGAACATTTGCCGGCACAGTTTCGGTGCCGGTGCGCCGAATTGAAATCCGCTTCCGGTGACGAACGCGTGCGCCTGCTTTGGGCACTCTCCACCACTAACTGGAACAAGAGCAAAGCCGCGGGCAAGCTCAAATGGTCCAGAATGACCTTGTATCGCAAAATGGCTCAATACAATATTTCGCGTCTCTAACTGGTTGCTTCTCAACCTGGAAAACTCTTTACCCTTTCACGGCGATGGCGTGCTTGCGTTGCCTGGCCCTGTATCAGAGTCTTTCTGATAGTTACATCAAGTTACAGTTTTATGTGACAGTCGCTGAGCGTCCTGGTTACAACACGATGACGACGGTATGTCTTTGCGTTTCACAGCTTCAGTGGCAGGGCAAGCTGCTCGGTAACCATTTTTGACTTTCTGACTCGGGCTTTGTGCTCCCTCGTCAAGCATTTCAATGTTGCACGTTGGCTCCCGCAGATGTCACGCGTCAAATTGAGGCGCGTCTTTCATCCTGTGTTTACAGCGTTTTGTAAACGAGTGCTGCCGCAGCTGATTTGGCATGTCGATTGCCATGGAAGCGGATGGATACTACCAAAAGGGTAAGGCAGCAATCCGGCGTAGGGACAGAGTTCGTCAACGGAGCATTGATGCCGAATGAGTCGCGCGACGAAGAGAGTTCAATCCCGGCTGACAGGATGCGGGGTTTATATGCAAACTACTTTCAAGTTGGGCACAATGCGTGCGAGATCCTGATTGACTTTGGTCAAGCATATGCCGATACCGATCAGGAATACTTTCACACTCGGATTGTGACCAGCCCGGCTTACGCCAAAGAGCTGTTAAGGGTCCTACAGGAAGCGTTAATGGAATACGAAAAGCAGCATGGAGAAATCCCTTATCCAGGCGATTGAGATTCGGCTGTAACAGGCCCAAAAGGAAACATGGCATCAGGCGATCACCAGTTAGAGCAGTCCGCGCGCAGCGGCACCGCCACGAGCGGCTATTTTGCCTCTTCACTGGAACACTTACTCGCCGAATTGGAGCGCATACACCTGTTCATATGGAAGCAGGTTGGAAACACGCGCCAGGCGCACAAAGAAGATAGCCAGTTCCAGGGGCTAGTGATCTCCGAACAGGAAGTCGACGAATTGCTGGCTCGTCCGGCCGGCGCGCCCAGGTTTGCCCATGCAGGCCGGTTTTCACCGGACACACAGGCGGGACTGAAGAGGCTGCATTCCGATATAACCGCGCGCAAGCTGGAAAGCATGCGCCACGGCATCAGGCTGCGGCTGGCTGGGATTGAAAGACTGTTCGGGCTTACATCTTTTGAAATAGATTGCCTGCTGATCTGCCTGGCCCCGGAGCTGGATCCGCGTTATGAGCGCCTGTACGCCTATCTGCAGGATGACGTTACGAAGAAGTGGCCCAGCGTTGGGTTGGTATTAGACCTGCTCTGCTCCTCATTTCCCGAGAAGCTTTTCCATCGGGCGCGTTTTCTGCCCGGCGCGCCGCTCATCGATATGAAACTTTTGGTTGTCCATGACGAGCCTGGGCAGCTTCCTTCCGCTTTCATCGGCAAATATCTGCGCGTGGACGAAAGAGTCGTCAATTATCTTCTGGAACCAGGCGAGGCGGGCCCGCAGGCCTTGCCCTGGAGCCGCCGGGTGCACGGCAAAAAACATCTTGACGAGATCATCTTGCCGGCGGAGATCAAGGAGCGACTTGGCGCGATCGCCGGGCGGAGCCGGCAATCGCAGGTCATACTGTATCTGCAGGGCAGAAAAGGTTCGGGCAGGAAAGCGGCGGCAGAAGCACTGTCACGCGGATCAGGCCGCCATCTTCTTGTTATCGACGCGGAAGAGCTGCTCGGCGTGGGCGTGGTTTTTGAGGCGACCGTTCGCCTGATCATCCGGGAAAGCAGGCTGCAAGGAGATCTTCTTTATTGGGACAATTTCGACGCTCTGCTGGCCGATGACAAGAAGAACCAACGGAAGCTGCTGCTTGGTGAAATCCGGCACTGTGAGGCATTGACATTTCTGGCCGGTGAAACATCCTGGGAGCCAGGTGCCGCGGAATTCGAGGCAGAATTTGCGCGCGTGGAAATACCGCTGCCTGCCTTCGTCGACCGCGTAACGCTCTGGCATGAGGCGCTGGAGCAGGAAGAAACGGCAGACGACGATGTTGAAGTCCTGGCCAACAAGTTCCGCTTCACCGGCGGCCAGATCAAGGATGCCGCCAGAACGGCAAAGAACCTTGCCCGGCTGAGGCATACCGGCCAGCCCTGCCCGACCATCGACGAATTGTATGAAGCCTGCCGCCTGCACTCCAGCAAGAAACTTTCCACGCTGGGACGCAAGATCAAACCGCGCCACAAGTGGGGAGACATTATCCTGCCGGATGACCGGCTAATGCAACTGCGGGAAATCTGCAATTCCATGAAATATCGCTCGCTGGTCTTTGAACGGTGGGGTTTTGACCGCAAGCTTTCGCTGGGCAAGGGGCTCAACGTGCTTTTTGCCGGCCCTTCAGGCACGGGAAAGACGATGGCCGCCGAGATCATGGCCGGAGAACTCGGCCTGGACTTGTACAAGATCGACCTCTCGACCATTGTCAGCAAGTACATCGGCGAAACGGAAAAGAACCTGTCCCGCATTTTTGCCGAGGCGGAAACCAGCAATGCCATCCTGTTCTTCGATGAAGCCGATGCGCTCTTCGGCAAGCGCAGCGAGGTGCGCGACGCCCATGACCGTTACGCCAATATCGAGATCAATTACCTGCTGCAGAAAATGGAAGAACATGAAGGCGTGGTGATCCTGGCCACCAATTTCCGCAAGAACATGGATGACGCTTTTGTGCGCAGGCTGCACTTCACCGTGGAGTTTCCTTTTCCCGGCGAGGCAGACAGGAAGCGCATCTGGGAGAAGATCTGGCCGCAAGAAACACCTCAGGGCTGCGATCTGGATTTCGAGTTCATGGCACGGCGTTTCGAGATGCCGGGAGGCAACATTCGCAATGTCGCCATGGCAGCCGCGTTCCTGGCCGCCTCCGATGGGGGCGTGGTCAACATGGCGCACCTTCTTCATGGCACACGGCGCGAATATCAGAAAATGGGCAAGGTCGTGAGGCAGGATGAGTTTGGATGAAAGATATCGCCTGGGATGGTGAATGACGCAATTTGAATAACCTGCCGCAGGGTGAACGGTCTGAGCAAGGTAGCCCGGCAGGGAATCAGGGGTCATTATGGATGCAGCTTCCGAAGCAAGACTACAGAATGTTCTTCCTCAGCTTGCCGATCGTATCCGCAGGATGGCCGACATGCTGGCGCAAGAGGGAATCGTTATCAGGGTAGTGCAGGCCATGCGGACATGGGCTGAGCAGGACGCGCTGTATGCCCAGGGCCGCACCGCGCCGGGCAAGATCGTGACCAACTGCAAGGGAGGGCAATCCTACCATAACTTCGGCCTGGCCGTGGATTGCGCTCCCAGCAAGAACGGTCCCGGCCAGCCTTTTGATCCGGATTGGAACGAGCAGAATCCTTCCTGGCAACGCATGGTCGCCGTAGGCCAGAGCCTGGGACTGGATTGCGGCGCGACATGGCGAACCTTCAAGGACGTGCCGCACTTCCAACTCACGGGATGCTTTCCTGAAGGCGAGCCCAGCCCGGAAACGGTCCAGGTATTCGAGAACGGCGGAACAAACGCGGTGTGGGACGCGGTGAGCGCAAGCCTGGCGTGACCGGTGCGTTCAGGCGGAATTAAACGTGAAATAGATCGCGGCAGCTTTCATTTCGAAGTGACGGCAAGAGGAACAGCTCATGGAGACGCGCAAATACGAGGAGTCATCACAAAAGCTGGATCACGCTCTTAATGCCGAAAGCATGAAGGGTCCGGACCTGCAACCTACACGGTTGAAGTCAGGACGCATTGGAAGCGCAACAGCAGGAAGCCACGTTCAGTCTATCTTGCAGATGCAGAGGCGGTTCGGCAATCGACACGTGCAGCGCACCCTGGAACTTGCGCGCAAAGGAGACGGAGCCGCAGAGGTATCGTCCGATGTGGAGTCGGGCATCGAGCGGGAACGCGGCGGCGGCCAGGCAATGGACAGCCACACGCAACGACAGATGGAGTCGGCGTTCGGAGCCGATTTCAGCGGAGTCCGCATTCATACCGGCGCGGAATCGCACTCCTTGAATCGCGCGGTCAATGCGGTTGCGTTTACCACGGGCAGCGACATTTTTTTCAGCGACGGAGCTTATGCTCCTGGCAACTCCAGCGGACGAGAGCTGCTCGCGCACGAATTGACCCATGTAGTACAACAAGGGGCGGCAGACACATTGCCGGAACATCATCGGAGCGCGGCCAAACCGGCATGCTCCTCCTGCTTGCCCGAGAGAGCGGAGAAAGAGCCGCAGGCCAAGCTCGCGGTGGGAGCGCCGGACGATGAATACGAGCAGGAAGCTGAACGAGTCGGCAGGATAGTGGCCGGTCAAATGGATAACGCTAGCGGTCCTCCGCGGCAAACGCCGGCAGTGCAGCGCGAATGTTCTTGCGGGACACAGGAAGCCGGCGAATGCGAAAAATGCCGCATGAAACGGCAGGACGGAACTCAATGCGGAATGACAGGCGGCCTGTCCGGACTGCAGCGCTCAATGGAAAATGAGGCTCTTTCGGTCTGGCTGCAGCGCCGGGTTGTTTGTCCGGAAGGGGTTTCTGAAGAAGAAGGAACCGGTTGTTATGAAGTGGATGACGAAGCCTCCACGGACCAGAGTACGACAACCGATCAGGATGCAACGACCAGCGGCCAGACCACGACCTCAACGGATCAAGGCACCACAACGGATGACAATGACACGAATACAAATCCAGGGCCATTGATGGCGGCCACAATCCACCCTGAAGAAGACGCTGCGAAGGAAGCAAGCGAGGATCCGAATATTCAATGCGAAGCCATAATTCACCACATTGAAGAACTTATTGAACAACTGATCGGCCGCTACAACGACCTTGTGGACCATGGTGGAGGCGACGAAGGGCATCGGGAGCGCTATGAAGAATTCCAAAGAGTCCTGAAAACCTTAATGACAAGGGCAGAAATGGAGTGTAAGAACGGCGAATACGACAGCGAATTGCAAGAAGAAGCATCCAAGCAGGCGAACAGACCGCTCCCAAGAATCGCCATGCCGGAGGAGAGTTTCTCCTGGGAGACTGTCGCTCAAGTGGTGGTGGCGCTTGGATTATCCATTGCTTTAGTGGCGACCATCGTTGCCGCCCTGGCTGATCCCGAGCCGTTTTCGAAATTGGCCCTTGCCGGACTGACTGCCGAAGAGATTACAGCTTTAAGCGCGGCGTTAGGGATTACGGCCCGGGTGGCGCAATGAAACCTTTAAGCCGTGAATTCAAAAAGAAGAGGAGCCGCGGAGATGAAGATTGAAATCATTGCGCCTGAAGTGGCGGCGACAGCGCAGGAAGTCAAGATACGTGTCGTGCTGTTCAACGACAGCTACGAGCCTGTGGAAATTTCACGGAATGCTTTCATCGGCCCGACCGTGCAAGCGGTAAATCCACCAGGCTCTCCGCATCCGGAAGGAGTTGAAGCGACTTTCGGCGGTCCCGAAGAGCCGCTTATGTTGCAATCATTTTGTTTCTATGGACGGGAACGCACGTTCAACTCGACAACTCCCGGGGAATTTCAGGTGACAGCTCGTTATTGCCACGGGAATAAACATGATCTCAGTGCCGTGAAGCGATTGCTTGTGAAGCCTGCTTAATAAAGATGACTTAAAAGCACCGAGGTTCGATCGAAACGGAGAGTTCAATCCAAGCCGGGAATCTAAGAAGAGGTTCGAGATGAAGTATAAACGGGAAGCCGAATCGGATGTGATAGAGAGCCGGGCACAAATCACAACTGAGCCTATGGCTTTCAACCGGGATCCGGCACTTTCTCGCTCGGGGGCGAACAGCTTTTTATATCGATTGCATAAGCATTATGGAAATCGTCATTTACAGAAAATCCTTGCCTCTTATGCCAAAGGGCCTGCTGCTCCCAAGGCCGACTATTCCTTGCAAGCGGGTAGCCCTGCAAGCGTAAATCTGCAACGTGATATGGATGACGACGAGCAAGATAGTTCAACCAACACCACATCTATGACCAGCGAGAACAGTTCTACAGCCAGCGACAGCGGCCAGAATGCGACACAGAGTGACGATAGCGGATTGCTCTCGGTGCAGGACGATTTTCAGCCGGCAGAATACGACAGCGTTCCAGATGAGGATATGTATGTAGCTGTTGTAGATTCCGACCGCAATCAGCTTGATGAAGATCAGCAGGCAGAGCAGGTTGCCGCACCGGAGATCCGCTTTGTAAATCTCGACCGCGTCGGCACTGTTCCGGTCAATGATTCATTTCTGTCACCGCGCGACCGCCGGCCCCACGCCTTTACTAATGGTGGCCGAACGGGAACCGTTGTGTGGGCCGGCGGCGGAGGAGCCGGGCCGCACGGAAATGAGGGAGCAGGGAGCATTCAGTCGCAAACCCCTCCCGTTTATCAATCACGGTCAAATCCGCCTACCGATGCCGGTGTTTCCAATGCAGATGCATGGGTGCAGGCCGGAACAGGCAACGTCAATGTAACGCGGTCCTTCGTCGGCTGCAACGGAGGCAACCAAGCCAATGGTTTTTTTGTGACTGCTGGCGCTGCGGCTCGATTCGATCAACATGAGCGGGCGCACATTACCAATTCTCAAGGGCATTACAACACCGATATTGCTCCATTGTTGACCCGCATTGCCAATAGCCCGGCTCTTGGCAGGGGTATTGCTCCCACCGAGCCCGCTGCGATCAGCGCCCTTAAGACCATCATTAACTGGCCCGCATCATTGACTTCCTTTCAAACCGGAGACAGTGCGGACAATGCCCCAGGGGGCTCAGTCGATACAAACGATTTGGCTTCAGGGACATATCCGGTGGACGCCGGGCCGGGAATGGTAGGCGGCACGAACTTTGCGCACCGGGTACGTTTACCAGGCGAACCAAATCCGACCTAACGAAAGCAAGGCATGCAGTTTTTATGATCGACGATCTCGACAAAACGATAGAGCAACTGCTCAGGCATGAGCTTGCGCCGTCGCTGGTGGAGCAGGTGGCCATCAGCTTTGCCGCGCCGGACAGCGAGTTTCCGCCTACGTCAGTCACGCTGCCGGCCATCGACCTGTTTTTATACGACGTCCGGGAAAATCTGGAGCTGCGCAACAACCAGTGGATCGTCGAGCACAAGGGCAACGGCTCTTCCATCAGGAAACGGCCCCCGGTGCGCGTGGATTGCTCCTACCTGATCACGGCATGGTCCAGCGAGAGCTCTACGAGCCGCGCACTGGATGAGCATCGCCTGCTGAGCGAGGTGATGAAAGTCCTGATCCGCCACGCCACCATTCCCGAAGTGCTGCTGCAGGGCAGCTTGAAAGGACAGGAGCCGCCGCTGCCTTCCAGTTCGCTGCAACCGGGGCGGCTGCAGAGCTTGGGCGAGTTCTGGCAGGCGCTGGCAGGGAAGCCGAAGGCCGCCCTGAATTACACGGTGACGATCGGCGTGGCAGACGACCGGACGGAAGAGACGGAAGCGCCGGTCATGGACAAGCAGATCAAGATCCGCGCAACCAAGGATGCGGCCCTATGAGCACATGGCAGATTGCGCGGCACCAGGTTTCCATTGCCGGACGCGTCACGGACGGCGTAAGCGGCAAGCCGCTCGCCGGCGTACGCGTAACAATTGTGACGATGCCGTCACTATTTAAAAAGAAGCTGGGGATTGACGCGATCCGATACGGAAAACAATGGGCGGCCATGAATGAGCGCGCAGACAGAACGCATACCCGGGAGGACGGCCTGTTTTACTTCCTCGATCTGCCGGATGGAAAGTTCGGGTTGAGTGTT
>Ga0207700_10002029_pt1 | contig 11578 bp, 9 predicted proteins | sample LARL82metaG_FD_184348 | JGI IMG/M metagenome (GOLD analysis project Ga0207700, IMG submission 184348) | Corn, switchgrass and miscanthus rhizosphere microbial communities from Kellogg Biological Station, Michigan, USA - LAR L8-2 metaG... | ecosystem: Host-associated > Plants > Roots >...
CACCGCAAGGCCGGCTTGCTGCGCAAGCCTCGCGAGCTTCTTGTCCCGCACGCGTCCCCTCGGCCGAACCACCAGATTGAGGCCGCCCGGCTGCAGTTCCAGCGCAATCCGATTTCCGAACACCTCAAGCAGCGCATCCGCCGTCGCGCGCCGCCGCGCCGCATAGAGATGGCGCATGCGCTTCAAGTGGCGGCCGAAATGGCCTTCGCTGATGAAGGCAGCGACCGCCTCCTGCTCCAGCATCGCGTGGCCGGCATATCGTTCCAGGCTGGCGCGCTCGAATCTCGCCGCGAGACCGCCCGGCACCACGAGATAGCCAAGGCGGAGGCCGGGAAACATCACCTTGCTGAAGGTGCCGGCATAGACGACGCGGTCGGAGTGATCGAGACTCTTCAGCGCGGGCAGCGGACGCCCCGCAAATCGGAACTCGCTGTCATAGTCATCCTCGAGCACATGGGCGTGCGTCTCATTGGCCCATGCCAGTAGCGCCAGCCGCCGGGATAGTGACAGTGCAACGCCCAGCGGAGACTGATGCGAGGGCGTGGCGACCGCGAGCCGTGCGCGGCGGGCTCGAGTCCGCCCCTCCGAAACCCGCATTCCCTCCGCATCGACACGAACCGGCACGATCGTCGCGCCGGAAGAATGCAGTGCATTCCGCACTGGCGGATAACAGGGATCCTCGATCCAGACCTGATCGCGCGGCTTCAGCAACACGCTCGTCGTCAAATCAACTCCGCCCTGATAGCCATGGGTGATCAGGACCTGATGCCAGGTGCAATTGATGCCGCGTGACGTCGCCAGATATCCGGCGATGGCCTGTCGCAGGAGTTTTGATCCGGCAGGATCGGGATAGATCATGTCGGGGTGAGAAAGCCGTCGCACCTGACGTCCGACCAGATGCGCCCAGAGCTTGCGCGGAAACACATCGAGCGCGGGTAATCCCATCTGGAACGGCCTTGCCTCGCCGCTCCCGATCGTTTCCACATCTGTCGACGCGCGCGGCCGGCTGGCAAGCTTGACGAACGAGGGTGCTGCAAGATCGGGCGAGACGATGGTGCCGGCAGGACCGCGGCTGACGACATAACCTTCGCCTGCCAGCATCGCATAGGCCGCGTCCACCGTTCCGCGGGCGGTGGCGAATTGTTCGGCGAGGCGCCGGCACGAAGGCAGCCGGTCGCCGGGCGCGAGCTGCCCATCCGCGATGGCGCGCCGGAAGTGCTCATAGATCTGACGAAACAGCGCCACCTCGCCGTCGCGGGCCAGCGGACGGAACGCTGCCTTACGCGATGCCGTCGCAATCATGGCTCACTCGGATTCTCTATTCTTGGACCTATTGGATGGACCATAGCAGGCCTAGCGTTCGGAGCCATGCAGATATTAAGGAATGACCCATGCCCGAACAAATCAATCGACGGCTCTTCAACAACGTCTCGCTCGCCTCGTTGCTCGCCCTTCTGACCGGGTCGAAAGGCACCGCGAGCTTCGCAACATCCGAAGGCGCCAAATCATCGCGGCGGGATGTCATCAAGCAGACGCTCCCCGGCGATCCGCCGCGTGAAATCACGCTGGTGGAAGTGAACTATCTGCCCGGCACGGGATCGCCGGCGCATCAACATGCGAACGGCGTGATGGCGTTTGTCGTGTCGGGGTCGATCGCCTCGAAGGTGGGTGATGGGCCCGAGCAGACCTATCGTGCCGGCGATGCCTGGTGGGAGCCGGTCGGCGCCATCCATCGCGTGTCGCGAAATGCGAGCGCGACCGAGCCCGCCACCCTGCTCGCGATCTACATCGCACCAACCGGCGCCTCGGCCGAACAGCTGATGAAGCCGATGTGAGGCAAAGGAAAGAAGCCGCCGGTTCGCCCCCAACGTCCGGCGTGCCGATGTCGATGTAGGGATGCACGTCCCAATCGGCCCCGTCTCGCGGGGCCGTTTCCATTTCAAAAGTAGCCAAATGCCCCTCGGGGAGGTCTCCCGCCGCCGGATTAAGGGTTAGGTAATATGATAGGGATATTTGCTCCGAATCAATCTGACTGGTCATATTTTGTGCGATCATGTTGAATTAAGGCAACAGGTCGTATATTTGTCACGTAATGTAGAATATTACTTCCGGGAGGCCGCCCATGGGCAGACCCAGCCTGCGCGAGAAACTGGCAAGCAGCGCAGTCGATACCTTGCACGCCAATGGCTTCAAAGGGTGTTCGATTCAGGACATCACCCAGGCTGCCGGCGTCCCCAAGGGGTCGTTTTTCAATCATTTCGAGAACAAGGAAGAGCTCGCGATCGACGCCTTGCGCCGCTACCTTGAGGGTTCGCGGGCGGAAATGCTGTTCGAGGAAGGCGTGCCTCCGCTGCAGCGCCTCAAGGGTCATTTCGAGTTTCTGGCGAATCGACTCGCCGGCGCGGGCTTCGAGCGCGGCTGCATGCTGGGGCTTTTTGCCGCAGAAATGACCCAGGACTATCCGCGGATGCGCGAGGAGCTTCGTCTCGTGTTCGAGACCTGGTGCGAAGCGGTCGAACAAGTCCTCCGCGAGGCCCAGACCGCTGGTGAGGTCGACCCGCGTCATGACCCGGCTTTATTGGCCCGATATGTGGTGAATTCCTGGGAAGGCGCCACCATTCGCGTCAAGCTCACCCAGGATCGCAGGCCGCTCGACGACTTCTTCCAGCTCACCTTCAAGGCACTGCTCAAATAGGCTTCAAGTACCCCTGAGGTAAAGGTGATGAAATTTATCATTTGACACTTTCAAGTCGATCGGTCAGATTGAATCGCATGTGCAGGCTAGAGATGGAGGAAGTCGGAAGTTTTTATACGCTCACGGCAATGTGACCGGTCAGCTTATTTTTGGGGCGACGGTATTATTGCCCTCCATCCACACGAGCGTTGGGCCGCACGCCTCAACCCGAGAAAGAAAGCATCATCATGTTGAAACTCGTTCAGAACAGCCTCCGCCTGCCGACCCTCGTTGGTTCGGCTGCCGCCATTGCCCTGCTCGCGACCGCGGCGATCGCCCCGGCCTCCGCCCAGGGGGCTCCGGACCAGCTCCGCTATCTCGATCCGCCGAAGTCGGCCAATGTTGCGCCGATCGCCGCGGACCAGCACAACGTCCGCAACGCCTACGCCCGCGTCCACATCAAGAAGCCGGTATCGCATCAGTAATCTTGTCGGAGACCGCCGATCCCAACATCGGCGGTTCCCGATCGTGAGGCGACTGATCCGGAAGAAGCGTATCGCGTTCTTCCGGATCGTCGGCCGCTCAACACTCCAGAGCGCGAGACGGATCAGAGCGATCCCGTCGCGCTTCGCATGAGTCCCCTCATTCGAAATGGCGCGCGAACGAGCACGCAAGGCTGCCGACACGAGCGCACGCACGCTCGCAAGCGTTTGAAGCAAATTTGAACAGCGCCAGCAGCGCTCATCACCATATATCCGCGGCAATCTCGACAATGCTCCGGAGAAAATCATGATGAAGCGCCTTTTGCTTCCCGCAGCGATCGCGGGCTTCCTTGTCGCCTCGGCTTCCATCGCACAGGCCAGCTCGGCCTATGACGGATCGTGGGACCTCAATTTCGTCACGCAAAGAGGCACGTGCGATCCGACCACCAACTTCACGGTCAACATTGCTGACGGAGTGGTCACCCATCCGAACCTCGTGCGGTTCAGGGGCTATGTGGCGCGCTCCGGCGCGGTTCGCGCTTCCGTGACCGTGCAGGACAAATTCGCCTCCGGCTCGGGCCGGCTCGCGCGCAATTCGGGCCGCGGCAGCTGGAGCGGCTATTCGGGACAAGCGCGCTGCTCGGGATATTGGACGGCGCGGCGCAACTGAGCTGTTCGCGTGAGACATCGACATCAGCGAGCGATCGGCTCACCCGGCCGCTCGAGGCGGATTGCCTGATGCAGCCCTCGTCGCCTGCTGCACCTCGCCCACGAACCACTGCAGCCCCGCATCCTGGTCGCCGCGTTCGTGCCATACGGCTTCGACCGTCACTTGCAGCGGATCATAGGGCAGTTCCAGCATCACCAGTCGTTCACGCACCGCCTCTCGGAGCGCGATGCTGCGTGGCAGGGTGGCGACCATGTCGCTGCGGCCGACTAGATTGGCGACGGCCGAGTAATGAGGCAGCGACACCGCTACCCGCCCGACCAACCCGTCTTTCTCGTTCTCCTGCTCCAGCAACAGGCGCTCGATCCACACGCGCCGTTCTACCCCCTGCTCCTCGATGAAACCGTCTTCGGGACGCTCCTCGCTGCCGGTCAATTCGACGACGACATGCGGGAAGGCGAAGAGCCGCTCCATGCTGATCTCTTCCGTCATCAATGGATGGCCGGCACGGACTACCAGGGTTTCGGATTCGACAAGGACAGGCATGCGCCGCATGCGCCTTGGAAGATTCCCGAACCATCCGACCGCCATTTCGACCTGGCCACCGTCAAGGTTGGCGACCAGATCGAGCCGGCTGAATGGAAAAATCCGCAGGTTGACGTTTGGCGCGGTCCTGCCAATCCTGTCCACGATCAGCGGCAGCAAGATCATGGCGGCATAATCCGACATGGCGATCCGGAATGTTCTCGCCGAGCTCGCGGGATCGAACGCCCTCCTCCTGATCGCGTCCGCGAAGCGCCGCAATCCCTCGTTGATATCAGGCGCGAGTTCGAGCGCCCGCGGGGTCGGCGCCATGCCGGTATCGGCCAACGTAAACAGCGGATCGTCAAGCAACTGTCGCAATCGAGCCAGCGCGTGGCTGACCGCCGAAGGCGTGATGTTCAATTCGCGCCCTGCACCGGCAACACTGCGGTGGCGCATGATGGCCTCGAAGACACGAAAAAGATTGAGATCGACGCGTCGGATCGCCAAGACCAACTCCCTGCAATATGGCGTATCGCGTGAATATACTTCATGAGAGGCATGCAGGAAATTCAGTGATGACTTCGACCTGCTGCTCTGATTTGTGAGCGCGCTCGAGATTGCACGCCGCGCGACAACCGAGGCATAATCATCGGGTGTCCGGTGATGGATTGAGTGGAGACAGACATGGACGTCGCCCCCGGCAAGGAAGCTCAAACCACGTCCGAAGCGCCGCCTGCCGAACAGGCCAGGAAACCGCAACCTGCGACACGTACTCCTGCCATCATCGTCGGCGTGGTTGCAGCCGTCGTCATCGGGCTGTCGCTTTTCTATCTGTTGCGCCCCGAGCCGCTGCTGGTGCAGGGCGAGGCTGACGCGACGCGGTTCGATATCGCCGCGCGTGTCGACGGACGGGTCAAGGAAATTCCCGTCGAACGCGGCCAGAACGTTCCGGCAAACGCCGTCCTGGTGCGGATCGACAATCCCGAGACGGTAGCCAAGCTCGAGCAGATGAAGGCCGCCAAGGCCGTTGCCGACGCGCAGCTTGCCAACGTCCTGGTCGGAACGCGGGTGGAGACGATTGCTGCGAAGAAGGCGGAAATGGAGCGCGCGCAGGCCGCACTCGTGCTGGCGCAGAAGACCTACGAGCGCGCGCGCATCTTGACCGAGCAGGGGAACGCGCCGCAAGCCCGCCTCGACCAGACGACCGACGCGCTGCACGAAAGCGAGCGGGCGGTCGATCAGGCGACCTCGGCCTATCAGCAGGCCGTCAACGGCTACACCAAGGAAGAGCGGGCGATCGCGAGCACCAGCGTCGAAAAGGCCGACGCCGACATCCAGAGCGTTCAATCGATCATCGACCAGCTCGCGGTCTACGCTCCCGTCGCCTCGCAGGTCTACCAGCGCAACGTGGAGCCGGGCGAATACGTCTCGCCCGGCGTGCCGCTCGTGACCCTGATCGACCTGAAGGACGTCTGGATCCACTTCGACCTGCGCGAGGATCTGGTGAAGGGCTTGAAGGTCGGCGACAAGTTCGACGTGCATATTCCTGCGCTTGGCGACCGGATTGTCCCGGTCGAAGTCAGGCTGATCGCAACCAAGGGCGAATATGCCAGCTGGCGCGCCACGCGCGCGTCCGGCGATTTCGACCTTCGGACGTTTTCGATCCGCGCCTATCCGGTCCAGCCGGTGCCGGAGCTGCGACCGGGCATGAGCGCCTATCTCGACTGGAAGTCGCAGCAATGAGTCCGGCATCAAAGCCCGGTTTCCTGCTGGTCGCGCAGCGCGAGATCCGCTGGCTGCTGCGCGATCGCGTGGCGCTGCTGCTGATCCTCGGCGTACCGCTTTTCGCCTTCATCGTGCTGACGACCGTGTTCAGCCATCCCGTGATCCGCGGGCTCGGTGTCACCGTCGTCGACGAGGACAAATCGGATGCCTCGCGCGCGCTGGTGGAATATGTTGCGGCCTCTCCGAGCCTGCACATCGTCGACCGCGCCGGCACCTTGTCGACCGCCGTGAAGGACATCCGCTCCGGCAAGGCGATCTCGGCTATCTATATCCCGCCGGATTTCGAGCGCGACCTCAAGGCCGACCGCCGGCCGCAGGTCGTGGGCTTCTATAACCAGCAGTACCTGACCCCGTCCGGCATTGCGTCCTCGGGCCTCAGCGATGCGCTGTCCGCCGCAGCGGCTGTCGCTGCTCCCGCCAAGCGCGCCGCGCCCGCGCCGGCCTCGATCGGAACGATGCGTGCGGAGACCATCGCGCTGGTCAATCCGCAGAAGAACTACGCGCAATTTCTCTTGCGCGCGTTGCTGCCGACCATCATCCACGTCGTGATCACGCTCGCTGCGGGCTATTCCGTCGGCTCCGAATTCCGCCGTCGCGACGCGCGGGCCTGGCTCGAAAGCGCCGGCGGCAATCCCATCGTCGCGCTCGCCGGCAAGCTCGCGCCGCTGTTCGGCATTTTTGTGCTGATCATGCTGGCCGAGCCGTTCGTCCTCGAGGGCGCGCTGGATATTCCCTTCAAGGGCGACGTGCCGCTGATGGTCGCAGCCGGCATGCTGCTGATCACTGCCTATTTGTCGCTCGGCGCCTTGCTGCAGCTGCTGGCCCGCGAGCTGGCGACGGGGCTCGGACTTGCCGGCCTGATCGCCTCTCCTGCCTTTGGCTATGCCGGCGTCGGCTTTCCGACGATCGGCATGAACACCTTTGCGCAGGCGTGGAGCTCCATCCTGCCACTGCGCTGGTACATGGCCGTGCTTCTGGGACAAGCCGCACGGGGATTGCCGGTCTCTGATTCCGCCGTTCCCTTTGCGGCGCTCGCGGGGCTGACGTTGCTGTTTACCGTCCTCGCCTTGTGGCGCATGGCGAGCCTCACCCGCAGCGGCTGGTTCGCGACGCCACGCCCCGCCGAGCCGGCCGACGACGCCCCCCCACCACGCGGTATCGGCGGCGCGTTCGCGGCCGAATGGCACCGCGTATTGGGGACGCGGGGCGCCTTCGCGCTGTTGTTCCTCGCTCCGCTGATTTACGGCATCTATTATCCGCAGCCCTATCTGAACCAGATCCTTCGCAAGCTGCCCATTGCAGTCGTCGACAATGATTTGAGCGATCTCAGCCGCCAGATCGTCGAGACCCTGGATGCGAGCGGCTCCCTGAGCGTCGTGGTCCGCGCGCGGACCCTGGCCGAGGCCCGCGCCGCCATCGATCGCGGACAGGCCTTTGCCGCCGTCGACATTCCCCCCGGCACCGAGCGCGACGTGCTCAAGGGCATCACCGCGCACATCCCTGTTTATGCGGATGCCACCTATCTGTTCGTGTTCAGATCGACCGCAAGCGGCGGTGCGACCGCGATCGGCACGCTGACCTCCGATCTGGTGGCGCGCGGCGCGCGCTCCGATGGAAGTCTCGTCAAGGCGAAACTGGCGAGCATGAGCCCGGCCGATGTTCTGTTGCAGCCGATCTTCAATCCGGTCGGCGGTTATGCGAGCTACGTCGTGCCGGCGGCGTTCATCCTGATCCTGCAGCAGACCCTTCTGATCGGCTCGGCCATGCTGACCCGGGGAGCGATCGCGAAAGGCGGCGGCGCGGTCGCCGGCGTGCTCGGCCGCGGTGTCGCGCACCTCACCATCTACCTGCCCGCGATCGCGCTCTATCTCATCGTGCTGCCGCATGTCTACGGCTTCTCGACGCTCGGTCATCTGCCGCAACTCCTTGCGCTGGCCACGCTCTTCCTGCTGGCGACGAGCTTCATGGGACAGGCCGTCGGCGCCTGGTTCACGAAGCCGGAGAACGCGACCATCCTGCTGCTCGCGACCAGCCTGCCGCAGTTCTTCATGGCCGGCTTCGCCTGGCCGCGCGAGGCCATTCCCGAAGTGGCGCAGGCGTTCGGCCGGCTGTTTCCCGCCGACACTGCGATCGACGGCCTGGTGCGCATCAACCAGCTCGGTGCCGACATCTGGGAAGTCTCGCATGACTGGCTCGGGCTATGGTGCCTGGCGATCGGCTATTTCGTTCTTGCCGTGATCTCGGCGTTTGCGATTCTGAGAGGACAGCGACATGCGCAGGGCTAGTCGTGCCGCCATCATTGTCATCGCAGCCGTGCTTGCGGGCGGTGCCGTGATCTATCTCGTACAGCGTCCGCAACCGCCCGGCCCCATCGTCGGCGTGGTGCGCTCGACGGAAGTCAGGGTCGAGCCGGAGGTGAACGGCCAGCTCGTTTCGATTGCGGTCCAGAAAGGCGACCATGTGCATGCGGGCGACGTGCTGGCGAAACTCGACGCGGTGGAGCTGACGGCGCAGCTGGACCAGGCGCGTGCGGCGCAGGCCTCGGCGACGGCGAACCGCAACAATGTTTATGCCGGCGTCCGTCATGAGCAGGTCGATTCGCTGCAGGCGCAGATTGCCAAAGCCAAGGCGCGGCTCGAATATGTGCAGCTCCAGCTCGCCAGGACCAGCACGCTGGCAGGGCAGAACTTCGAATCCCAGCAGGCGCTTGACCAGGCCACCAATGACGTTGCCAGTGCGCAGGCCGACGTGGCGGAGGCGCAGGCGAATTACGACGCGGCCGTCGCCGGCCCGACGCATGAGGAACGCGCGATCTCGAACGCGCAGGTGCAGGCGGCCGCTGCCGCGGTCACGGTGCTCGAGCGCCGGCTCGACAAGATGACCCTGCGCGCGCCGGCCGATGGCGTCGTCAGCGTCATCGCCGCGGAAGTCGGCGAGAACGTTCGCCCGGGCCAGCCGATCCTGATGGTCGAGGCGGCCGGGGAGCAATGGCTTTCGTTCAACGCGCGCGAGGATGATCTCGGCGGTCTTGCGGTCGGAAAGACGGTGGACGTGCTCCGCAACGGCGCCAACGCTGCGACCAGGGCCGTCGTCACCGAGTTGCAGCCGCTCGGCACCTTCGCCACCTGGCAGGCCGAACGGGTGATCGGCGACCACGACCGCAACACATTGCGGCTGCGCCTCGATCCGCAAGGAGATGCAGCAGCGCTCGAGCCTGGCATGACGGTCTGGATCGCAAAATAGCGCGCGGCTTCGATCGTACACTCGCTACGGGCCACCTTGAAGTTTGCTGACGAGATTCGTCACCAGCGCATCAAGCTCGCTCGCCGTTGCGGCTCCGCCGAAGACACAGCGGTCCGGTCGGACGATAACGGCCTCGACGCCGTTGTCGCCCATCCAGTCAGCAAAGAGCTGTTCGGTCTCAACGACGGTGAGGATTCCGCCGGCAATTGCGCTCTCGCCCGACGCGGCGATGACGATCCGCTCGCCGCCAAGCTTCCGCCAGGAGGAGAGCGCGGCTTCGGACAAGCCGGACATCGCTTCATGTGTCCGTGTGACGATGGCGAACTCGCCCTTCAGTCCGTCATCTAGCCGTTCGATGCGACCGTCCGCTGTGCGCACGTGCGGCTGCACGAACAGGCGGCCCGCCAGCTTCGTGCCCTTTGCGATCAGGCCATCGGCGAGATCGGGAATGAACTTCTGTCGGATGGTCACGGCCTGTCCGGATTTCAGCTCCGCACGCAGGCGCGCATCGCGCTTCGCGGCGGCATCGGGATCGAGCTCGCCGATGATGGTGCCGAACTCCTTGGCGCTGGCGACGACGGCGCGGACATGCGGCTTGCGCTCGGTCTCATAGCTGTCGAGCAGGGCCTCTTCCGCGTCGCCTCGCAGCACGAGCGCCAGCTTCCAGGCGAGATTGGCGGCATCGCGAATGCCGGCGCACAGTCCCTGCCCCAGAAATGGCGGCGTCTGATGCACGGCATCGCCCATCAGGAGGACGCGGCGGTCGCGCCAGCTTTGCCCGAGCAAGGCATGGAAGCGATAGACCGCCGATCGCCAGATCGTGAGATCGGAGATGTCGGTGAAACCCTTCAAGAGCCGCAGCACATTGTCCGCCGCACCCGTTGCTTCCGGATCCTCACCGGGCAGCAGCTTGATCTCCCAGCGCCGCAACCGGCCGGGACCGGGGACGAACGTGCCGGGCCGTGACGGCCAGCAATATTGAAAGCTCTTCGCCGGCCGCTTGTCGGGCTTGCTGGTCAGCGTGTCCACGACCATCCACCATTCGTCGAAGGCCAGATCCTCGAGCCCGATGCCGAGTTGCTTGCGGACAAAACTGTTGGCGCCATCGCAGCCGACCAGATAGGGCGCGTGAATCGTGAACTCGCCTTTCGTCTCCGAGCGCACGGACAACGACACCGTCTTGTCATCTTGCGCAAAGGACATGCCGCTCGCAGCCAGGAATATATCAGCATCGCCATACTCGGACAGCTTTTCACGCAGCGCGTTTTCGGCGTCGGGCTGCACGAAGGTCGCGTTCGGGATCCAGCCCAGCGGATAAGGCGGCGGCATCGGATCGAAGATCTTGATGAGGTCGCCGTCGACGCCGAGATAATGCGAGCCGTTATGCGGGGCGATGATCGCATCCATGTAGTCGGCAAGGCCGATGGCCTGGAACACCCGCAGTGCCTCATGATCGAGCGTGATCGCGCGCGGCTTGTCGTAGATATCAGCGGCACGCTCGACGACGGCGATCTTCAAGCCATATCGGGCAAGAAGGTTGGCGAAGATGGCGCCAACGGGACCGAGGCCGACGATCGCGACGTCGTAATCAGCAGCTTCGTTCACCGCGCCTGACCTTTGGCGAGATACTTCTCGAGCGTCATTCGCGTCGGCTTGATCTCCGGCTCACGTATCGCGACGCCGGCAAAGGGCGTGGCCTCCTCGAACCAGGCCTGACGCGCCGGCAAGCCCCACGGGAAGGAGATGCTGGAATCGGCCGGATCCCAGGCGACCGGCTCGTTCTCGATGTCCATGATCTGATAGTGGGTGTTGAACAGCTCGACGCGATGGCCGTCGGGATCGCGCATGTAGACATACATCGCATGCCCCGGTCCGTGTCGTCCCGGACCGCGCTCGACGGACGCGCCGAAGCCGAGCTCGCCCGCGAGATCGCAGGCGTGCAGGAGATGGTGCACTTCGGGCGCGAGAAACGCGAAATGATGCAGGCGTGGACCCGAGCCGTTGAAGAATACGATGTCGTGCGGATTGCCCTTGCGCTGCAGGAACACACCGCGCAGATCGAACGTCCCCGTTGGAGCGATGTATTCGCTGAGGCGAAAGCCCGCGGCCATGTAGAATGCGCAGACCTTGGCGACATCGGGCGTCAGGATCTGGTAGTGATCGAGCCGCAGCGCCGAGCCGCCGGCGTGGCGGGTGAATTTG
>Ga0207700_10002034_pt1 | contig 11561 bp, 13 predicted proteins | sample LARL82metaG_FD_184348 | JGI IMG/M metagenome (GOLD analysis project Ga0207700, IMG submission 184348) | Corn, switchgrass and miscanthus rhizosphere microbial communities from Kellogg Biological Station, Michigan, USA - LAR L8-2 metaG... | ecosystem: Host-associated > Plants > Roots >...
GCGCCGGCCCGGTCACCGTCGCCAACGGCTCGGATGGCCCGGCCCAGGTCAGGTTCACCACCAAGAGCGACGACCTGGTCGCCCTGGCCGCGAACCCGGGAAGCATCGGCCGGGCGTGGCTCACCGGGCGCCTGAAGGTCCAGGCGAGCATCTTCGACATCCTCCGTCTCCGCAAGGCGCTGTAACCGCCGCGCCTCACTGGCGCGCAGGGCCCTGACCGGGGAAGGGGGATGGCCCCGCCTGGCCGCCAGCGCCTCGGTAGTTCGCCCGACGTACCCACCGGGGATGAGGCCCTGCGGCCAGGACAATTGGCGGATTTGCGGTAGTTCACCCGATAGCAGCCCGGCGCTGGCCGATCTTAACGTCAAGGCATGTCACACGCCACGAAGCCGGCCCACTGTGTGGCGGCCGGCCCGCCCGCTGCCCCCAGATCGCCGCTCCGCTGGATCCCCAGCTGGCTGCGGCCCGACCGGAGCCGGCTGCCCGGTCGCCGGCCGTGGCCCGCGGTGACGGACAGGCCCGTAACGCTGCGCGACGGGTCGAAGGTGCTGATACGGCCGGTCCGCAGCACCGACGCACCGCTTTTGGCCGACGGTTTCGCCCGGCTGAGTCCCCAATCCCGCCAGCTGCGCTTCCTGACGGGAAAAGAGGAGCTGTCCCGGGCCGAGTTGCGGTACCTCACCGACGTCGACCACCACGACCACGAGGCGCTCGGCGCGGTCAGCCAGGCCGACGGGCGCGGCGTGGGCGTCGCCCGCTATATCCGCGACGCCGAAGACCCGCAAGCCGCCGAAATCGCCGTCACCGTCATCGACGACTGGCAAGGCCGCGGACTGGGCACCGAGCTGCTGACCCGGCTGTCCGGCCGTGCCCGCTCCGAAGGCATCCACCGCTTCACCGCGCTGGTCGCCGCGGACAACAGGGCGATGGCCGGGCTGCTGCGGAACCTGAGCGCCAGCCTTGTCGCCCGCGGTCCCGGCACCGTCGAGTACGAGATTACCTTGATGCCCCCAGCCAAGAGCACGGCCACACTAGCCGTGGGCCTGTGCCAGGACCGTGTCCGGACGCCGTGCTGAACTGCTTCGTGCGGGCGCTCGATGAGCATGCGCCACAAGCTGGGCAAGCGCTGTGCGCCGGGCTCAGTTGGGCGGCGGCGGCAGCGCCGGTCATGCTGAGCGTTCCACCAGGGCGGCGGCGAGTTCGGCGTTGCGCTGCGCGAAGCCCCTCCAGCCGGCCGGTGTGGCGGCCAGCTGCGGCGTGGCGCCGGATTGGCTGCAGTGGCGCTGCGACCATTGGCAAAGCCGGCCGTCGCGGATAGTGAAGCGCACCAGCACGCCGCCGGACCATCCGCACACGCCGAAGTCACTGGTATCCATGGTGGTGACTCGCTGCGGGCTGGTCACCCAGTCCAGCGCCTCGATCTCGGCTTGGATCCGGCCGGCGACTTCATAAGCGAGCGCCTCGGCGGCGCGGTGGCGCAGCTGTTCCAGCTCGGCGTTCGCCCAGGCGAGCACGTCCGGCTGGCGCTGCAGGACGGCGGTCAGGGTGCTGATGAGCTCCGCACGGTCGGCCCCAGCGAAGCCGCGGGCGCGGGCCATGTCGAGCTGGGCGCCGCGCAGGCGGGTGCCGGTGTAGCAGAGCGGGAGGATCCGGTGCAGCGCAGCGATCGCTCGCCGCACTCGCAGGCCACCGAGGTAGGGGCCGAAGTACTGCACATTGGCGGCGGGCCGCCTGAGGTGATCGACGGTGAGTCCCGGTGCTCGTGGCTCCTTGTCCATCCGGATGTAGACCAGGTTTTCCTGGCCGCCCGGCGTCCGGTTCCACGGCGGCAATGACGCCTCCAGCAGATTGCGCTCCAACATGGCGGCTTCGTGCGGTGAGTCGCAGGTCACCGCCTCGATGCGGGTGACCCGGGCCACCATCGGGGCCAGATGGCCACGTCCCCGCAGATCGGACCAGTAAGACGCGACACGGTTCCGCAGCGCGGTGGCCCGGCCGATATACAGAACGCCCCCGCGGGCATCCCGGAACCGGTAAATACCAGGCGCAGCTGGCAACCCTGCGATCGTGCCAGGGGCCGCCATCGCCGTCAGATTCCCGTCGCTGGCGGCGAAACTGCAGGCACCAAGCCAGTATGCGCCGCCACAGCGGCGCATCCCACGCAGTGCCCGGCCTGCATTTCAGGATTTCCGGCTGTCCAAGCGCTGCAAGAGCTCGTGGGCGGCGAGCTCGATCTCCTTGTGCCGCCACTCGGCAGCCCGGTACTGACAGGCGATGATGCCTATGCGATGCAGACGGCGGAAGTCGCCGTAGACGAAGGCGTACCGGGCCTTGGTGTGGTCTTTGGCGCCATCGGTCAGCCCGAGATGCCACCGGGCGTATTCCTCCCATGAGTGCGATTTCAAAAAGGCGTTCTGCTCCCTGGCGCGGGGCTGGACCTTACCCCAATCGCTGTCAAGCACGTACTGGCCGCTGTCAATGAGCTGCTGTGCCCACGCCACGGCATCTGGATTCACCGAATACGAAGCCACCGCACCGTCCTGCCCAGATACCAGGCGTGTACTCCGCCGGCCTCCCCCACACCACCAGAAGCGGCCGGTGACACCTCGCGGATGACCGGGTCCCGGGCTATCTCAGCGGCCGCAGGCCTTGCGCCCAGCTGTCCGGACACGGCCCGATTGAGTTCCGGCCGGCCGCTACCGGTCGTCGTCATCGTCGCCGTACGGGACCTCCTGGCGCTGTTCGAGCACGTCATCTTCGGGCTCGTCGTCGGGAATCGCGGCTGGCGTCGAGGGCTGCTCGCGATCTTCGGCGTCGTAGTCGGCGTACTCGTCGTCGGCGTACTCATCCTCGGGATTGCTGTCGGTGCTGGAGGCCATGGCTGTGAGTCTTATCTGCCGGTGCCCAGGACGCAAACAGATGGGTCATCGTCAGGTGCCTCCGTGCCATGTCGCTGCCCGGGGACGGCTGGAGACGGTAGAACTAGCGCATGAGTGAACTGCTGGGCGGCCTTCAGGACCGGACGTTCGCCCGGGCGACCGCCGCGACCGCTATCTCCTACCCCCCGGAACGGCGGCTGAGCGCCGCGCAGCTGGCTTCGTACCTGGACCGGCGAGCTTTTGCCGTGGTTGGTTCCACTCGTGCTGACGGCCGGCCGCACGCGGCGATGTCGGTCTTCGTCCGGCGCGGCACTACTTTCTGGCTGCCGACCATGGCCGGTTCGGTACGGGAACGGAACCTGCGCGGCACGCCCTGGCTCACGATGGTGATCGCCGAAGGGGACCACCCCGTGCACATCGCGGTGATCGCCGAAGGGCCTGCCGAGGTCGTCGCGCCGCCGGAGGTGCCTGCGGATGTGCGGGCCGCGGCCACGGCCGACTGGGTCAGCGCCTGGATCTGCCTGACGGCCGAACGCCTGCTGTCCTATGCAGACGAAAGCGCCTTGCCCTAGCGACCGTGAACCGCCTGTTCGCACAGGCACCGTGGCTTAGCAGCGGACCTGTGGCATGACCTGGCCGGCGATCAGCTCAACCTGGCGGCGCTCGTCACCTACTGGCCAGAAGTGGACTCGCTGGCAGCCTGCGCGCGCATAGCGGGACAGCAGCTCCGCGCACTCGTGCACCGAGCCGACGCAGATCCGGCCGCGAAGCTCCGCCGGGTCCTTGTTGACCAGGGGACCGACAACCTCGGACAGGACCCGTTCGGCATCTGAGCGCTTATCTGTGATCCAGGTCCACATCGTGACCAGCGCATTCGGGAAGTCGCCTGGCGGCCTGTTGTGTCTTTCGAGTTCTCCGCTGAGCTGCTTCATGGCCGCGGTGAAGGCCTCCGGGGTGGTGTTGTATGCGGAGGCAAGCCAGCCATCGCCAAGACTGGCGACGCGGCGCAAGCCGGCTTGAGAGCCCCAGCTTCCGATCCACAGCGGGATTCCGCGGCGTTGCCGAGGCGGCGGGGACAACTGCGCCACCGGCGTGGCGCCGTACGCGCCGCTGTCCGCGGCCGATCCCGGCTGCAGCAAGGGCCTGAGCAGCCGGACTGCCTCGTCGAAACGCTGCCACCGTTGCTCGAACGGCACTCCCACCGCCTCGTAATCAGCCTTGGACGACCCCGGGCCAACGCCGGCGATCACGCGGCCGCCGGATACGATGTCCAGCGCCGAGAGCGCCTTCGCCAAGGGCACCGGCCCGCGCAATGACGCGAGCGCAAGAGTGGTGACAAGCTTCATGCCACCCGATCGCCCGGCCACTGCGGCCAGGGCCGTAAGGCCATCGAGCCAGGGCGCGGAGAACACAAAGTGATCGTTGGCTGAGATCGCCGCGAACCCGCACTCCCGCGCGGCATCAACGGTCCCGGCGAGCAGGCTGTCTGAGAACCCTTCGCCACCGAAGTCGATCAACGGCAAATGAACAGCGGCGTCCATTACCGCCCATCCTGCCACCCCAGCCCCCCGGCCCCATCACAGGTGATTTTGCCGGCCCACGGCGCGGCGTGGAACGGTACCCCGATTACCCAGCCGTCAGAGGGTGCCCAGAGCTGATCTGGGTGCGGCGACCTTCCACGACCGGCCTAACGCTTGTGGGCCGGCTAGCAGGGCCGCTCGCGGTCCTGGCAGATGGTGGCGCCGTAGCCTGGCCTGGTGGTGAATGAGGCCTACGGGGAGCTGGGTGAGGCGGCCTGGGCGTGGGTTCTGGGCCAGGTCCGAGGCGATGAAGGTCCGTGGCTGCCGGAGGTGGTATCCGGCGATGGATCGCCCGCCGGGCCGGGTGCCGACCGCGATTCGGTGTACGCGGGGATCGGCGGCCTAGCCCCGGTGCTGGCGGAGATCAGCCAGTACCGGGCGCTGACCGGCGCCGAGCAGGCCCTGGCGGCCGGGATTGTGGCACGGCTTGGTGCCGTGCTGCCTGGCCGGGCCGAGCCGTCGCTGTATGACGGGCTGGGCGGGGATGTGACCGCGCTGCGGCTGCTGGCCCCGGGCAGTGAGCAGGCCGCCTTGGCCCTGCTCGCGGAGTTGATGACGCCCCGGGGGTGGCACACCACGCTGCAGATCGTGCCGGGGTCCACCGCGCCGGTGACGGATCTGATCCAAGGGAACGCCGGCGTGGTCCTGGCCGCGATCTGGGCTGGCGGCGAGCACGCCCGCGGCATCGCCTCGACCGGTGGCCAGGCCCTGCTGGATGCGGCCGATCCGGCTGAGGGCGGCCTGGACTGGGCCATGGTGCCTGGAGCGCGCTCCCGGGCGCCGAACTACTCCCACGGCACCGCCGGGGTAGCCACCGCGCTGGCCATCGCCGGGGCGGCCCTGGGCCGCGCGGACTTTACCGCGGCCGCCGCGCAGGGAGCCGCGCACCTGCTGGCCGTGGGCAGGCTGGACGAGGACGGATTCATCGTCCCGCACACCCTGCCGTACCCCACCCGGGACGTGGAACCGGTGACCTACAACTGGTGCCACGGGCCAGCCGGGACCTCGCAGCTGTTCGCCGCGCTGGCCCTCGCCGGGGTGGACAAGATCGACGGCATGCCGGTGACCTGGCTGCGGCAACGATGCCTGGACGCCATCCTTGCCTCCGGCGTGCCGGCACGGCTGCGGCCTGGGTTCTGGGACAACGACGGCCGCTGCTGCGGCACCGCAGGGGTGGGTGATGTGCTGCTGGATGCCGCGCAAGACTGCGGCGACCCGGCGCGGGCGGGCCGGCTGCTGCAGGAGGCTTGCACGATGGCCGACGCCCTCGCCGGACGGGCGATCCGCGACCAGGCCGGGGCGCGCTGGCGGTTCACCGAACACCGCCAGGACCCTCCGCTGCTGCCCCCGGGCACCTCATGGATGCAAGGCGCCGCGGGGATCGCCGCCTTCCTGCTCCGCCTGGCCCGCGTCCTCGGCACCGGGCTCACCGCCCCGGTCGTCGACCGCCCCGACCAGTGGTGGGCCGTCCCGGCCCGGCTTCGCACCGTCCACACCGGCTCACAGATCCCGCCGGCGGCCTCTGGATAGCTAGCCGGGGCGGTCAGCGGGCGGGGTCGCTTCCGCCGCTGCCCGGATGACGGCATGAACCTTTGCAGATTCCAGCGGCGATGCGGGCCGCCGTACACCCGGGGGATGATGTGATCGATCGCGGTGCCGCGCGGAGAGTCAGGCAGGTAATCCCGGCACCACGGGCAGCGCCAGCCTTGCGCCTCCACCAGCTCGGTCATCAACGCCAGGCTGTGCGATGCCCACGCCCCCACCTCGCCGCCGTGCTGGCCACCACCAGTCCGGGCGCCCCACGGCCAGCGGCACAACCTCTCGGTAGCCGGCACCGGCAACCCGCACACACCACACCAGCCAGGCTCCGCAGACATAAGGATCACGCTAACCGGACGGCCGGACATCACCGCGACAGTCGCTAGTAGGGAGCGAGCGACGGTGAGCCGATCGACGGTCGCGGCGAACGACACGGACCCGCGTTCAAGGGGCTTTCCTCGGATCAGTTGGACCTGCGTTCGCGCACGACTGCCACGACCTTGGCGAGCTGGGCGTCGAAAGCGTCAAGCTGCTCAGCTTCGGCAGCGCTTGCGACGAAGGCGTGTCGATCGCAGGGTATGCCCCCGCGCCATATCCGCTCAATGGCGCGCGTCGCGGTGATGTCGGTCAACGGGTCACCGGACACGAGGACCAGGTCCGCGCGCTGCCCGGCGGCGACACGTCCTCGGTCGGCGAGGCCGAAGACTCGTGCCGGTTCAGCCGTGGCCGCGGCCAGGGCCTGCGCGGGGCTGATGCCGCACCGTACAAGGAGTTCGAGCTCTCGGTGCAGGCTTGCTCCGAACACGGTCCCCGGATTCGGAGCGTCGGTGCCCGCCAGCAGAGCGATCCCCGCATCGGCCAGTCGTCGCACGTTGGCCTCGGCCTGCGAGTAAGGCGGCATTTCCTGGCCCAGCGATCCCGAGACATTCGAGGTCAACCGGCGTACCCAAGCATCCCCGAGCGCCTCAGCGAGCCGTGGGTCCCCTGCAACTGCCGCGCCACCCGGTTCACCAAGGGTGTTCTCGACGGTGGCCAGCGTCGGACCGACCACAACTCTGGCCTCGGCCATCCGTTCGACCAGTGCCCTGTCCAGCTCGGCGTTCGCGGGGACGTGGGCCACCACGTCGACACCGGCGGACACGACCTCCTCGACGCCGGCCGTCGAGCTCACATGAGCGACGACGAGTAACCCGCGGGCGTGGGCGGCAGTGACCAGCGCCTGGATGGTTTCGGAGTCCAGCGAGGGCCATAGACCCCTGATGCCGGAGAAGATCTTCAGATAGTCCGAGCCCTCCGCAATCCGTTCCGCGACGAACTGCTCGGCCTGGTCAGCGCGGGTCAACGTCGGGAATGGGGCGTAGATCAGCGACGGGTGCCCGTCGGGCGCGGTGGCACCGACACCCGAGGAGCGCACATCGGCCACGTCTGGACGGGAGCCGGCCTCCTCCTTGGCCCTGGCCACCAGGTCGGGCTTGCTGAACATGTCGAGGACGGTGGTAACGCCGAAGGTCAACGATTGTGCGAGAGCGCCGGGAACGAGGTGCACGTGCGCGTCGATCAGACCGGGAAGCACCGTCCCGCCGCCCGCGTCGATCACTTCGTCGCCTTCTTGGGCGGCCGAGGCGACCGAGCACTTGGTGATCAGGCCGTCAGCGAACCGGACCGAAGTCCAGTCCTGCGACTTCGTCCCGTCGAACACCTTCGCGTTCACGATCGTCGTTGCCGCGCCCAAAGCGTCCTCCATGCTGCCGGCCGTTACCGCCGGCTGAGGGTGACGTGGGTGACGCCGCTGGGGCTGGTCACGGCCTCAATCTGGAAACGGTCTTCGAGCCCCTCCAGCCCGTCCCAGAGCCGCTCCCCGCGGCCCAGCACGATCGGCACCACGGCAATGTGCGCGTAGTCGATCAGGCCGGCGGCCAGGAATTCGCGGACGGTGGACGGGCCGCCGCCGATGCGGACATCCCCGCCTGCGGCGGCCTGGCGCGCCTGCGCAAGCGCCTGGGCAGGGCTGGCGTCGAGGAAGTCAAACGTGGTACCGCCGTTCATCTGGACGGCGGGCCGGGGATGGTGGGTGAGAACAAAGACCGGGGTGTGGAACGGCGGGGTGTCTCCCCACCATCCGGTCCACTCCTGGTCCGGCCAGGGCCCATGGTGCGGGCCAAACTTGCCCCGCCCCATGATCTCGGCGCCGATGCCCGGTTCCCAGGCGCTGGCGAAAGCGTCGTCGATGCCGGTGCTGCCGCCAGGCTGGCCCTGCATGGCGCGGAAGGTACGGGTCGGGAAGAACCACTCGTGCAGCCGGGTTCCCGCATGCCCAAAGGGAGCCTCTAGGCTTTGCCCCTCACCGGTGCCGAACCCATCCAGCGATACCGAGAAGTTGTGCACCCGGACCCGCGACACGATGACCTCCTGACAAGTTGCTTCACAGCGACCGGGGCCGGTGCCGCGGTCCGCCACCAGTGAGGACGATCCACTGGCCCCAAAGTCATCGCCAGCACCTGGCCGCTGAGCATCATACCTGCGGATCACCGGGGCGTTTCTGCTCACGGTGCGTAACCGACCTGGCCCGGCCGTCGACCTGTTGCTCAGCGATTCCGAGCGCCTGGCCACAGCAGCAGCCCAAGCCGGAGTCGACGTCACCTTGCAGATCGGCGAGGGCCTGCCCCACGTCTACCAGCTCCTGCTCGGCACCCCCGAGGCAGCCCAGGCCACCGAGCAAACCGGGAAGTTCCTGCGAGCCCGGGTCCGCTAACCACACAGCCCACAGACAGCAGGCTCCCCGGCGCCCGGCCCGTCCCTTACCGCTTCAGGTGGTCTTCGCAGGCCGGGTCGCAGATCCCGGCGGCGGCCACTGCCTGGTGCGCTGAAGGCGTCTAATACTGATGATGCTGCACGGTCCCGCCGGCCGTTCGGCCGGGCATGGCATGGCCGCGACCTCATCAGCTGGCATGGGTTAGGGAGGTGCCGAGGTGGCACATCGGGCGCGGCGCGAGGGAAGCGCTCTCACCGGCGGCGGTCCTGGCGGCCCGCTCACCGGGCGTGTAGCGGTCTTGACGGGGGCAGCGGGTGGCCTCGGTAGCACAACCGTGCAGGCGCTGCGCCGCGCCGGCGCCACAGTTGTGCCAGTGGACGTGCACGGCGATGACTGCCTGATCGCCGACGTGTCGACGGCCGAGGGCAACCGGGCAACGGTCGAGGCGGCGCTGGAGCGGCACGGCCAGCTTGACATTCTGGTCTTGAACGCGGGAGCGCAGGCGATGAACCCGATCGCCAGCTACCCCGAGGCCGACTGGGACCGGCTGATGAATCTTATGGTCAAGGGCCCGTTCCTGGCGATGAAGTTCGCCTGGCCGCACCTGACCCGCCAGCCGGGCGGCCGGATCATCGTGACCGCATCCACGGTCAGCCTGGCGGGCGCGCCGTACAAGGCGGCCTACGTCGCGGCCAAGCATGCCGTGCTGGGCCTGGTGAAGGTGGCCGCCCTCGAAGGTGCCGCAGCGGGCCTGACCGCCAATGCGGTCGCCCCCGGATGGATGGGCACGTCGCTCGCCGACGACCAGATCCCCGATCACATGCGCCTGCGCGGGATGAGCCGGGACGAAGTCATCGCCAGCATGGTGGCCGAACAGCCCGCGAAGCGGTTCGTCGACACCGCCGAGGTCGCCGCACTCATCACGTTCCTGGCCGGCGACGGCGGATCCGCGATCAACGGCGCCTGCATCCCGGTAGACACCGGCACACTCGCCAGCTGATCAGCGCCCGGCCGGTCCGCGGGTTCAACCCCGCTAACGGCATGCTGGGCAATGTTCTCCTCGGCCAGGTCCCGGCCGGGACGCCAGGGCTGGGCCATCGGATGGCCGATTGACCTTAGTTGTTATCGATCAGGTCGATGAGGTTGCTGGCCGGCTCTGGCCAGCGTGGGGGCGCGGGCCGGTTGTGAGGCGTGAGTGGGTTGCGATCAGCTCGGCCGCGTGCTGGGGGTCGACGAGCCAGGGGGCGTGTCCGCTGGCACCTCATAAAGCCTGGCGCCGTGTATCTGGTCGATCGACGTCCGCGCGCGCTCGACCGATAGGTAAGGGTCGTCGGATCCGATGATGAAGATCGTGGGTGTGGTAATCGCGGCGAGTTCCGCGGTTGTGAGGACACTTTCGGGGCGTGGGCGGCGGAACCGGTCGATCGCGTGCATGAGCGACGCCACGGTTCTCGCGTTTTCCGGCCGGCGTGCGGACAGGCGTAGCGCCTCGATCAGCGATTCCGGCGCGGCCGCTACTTCGGCGGAGCCTTGCCCCTGGGCGAGCAGGCGGCGGTAGACACGGCGTGGGCTGGGTGAGCGCAGCACGGCGGCGCCTAGTCCACGGACGGTCAGCAGCGACAGTGGCATGCGCACGCGTACGCCCGGGAGCGCGACGGCGGGCTCTCCGATCGCGATCACCTCGGATATCCGCCCGGGACCGGTGGCTACGTGCCACAGGGCGAACATGCCGCCAAGCGAGTGGCCGATCACCGGCACCTCGTCGAGCCCGAGTGCGTCCAGGATGTCCTCGATCAGCGCGCGGGCGTGCTCGCGCACCTGCCCGCGCTGGAAGGTGATCGGGTCGGACAAGCCGTGGCCGGGAAGGTCCACGGCAAGCAGCCGGACATGACCGAGCTTGGTAAACAACGGCGCCCAGATGGCGGCGCTCTCCGACACACCGTGGAGCAGGACAACCGCCGGGCCGCGTCCATGCGAGAGCACTCGCACCCGCAGGCCCGTCTGCGCGAGGTCGAGGAAGAACTCGCCGACGTCCGCGCCGACGGCGGCAAACAGGTTCCCTTCCGCGTCGTGAATGCGCCGCTCGAGATTCCCGATCGCCCGGGCCTGATGGTTCATGACTTCTCCTGTCGCCCGGCCCCGGCCTTCTGGGGGCTTGTGGTCATGGCCGCCAAGCTGGCGAGCCACGCTCGTATGGTTCGCTCGTCGTCGCGGCTGAGATCTGTGAGTGCGGCGTGCTCCACCGCGCGCACTCGGCGCGTTGCCGCCTCCAGGCACCTGCGGCCTCGCGTCGTCGGGCGCACCAGCACGACCCGTTGATTTTTCGCGCTGCGCTCAACCAGCCCGGCCGCCTCGAGGCTGAGGACGGACGTGTGCATCGTCTGCCTCGTGACCTGCGAGATGCGAGCAAGCTCGGAGGTGGAGAGCTCGGGCCTGGTCTCGAACACGCTCAGGATCCCGTAATCCTGCGCGGACAGCCCGAGGCCGTCGAGTTCGCTGTCCAGCCGCGCCCGGAAGCGCTGGTGCGCGAGCCGGAACAGGTAGCCGAGGTTCGCCTCCGGCTGGGGATCCGGTCGCGCTGTTTTTGTCAGCTTCTCTGACATAACTGGCACTGTACAAGTTGTCAGCACATCTGGCAACTAGAGTCGGCACGGTGGACAGCGGGGTCACCGAACCGTTCGGTCTGCGCGCGGCCTCCCAGGCTGTCGGCGAAACTACCGACAGCGCGGAATCGGCGCTCGGGAGCGGTGGCTGGCTGATGAAGTCTGCCCCCGTGAGCTGCACGGTGGTGACCTGGTGTGAGGGCGGTGG
>Ga0207700_10002036_pt1 | contig 11556 bp, 8 predicted proteins | sample LARL82metaG_FD_184348 | JGI IMG/M metagenome (GOLD analysis project Ga0207700, IMG submission 184348) | Corn, switchgrass and miscanthus rhizosphere microbial communities from Kellogg Biological Station, Michigan, USA - LAR L8-2 metaG... | ecosystem: Host-associated > Plants > Roots >...
GGGGGGGGGGGTGCGGGGCCGTCGGGGTCGGCGGCCGGGGCTGGCGCCTGGTCGGCTGGTGCCGGCGCCGGGTCGTGGGTGGGCGCCGGGATGGTGGTGGTGGTGGTGCGGACGCGGCGCGGCAGCTCGGTGCCGTCGGGGTCGGCGGCCGGGGCTGGGGTGACGGGTGTGGGCGGGGCGGGTTCGTCGGTGTCGGGGTTCGGGTGCTGCTCGGCCCAGACGCGGGCGCGCTCGCGGGCGACCGTCTCGCGTTCGCGGGCCCAGTCGACCCGGCCGCGGGCGAGCGCCGCGGCGGCGGCGCGTACCGGGTCGTGCGGGTCCGCTGCGGACTTGTCCTCTGCTCTGCTCGAGACGCGGAACGCGGCGCGTACGAACTCGACGGCGGCGGTCAGGGCGCGGTCGGGGCGCATCTCGTTGATCGGGGTGGGGACGGGGCCGGTCGGGTCGGCGGCGGGGTCGTAGTCGCGTGTCGCGGCGTCCAGGTGGTAGCGCAGCGGGTTGTCGGGCAGCGGTGCGGGGGCCGGGGTGGCCGGGTCGGGGGCCGCGGGGTCGGTGCTCAGGGTGCGCGGCGCGTCGGCGGGCCCCGCCAGTCCCATGATGACTTCGGGGATGTTGCGGTCGCACAGCCGTGTGGTGGCGCGGGCGTAGAGCATGTCGCGGCGGTGGTTGGTCCAGTAGTACAGGTTGCGGGCGACTGTGCCGCTGGTCTCGGCTTCCTCGTAGGTGTACTCCTCGGCGGCGATCTGCGCGCCGTCGGGGGCGCCGATGCGGGTCAGGGCGAGGACGCAGCGCTCGTCGTTCAGGGTGAGGGTGTCGAAGTCGTAGCCCGCGCGGCGCGCCACGGCCCGGTAGAGGATCGCGTTGGCCTCGAGGCCGGTGGGGGTGCGGGTCTCGGGGTCGGTGCCGGGGTAGAAGGCCTTGAGGCCGACCGCGACGGGCACGTCCCAGGAGCGGGCGCACACCAGGCGGTAGAGGATGTCTGCGGCGGAGCCGTGCAGCTCGGCGGGCAGGGCTTTCGCCCCTGCGAGCAGCCGGGAGAGTTCGGCCATGCCGCCGACGGTGTCGGGGCCGTCGTAGACGAAGGACGGGCGCGCTGGCGCGTCGGTCGTGGTGGTCAAGGGGGTGGTTCCTTCCCGGGGTGGGAGCGGGTGATGGGCGTCACACGCTGATCATTGATCACTCTACGCTACACAGTGTTTAGCGTCAAGCTGTTTCCGGGAAACTGGGGGTGCGGGGGATGCGCGAGGGCCGCCCGGCCAGCGGTGTCGCTGGTCGGGCGGCCCTCGGTGTTGCGCGGCGTGCGGGTCAGGCGGCCTGCTGCTCGCCGCTCTCGTCGGGCGCGCCGTCGTCGTCCTCGTATTCGTGGGCGTCCTTGTCGACGTCCACGACCGTATACCGCTGCTGGCGGCCCCAGGCCAGCAGCCAGTCGCGGTCGTAGCGCCCGTCGGCGTCGGGCTCGGGCAGGTCGCCGCGGTAGCGCAGCATGTACACGGTCTGCCGCTTGAGGCCGAAGACGACGCCCACGCGGGCGAGGGGGATGCGGGGCCAGGTGGAGACGGGGCCGCGGGTATTGATCTCCTCCTTGGCGTTGCGGCGGGGCCGGGTCAGGTTCAGTTGGTGGGCGTGGTAGACGATCTGCGACGCGGACAGGCCCGCGCTGGCGGCGATGTCGGCGACGGGCTCGCGGGTGCAGTAGCGCTCCATGAGCCCCGCCCACTCGGCCGCCGTGACGTCGGAGGCCTTGCGCAGGGAAACGGGGGACTGCTCGCCGGTCGCGGGGCCCGGCGTCCCGGCGCGCCCGTGGGAGGCGCGTGCGGGCCTGGTCCCGGTCGCGGTGGCGCCCGGCGTGCGACGGGAAGAGGTATTCATGATCAATACTATACGTTACGCACGGGGTATGGTCAACAGGTGATCATCGGATCGGGCGCGGCCTTGCGCTCGGGGCGTATGAGCGGTTTAATTCGACGGTGCCCTGATACACATCAGCGCACATCAGAGCCCGTGTAAAGCGGACACGGGCCGCCCTTTCGGGCGGCCCTGTGTCAAGGTGTCCAGTCCGATAGCCGTCGGGATCTGGACCAGCGCCGCCACGGGTCTGCGAGAACCAACCCCCAACTGAAAAAGGGTTATGAACGTGGGCGCTGTTGTCTCTCAGACTCTACATGCACGGGATGGGGAAATCCAGCCCGCCGGGCAATTTCGCGCGGACGCGCCGGTCGCCGGGCCCGCCGAGCTGGCCGACCTGTTCGCGCCGGTTCCCCAGGCGCTGCTGCTCGACGCGTCGCTGGGCCTCGGGATCGCCGTGTGGTGGGGCGTGGTCAACCGCTACACCCGGGGCCGCAACCGCACCAGCGACGGATGGGCCGCGCTCGCCGCCTACAGCGGCCGGGACCCCCAGTGGCTCGCCCACTGGGCGAAACAGACCCAGCGCGCCGGATGGGCGACGCTCGAGCCGCGCCCCGGGCGCGCGTCCCTGCTCGTCCTGCACACCGAGCACGGCGTGCGACCCCCCGACCCGCACCCCCCTGCAAACCCACAGGGGTCCGAGCAGCACCCCTCTGGGAACCGACAGGGGCCGCCCGCCCCGCCCGCACCCTCCGTCCCCGCGGGCGTGCCCGCGGGCTCAACACCCCGCGCGGAGAGTTCCTGCACTGCCCCGGGCACCGCGCCCACGCCCTCCCGCACACCAGCCCCGCACGCGCCCCTGCGGCTGGACCCCGGGCTGGCCCCGCTGCGCGCAGCGCTGCGCTCGAGCGGCCTGGCCCCGCGCTGGGACCGGCTGCGCCCCCACCAGGCGGCCGAGCTGCTCGAGCTGGTGCGCGATCTCGGCACGGCCGAGATGGCCGCCCTGGCCGCGAACACCACCCGCGCCGCGGTCCGCGACGGCGCGGGCCCCGCCCTGCACGTGCAGGCCTACCTCGACCTGTGGCGCCGCAACGCCGCGGTCTTCCCCCACGAACGCCCCACCCCGCGCCCGCCCCGCGACCCGGCCCCGCCAGCGGTCGGCGTGCCGGCGCCGACCGGCGGCGGGGACGGGTGGCGCGAGAGCGCCCGGCTGGCCCGCTCGCGCATCGCGGCCCGCCCCGAGGGCAGGCCCGTCTCAGGGCTCGACGAGCGCGGGCACCCGCCGCGCGCACAGGTCCCCGCTGCGCGCCGCCCGGTCGGCGTCCCCGGCATCGGGCAGCCTGCCGGGGATCGCGGACGCGATCGGCCCTGTCACGACGGTGAGCCAGCCCAGCCGGGCGACCCGCTCGGACCACACCGGCACGCTGTCGCCTAGCGCCCCGGTGAAGAAGTCTGTGCCCGTCCCGCCGTATCCGGGCGGCGCGGGCGCTCGCAGCGTCACCCCGGGGCCGCGCAGGACGGCCGACCATCGCGCGTCGAACGGAACCGGCTCCGCGTCGGGCGCGGCCCGCCACACCTCGGGGCGCCCCGCCGCCTCGTCGGCCGCGTTCAGCGCGGCCACGCTGTCCGCGTCCACAACCCGCGCCAGCCCCCGGGCGCGCGCAGGGGACAGCCGCGCAAACCCGTACATCCCGACCATGACCCGGAAATACCCGTCCTGGGCACTCATGCCCTGGAGCCTGCCCAGCTCGGCGATCTGCGCCATCATCACCCCCGTCGGGACGAGCAGCAGCAGGGGCAGCCCCGGCGGCTGCACACCGTCCGGCGTGATGTGCCCGGCCACCGCGTTCATGTCGTCACCGCTCAGAAGATCACCTCATTGACCCCTACACCTGATGTAACGTAGAGTGTTTCTTGTAACCGAGCTGTGCGTCCGACCCCGTGATCACCCAAACAGGGAAACGTCCGCCAGTCTTCGCCGATCCTTGAAAACTCAACAGTCGATGCGCGCTGCGCCCATCCAACCGAACACTCCCTCCAACAAAAACAGCCCACTGCGGCGGCCAAACACCACGTCAGACAGTAAGAGCCCCGCACACGCGGGGGTGACTCCGCAGCCTCGCGCTCCTGACACCCGTGATAGTGAAGAGCCCCGCACACGCGGGGGTGACTCCTTTGCGGACAGCTCCCGGAACCTGTGCTGGATAAGAGCCCCGCACACGCGGGGGTGACTCCTGGACGGCATGGGGTTTGAGGGGGTGGCTGGAAAGAGCCCCGCACACGCGGGGGTGACTCTATGCCGCACGGCAAGCACTCGAGGCAGCTTATAAGAGCCCCGCACACGCGGGGGTGACTCCCGTCTCGCGATCGTGGGCTACGTCCGCAAACTAAGAGCCCCGCACACGCGGGGGTGACTCGGTGTGTTAGCTGCACCTGATGTCCGCCGCGCTAAGAGCCCCGCACGCGCGGGGATGACTCGGCACGTTGACCGGCTCCATCGCGACCACGATGAAGAGCCCCGCACGCGCGGGGATGACTCCATCCGCACAGTGGCGTCGGCGATCGTGGCGATAAGGACCCCGCACGCGCGGGGATGACTCGTTCCGAAATGCCTGGCTCGACTATTGGGACGGTATCCACCCCGCACACGCGGGGGTGACTCCGGCATGCAACGGCGGTACTGATTAGACGCCGAACGAGCCCCGCACACGCGGGGGGTGAACCGAGACGGAGCGCCGCCAGCATCACAGCCGTTAGCCCGCACCCGCGGGGGTGAACCCGGCACTGACCCCCAAAGATGCTTGGATCGGCAAACAGCCCCGCTCACGCGGGGGTGAGTCGGATGGATACCCCCATGTCTACAGAGTCGCGCAAAGAGCCCCGCGCACGCGCGGGGGTAGATCTGAAGAATGGCGGGAGCTAGAAGACACTGCTAGAAACAGCCCCGCCAACGCGGGGGTGCACCGTTGGCAGCGCCGCTCATCGTGTGGATCGCTCAAAGAGCTCCGCACAACGCGGGGATGCCTCCCAGTCCATGGCCGTGATCGTCGGCAGCGACAGGAAAAGCCCCGCTTGCGCGGGGGTGAGCCCACCACTCGAGACCGATGGCGGCGAGATACACAAGAGCCCCGCCCCCGCGGGGATGACTCGTGTCTACGCATCGGTTCAAGGCTCCAATCGGCTAGAGCCTCGCACGCGCGGGAATGACTCCCTGTGTCTCTGACCGACTGTCACAGCCCAGAGAAGAGCCCGCACGCGCGGGGGTGACTCCGGGCTGAGGGCGTCGCGGAGTTCTGCCCTACCAAGAGCCCCGCACACGCGGGGGTGAACCCTTGTTCCATGTCATGCGCCGACCCGCGGCGAAAAGAGCCCTGCACACGCGGGGGTGGCTTCCCCCAAAACCTCGGCTAGGGCCATAGCACGCGAAGAGCCCAGCACACGCGGGGATGACTCTAGAGTCGACCGCGACCGCGGCCCCGTTCCCTGCAAGGGCCCCGCACACGCGGGGGTGACTCCGGAGCGTTTGTCGCGCAGTGACACTTGGCGTGAAGAGTCCCGCACGTGCGGGGGTAACTCCACACCAAACCGACAGGAACGCCTCAGTGTCGAAAGCCCCGCCCGCGCGGGGGTGACTCGATCAGTACGCCGCTGTGCCCAGCGTCCGGCGATGGAGCCCCGCACGCGCGGGGGTGGGTCCGTGCTGTCATTCGCCGCCGGCCACCCGGCCTAAAGAGTCCCACACAAGCGGGGGTGACTCCGTGGACCGTAACTGGCGCTGACCCGTGATACGAAGAGCCCCGCACACGCGGGAGTGGACCCTGGCCCCCGTGCCCTTTGCGATCGACCGAACGAAAAGCCCCGCACGCGCGGGGGTGAATCCCGCCCGGCCTACCAGCTCTCACAAAAGCCAGGAAGAACCCCGTCCCGTGCGGGGGTGAACCCACGGCGGATGTCTCGATCATCGCATCGCCTGCAAGCGTCTCGCACACGCGGGGATGAACCCCTGATCTGCGCTTTCAGCGACGAGTGCCACGCAAAACCCCCGCCCCCGCGGGGGTGTATCCGTCGCCGCGCCCACACAAGTGGAACGCGTCGGACGAGCCCCGCCGCGGCGGGGGTGCACCGATCCTCGACCATCGCCGTATCGGGCCCTACAGCGCCAAGCCCCGCACGCGCGGGGGTGGCCCCCTCGCGATGCTCGGGCTGACCGCGGGCAGCCTGCCAGAGCCCAGCGCGAACGAGGAAGCGCCGGGCGCCGCAACCGGTCAGGCGCGCACTGCCGCGAATACCCGACTCAGGCCGGGGTGAATCTGAGACCAGACCCGCTGCTATCAGCGCCCTGGCAAAGCCCCGCCCAGCGGGGGTGACACGCCGATGGTGTTAATGCCGCCCGCTCGGATCAGGGTGTCCCGCCCCGGCGGGGATGGACCGTCGTCGATCGAGAGCACGGTCAACGGGATCCTGACAGCCCCGCCCGCGCGGGGATGCACCCGACACAGGTACGAACTCCACGCCGCCCACCTCAAACGCCCCGCACCGGCCGGGGGTGGCCCCATCAGGTGTGCCTGGACCCCGGCACGGCCGCGTCCGGAGTCCCGCGACACGCGGGGATGCACCGTAAGGCAGAGCACTCGGCCGATCCGTGACAAGCCGCGACAGACCCCGCGCACGCGGGGATGAACCAAGGGCAAGCACCGCCACGCCGATCGCCCCGCGCAAAGCCCCGCACACGCGGGGGTGGGCCCACGATGCAGTGAGCCGCCACGAGATGGCGGCTAGCACGTCCCGCACACGCGGGGATGACTCGCTGTCGCCGACACGGCAGTCCAACCCCCTGCCGGACCACCCGCGCACACGCGGGTATCGCCCCGCCGTGGTCCAGTCGGACAGCCGCGACCGCTCACACGCCCGCCCGGCGCGCGGGCATGCCCCGCTGACGCGCTAATCACGCTGAGCCAGACAGCCACAGGCCCCGACCCGCGGGGGTGATCCCGCCTCGACGGTTCGCGCGTGGGGGATCTCGAGTGCACCCCGCCCGATGCGGGGATGAACCCACCCCGATCTGCCCGCGCCGCAGAACCCTGATCTGTCCCCCGCCGACCGAGCGGGGATGGTCCCACCCCGGACATGACACGCCGGGTAGCCGCCGTGGCGCCCCGCCCCGCGCGGGGATGGACCGCGCTGCCAGACGATGCGCCGCATGTCCGGCGCCACACCCGCCAGCCGCGCGCGGGGGTGACCCGCTGATCGCGCGAGGGATCTGACCCCGCCACCGGGCGCCGACGCGCCGGCACGACGGAGCCCGCCGCCCGGGCGGGCGTGCACCACCGTTGCTGACAACGTCCTCGAGGCGCGACACAACCGCCCCGCAGCGCGGGGATGGACCGTACGAGATCCGCAACCTCACTGCGCGACGCGCAGCGCCCGCCCCGGTGCGGGAGTGCACCAGAGTCGGGGACAGAAACGGCAGGACTGCTGCCCCCACCCCGCCCTCCCTGCGCGGGAATGTCCCGATCGGCAGCGGGAAGCAGACCTAGCGCCGCTCGCCGCGTCCCGCCGCGCGCGGGATGCCCCCAATGCGGCCCAGCAGTGCAGAGACGGTCTTGTGGACGCGCCGCCGCCGCGCGGGGGTGGCTCTGACTTCGAGACCGCACGCACGCAGACAGGCATCTGATCCCGCCCGACGCGGGGATGCCCCGTTCTGCGGCACCGAGTGTGAACGACCCGCGAGCATGCCCCGCCGACGCGGGGATCGACCCGTCTGCCGCACGTACGCCACGGTTGTGTACGCCGCCGCCCCGCGCACGCGGGGGTGGGCCGCACTCGAACAGACCGGTCGTGTGGACGTGGATCGCCGCCCCGCGCACGCGGGGGTCGGCCCAGCGGCTCGATCCGCACAGGGGACACGGCTCCCACGTTCCAGCCGACCGCGCGGGGACCGACCGGTCGTCACGCCGCTGCTGTCGGCGCAGCACGGCCCGCCCCGCTCCCGCGGGGATGAACCGATGCCGTCGGTTGACCGCGAGCGCGCTCGCGACCCGTCCCGCCGCGGCGGGGGTGGCCCTCGGACGTTAGGCATCAGCGCCCGACGATTGCCCTGCCCGACGCAGGGATGCCCCGCCGGACACGTGCTCGAGAGCGGCGCAGCGGTGCCCGTCCCGCGCACGCGGGGGTGGTCCCACGTCCCGCGGCAGGCATGTGTCACGCGGCAACCACCGCACCGCCCGCGCGGGGACCGCCCGCCTCGAGCGGCGAGATGGCCCGCCGCCGTGCGGGAGTGCCCCCCAATCTCACGAGCGAGCCAATCACAGGCTGACGCCCACCCCGCCCGACCGGGCGGGGGTGTCCCGGAACCGGGCGGCTGACCGCGGCACCCGGTCAGGCGATCCCCGCCCGGCGCGGGGGTGACCCGGTATTACCTACGAGGCAACGAGACAGATCCCTACCCGTCCCGCCGCCCGCGCGGGGATGTCTCCCTTGGCTCAAACCACTCTCAGCACCACAGTGTCGTCCCGCCGCCCGCGCGGGGATGTCTCTCTCGGCATCGAGACGGTCGCCCCGCCCCGCCCCGCGCGGGGGTGGCCCGTAGGCGGTCGCAGACAGACCCATGACGAGCCGGACACCCCCGCCTTCCGTGCGGGGGTCCGCCCCGCCGCCGCGCGGGGATGAACCCAACGACTCTCGCACCACCGGCACCCGCCTCAAATCCGCCCCGCCGCCGCGCGGGGATGAACCCAGCGTCCTGGTCCGGGTCGCCGCTGTACTCTCCCGCCCGCTGCGGGGGTTGCGCCGCGTTGCCGGGTGATCCACACAATTGACCGCTACACTTTGTCTAGCGTAAAGTGTTTGTGTGATTTTTCCTCTCGGACCCCCACCCCACCAGGAGCAATACCGTTGACCATCAAAACCTTCCCGACCGAGTCGGGGCGCTCGGCCGCCTCCCGCAACATCGGGGCCCTGCGCCTTCTGCATGACGAGGGACTGATCGAGTTCGTCGAATCCGGCGAGGGCGTCGGGCGTCTGCGTACCAGCGGAATCTTCACCGTCCGCGTGCGCGGCCAGACGCTTCACCTGCCCGCCGGGGACGTGCCCATGTTCGTGCAGGGCGCGCTCTCCCAGAGCAAACTCGTCCTGACCCCCGACGGCAAGCTGCGTCCCTTCGCCCCAGGGGCGTGGAACAAGACCATGCACTGGTACCTCGACCAGATCGGCAAAGCCCGCAAACGGCTCGAGATGTTCAACTCCTGCACCACCGCGTCGGACGCGACCTGCACGATCTGCGCCGACCCGAAGACCCGGCTGCTGCCCTCCAAGTGTCATCTCAAGCTCAGCGCCGTGGAACAGGCCGAGTACGACGCGGCCGGGTTCAAGGGCTGCGAAGGCTGCTTCCGCCAGGCCGCGATCCTGCTGGCCAGCATCGGCGAGGCCGCCGCGATGGTCCGCCAGGCCCACGGCCATCTGAGCACAGCCCAGCAGCAGGAGGTCGCCGCGACCCCTGGCCTTGCCGAAGTGCTCGACGCGGCCTGACCCGCTCCCGCACCGCCCACCCACCCCGGGAGAACACACCCCCATGGCCACCCATGCGATCATCGCCGCCCCGACCCCCGGCGGGGGATGGAGCGGCGCGGTGCTCGACGCGGACGGATACCCCACCGCCGCGGCCGCCGCACTGCTGTCCTACATCCCCCGCCGCTTCGTCACCCCGGCCGACGCGGCCCGCCACTTCACCGTGGAGCACCCGCACGGGTACGCCGCCCTCGCCGACGGCGACCCCACCAAGGGGTTCTGCTACTGCCACGACGGGGCCGAGGGCGACACCCAGCCCTACCTGTACGACCAGGACAGCGCCCGCGGCGAGGCCGACTGGGCCTATGTTCTGGCCGACGACGGCCTGCGCGTGATCCGCGTGCGCGCCGGATGGATCAGCGACCCCGAGACCGTGCCCTGGGGCTCGAGCCCCGAAGTCCTCGGCGCCCTCGAGCGCCGCCTGAACTCCTGGAGCCCCGTGCGATGAGCGCCCCCACGACACACGAGCCCGCGCAGCGTCCCGCCCGCGTGCTGACCCCGCAGGACCGCGCCGCGCTCGACAGCGAGATCCGCGGCCTGGGCGACACGCTGTGCCTGCGTCTCGCGCAGCGGATGGCCGACGCGCTGTGGCGCCTGAAGGCCACCGAGTACGCGGTCACGGTCGCGCTCGTCTACGACACCCACGTCCAGACCTGGCGCATCCGCCAGGTCCTGGACGCGGACCGGGGGGTGCTGTGGGACCGGGACGCCTCCGGGCAGAACGAGATCAGCGACGCCCTGCGCGGCGACTTCTACTTCGACGTGGTCGCGACGCTCGCCCCCGACGCGCACCGCTACGCCAACCAGCCCGGCACGACCGCCAGCCGGCGCCACGGCGCCTGGGACGACGGCATGCCGCGCCTGGACATCCCCCTGCCCGCCCGCCCGTACCGGGTCCCGGGACAGAGGAGCGCGACGTGAGCGGGTGGTCCATGCTCGGGCAGCACGGGGAGCAGACGTGAGGGACGCGCAGATCTTCAGACGCACCCCGCTGGACGACACGATCGACCACGGCTCGCTCCTGCTCGCGCACCGGCTGACCGAGCGCGTCGCGCGGGCGCTGCGCACCGTATCCGCGACGCGGGACGCGCGCAGCGTAGTGATAGCCCGCGACGAGACCGACCAGTTCCGGATCGTGCGCGTGCGCGACCGCGACGGGTGGATCCTGTGGGACGCGGCCGAAGCGCCGCTCTTCGACCCGGGCGGGCACGGCCTCGAGCCGGGCGAGTGCGAGCGGCTGGGGGTGCTGCTGCCGCCCAGTCCCCTGGACCTGCTGCGCGGCGGTCCCGCGTCTGCCGCGGCGGCGCAGCTCGAGGTCGACGTGCACTGGTGGGGCACCCTGCGCTGGCTCTACCTGGTCAGTTCCGGCCACGGCGAGTACGAGATGCGCCTGCCCGCACCGGCCCGCCACCCGCGCGGGCTGACGCGCGGCATCCGCGCAGTGCGCTGACGGCAAGCCCAGACGGCGGCGCCGACCCCGATAGAAGCGGGGTCGGCGCCGCCGTCGTTGTATCTGCGGCGCTCCCACGGTAGCGCGGCGGCCCGGCCCGCGGACACGCAACCCGGCGGTGCTCGACAACACTTGACGCTACACCTTGTCTAGCGTAGAGTATTTCTTGTAAGCACGAGCGAGCCACCACACCCGAGGAGCACCCCATGTCCCACATGTTCGAATCCGGTTTCTCCGTCCGCGAAGTCCCGTGGCACGGACTGGGCCAGGTCCCCACCGAGTACCCCAAGGACTTCGCCGAGGCCCGCGAGTGGGCCGGGCTGAACTGGGAGCCCGTCGAGAGCCCCCTCGCCGTCCAGTGCGGCGCCGACGAGCAGGGCAACCCGATCTGGGTCCAGCAGGACAAGTGGAAGGCCACCGTCCGCTCCGACAGCGGTCTGGTCCTGTCCCCCGTCAGCCGCGACTACCCGCTGATCACCCACGCCGACATGGACGAGTTCTCCCAGCTCCTGCTCGCCCAGGACAAGGGCGTGCGCATCGTGACCGGCGGCTGCCTCGACGAGGGCCGCAAGGTCTGGATGCTGTTCGAACTCGGCGACCCCATCCAGATCAACCGCGACGGCAACACCGAGATCCGACGCCTGGTCGCGATCACCAACGACCACACCTCCTCCGGCTGCATGAAGGCCTGCTCC
>Ga0207700_10002038_pt1 | contig 11554 bp, 12 predicted proteins | sample LARL82metaG_FD_184348 | JGI IMG/M metagenome (GOLD analysis project Ga0207700, IMG submission 184348) | Corn, switchgrass and miscanthus rhizosphere microbial communities from Kellogg Biological Station, Michigan, USA - LAR L8-2 metaG... | ecosystem: Host-associated > Plants > Roots >...
TCATGGGCTGCGGCGCGGGTTTGTTGGTCTGCGCTTCAATCAGCGGGCAGATTATTGCAGCCGCCAGCAGCCAGAATACCAATCTTGTCGAAATATTCTTCAACTTCATGAAAAGTCCTCCGCAAAGACTCTTCCAGCCTACCCTGCAATTGGGAAATAGGTCAAAGCGGCAAAAGTTGGTAAGCCTGATGCCTAATCCCCGCGTGACCTTGTATGGCAACAATGACTCCGTACAATGGATGCAGACACTACTAGTGGGATCCGATCGAGCCAGATGAGCCTTCGAAATCTAAACGACATCCTGCTAAAAGTTAGCCGAAGTCGTCGCGACCGGGTCATGCTTCAAAAAGGAGCGTTAGGTTGGGCGCCGATCTCTTCGGCGGAGATTTACCGCGGCGTCGTAGGTGTGGCTCGAATGCTTGAATCGTGGGGCATTCGCAGGGGCGATCGCGTAGCCATCCTCAGCGAAAATCGTCCCGAGTGGACGATCACTGACTTCGCGGCGCTGGCCCTGGGCGCGGTGACAGTCCCGATTTATTCCACGCAGACCGCCGATCAGACAGCGTTCGTCCTCAACGATTCCGGCACACGCGTCATCGCGGTTTCCACTAAAAATCAATTGGAAAAAGTGCTCACCATCCAGAGACACACGCCAGTGGAGCGGATCATGGTGATGGATGCGGTCGAAACCGCGCACGCAGTTCACATACAGGAACTGATGTTGCGAGGGCCCACCGACGCCGACGCTGAGTTTGACAGCCGCTCGCAGTCGATTACGCCCGATGACTTGGCGACAATTATTTATACGTCCGGCACCACTGGAACTCCCAAGGGAGTGATGCTGACCCATGGGAACATGGCGACGAATATTGCATGTTCGATGGAAGCGTTTGGCTTCGGCGAAAAGGACGAGGTGAGCGTATCATTCCTTCCGCTATCGCATGTTACAGCTCGGCACGTGGACTTTGCCCTTCTGTATCGTGGCGTGGTGCTCGCCTATTGTCCTGACATTTCGCAACTCGCGCAGGCTTTGACGGAGGTACGACCCAACATTTTTATTGCTGTGCCGCGTGTCTACGAGAAAATTCGTCAGCAGGTGATACTGAAAACTATAGGCTTCCCGAAGAACGCAATCTATCGCTGGGCACTTTCAGTTGGGCGCGCGCATCGCAACGAGATACTGATCGGGAAGCAACCGACGTCGCCTTCCTGGAAAATCGCGGACCGATTAGTGTTTTCCAAAGTGCGCGCTGGCATGGGCGGCAATGCGGAAGAGTTTATTTCCGGAGGCGCGCCGCTGGGCCGCGAATTGGCGGAGTGGTATGCAGACATTGGCATTCCAATCCACGAGGGCTACGGGCTGACAGAAACGTCGCCGGTGATCGCCGTGAATACCCCCGCCGCGCATAAACTTGGCACTGTGGGCAAGCCGCTGGCGAATATTGAAGTGCGAATCGCCGATGATGGCGAGGTGTTGGCGCGCGGGCCGTCGATATTTAGCGGATACTGGCATCGTCCGGATGAGACGCGGAGCGTCTTTGTTGACGGCTGGTTTAAGACGGGCGACATTGGGAATCTCGATAACGACGGCTACCTTTCGATTACGGACCGCAAGAAAGATCTGATTAAAACATCGGGGGGAAAGTTTATTGCGCCACAACCGATCGAAAACTCGCTCAAACTCAATCCGCTGATTGGCACCGCGGTAGTGATTGGTGATCGGCGTAAATTCCCTGCCGTGCTGATCTCACCGCACTTCCCGGTGCTGGAAGATTGGGCGCATGCGAACCAGATTGACTTTTCTTCGCGACAAACGCTCGTGGCCGACGCCAAGGTTCAAGCCCTCTACGAAGGAATCATTGAAGAGCTAAACACCAATCTAGCGCGCTTCGAAAAACTGAAGCGGGTGCTGTTGCTACCCGAAGAATTCTCCGCCGCCGATGGAACATTGACGCATACCTTCAAGGTGAGGCGGCGTGGTATCGAAGATCGCTACCGGAGCCTGATTGACGAGATGTATGCGAAGGCCGAGACGGCAGGCGGGTGAGGTCAGGATGTACGCCTCATCCGTCGCTCCAGTATCTGGTTCCTAGCTCGCGGCAGCCGTACAATGAGTACCATGATCGACTCCCTGATAATCGCTGGCAGGCAGTTTCGTTCCCGCTTGATCGTGGGAACCGGTAAGTACAAATCGTTTCAGGAAACCGCGCGCGCGCTCGAAGCCAGTGGCGCCGACATGGTTACGGTGGCAGTGCGCCGGGTGAATCTTGATCGCAGCAAGGAATCCTTGCTCGATTACATCGACCCTAATAAATATTTCTTGCTGCCGAACACCGCCGGCTGCTATACCGCCGATGACACAATCCGCACAGCGCGACTGGCGCGCGAAGTCGGACTCTCCGACTGGATCAAGCTGGAGGTGATTGGTGACCAGGCGACGCTTTATCCGGATGTACAAGCGACACTCGAAGCCACTACTGTATTGGCGAAAGAGGGATTTACAGTAATGGCGTACACGTCCGACGACATCGTCTACGCTAAGCGTCTTGTAGATGCGGGAGCCGCAGCCGTCATGCCCTTGGGAGCGCCGATCGGCAGCGGCCTTGGAATCCAGAACACCGCCAATCTTAGAATTTTACGCGAGCTGATCACTGGCGTTCCGCTGATTGTGGATGCCGGCGTGGGCACAGCTTCCGATGCTGCCATTGCCATGGAACTCGGCTACGACGCCGTGCTGATGAACACTGGCATCGCTGGCGCTCAAGAACCGGTACTAATGGCGGAAGCGATGAAGCACGCGGTGCTGGCGGGACGTCAGGCATATATGGCGGGACGAATGCCGCGCAAGCTATATGCGACTGCTAGTTCGCCACTGGAAGGAGTGGTGCGGTAGAGGCGGAGAACGAGATGGGCGCCACGTGCTCCAAACACTCGGATGGACGGGCGAGACGCCCGTCGCTCCACTGCAAAGAGGGCGGCCAATGTGGCCGCCCTTTTGATGTAAGTATTGCTTATTCCTTCAGCATCTTTACGCTATCGACGTGCATTTTGTCACCGTCAACGTGTCCGGTCGCAGCAACGTGATGTCCATAGTGATCCTTCACTGCTTCGGGATTGTCCACGGTCAGAACCTTTTGATCGGCATCGCTAACGACAACCGGGCTGGCGCCGGCCTTGATGCACTTTTTGGTGCATGCCGCTCCGTCCGCACTGGCGTCCTTGGCTCCGCACTTGGAGTTACTAACCCAACCCTTCACGGTTTGAGCATCACCGGCAAAAGCTACCGAGGCGACCGACATAATCAGAGCGCCCGCAGTTAACAACAAGAGTAATTTCCGCATACCATCCTCCTTACAGAATCCAACAAATCATGCAGTTCGAAACTCTATCACAGGAGTCCGATCAGAGAGATGTAACAAATTTGTCACGGTTAACCCCGTTCGGGTATATCATGGCGGGCAACATTAGAACAACGCAGGAGAATTGAAATGGTTGTATCGCCCCGCTTCGGCAAGTTACTCGCTTCTTTACCAGTTATTGCAGCCTTCCTGATGACAAATGTCGCCGCAGGCCAGGACTCAACACTTCTGCTTCGGCTGCAACGTTCGAAAGCCGTTTTGAACCTTGACACCAATGTCGTGCATGCGCAGGGCATGAACGGCATCACCTATGGAAAAGGGGGGGATGTATCCAGCTATCCTAACTCGCTCGCATGCCTCACGGTTCATAGCGACGGCAAGTATGTCTTCGAGAAAAGAGACGAACAGACTGTGGGCAAACCAAAAGTCAGGACGGCCGAAGGCACTCTTGGGGCGGATGATCTCCAACACCTGAAGACGATACTTGACGACGATAACCTTAAGAAGGTCGTTACTCCGAAGCCCCCCGATATTCCCAACAATGCGACGATCCGCGAGATTGAGAGCGTGGACGCCCAGATTGACCATGCTGGGAAACAGCAACGCTTGACCACGATCAGGGAGCGCCTGAAAATGGGCGCCAGCGAATTTGGGGGCGCAACCAATGGAATGGATACCTACCTTGACAATGCTGCGCCGTTCCAAAAAACGCTAAATCCGCTGATGAAATGGTTCGACGGCATTGAAAAGAAAAGCAAGTCTGATTTCAAGGATTCGAAGCCGCAATACTGTGCGCCCATGAACATAGGATAATCATAGGATGATTATGACGCGACTAATGGCATTTCTCTTAGTGTTGGGGCTCACGGCGACCGCGGGCTCCGGTCAAGCGCCAGCTAATGCCCCTCTCAAGATGTTCCTCAACGAAGTCCAACCTAGTGTTATGTCCGCCCCGCAGTACTGCACTCTGGTGTTCGCCAACCGCCGTTTCCACACGGAGAAGGCGGACATCAAACGAGGGCGCGACACCGACCGCAGGATTTATGAGGGTCAACTCTCCGACAGCGACTGGAACGCACTGGTCGCAGTTATCGACAGCCCGGGCTTTCGCAATCTCAAAGTTCCGCTAACTGTTCCGCCTCTAGTCATGCAGGATACCCACCCTTACACCATCAGCATTGCGCGAGACAACGACTTTCAAAATATGGAATTCCTGGACAAAAAGAGCCTGAAGCCCTACGAGTCGCAGATAAAACCCCTGCTGCAATGGTGGAAGGCATTTCGTGGGCAGCGCACACCCGAATCAAGCGCGTCGGCCGACGCGAGGTGCGCGCTTGACAAGACCCACGCGATCTTCAGTCAGTAGGGCGATTCTTTCAACCCGCAGCTATCTACCGTTTGCTTTCGTTCTTGGCGCGACTCGTAGCTGGTTTTGGCGGGGGATCCGGGGAAACATAAACGATCTCTCCGCGGCGAGTATAGTGAAGTTGCTCGCGTGCTTCTTTTTCGATGGCAGCAGGATCGGATTTCAGCGAACGAATCTGGCCGACGTACCGGCTATTTTCCTTCTGCAAGCGATCCACTTCAACCTGTAGAGATTGCATCTCGCTGCGCTTCTGTTGATAGACGACCATGCCGTTGGCTCCAAACATGGCATGCAACAGCAATGCAACCGTAAGAAGAACTGCTGCTGCGGTTCCTACCCGGCGCCACTCTAATGCCAGCCATGACCACACCGGGCGCGTGCGCTCTACCCAGCGCGCCGCTGCGGCTTCCGCTTTGGGAGCCTGATCCTTAGCCTGTCCCTTGGCCCGGTCAATGGCCGCCATCAGGCCTGCTTGCCGGCCCGGCAGAATGCTCAATCTCGACACTGGGCCTAATCGAAGATCCATACCGATCGATTCTTTACTTTTATCTTAACTATTCGAAAATCCACGCTTTCGCTGCCACACTCAACTTTGCAAGGTCTTCCCGGCTGCGCGCTTCGCTATAGACGCGCACCACAGGCTCGGTTCCCGAAAGCCGGTAGCAGACCCACGATCCGTCGGCAAGCACGAGTTTGAGTCCATCGGTTCTTACTGCGCTCGCAACTTTTATGCCATGGAATTCACTCGGATCGCGACGTAACTTCTCAGTAAACTTCTGTTTCACTTCCGGCGTCAAGCGGAAGTTTTCGCGCAAGGGGTAGAAGGAACCAACTTCGGCAAATAGGTCTTGCAATTGCTTGCCAAGGGAGGCGCCGCGGCGCGCGACCATCTCGCAGCACAGCAGGCCAGCGAGCACGCCATCTTTTTCTGGTACGTGTTGGCGAATTGAAAGTCCGGCGCTTTCTTCACCCCCAATCAGAATTTTGTCCTGCTTGATGAGCTCGCCAATATACTTGAACCCGACAGGAGTTTCGTGGAGCTCGATTTTATGTTTCTCGGCAAGCGCGTTGATGAGATTGGTGGTGGCCACGGATTTGCCAACTCCGTTCTTCCATCCGCGCGTCTCAACCAGATAGTCGAATAGTAGCGCTATGACATAGTTCGGTTGGAGGAACGTTCCATCCTCGTCGACGATTCCGAAGCGATCGGCATCGCCATCGGTCGCGATGCCTATAGCCGCGCCGATTTCGCGCATCTTCTTGCGCAATTCCTCCAGCAGGTGATCGTCGGGCTCGGGGGCATGGCCGCCAAAGAGCACATCGCGATAGTCGTGGACGGTAGCAACGGTTACTTCTGCTTCGGCTAGAAAAGCGTCAGAATAGCCGCGGGCAGCGCCCCACATTGGATCGAATGCAATTTTTATACCTGACTTTTTAATGGCCTTGAGGTCGATGATTTCGCGGAGACGCGAGAGATAAATCTGTTTAGGGTCGATGGATTGCGGCTGGGAATTTGACTTCGCGTTTGCTTTCGTAGCCTGCGGATTCGCGTCGAAGACTGCGATCCCAGCCTCGATGGCTTTTGTAACCTCAGGAAGTGCAGGCGCGCCATCTGCCGTCGAAAATTTGATCCCATTGTATTCGGGAGGATTGTGCGACGCAGTAAAGTTGATGGCGCCGTCGGCTTTCGATTGGATGACGGCATAGGAAATAGCGGGAGTGGGCGCGGGTTCCGCAATCACGAGTGGCGTAATGCCGTAGCTGGATAAGAGGTCAGCGGCCATCGAGCATAAAGTTTCGCCGAGAAAGCGCGGGTCGCGGCCGACGATAACTCTTGCTCCATTCGGCTTCTGTGACGTCACGTAACGCGCAATGCCATTCACGGCGCGTTGGACATTTGCAAACGTGAACTCATCGGCCATTACCGCCCGCCATCCAGAAGTGCCAAACTTGATTTGCGTCGCCATCGCAGCCCTCGTATTCTCGAATAGCCTTATCGAATAACCAATCGAATGAACCGTGGATGCATAATTTTATATGACGGACAAACGACTTGTTCTTACTACGTGCGGCTCGCTCGAAGAAGCCCGAAGGCTCGCGCAGGCGCTCCTGGAACGCCAACTGGCCGCGTGTGTCAACATCGTTCCGCAGATTGAATCTGTGTATCGCTGGCAAGGAAAGGTCGAAACGGCAGCCGAATTCCTGCTCGTGATCAAGACTACGGCCGGCGCTTTTGCTGCCCTGCGCGATGCCTTGACCGAAATTCATTCCTACGATGTACCGGAGTGCATCGAGATTGCCATTGAAGATGGGAATGCCGAATATCTGGCGTGGATTGGAGAATCTGTCCGGTGAGGGTCACGACAACTACAGCCTTCAGGCGCGCGCTTTCCTATGAGGAGGCTTATGCGCGCGAATATTCAGCCGGCAATAATCGAGCATCCAGGGCGGATTATCTCCCGCCGAAGCCTCGACTAGTTTCTGCAAGAAAGCAGCGCGAACCTCTTCGCTCGGTAGCCGTTCGAGATGCCGGTGGAGGACGAAAATTCTGAGATACTCCTCGAATTCCTGACCGCTCGGGGCCACGAAGGCGGCATCCTCAAGGCCGGTCTCAACATTCTCGAATCCCACAGCGCGCAGTCGCGCAGCAGCGCTTTCAGCGTCAGAGAAAAACCACGGTTCGGGAAAGTCTGCCAACCAGTTCGAGAATTCTTTGGTCTGCGAGACAGCACGCACGCGTTCACGTAGAAGTCTGATATTAGGGCCTCCGCCGCATTGCGCATGTAACCACCCCGCTGGACGCAGCGCTTCGTAGAGATTCCGGAACAACGCGTTATGGTTCCGCACCCAATGGAATGAGGCGGTACTGAAAATACCATCGAAGCAGTTGCTGAACGGAAACGCGACCAGATCGGCCGCGACAAAACCAACACGATTGCCGAAGTCTGGCTGAAGATCTCGCTGCGCATGGAGCACCATATTGCGCGAGAGATCGAGCCCAACAACGCGACCGCGGGGAAGATTGTCGAGAAGAAGGCGCGTGAGTTTTCCGGTGCCGCAACCGGCATCAAGCACACATTCGTCTCCACGCAGCTGAAGCTGATTGAGGACGCGCTGCCCCCACTGGAATTGCGGCGCGGAGAGGCGATGGTATTCGGCGGCGTTCCATTCGCGGGAGTTTGACGGCGTTGACATAAGGCGATGTGACACGATGGAGCGCCGGGCGTCCCCGACCGGCCGCGAGTAGGACGGGCGAGGAGGCCCGCCGCTCCAGTTAAATCGCGGCTAGCGCTTGGTCGAGATCTGCGAGAATATCGTCGACATCTTCGATACCAACCGAAATGCGGACCATGCCATCCGTAATGCCGATTTTGCGGCGGCCCTCTTTGCCGACTCCGGCGTGCGTCATGGTTGCGGGATGTGATATGAGTGTTTCTACGCCACCCAAAGATTCAGCCAACGAACAAACGCGCACCTTGCGCAGCATCTTGTTTGCGTTCGCCAGCGATCCGGTTTCGAAGGCGATCATCGATCCAAAGCCTGACATCTGGCGCTTAGCGAGTTCGTGGTGCGGATGATCGGGCAGCCCTGGGTAAAAAACCTTCTGTACTTTCTTATGTCTTGAAAGATAGTCGGCGACTTTTCGGCCGCTGCGATCGTGTTGCTCCATGCGCACGGCCAGCGTCTTAACCCCGCGCAAAATCAGCCAGCACTCAAAGGGCGACAAGATGGCGCCAGCACACTTCTGCAGAAAAGCCAGTTTTTCCGCCTGCTCGGGTTTGGTGCAGACCACCACGCCTCCTAATCCGTCGCTGTGGCCGTTGAGAAATTTTGTAGTGGAGTGAACTACCATATCGGCGCCGAGCTTGATCGGCCGCTGGAAATAGGGCGACATGAAAGTATTGTCGACCACGACCTCGACGCCGTGCCGGTGGCTGAGTTCGCAGATAGCGCGAAGATCACAGAGCTCCATCAGAGGATTGGTCGGCGTCTCCAGAAACAGAAGCCGTGTGTTCTTTTGAAATGCGCTCTCGACTTTTTTGAGATTTGAAGTATCGATGTAAGTGAATGTCAGGCCGAAGTTGGCCAACACTTGATTGAATAGGCGCGGCGTGCCGCCGTATAGATTGTGTCCCGCGACAACGTGGTCTCCAGCTTTAAGCATGCTGGTGATGGCATTAATTGCCGCCATACCGCTGGCGAAAACGCGGGACGCAGTGCCGCCTTCGAGGGCAGCTAGATTGGTTTCGAGGCGATCGCGAGTAGGATTCGAAACGCGCGCGTATTCGTAACCTTTATTCTTGCCGATTTCCTGCTGGACGTATGTGGATGTTGGATAGATGGGAACGCTGACAGCGCCAGTAAGCGGATCGGCCTCTTGTCCGACGTGTATGGCTTTAGTCGCGAAGCCCAGTTGTTTAGTAGTCAAAAAATTCTTCTCCCCTGTCGCTGATGGGGAGCCGGTGCGTCCCCACCCGGCTGGACCCTTCAGCTGCGTTCAGAGCTGGACGGGCGAGACGCCCGTCGCTCCATCGGCCAACTTATATTCCGCCTTCAAAAATCTTCTTGGATAAGTATCGTTCCGCGGAATCCGGAATCAGGGTTACCACCCGCTTCCCTGCCCCCAGGCGCTTGGCGATTTCTACCGCCGCGTATGCGTTTGCGCCAGCGCTTGAGCCTCCCAGCACCCCCTCTCGCGCGGCGAGTTCTTTCACCATGCCGAACGCCTGATCATCGGTCACCATCAGCACTTCATCGCAAACCGAGCGGTCAAAATTTCCCGGAATAAAAGAGTTGCCAATACCTTCCACCTTGTGCGGACCGGGCTCGCCTCCGCCAAGAATTGAACCCTGAGTCTCGACCGCAACGGCGTGCACATGCGGCAATCGTTCTTTCAGAAAACGTGCCATCCCGGTGAAAGTTCCCGCGGTGCCGCAGCCGACTGTGATCGCGTCGATGCGCCCGTCCATCTGCTCGAAGATTTCGCGCGCGGTGGTCTCATAGTGATAGTCAGTATTGGCTGGGTTGTCGAACTGTGCGGCCAAAAATGCGTTGGGATTGGCAGCCTGAAGATCCTGGGCGCGCTGGATAGCGCCTTGCATGCCCTCGGCCTCCGGGGTGCGAGTGACCTCGGCGCCGAGGGCGCGCATGATGATTACTTTCTCCTCCGAAAATTTTTCGGGCACGAAGAGCCGGACTTTATAGCCGCGATTTACGCCGATCAAAGCGAGGCCAATACCGGTGTTTCCGGCCGTGGCTTCAATTACGGCGCCTCCGGGCTTGAGTTTCCCATCTCTTTCGGCGCGGGCGATTATGCCAATGGCGGCGCGGTCTTTCACGCTGCCACCGGGATTGAGGTATTCAAGTTTGGCGAAAATATCGGCCGACCCCTTCGGAGCCAGCTTTTTCATTTGCAGCATCGGGGTTTCGCCGACAAGCTTCGATATGTCGTCACTGAGGCGCAGGCGGGAACTCGGAGTCAATGTGTGCACTCTCTACAGAGTAAGGAACGAAGGCGTGAGCGTCAATCGCTGGGAATTTGTAATTTAGGAATTTGTTAATTTGTAATTTGTAATTGGCAATTTGAATTCTATTTATGTTTGGAAAACTGTGGCACTTGCCAGCTTACAAAGTCCCCTCTATTGCGCGCCAGAGGCTGACTCAGGTCCGGCATAATAACCGCTCTTCGTGCGGACGATGAGTTTCCCGTGGCTATGCGAACGCGCGCTGACTTTCACCTGCCGGTATCCCCCCTGACTCTTGGGAGTTGTCGGCTTGTAGCCGATCGCATATTGGGTACGAATGTCGTGGGCCACAGTTCGGCTGATCGCGTCAACTTCGTCCAGCGTGTTAGGGAAGAACGCTATGCCGCCCGTTCTCTCCGACATGATTTGCAGTGCGCGTTTGGCGTGCCTTGGATGCTCGTCTTTTTCCAGGATGCCAATGGAGTAAACGGTTGGTCCATTTTCGGCCTGAAGGCGCCGCACGGCCTGCTCCAGACTTTCACCGCTTTCGTTATCGTCGCCGTCGGTGACTACAAAAATAACTTTCTTCTCGAGCTTCGCTTCTTTTTTCAGGTGGTCAGCGGAGGCTACGACCGCATCATAAAGCGCCGTACCACCGCGAGCTTCAATTTTCTCCAGCCCTTCTTTGAGCTTATTGATGTTAGAAGTGAAATCCTGATCGAGATAGTACTCGTCATTAAAGTTCACGATAAACACTTCGTCATGCGGATTCGACGAGCGCACCAGATTCAGCGCGGCAGCATTCACCTTTCGCCGCTTCTCCCGCATCGAGCCCGAATTGTCGACCACGATTCCCATGGCCACGGGAATGTCCTCTTGGCGAAATGAGGTAATGGTCTGCTGATGCCCATCTTCATAGACGTTGAAATCGCCCTTATCGAGGTTGGTGACGATGTGTTGTTTGTCATCGACGACTGTGGCATGCAGCAGAACTTCGTCCACTTGCTTATGAAAAATAAAAACGCCGCTATCGCCGGAATCCGGATTCTGTGCGACGCCAGAACTGCCGTTGCTTTGCGCAGCCGAACCGGGCGTCGCGCCGCTCGCAGGAGCGGAAGGCGTCGTTTGAGGGGTTGCAGCTGAAGCAGGCTGCTCCGGGGATGCCGATTGGGTTTGGGAATTGGCCAGCGATAGAGCTGTAAGAATAAAGAAAACAAGCAGAGAACAATTATTCCGTCGGCGCATAATAACCCGTTTTGGCGTAGACCCGGAGCGGCGGCAAGCCTTTTGGCGGTGAGAGTTTCACCTTTATTTTACGCCATTTGCCGTCGCGCACTGGATTCTTAGGACGATATCCGATGACA
>Ga0207700_10002041_pt1 | contig 11550 bp, 11 predicted proteins | sample LARL82metaG_FD_184348 | JGI IMG/M metagenome (GOLD analysis project Ga0207700, IMG submission 184348) | Corn, switchgrass and miscanthus rhizosphere microbial communities from Kellogg Biological Station, Michigan, USA - LAR L8-2 metaG... | ecosystem: Host-associated > Plants > Roots >...
GATGCTCCTTGAGCAGATAATCCGCAGCTCCATCTTTCAGACACTCCACCGCTCTTGCTTCCCCCAACGCCCCGGTCACCAGAATTACCGGAATGTCCAGCCCTTCCCGGCGCAGCAGCGATACCGCTTCCATGCCATTCCATTGCGGCAGGTTGTAATCCGCCAGAACTATGTCGCAGGCGCCTTTCCGAACCTCATTCAGGAATTGCTCCGCGTCCTGCACGGCACAACCTTGGACATCAAAGCCGTGCTCCCGCAGCGCGCGTTTTTCCAGTTCGACATCAGCAGGTTGGTCTTCGACGAAAAGTACGCGCAGCGGTTGCACCTCCTGGCGCGCATTCGCGCGAGGCCAGCTTTGAGAAGCACGTACATCCAGTAGGTGTTGCGGTGTTGCAGGGGCGACTGAAGAAACGGGAAGCATACCTATCCCATCGGTTGCTGGAACCGAAGCTTGAGAGAAAACTCAAGAAGTCAGCGCAGCCAAAGGGACATAAGCGAAAACTTAGGTATAGGGGCTCGTGCCTGGACGCGAGTCGAAGTACAATCGCACTCCGCTACAATGAATTCTTATGATTCATCCCTGGCACGACGTCACCCCTGGAGGGAAACTTCCGCAGGAATTCAACGCCATCGTCGAAATCCCGTTTGGCTCCAGCGTGAAGTATGAACTCGACAAGACCAGCGGCTTGATCAAACTGGACCGCGTCCTTTATTCCGCCGTTTATTATCCGGCGAACTATGGCTTTATTCCTCAGACGCTTGCCGAAGATGACGATCCCCTCGACGTTCTCGTGCTCTGTCAGGAAACGGTGGTCCCCCTGACCATGATTTACGCTCGCGCTATTGGGCTCATGACTATGATTGACTCCGGCAAGAAGGACCACAAGATCATCGCCGTAGCCACCAAGGACCCCGAATTCAACAGCTACCAGGAAGCCAAAGAAATGCCGCCGCACCGCCTGCTGATGCTGCGCCGCTTCTTCCAGGACTATAAGTTGCTGGAAGGAAAGGCAGTTGAAGTGAACGAAATGCGCCCGGCCGCCGAGGCCTACCCGATCATCAGCGATGCGCTCCACCGCTACAGCGAACAGCGCCGCAAGGGCTTCGCACACCACGAGTAAGTATTTGAATCCAAGCAGCTTACCTAGGTAATCCAATTCTTAGCTGGCTATGGAACTTCCGGAACTTGGGTTGCCGGAATTCACCCTTTAAAATCTAACCCTTATTCCCGAATTGGAGCCTTTAGCTGTGAGAACTGCCCGTATTCTACTGATTTCATTGGTGGTGCTATTGCTTTCAGCCGTTTGCGTCGCCCAGGACAGCGCCGCACCTGCATCGACTGCGCAAATTACCGGTACCGTCATGGATTCAAACGGTGACACGCTTTCCGGCGCAACCGTCGTCCTCCAGGGGCCTGCCCCGGCTCAGTCGCTGAAAGTCATCTCGGATGAGAACGGCTTCTTCGCATTCAAACAGCTTGCACCCGGGACGTACCACGTGACGGTCACCGCGGCCGATTTTTCCGATTGGAGTTCCACTGACTTGGCGCTCACCGCGGGTCAGTACATGATTGTGTCTGACTGCAAACTCCGGGTTTCACAAGTGGCAACGACCGTCACCGTGGCATATCGGCCTGAAGAAATTGCGTTCGAAGAGGTCAAGACGGAAGAGAAACAGCGCGTTTTTGGAATTATCCCGAACTTTTACGTTGTGTACGATTCCAATCCGGTTCCGCTGACCACCAAGCTCAAGTTCCACCTGGCGCTCAAAACGTCTACGGATGCTTTCACCGTGGCAGGGGTCGGCGCCTTCGCCGCCATCAACCAGGCGGGTGACACGCCCAACTATGGTCAGGGCTGGAAGGCATACGGCGAGCGCGTGGGTGCCGCCGGAGCCGACGGCTTATCCGACATCATGATTGGAGGGGCGATCCTGCCCTCGCTGCTGCACCAGGACCCGCGCTACTACTATCAAGGAACCGGGACCACCAAATCGCGTATGCTGCATGCGATCTCATACCCATTTATTTGCCGTGGAGACAACGGCAAGTTGCAGCCGAACTTTTCGAGCATCGGAGGGGATCTCGGGTCAGCCGCGCTCTCGAACTTGTACTATCCGCAGTCGGACCGGGGCGCGAACCTCGTGTTCCAGAACTTCGCGATTACCACCGGCGAACGAATGCTGAGCACACTTGTGCAGGAATTTGTTCTGAACCGCCTGACCGCGAGACAGCGGCTCAAGAATCAATAGTTAGCCATCAGCTATCAGCCGCCAGCCATTAGGAAACCGCCCTTGTGATCTTGCGCAATGGACCTGCGCATCCTGGCTTTTGGAACACGCTCCGTCGCCGTGCAGCCAGTTGCGCTTTTTCCGCGCAGCTTAATGACTCAAGTGGATCTCACTCTTTAACACAAAGGGTCTTTTCAAGACATAGGCCTCCATGGCGCGATCCATAGTAGACAAATTCTGCCCGGTCGATGTGTCTTACCATGCAACCTCTGACATGGACCAAGCTGAGGGCAAGGGCGGGAAACACTGTTGTTCCCGCTCGTCCGTTTCGTTCCCCATTTGCCGCAGGCCACTCATCAGTATTCGACGGAAGCCATTCCTTGAAAAACGAGGGCCGCCAATGTTTGACAAATAAACGTTTTTACAGTAATTTCTGTACATACAGAAATTACTGACATGCCACTTACGCCTGTCGCACAGAGATTTGTCCTGCATTGGGGAGAAATGGGGACCCGATGGGGGATCAACCGCACGGTCGCCCAAGTCCACGCGCTGCTGTTTCTTTCTCCCAAACCGCTGCATGCGGAAGACATCGCGAACACTCTTTCGGTTGCACGATCGAACGTCAGCACCAGCCTTCGTGAACTTCAGGGCTGGGGCGTGGTGCGGGTGGTGCACGTGCTGGGCGATCGGAGGGACCACTTCGAGTCGCTGAAGAACGTCTGGGAAATGTTCCGCATCGTTTCGCAGGAGCGCAAGCGGCGCGAGATCGATCCTACCCTGCACGTCCTGCACGAGTGTGTGGACGACCTGAAAGGTGCCGGCGCGGGCAGCGCTTACACCCGCGAGCGACTCGAAGAGATGCTTGAGTTTCTCAGCATCACATCTTCACTGTTCGACGAAGTGGTGCACCTGCCCGCTCCCGCATTGAAAGGCATGGCGCGGTTGAGAGGAAAGCTCAAGTCTCTCTTCGCTGGATCAAAGAAGACTCCTGCCCAGGTTTCGAAAAGCGCGAAACCTGGGGCACCCTCATTCGTGGATTGAAAGCTCAGGACGGGAATCATGATTTCGCTCGCATCGGAAATGACGGATGGCAAAGGGCGGCACGCTCGCGGCTGGCTTTTCTACGACGCCGAGTGCGATTTCTGCACTCGCATCGCTCGATTCGTCGCGAAGCCCATGCGGCGGCGGCGACTGGGAGTAGCGCCCCTGCAGGACCCGCGGGTGATCAGCCTGCTCGGAATGCCTCCTGACCAGCTGCTGCTCGCAGTCCGCTATCTCGCCCCCAATGGCGCTACTTATTCGGGTGCGAATGCTTTAGTCGCGCTCTCGCGAGAGTTCTGGTGGGCACGCCCGCTGATCTGGTTCTCGCGAATTCCCGGTTTCATGCGCCTCATGCATGCGGGATACAGTTGGGTCGCAAGGCATCGCAAGTGCCATGCGGAGTTCTGTGAACGGAATTCAGCCGTCCGGGCCTAAAGCAATGGAGGCGCCAGAAAGGGGCGGCTGCTCGCTAGCACCTAGGCACTCTTTTCTGTTTCAACCTGCGCAGTTTCTGCTGGGGTCTGTTCGATGGTGGTGGCGCTTGCTTCCGGTTGTTCTGCCGGTGCTTGCTGCAGGTTCTCGCCCGTAGCGGGCGCGGCATTTTCGGCCGGCAACAGATCACTCTGGAATGACTCGGCGACCAGCTTTTCGAACTCTTCCATGCTGGGAAGTTCGTTTACGTCTTTCAATCCGAAGCGGAGGAGAAATTCTTTTGTGGTCTTGTAGAGAATTGGGCGGCCGACGACTTCTTTGCGGCCTGAAGTCGTGATGAGCTTGCGCTCGAGCAGCGTGGCGATGACGCCACTCGAATCCACGCCACGGATTTCGCTGATCTCCGGAACAGTAACTGGCTGTTTGTAAGCAATGACCGCCAACGTCTCCAATGCAGGCAATGAGAGGCGGATCGGCGGCTTCAGGCTCTTGGCGAACGAGCGCACCAGGTCGTGCTGCTCGGGCTTAGTGGACATGCGGTATCCGCCGGCAACTTCGCGAATCTCGATGCCGTGCACATCGGTGGAATACTCCACCTTAAGTTCCGTCAACGAGCGAAGGACTTCGGAACGCAGTTCGGTTGCGTCGGCAATCCCGGCCGAATCCTTTACCAGTTGGACCATCTGGTCCACCGTGATCGGCGTTTCGGCCGCGTAGATGATGGCTTCGAGTTGTGGTTTAAGGCTCATGGGAGAGTGGTTAGTGGTCGGTGGTCAGCGACCAGTAACAATCTTGCTTCGTACTAGCCACTGACCACTGACCACTAGCCACTTTCATCTCCAATCATCCCTCACTGCTTCCTGGTTCTTCATCACTTCTTCAAAGTGCGAATGCTTGCGAATCAGGACCTCGCCAAACATGCGCTCCTGGCGAAGCTGGATTGCCTGCAACCGCACGAGTTCCAACAGCGCCAGAAACATGCAGACCAGCGCCTGCCGCGACTGCACGCCGGAAAGCATCTGCTTCAGGCGGATCGGGCGGTCTTCGAGCGTGAGCCGGCGGCGCAGGTAAGTGATCATCTGGCCGACCGTGACAGTCTCCTCGTTCACCTCGATCATCGGCCGCGTGCGCACACGCTCGAGCACCTGCTGAAACGTCTTCACCAGATCGATGACGTCAGCGGCGATTTCCGGCTCGGTGCCTTCGGCCTCAATGAATTCGCGGATCGCGGGATTCGTGCGGACCGCGTCCTCGATCTGCTGCTTCTGCAGCAGCATTTGCGCGGCGGATTTGAACTTCTCGTGCTCGATGAGCCGGTTCACCAGTTCTGCGCGCGGATCTTCCTGAGCTTCGGAAGCGACAGCCGGATCGCGCGGCAGCAGCATCTTCGACTTGATGTGAATCAGCACCGCGGCCATGTAGATGAATTCGGCGGCAACGTTCACATCGAGTTCGCGCAGGCGCTCTACGTAGGTAAGGTATTGCCGGGTGATCTTCGCAATTGGGATGTCGTAGATGTCGATGTCCTGCTTGCGGATGAGGTCGAGCAGCAGATCGAGCGGTCCCTCGTAGACATCAGTGACGCTGACGGCGAAGGGGAAGTCACTGTCGTTCTTGGACGCGACAGGGACCGGACCAGATCCCGAGGCCGCCCTCGTCGCGTCTTTTGCGACAGGGTTGGGATTTTGATCTGTCCGAATTTTGGCTTCCTGCGCCATTAGTCGTGTGCCGTCCCTACGGGACTCGATCGTTCCATCTCTCTACCCAGGACTGCCGTCCTGGGCTAAGTTGTATCGGCCCTCCGGGCCTGGAGTTTACCGGGCGCTCCATGAGTTGCAAGCCCGCCCTATGCCAAATGGGATCGGGGGATCGGATCATCGGGTCATCTCGTGACGCCAGATCGCCCGATCACCTGATGGTCAGATCACCCGATTTTCGTTCACTCTTCCAACTTCAGCGACATGCCCATCGCGTCCCGAACTTCGTCCATGGTGGCGCCGGCTTTCTTACGCGCCTGTTCGGAACCGTTCTCCAGAATATCCCATGCCAGGCGCGGGTTTTCCTCATATTTCTTTCGGCGCTCCTGCATGGGATTCAGAATGTCAACCAGCGCATCCGCCGCCCAGCTCTTGCACTCGATGCAGCCAATCGCTGCGCTGCGGCACCCGACATTGACCTTTTCGTTCGTGGCCGCATCGCTGAATATTTTGTGAAGATCGCCCACGGGGCAAACATCAGGATTGCCCGGATCTGTCCGCCGCACACGAGCCGGATCGGTCACCATCGTCTTGAGTTTCTGTCGAACCACCGGCTCTGGATCCGTCAGCATGATGGTGTTGCCGTAGGATTTCGACATCTTGCGGCCGTCGGTTCCAGGCAACTTCGGTGCGGGAGTGAGCACCGTTTGGGGCTCCGGGAAAACCGGCGCGCCTTTACCGTAGAAGTTGTTGAAGCGCCGAGCAATCTCGCGCGTCAGTTCCACGTGTGCAGCCTGATCCTCCCCAACGGGAACAAAGTCGGCTTTATAAAGAAGGATGTCGGACGTCATCAGCACCGGATATCCGAGAAATCCGTAAGTGCTTAGATCTTTGCCGGTGATGTTCTCCTGCTGTTCTTTATACGTGGGCACACGTTCCAGCCAACCAAGCGGCGTGATCATCGACAGCAGAAGATGCAGTACTGCATGGTCTGGCACGTGCGACTGAATGAACATCACGCAACGCGCCGGATCGAGGCCTGCGGCAAGCCAATCCAGCAGGACGTCAATCGAATTCTGCTTCACCTGCGAGGTGTCAGCGTAATCGGTGGTAAGCGCGTGCCAATCCGCAACGCAGAAGTAGCACTCGTGCTCATCCTGCATCTTCACCCAGTTGGCAAGCGCGCCGACATAGTTTCCGAGGTGAAGCTTGCCCGTCGAACGCATGCCGCTCAAAACGCGTTTTTTTCGTTGCGACGTCATACGCCAAGCATCCGGACAAAAAGATTTCTCGTAGGTACGAAAAGCACGTTCAACACTCTGCCGCCCCAAATAAACAGAAGCAATAACCCCAACATCCCAAGCATGTCGTAGACGCGTGCGATGCCGTCCGGCAGAAAATGCCTTATCACGTGGCTGCCATCGAGCGGCGGCACAGGGATGAGGTTGAAGACCGCGAGCAGAACATTGATTTCAAGGAACGCAAAAAACAGAAGGCAGACAGGCTCGAGCGGCGAGTTGGAGCCTGGCAACATCCCGTTGGCAAGCGCGGACACAATAAACTTCCCACCCGCCGATGTTGTTTTCACTACCAGCAAGGCAGTCACCGCCCCAAATGCAACGGCGAAATTGCTGATCGGACCGACCACGGACGTCAACACATCATCCAGCACAGGGTTCTTGAAGTTATTCGGGTTTACGGGCGTGGGTTTTGCCCATCCAAGAATCCCCCAACCCGAGAATGCAGCAATCGCCGGCAGCAGAATGGTTCCAATCGGATCAATATGCTTGATCGGATTCAACGTAATCCGTCCCAACATGCGCGCCGTAGGATCTCCCCGCAGGTTCGCCATCCAGGCATGCGCTGATTCGTGCACGCTGATGGCAAACAGGAACGCTATGATTTGATAGACGATTAAGACGTGTTCGAGGGTCATTCCGGCTTGGTTTCGATACTACCACGCTAGTGCGGGATTCAGGCCGTGCGACGCCATTAACACTGCCTTCTGAGATTCACCACGAAGGCCACCAAGGTACACGAAGGAAACCCAATCCTGAACCGCAAAGTTCGCAAAGCCGAAGTCAACTCCGATTCTGGAAGTCCTTTGAGTGTTCCTTTGCGTACGGTGCGCCCTTTGCGGTTAAATTTCTGCTGCCTTACTTCTGGACCAGCGTGACTTGGTGTTGCCCGACCACTGCACTATCGATCCGATCCGGCAGCTTGAATCGCGAGTCAATCCCAATATTTGGATTCCGCGGCGTGATGTACTTCTCCACGAACAGTTCCAGGACGAAGTTCGGCACTTCGACGCCGTCCAGGGACACCGAGTCGATGTGAACGTAGCCCTGGCCGCCGCGACCATAGGCGTGAGCCTCTGCGTTGACGTCGTGCACGCCACTGAAAATGCTGAGCAGCGGATTGGAAGAGTGAATGCCGGCCCGCACCTGATCGAAGTCGACCTTCGCGGCGCCGCTGATCGTCCCCTGCGAACCGGTCAGGTGGACCGACTTTACCCCAGCCGGAAATTGCACCTCGTCCGACGCCAAGTAGGCATTGATGTCGGCTTCCGTAAGTACTGTCGGAGCGGGACTTGGATGTGCAGCACGGCCGTTTGCCTCTAAATGCGCAATCTTACGGTTGATGCTGGCGAGGTCGGGTGAAGTCTTGTTTGCGGCCGAGGCTACAACAGCCACCAGCACAGCGCACCAGAGGAATCGCAGGCGAAAAAGCTTCACGGTTTTAGAGAGGCCTCGGCATTGGGAATTGCGGAGACGCGCGTCTTGGCGAAGGTGCCGCTGATGACGTATCCGCCCGCAGCGTCAGTTACGGCTTTCAAATTCAAAGCGCCCGCAAACGAAGCGGTTCCACTGACGGTATAAACCTCATTGGCAGTCGTAAGTTTCGCGTCGTGGAAGGAAATGGTGCGGTCAGTCAGGTGCAGCGCGCCTGAAAAATCTTCAGCTCGCAACGGCCCGGAGTCGCGTGTAAGTACGATGTGAGGAAAAATCCCGCCACTCACATTGAATCGCGCAGTCAGATCTGCAGAGTCGAGCAAGTCCTGCCAGTTCGTACCGGCAGTTCTGAACTGATAGTCGGTCCGGCCGGAACCTTCGACCCAGCCATCGTGGGTGAGTTTGGCCACTGTCGCCAACGAAAACCCCTCGAAGCGGCCTTCTCCCGAGTACTCGGGTGGCTTGGCCGCGAAGTTTGCTTTCCAGGTCCCAGAGGTCTTCCCGTCGAGGCATTCGGCTTTGAATCCCGACAACACGAGTTCACCCCCGTCCCACGACAGGTCAGATGTGAGGTGACTACAGGCAGTGTTACCCAAAACGAGCCTGTCGACGGCGATTTTCCCGGCAGCCCTCGCCTGTAAAAGATAGGAAGGCTGGTCTTTTCCCAGGGAGAGAAAGCGATACCATGCCTTCGGCCGCTGCGATGGATTGAGCAGGTTGTTCAAATCGTTGGTCGCCAATTTATCGGCGTGCAGGTTGAACTGTAATTCGCAATCCGCCGGCTTGGAGCACGGCCGAGGAATCCGCAACGAACCACGCCAAACGGAGTCGCCGGTTTCCGCGGACAGATTCTGAACCGTCACTGCACCTTCCTCGATCGCAAGATCGGCGGCGGCAATCTTGATGGGTGCATTCACGCCGCGAATCTGAGCGCGAACCGAATGCAGATGGGCGGTGCCTACAATGACTGGGCGCTCGTGACTGAACCACTCCCCTGAAAATTTGAGGTTCACATCCGCAGTGCCGTCGCCCCAGAATGCCGGTGTCTGCAGGCTGACAGCTTTGGCGGTCGCCAAGATACGGTTCACGTTTGCGTTGCCATGAAGGGAGCCGCTGAATCCGGCACGAGTCAGCGTTGCTTGGGCGGTGAGTGGGCCTGCTTTTCCGGAAGCAAGATTGATGGGCCCGAACTCAGCCCGAAGTTCCTGGGGCGGCAAACGGCTCGCCAGCGAAGACAGCGCCCCGCGCCTTATCGCAGGATGGTGTTTGTTTTTCTCGGCCGCGTTCTCAATACCGTTGCTCACGGTGAACGGAACCGTCCCAAATCCAATGGCGTCCGTTCCAGTTCGAGTAATTTCCAGATCATCGATCGATCCGCTTCCCTGCACCGAAACTGGCTGTTGCGGATCCATTCGTTGCACCTGAATGGTTGAACTCACATCTCCGCTCACTTGGACATCGTCGGGAAACTCGGGCCTGGCATGTTGAAACAAGTTGATTACCGACTCGGCAGGCGCACGATTTGCCACCACCCAGAGGTCAGCCTTGGCGAAGGGTTCGGCGTTGAGCAGGATTCCGGAGGCACTGCCCTTTGCCTGGATGTAGCCGCCGCCGACTGGGCCAGCACAGTCGAGATCAACCACTTCCCGAGCCGGCGGATCATATTCGGCGGTGCAGTGCGCCGCGAGGCGCAGGCTGCCTCCGCCGATGACATCCTGGCGACGAAAATCATCCGTCGAAGCGTCGGCGGAAATTTTCAGTTGGTCGGGAGTTCCGAGAATCGTCCCCGAAACCAGCGCGGAGCCACGCCATGCTTTCTCAGTGCCATAGACAAGCTTGGAGACCTGGCCCAGTTGCGCTTGCTTCCACTGAAAGGAAACCTCTATCGGGGTTTCATGAACCTGGGCCGACCTCCTCCAGAGCCCATTCACGTTGACCACGCCCGTGTCGGTGAGATTGGCATCAGTACGGATCGGCCGCGCTTGCAGACGCGCACCCCATGTGTCCTCGGAATCCTGCCAGAGTGCTAATTGTGCGTTGGTCAGCGCAAAATGCGTTTTTTCGGTCCCGACTTTGAAGTTAACTCGCGCGTCATTGGCTTCAATATACGGAAAGCTAGGCGCCGCGCTTCCCCGCGCTGATCCTGTCGGTGCCAAGGAACTGTGAGAGGTGCGGTCGATCAAATCCTCGAGGTTCCATTTGCCTTCGGAGTTGCGCGTCAGGTTGAGGCTCGGTTCGCTCAGGCTGAGCCGGGCAATCTCGATGCGTCCACGTAGAAGCGCGCCGAGACTTACGCTGGCGGTTACGTCGGGCGCACGTACCAGCGGCTCCACCCCAAACGCAGGATTGTCCCTGACCAGCAGATCATCAATCTCGAACCCTGGTCGCGGCAGGAAGCGCAGGCGCACGTAGCCGACCGTCACGTTGCGGCCAACAGCCTGTGAGATAGAATTCGAGACCCTCGCCCGCATCCATCCCGCTCCTGGGCGCAGAAGATAAAGTGCCAGAAGCAGGAGACAAAACGCGCCAATCACGCGTTTGGACAGCAGTCGTTTCACCGCACTCCCTTAAACGTCCTACTCCAACGCGTCTCGTCAAAGAAATGCAGGACCGTATGGAGAAATGCGCCGATCCTCTGCCCGAAATCCCGTTGCATATACTGCTCTTCCGTAGATTTGAACGACCAGTAAATGAACATGGGACGCCCGATCACATGGTCCTGCTTGATGAATCCCCAATAGCGGCTATCGAGGCTGACGTCGCGGTTATCACCCATCCCGAAGTAGCTTCCGGGCGGCACCACAATGTCGCCATTTTCGATATGCGAGCCCATGGTCAGCTTCCATTCATCGATAACGTTGCTGTTCTCCTCCGGCGGAACTGCTGGGAAATTGTCGCGGTAGGGTTCGTAGGACATCCCGCCCTCGTGTTGAACATAAGGCTCATTCAGCTTCTCCCCGTTGCGGTACACCTGACCGTCGCGGAGATGAATGTGGTCGCCGGGAACGCCGATAATCCGCTTCACGATGTACATGTCGGGCGTGCGCGGATCCATCGAAAGGAAAACCACGATGTCGCCGCGATGGATGTCGGTGTACTTCACAATGGGCTCGATCCAGTTCGTCTTGGGAGCAAACTGCTCTCGATTGACGAAGACATGGTCGCCGATCAGAAGCGTGCTCTCCATGGACGAGGATGGGATCTCGAACGCCTGGAAAATGAACGTAATAATGAAGAGACCCGTCACCAGGACGCCAGCCAAAGAGGCCAGGAACTCTACGGTAGTCTCCCGCGGCTTTTCTTCTTCAACCTTATCTTTGTCTTTCTTCTTCACTCGCCTTCCTCGGAGGAGAGATTCACTTCACAAGCCGGAAAGTTCTGTTCCAGCGGGTCATCTGCAGGATATGGCTCAGCGC
>Ga0207700_10002042_pt1 | contig 11550 bp, 10 predicted proteins | sample LARL82metaG_FD_184348 | JGI IMG/M metagenome (GOLD analysis project Ga0207700, IMG submission 184348) | Corn, switchgrass and miscanthus rhizosphere microbial communities from Kellogg Biological Station, Michigan, USA - LAR L8-2 metaG... | ecosystem: Host-associated > Plants > Roots >...
TCTCCGAGTTCGCGCGGCGGGACGTCACCGTCATCCTGTCGGGCGTGGGTGGCGATGAGTTATTCGGTGGCTATCGCCGCTATCTCGGTGGACACTACGCTGCTTACCTCGCGCGCGTTCCTGCCATTGTTCGCCGTGCCGCGATGGCATTCGGAAGCAGGCTCCCCGCCGATCGGCACTCCCGCCTGCTGAACGCGATGCGGCTCGCGCGGGGTTTCCTGGAGAGCTCGGAGCTTCCATTCCAGGCGCGATACAGCTCCTACATGGCAGTGTTCGGCGATCATGAGATCGATGCGCTGATGCTCTCGCCATCCACAGATCGCTTCGACGCAATGGCAAATGCGTTCGCAAGCGCGACGGGGCGCGACGAACTCAATAGAATGCTGGTCGTCGACTCCGCGACTCAATTGCCTGATGACTTGCTGATGCTCACGGACCGCATGAGCATGGCCGTATCGCTGGAGTGTCGCGTGCCGCTGCTCGATCACGAGCTGGTCGAGCTCACCGCGCGCGTTCCGGCGCGCATAAAGGTCCGCGATGGCAGGCTCAAGCACCTGATGAAGGAATCGCTCTCCGACTTGTTGCCACGCGACATCCTCGAGCGCAAGAAGCGCGGGTTCGGTGCGCCGATGGGTGCGTGGCTCAAGCGCGACCTGAAGCCGCTACTCCAGGACGTACTGTCGCGCGCATCGGTCGAGCGTCGCGGTCTTTTCCGCTACGAACCGATTGCCGCAATGATCGCCGATCACGAGGCAAACCGCATCGACGGCACGGATCGGTTGCTGGCGCTGCTCAATCTGGAAATCTGGGCCCGGACCTACCTCGACGGCCGTGAGGCCGGCGAAGTGGCAGACGAACTGCGCGCGGCGGCATGAAGATCCTCTACCTCTGTCATCGATTTCCGTTTCCGCCAAGACGAGGCGGAAAGATCAGGCCGTTCAACATGATTCGCCATTTCGCGCGCGACCACGAGGTGACGGTCGGCTCGATCGTCCGCTCCGAAGTCGAGGCAAAAGAGGGCGCAGGACTGGCTGACTACTGCGCGAGCTACAAGATTGCGCGCGTGCGGAATCCGGTCCAGGTGGGGCGCATGGTGGCCCGCCTGCCCACGCCGGTGCCATCCTCGTTCGGTTACTTCCATTCGCCGGAACTGGCGAGCTGGGTGAGGGAGCGCCTCGCACGCGAGCGATTCGACTTGATCTTCGTACACTGCTCGTCGGTGGCACCTTATGTCGCCGCAGTGCGCAGCGTTCCGAAGATCCTCGACTTCGGCGATATGGATTCGCAAAAGTGGCTCGAATATGCACGCTACAAGCGGTTCCCGCTGTCGCTCGGATACGCCATCGAAGGCCGCAAGCTGGTAAGAAAAGAGCGGCGGCTGGCGCGAAAGTTCGACTTGTGCACGGCGACGACCCGCGGCGAGTGGGAAACGTTGGAGTCGTATCGCACCGGCGTACCTAGCGACTGGTTCCCCAACGGCGTGGATAGCGGATATTTCGCGCCGACTGAGGAGCCTTACGACCCCAACACAATCGCGTTCGTCGGTCGCATGGACTACTACCCGAACCAGGAGAGCATGTTCGACTTCTGCCAGCGGACGCTGCCGCGGCTACAGTCGACGAGGCCGTCACTCAAGCTCTTGATCGTCGGCGCCGATCCGACCCCGGCCGTGCTGCGCCTCGCCGATCTACCCGGTGTCACGGTGACGGGTTCCGTGCCTGATGTTCGTCCCTATTTGCGGCGCTCCGCATTGATGATCGCGCCGCTCAACATTGCACGCGGCACGCAGAACAAAATCCTCGAAGCGATGGCGATGGGCGTGCCGGTGGTCACCAGTCGCATCGCCGCTGCCGGCGTGGATGCCACAGACGGCCAGCATTTTCTTGCCGCATCGACGCCGGAGGAGTACGTGGACGCGATCATGCGAGTGATCGACGATCCGCAATTGCGGCAGCGGCTGTCCATTGCCGGGCGTGAACGGATGCTGACGCATCACGACTGGGCCCGATCGATGTCGCGGCTCGACAAGATCGTCGAGCGCTGCCTTTCGCGGCATGGCTCGCCCGCGCATGCGCAGCTATTGGCGACATCGACACCTGCGGGCAACTGACTTGAGAATCAGTATCTTTGGCCTTGGTTACGTCGGCGCGGTGTCGCTGGCATGTCTCGCCCGCGACGGACACGACGTTATCGGTGTCGACGTCGATCAGGCCAAGCTGGACTTGATCGCCGGGGGGAGGACGCCCGTCGTGGAAGAGGGCATGGTCGAGCTCATGCGAACCGTCGTCGAAAGTGGTCGCGTCCGCGTCAGCCGTGACACGCGGGAAGCGGTGATGGCCTCGGATCTTTCGCTCATCTGTGTGGGCACGCCGTCGGCGCCGAATGGCAGCCAGAACCAGAGCGCGATGCTGCGCCTGGCCGAGAATCTCGGTGCGGTGTTGAAAGACAAGATGACACCGCACATCATCGTCCTTCGGTCGACGCTGGTGCCGGGCACAGTCGACGATGTTATCCGGCCACTCATCGAAGAGCATTCAGGTAAAGGCGATGGAGTCGATTTCCATATCTGCTTTCAGCCGGAATTCCTGCGCGAGGGCACGTCGGTCAAGGATTACGACAAGCCACCCTATACCATCGTCGGCGCCCGTCATGAGGCGCCCGTGGCGAAGCTGCGCGAGCTGTTCGGACATCTTCCCTGCGAGTTCTACGTGACGTCGATCCGTGCGGCCGAGACGGTCAAGTACACCTGCAACAACTTCCATGCACTCAAGATCACCTTCGCAAACGAGACGGCGCGACTGTGCGAGGCCATGGACGTCGACCCATTCGAAGTGATGGATCTGGTCTGCAAGGATCGGCAGCTCAATATCTCTCCCGCTTATCTCAAGCCTGGCTTCGCGTTTGGTGGTTCATGCCTGCCAAAAGACCTGCGCGCGACGCTGCATTTCGCCAAGACGCGAGACATCGACCTTCCGATGCACGGAGCCATTCTCGCCTCCAATCGCAGCCACGTTGAGCACGCGATTGCTAAAGTACTCGCGACCGGCAAGCGGCGCATCGGCATCATCGGCCTGTCGTTCAAGACCGGGACGGACGACTTGCGCGAAAGTCCGATGGTGGCGCTCGCCGAGCACCTGATCGGCAAGGGTCTGTCGCTGCTGGTCTACGATCCGGAGGTCCATCTCTCCCGGCTGCTCGGCGCCAACAAGCGCTTCATCGAGGAACACGTGCCGCACCTTGGCAACCTGATCCGCGCGGACATCAACGCCGTGGTAGCCGAATCGGAGGTCCTGATCGTGGGCCTCGCCGATCGCAAGACCTTCACGGTATTGCGTAGCATCGTGCGCGACGACCAGACGGTGATCGACCTTGCGCACATCGAGGATGCCGCTGAATGGCCTTGCGCCGTTCAGGGCCTGTGCTGGTAGCCGCCATGTGCGTATCAGAATGATGTGGCGGTACGCATTCAAGTTCGCATCGCCGGGTGGTACCCGAGGGCGGCTTTCGATCCTGATCTTTCATCGTGTGCTTGCGGAGACCGATCCGCTATTCCCCGGCGAGCCCAACGCGGCGCAGTTCGACAAGCTCTGCGCACATCTGCGCGCGCGCTTCGAGGTCCTGCCGCTGTCGGAAGCAGTTACCCGATTGCAGCAGGGAAGCTTACCCGCGGGCGCACTGGCGATCACCTTCGACGATGGCTACGCGGACAACCTCTCCATCGCGGCACCCATTTTGCGTAAGCACCATCTTCCGGCGACGCTGTTCATTGCGACGGGGTACCTGGACGGCGGTTGCATGTGGAACGACAAGTTAATCGAGGCGTTTCGCTCGACGCGAAACTCGGAGATCGACCTCAGGGACCTGGGCTTGGAGACATACAGCGTTGAATCCATCGCCGCTCGCCGTGCCGGAATCGACCGCGTGATCGATGCAACCAAGTACCTGTCCCTGGCTGAGCGCGACGCACGCGCGGACCATGTCCTGCGGGCTGCCGGGGCGACCGCTCCGAAGAAGCTGATGCTCGACTCAACGTCGGTCAATACGCTCGCGAGTTTGGGCGTCGATGTCGGTGTGCACACCGTAAACCACCCGATCCTGGCGAGAACGTCGAGCGATCAGGCTTGGGAGGAGATTGTCGAGTCGAAACGGCGACTCGAGGAGTTGACTGGCAAGTCGATGCGCCTGTTTGCATATCCGAATGGAAAACCAGGCCAAGATTATTCGAGAGAGCACGTATCCATGGTGCAGCAGGCGGGGTTCGACGCGGCGGTGAGCACGGCCTGGGGCCCCGCGACCCGGCAGAGCGACATATTTCAGTTGCCGCGGTTTACGCCATGGGCGCGCGAGCCGTTTAAGTTCGATTTGCTGATGATGCGCAACCTGCGCATGACTGCCGAGCAACATGCCGCCTAGCGGTCTCGCAATCGTCTATAGACACCTTGCGCATAGGCGCCGAGCATAGTCAGCTCCGGTAGCCAGCCTCTCGTTGATGCCGTATCCGCAGGATGCGGATCAGGTCGAATGCCGCATCGAAGCGATAGAGCGCAAGGTACCCGGTTGCCCGCTCGGAGATTACAAGTTCCCGGACGTGATTGTCGATGCGCCGCCCGATGAGCGGATGGGCTTCCAGGATGCCAATCGCGCTTCTGATGTTCGCGAGCGTCTGGATCGCAGTCTCGTGTGAGCTTTCCAGCAAGAACTCGATAGTGCGTTCAAAGTCGGCGAGTGCCTCGTCCGAGTAGATTATTTGCGCCATTGGACGGGTTTGGGTCGAGCCGCCTTGTGACCTGCGACCTTCGCGTCAAGATACGCGTGCACATCCGCTGCTGCATACCCCGTACGACGTTCCTGCATGCGTTCATCGGCTTGTCGCGCCGCGACGAGAAACTGCTCGAATCGCTCACTCGCCTGAACTTGCTCCTCGAGCAACCGCAACATGAATGCGTGGGGACTCTCGCCCGCCTGCTTGGCGAGACGGGTTATGCGGGCTTTCAAGGTTTTCGGTAGCTTGAGGCTGGTGGCAGCGAGAGACATGGACGGGCTCCTCGAGTAGTCATATAGTAATACCTCAAGTCGATTGTGGCAAGAGGTTGACGATGTGTTTCTTCTCCGCTCGCCTGACTGCGTCATTGCGAGATAACGCCGCTTGCCCCACTTGGTACGACGACGCAACCCGATGCCTGGAGCGAACTGCGGGAGGGTTGGTTGTAGGTTGTTGTAGCCTACGCACACCTTGGCCTCAAAGCGAACTTGGGCAAGCATGGTCCGTCCTCAGGCCGGCTTTAGCGCGACTGGCAGATCTCTGCTTTTGTCGACCAGCTTTACAGTCGACCACGAGGCACTTCGATAACGGCTTGATTGAAGATCAGTTGCTCCCTTAGCCTGATTTTTGCCTCTTAACTTACGGCCGTGCAGCCATTTTTGTTTTTGACCCGTATGGATGGGAAGCGGCGTTGGGGATCGAACCCGATATTTCAGAAAAAGGGGCCGATTCTTAGATAAGAGGGTAGTCGCTTTGGAGGCATTGTCGGCTACAACTAGTGGCGGTCGGGCGGGTATTTTGCCGGTTTGAATGTATGCCGCTGGCAGCACAGACACTTGTCTTGGTGTCTCAATATCGACCTTTGGTATTTTCTTAGGGAGCTGATGATGAAAGCGAAATACACATTATTTCTCAGGTTGATCGGAAGTCTTTTTGCACTTGCGCTACTCGCGGCGCCGTCGCTAGGCGTCGCGCTGACGGTTACTCAGGTGTCGGTGGTCGTCGGAGGCGCGGTTTATTGCGACACCGGCCTTGTACAGCCCGTCGCATGCGCCAACCCGATATGGAACCTCGGTAGCGGCGTGGTGCTCGGCGCCAATCAGACGCTGATCCTGACGCAGACCGGAGTAATCGCCACCCCCCCCAGACCGTCCGACCACGGAGGGGAGAATTTCGACACAAGCGACCGCGGGGGGACCGCCGATGGGTCGCTGCTTGCCTGCAGCACGCCAGGAGGCACGCCTTGTGACACGCAGATATTCATCAACGGCTTGCAGGTGTCCTCTGACTCTCACCTTAATAGTGATATCAACTCCAATCCATTGCCCGCATTCAACAACGAACCCACTTCGAACACTTCGACCCAAGCAGCTACCCTCTTCCAGGAGGCGACGCCTTGGTCTTTGGCGCCGAATTTCACGGGCCTCGGCTTTGCGCTAGAGCTTGGGTACGCCGACAACATACACGGCGGCGCTGTATGCAACGGGGAGGGGGGAAGCTGCTTCCCACAACTGGTCTGGGACATCACGAACGAGAACCCCGGGACCCCGGGCAACGGCGCCGCTACCTATTTCCTGGGCGGAGGTCTTGTTGGCCCGATCGGGAACTGTATTACTCAGGGGTACGGCATTGGTACTGTGCATCCGAACACGGATGGCGCCACTCCTCCTAATGTCGTCGGTTGCTATGACGGCGGCGCGCTGAGGATCACCGCTCCTCCTGCGGCGAATATTACGACCGTGACGCAGGGCGGTTGGGGAGCGCCGCCCCACGGCAACAACCCGGGCGCGGTACTGAAGGCGTACTTCACGAGCCATCCGGGTTATGCGCCGAAGATCGGTGACATCACCAATGCCTGTGGCGGTTTTGTTGACACGTTCAACACCGCGAATGCCATCGAGGTTTTCCTGCCGGCAGGTGGGAAACCCGGGGTGCTCAGCGCCAGCGCAACCAACCCGACCAGCACTTCGGCCGGCGTTTTCGCAGGGCAGGTCCTGGCACTGACGCTGAACACGCAAGTGCTGCCGAGCGGAGGCTCGCTACTCAACTTCGTGATCACCGCTGGCCCGGCAACAGGTAAGACGGTCGCCGTGCTTCTGGCCGATGCCGACAAGGCACTCGGTGGCTGCGGGCTGCCGTCGTACGTGACGTCGATCTCGGAACTCAGCGACGCCGTAGATTCCATCAACAATCTGTTCGACTGAAGATAGACGTTCGGCTTTGATCCCGGCCCCAGGCTTCCGTCGGTTGTGACGGGAGCCCGGTGCCGAGTCATTGCTGAGTTCGGCAATTCCGAACCAAGCGACTGCACACCCGCACCGCACCTCAAGGTCGTCAAGAGCGTTGCACACAACGTGAAGCTGGATGACGTGTTTGCCGGGCAACGGTGGACTCGTTTGGCAGATGCGACCGAGTCCTCAGCGTACGCGCAGCATCAGTCCGTTCTCAGTCGCCAACGATCGCATAGGAAATACGTGGCTCGAAGGGAAACCTTTGGATTCTAAGGCTGGGGAGCTTCAAGGTCTCCATCACGGCGGTAGTTTCACCCGGAAAAGCCTCCTCGTTGAGCTCGTCAAAGACGATGACACCGCCCTTGGGGACTCGATCGCGAAAACATTCAATCGCCAGCTTGGTGGGCGAATAGATGTCGAAATCGAGATAGAGGCAGCTAATAACCAAATGTGGATGCTCCTTCAGATACTTGTGAGCGGTTTCGGCAAAATCGCCCCTGACGATATCCACTTTGGGGAAATGATTGAGAAAACGATTTTGATCAAAGAGCTCCACTGCCCTCAGCAAATCCTCATACGCAGAGCGCACCGCGAATCCGCCCTTCTTCAGGTGCCCAGACTTGCGATCGGGAAGCCCCTGTAGGTCCTGCTCGGAGACATCCGGAAAACCACTAAAGGTATCGAAACCGATTATTCGCCTCTGAAAATTATAAGGTTCCAGTATCACGCTAAGATTGGCGAACGACATCAGTCCGATGCCGTATTGGACCCCGCATTCGACGATCGAGCCCTGTATGTTCTGCACGAGCTTGAAGATTTCGTAACGCGCCAGAAAGCGAGCTAGGTTTTGTCTTGGAACATATTTCGGGAAGCTCTCGAGCTTTTCGGTAAAGGAGCCCGCGCTCTCCTTGAAAAAACTCTCCAGAGCCTGACGATACGAATAGTCCCCGGCCGCTTGCGTCCGCGGATCGTGCATATTCGGGGAGGTATCGTTTGGCTTTGTCATGATTTGATCGTCGTTGCGTTATGCGACGATTGGATCGATGGGCGCGAAGTCATTCGCACGTATGAAGTCCCTCACCGTGCTTCCCACCGCTAAGGAATCGACGTTGCGGGCGCCGCGCCGACTTCGTAGATCGTCAATGTGGACGGTTCTGAAATCCAAGCTGAAGCGCGTCAGTTGCGACGTGTTGGGAGCCGTCGCGTGAAGTTGACCGGCGGAGAAGAGGAGTGTGGCGGCAGCGTCGCACACTATTCTTGTCTCCGCTGCCTGATCTATCCCCTCTTCGGGGAGCGGGTGGTTGCGCGTGTCAGCCTTGATGTTATCAACTGCCTGTTTCCTTCCCACGTTGCACCACTCGTCATAGTCGAAATCCCTTGACGAATTCTTTACCGGGTAATGGAAGTACCTAGGATACAAAGCCATGGCTTGCTCGGGTTCAAGGGCATACACGGGCATCCACCAGTTCAACTGACAATCAGGCCCAGCATACCAGGTGTCTCGATGCGGCTTGTATGCGTAGCCCACGCCGGCTGACAGATAACCCCCGTGTGTCACAACACGCAAACGCGGCACATCGAAGTATGTTCTGTCCTTATCGCAGCCAAATTGTGCCAGAAGGTCGCGAACAAGCGTCTTCGTACGCTCGTGATTGGTAAACCTCGTCTTCAGCGGCCCTATCGTCGCCACGAAGTCTTCCACTTTCATGTGGGACTGCGCGTTTTGCGGGTCAAGGTTCGGGAAACTTTCTCCAATGGTCTGCCGTGCAAAGTCCACCAATTCCTTGCTCGCGGCGTTAGCGCGAAAAAGAAAGAGATCCCCTTCGAATACACGAGATCGCCGTCGTTGATCATCCATTGTCGAATCAACAAAAAACGCTGTCATAGCTCAATCTCCCTGGCTTAACACTCGCTTCGTGCGCACGTGATGGCGGTTACCGTCGCCGGAATCGCCAAATGACGTATCGATCTAGGAGGCGTTGGATCGCTCGCCCGACTGCATACGTATCAAGGAACTCCTGAAGCCTTCGCAAATATACGGGCATACAGTATTTCGAGAAGACCGCCCCGAACGCTTGAGTACCGAGCTTTAGTCTCGAAGCGACGCCAAGCTGTCGATAGACGTATGAGCGCCACACGATATCTTTGAACACCATCTGAGCAATTCGGTCATGAACCAGCATTGCGTTCTTGGCAGCGCCCCCTCTATGGCCCAATTCAAACGCCAGTGTCTGAATATTTTTTGACGCTCCGTTCATAGAACGATGTATACAGGCGTCTTCTATAACTTCTACCTTGCCAAGATAGGCGACCGCTGCGACAAAGAACCAATCCGCCGCGAGCTCATGACGTAGGGATATTTTAGTAGCCCTCTCGCGACGCATCAATCCGTAGAACGTGCCGTTGTAACCTACTTGACGATAGTACGATACGACTCTCGCACTTGGAGCAGAATCCAATAGGCTGCTTTCTGCTTCCACGACTTGGGGGCGACCATTCTCGTAGTACTTAGGACGCCCGCAGGCGAGCTCATAGTCGGGGTTCTCGAGTAGGACGCGGGCGCAGCTCGATATGTAAGAGCGGTCAAGCCAGTCATCGTCGGCAAGCCACATGAAGAGTTCGCCTCGCGCGTGCGTTAACACCGACAAGAAATTGGCGGTCGATCCGCAATTGATCTCTTGGCGGATATACCTCACGCGATCGTCGCTACGAGTGAAGTCCGCGCAAACCGACGCCGTTGAATCAGTTGACGCATTGTCGCTAATGATGATCTCCAGGTTCTGATAGTCCTGTGAGATCACCGATTCGACGGCGCGACCCAGGAGCGCGACGCGGTTGTAAGTTGGAATACCAACAGAAACGAGCGGCGCACTGATGTTCATTGCCGCCCAGCCTGCGCTCGCCAATTGTGGTTGAGAAACATAACCCGTTCCACGTGGCCCGCCACGACTAGCTACTATGAACAGCCGCCGCGGTGCGCTTGAGCCATGCACCGGGCCAATGCGTAATATTTTCCGTCAAGCGACTTTCGTTAAAAGGCCACGGCGGTTGTTCAAGAAGAAAGTCTGCATGCTTGGTTGCAAACTCCCGCGCCGCGGCGGTCGGGTGGTCCCATGTCCAATCGGTTTTCCCACGCGGAACGTCGTAGAGATCCTTCATACTCCCATCGGTCGCTACGATGTATGAGCCTTCGGTTACGAACCCATGATAAAGCTCGAGTTCTTTCAGAACGTGCTCCTTCGTATGATTCGAGTCCAGGATCACGAGCACCGATTCGCCTCTACGTATCAGCGACCTAACCTCATCCACGACGGCCGGCGAAATGGAGCTGCCCTCGATCAAGGTGATGAACGAAGACAACTCGTGCTTTTCGATCGCCTCGCGGTTACGCGGCCGGATCTCGATATCGATACCGACGACGCGCCCGGTTTCCATAGCCTTGCATAAGGTCGCGTAATAGATCAACGAGCCTCCGTGTGCTACCCCCGTTTCGACGATCACATCGGGACGCACACGGTAGATCACCTCCTGTATCCGAATCATGTCTTCGGGGAGTTGGATGATCGGACGCCCCATCCAAGTGAATGTATAGGGATACTTTTCGTTCCAGCCGACTTTGAGCCATTGTTCGGAAAGAATTTCGAAAGCCCGTTTCGAGTACAAGTCCAGCTCGATGCGCTGATCGGCGGTTTCTTGCACAAGCTGCTTTGACTCGGTATCGATCGTTATTTTCATACGGTAGCGTGACTTGCTAGATTCGCTTTCCACCAGGCGATGGTTTCGTTCAATCCGCTTTCCAGATCGTAGCTCATTTTCCACGCCGTTTCGACTTTGAGCCGTGTGTTATCGGCGGTGAGCACCGGTGGTTCTCCCGATCTCGCCGCCAGCGCTCCGAGTTGGAGCAAAGGCATACATCCCATTTTCTCGGCGATCCTTCGAGCGACGGTCTTGAGCGCGATGGGCTCGGCTGACGCTATGTTCATCGCGCCGCTCGTCTCAGAGTCGAGGAGCGTGACGAAAGCACGGGCAACATCTCGCACGTGAAGAAAATCACGGATCTGGTCCCCGTGAGAGCATCGCGCCGGCTGGCCGCGCAAAAACGACGAGATAATCGAGGCCACGAATTTCTCTGGTGGCTCGTTCGGTCCATAGAGAAAGAAAATGCGCCCCCAGGCCGACGTCAGCCCGAATTGCCGACAATATGCTTCTAGGACGATCTGGAAGCCGAGCTTGCAAGCACCGTACAGCGTTGCCGGACGCAAGGGTGTCGTTGTCTCCGAGCAGTGGCCCGCGGCCCAATCGTATTCGGCACAAGACCCCGACGCAACAAAACGCCGTCCGTCATGGCGCGCGAAAGCATGCACCAGATTCAAGCTGGCTTGGACCCATTGCAAATTCTCCGTCGACGACCAGAACTTATGCGGGACGGCGTACCAAGCCAGGTGTAACAGGTGCGTCGGCCTGACGCTGGCCAACAGATCATCGACTCGCGGGGGTTCGAGCAAGTTGCAGCGGTGCCAAATGATGCCTGCGGTATTAGCCTGAGGCGCCTCTCTA
>Ga0207700_10002043_pt1 | contig 11549 bp, 7 predicted proteins | sample LARL82metaG_FD_184348 | JGI IMG/M metagenome (GOLD analysis project Ga0207700, IMG submission 184348) | Corn, switchgrass and miscanthus rhizosphere microbial communities from Kellogg Biological Station, Michigan, USA - LAR L8-2 metaG... | ecosystem: Host-associated > Plants > Roots >...
AGGAACTCCGGATTCGGGTGCCACGACTCCGGGCCGGGGCCCTGCAGCAGGGTGAGCGCACTCACTGGCGTGCCGATCGCGCCGGCGCTGATCAGCCGCCGAGCCGACTGCAGCCCCACGCCGAGCACAGTGTCCGGTGCGCAGCCGATCCGCAGCCCGGCCTGGCGCGCCTGACCGAGGAGCGCGCACCCCGAGGCCACGTCCGGAGCGAGGGGCTTCTCATTCCACACGTGCTTGCCGACGGCGATCGCGGCCGAGGCCACCTCGGCGTGCGCGGCGGGAATTGTCAGGTTCACCACGAGTTCCACGCCGGGGTGCTCAAGGGCCTGCTGCACGCTGCCCGCGGCCGGCACGTCGTAGGCGGCGGCCTGCGCCTTGGCCCGTTCGGTATCGATGTCCGCGCAGAACAGCACCTGCACGTCCGGGAAGGTGGCCAGGTGCCGCAGGTACTGGTCGCTGATGTTGCCGCAACCGACAATGCCGACGCCAAGGGGATCCATCAGGTACCCGCCCCGGCACGGACCGGCTTGGCCAGGTCGTGCCCGGCGAGCCAGGCCAGGCTGTCGCCGACGGCGGTGAGCATGTCCGTCGCGCAGCTGTCGAGTTCCACCACGTGCCATTCGGCGGACGGGCAGGCGGCAAGGATCTCGGCGACCGGCATCCGGCCGCTGCCTACTGCGGTCTGCGGGTCCTGCCTGGTCACCGGGCCGTCCTTCACGTGCAGGTAGCGCACGCGGTCACCGAGGCGGCCGAGCAGTTCGGGCACGTCCTGCCCGCCGACCGCCGCCCAGTAGGTATCGACCTCGAGGATCACCGCCGGGTCGAGCGCGTCCGCGAGCACCTCAAGACCGGTCCGGCCTCCAACGAGCGACGCCAGCTCGAATTCGTGGTTGTGGTAGCCGAGCCGCAGCCCGCAGTCCGCGGCTTTGGCCGCGGCATCGTTCAGCTCATGAGCGAGCGCGGCGATTCCGTCGGCGTCAGCGAATCGTTCGCGCGGCACCGAGGGCACGATCACCGTGCCGCCGCCCACCGCCTGCGCCCCGCGCAGCAGCACGTCGGCGTCTTCGCCGAGGGCCTTGGCGTGCACGGCACACACGGCCAGGCCGGCCTCGTCCAGGTCGGCGCGCAGCCGTTCCGGGTCGGTCCGCACGTCGTAGGGTTCGACCGCGCCGTACCCGAAGGCGGCGATGCGCCGCAGGACAGGCATCCTGCCCGTCGCGAGCTGCTCGCGGACCGAGTAAAGCTGCAGGGCCGGCGGACTGCCAATCAACGTGCCACACTCCTCGCACGGAACTAATTTTTCGAAAAGTTCCCGTTATACTGGCGACAGCAAGCACGCTAGATCTGGATTTGATAGGTGTCAATGGTGATTACAGGTAACGGCTTTTCGAAAAGTTCTAGACTCGCGGCCAGCCTGACCAGCATCGCCGCCGCAGCCGACGTATCGGTCTCCACCGTCTCGAAGGTGCTCAACGGCCGGTCCGACGTGGCGCCGGAGACCCGCGAGCGGCTCGGCCGGATCTTGCGGTTGCACGGTTACCAGGTCGCGCCACCGGCCGGGATCGGCGTGGTCGACCTGCTGATCGGCAGCCTTGGCAGCCCCTGGGCGGACGAACTGATCCGCGGCGCCGTCACCGCGGCCGCCCAAACTGAGATCAGCGTCATCGTCAGCCATGTCACCTCGGCCGCCGAGTTCGGCCGCTGGCTGAAGATCGCGACCGCGCGCGGCACCCGCGGTGTGCTGAGCGTGCTCCACCTGCCCGACTCCGCGGCGATCCGCCGGCTGGCGGACGCCCGTGTCCCGCTGGTGGTCATCGACCCGCCGGCCGAGCCCGACGGGTCGATCCGCTCGGTCGGGACCACGAACTGGCAGGGCGGCGTGACGGCAGCCCGGCACCTCATCGAACTGGGCCACCAGCGGATCGCCGCCATCGGCGGACCGGACGAGCTATGGTCCTGCCGGGCGAGGCTCGACGGCTACAGCAGCGCCCTGCGCCGGGCCGGCCTGCCCGTCGACGACACCCTGGTCCGCTGCGACGATCTGTCCGCCGACGGCGGCCTGCGCCAGGCGAGGGCACTCCTGTCCGTGCCCGACGCGCCGACGGCGATCGTGGCGGGCAACGATGCCCAGGCGTTCGGCGTGCTGCAGGCACTCGCCGAACGCGGTCGCCGCTGCCCCGACGACCTCAGCGTGACCGGCTTCAACGACCTGCCGATCGCAACCTGGGCCGCACCTCCGCTCACCACCATCAGGCAGCCGCTTGCCGCTATGGCCGCCACCGCGTTCTGGATGCTCACCTCGTCTGACACCGAAGTGCAACCCCGCCACCTCGAACTAGAAACGACGTTGGTGGTCCGCCGGAGCACCGCCCCGCCCCGCTAATCACCAGCGCAGCGCCCGGCCGCAGCGTCGCCACTCGTCACCACGCACCGCCACCAGGAATAGCGAACTCCGTGGTCAGGGCGATGTTGATCATGTACGTAAGGTGCGTGTCGGCCCTCGGACACTTTCGGTAAAACCCACGGGAAGCAGGTTCGATCTTCGCTGAGCACGCACACGACATCCGCCAGCTCGTCGAAAACGGCCGTGATCTCCTGCTCGGTCATCCGCGGACGCGGCTCGCGACGCACGAGAAGGGCGAAGGACGCCTTCTCAGGCTCGGTCTCGGCGACCCGCCCGGCGACCGTAGCCGGGTCCGCTCCCGCTTTCCCCGAGGCACAAACTGGATAGGGACTCGTGGCGATACGTGAACAAACCCGGGAAAGCGTTTTGCCACGGCGGCCAGGGAGAGTTGAGCCACATGACTGAGCGCTGGTATGAGAAGGCAATCATCTACTGCCTGGACGTGGAGACGTTCCAGGACTCCGATGGCGACGGTGTCGGTGATTTCGCCGGGCTCACTCGCCGACTGGACTACCTGGCCCGGCTCGGCGTCGACTGCCTATGGCTGAATCCCATCCATCCCTCACCGGGCCGGGACGGCGGTTACGAAGTCAGCGACTATTACAACGTGCATCCCCGGCTGGGCACGCTGGGTGACTTCGCAGAGTTCTTGCAGGCGGCCGACAGCCGCGGCATCCGGGTCATCATCGACTTGGTTGTCAACCACACCTCGGACGAGCACCCGTGGTTCCGGTCAGCGTGTTCGTCGCCCGACTCACCGTACCGGGACTGGTACGTCTGGTCAGAACAAGAACCGCCCGACCGGCACCAGGGCATGGTCTTCCCCGGCGAGCAGGATGAGACCTGGACGTATAACGAGACTGCGGGTGCCTGGTACTTCCATCGTTTCTACCGTTTTCAGCCGGATCTCAACATCAGCAACCCCCGGGTCCGCGACGAGATCAAGAAGATCGCGTCATTCTGGCTCCGGCTGGGGGTTGCCGGGTTCCGGATGGACGCGGTGCCGTTCGTCATTGAGTACACCACTCCGGATAGCAGCAGCGATGGCAAGGACTTCGGGTTCCTCACTGACCTCCGCCAGTGCGTGCAGTGGCAGCGTCAGGACGCGCTGCTGCTAGCCGAGGCGAACGTCGACGCCGACCAGCTCACCAAGTACTTCGGCGACAGCGGCGGCTCGGCGAACCGGCTGCACATGCTGTTCGACTTCCTGCTGAACGCCCAGATCATGCTGGCGCTCGCCCGCCAGGACCCGGAGCCGGTCATCGATGCGCTACGCGACACCCCAGCGCTGCCCGACTGGTCGCAGTGGGCTACGTTCCTGCGCAACCACGATGAGGTCGACCTGTCCCGGCTCACCGCCGACCAGCGGCGGGAGGTGTTCGCCGCATTCGGCCCGCAAGAGGACATGCGTCTGTACGGACGAGGGATCCGCCGTCGGCTCGCGCCCATGCTAGGCGGCGACCAGCGCCGTATCCGGCTTGCCTACTCCCTTCAGTTCACCTTGCGCGGAACACCGGTTATCCGCTACGGCGAAGAGATCGGCATGGGCGACGACCTGTCGCTGCCGGACCGGGAGTCGATTCGTACGCCCATGCAGTGGTCATCGCTGCCTAACGGCGGCTTCTCCGCCGCCGCAGCCGACCGGCTGGTCCAGCCGGTGGTCGATGACGGCACGTTTGGCTATGAGAAGGTCAACGTGAGGGCGCAGCGTAACGACCCCGGCTCATTGCTGTCCTGGTTCGAGCGGATGACGCGCACGCTGCGCGAGTGCCCGGAGATTAACACCGGCTCCTGTACCCACGTCGACGTGGCCACCCCGGCCAGCCTGCTCGTGCACCGCGCCGACGACACGACCGGCACCATGCTTTTCCTGCACAACCTCGGCGACCAGGACGCGACCGCCGATGTCAGCAGCCTCGGCGCCATTGCCGAGTCGCCGACCGAGATGTTCGCCGATCGCGACTACGGCGACATCGAGCTGGCTAAGGTCACGGTCGGCGGCTACGGCTACCGCTGGATTTGCCTGCGCCGGGAACTGTCCCTGTAGCGTCGCTCTCATGTAGCAAGGTCATCTGCTCAGTCATCGCACACCGCCAGCGAAATCATGAACTCTGCGGTCAGAGACGGACTGGGCTGTCAGCCAGCGCCGCTCTGAGCTCGGCGCCCGGCGCACCAAGGAGTTCGCTGGAGACCAATCCCGTCCCAAAGACTGATCGTCCCTGAAGTAGATCTCGTACTGCAGCGTCCCGGTGTCCTTGGCCCGCGCGGTCTCCATGGCTTGAGCGGACAAGCGCTTGAACTCCTCGAGCTCGCCGCCATGAAACCTGAACCGACCGACTGCCGGATGGTGACCGACACCAGCCTCAGAACTAGACATCCCGCTACTCTGTCCAAGTGGGTGGATTCCTGGATCAACTGTCGTGGCGTTTGGTCGGGCCTCACCGTGGCGGACGGGTGGTTGCAGTTGCGGGTCATCCCAAGGAGCGCTCTACCTTCTACTTCGGCTCGACCGGCGGTGGTGTCTGGTGCACGACTGACGCTGGCATCACCTGGCGCAACCTGTCCGACGGGTTCTTCCACCGGGCGGCTGTAGGCGCGATCGCTCTGGCTCCCTCCGAACCGAGTGTGATCTACGCGGGTATGGGGGAGAGCACTATCCGCAACAACGCATCCTCCGGCGACGGCGTCTACCGGTCGGTGAACGGGGGGCTGACTTGGACCCATTTGGGCCTGGAGGCGACCCGCCACATCTCCAGAGTGCTCGTCGATCCGACCGACCCTGACGTCGCTTACGTCGCCGCCCTCGGCCACGCCCACGGGCCCAATCCCGAGCGTGGCGTCTACCGCACCTGCGACGGCGGCGCCAGCTGGGAGCTGGCCTTGCACCGTGGCGAGGACGCGGGGGCGGCGGACCTGTGCATGGACCCCCGTAACCCGCGGATCCTCTATGCGACTTTGTGGCAAGGGCGCCGACTGCCCTGGCACCTGGACAGCGGCGGGCCGGGAAGTGGCCTGTGGCGGTCCGTCGATGGCGGCGACACCTGGGACGACCTGAGTCGACGGCCGGGCATGCCCAAGGGGATCATGGGCCGGGCCGGAGTGACCGCATCCGGGGCCCGGCCGGGCCGGGTCTGGTGCATCGTCGAGGCCGAGGACGGCGCTGTCCTCCGCTCCGACGACTACGGGGAACACTGGGAGCGTCTCTCCGAGCAGGCGGATCTGCGCCAGCGGGCCTGGTACTACAGCCGCGTCATCGCCGATCCCGTCGACCAGGAGACGGTGTGGGCGCTCAATCAGGAGTGCTGGCGTTCATCGGACGCGGGTAAGGTATTCTCCGTCTTCCCAGTCCAGCACGGCGACTGCCACGACCTGTGGATAGACCCCGCCGACGCCCGGCGCATGATCCTGGGGGACGACGGCGGCGCAAGCGTGAGCATGGACGGCGGCGAGAGCTGGTCTTCGCTCTACAACCAGCCCACCGCCGAGCTATACCACGTCACTACCGACACGCGCGAGCCTTACCGCATCTATGCGTCCCAGCAGGACAATACGACCATTGCCTTCCCCAGCCACTCCCGCTGGGGGGGCATCACTCAGCTGGACACCACCCATGTGGGTGGCGGCGAGAGTGGCTACATCGCGGTCCGGCCGGATAACCCCGACATCATCTTCGCCGGCGACTACAAGGGCCTGATCACACGCCACGATCAGAGCACCGGCGAGAGCCGTCCGATCATGGTCTGGCCGGACGACACGGCAATGGCAGGCGAAGCCCGCTACCGCTTCAACTGGACCTCGCCGATCCTCCTCTCCCCGCACGACCCCAGCATCCTCTACCAGGCCGGCAACCGCGTCTTCCGGTCCACCGACGAAGGCCAGACGTGGCAACCAATCAGTCCCGACCTGACCCGCGCCGACGCCGAGAAACTTCGCTCCTCAGGCGGCCTCACCCCCGACAACAGCGGTGCGGAGTACTACTGCACCATCTTCGCGCTGACCGAATCGCCGCTGACGCGGGGCCAGCTTTGGGCCGGGACCGACGATGGCCGACTCCACGTGACTCACGACGCCGGCCAGTCGTGGACCGAGATCACCCCGCCCGACCTGCCTCGCTGGGCGACGGTGCGCATGATCGAGGCCTCGTCTCACGAGGACGGCACCGCCTACGTGGCGGCCGAGGCCCACAAGCTGGACGATTTCCACCCCTACCTGTGGCGGACGCGGGACTTCGGCGCCAGCTGGGAGCGGCTGGACCGGGGCTTGGAGGAGGACGAGTACTGTCACGTGTTGCGCGAGGATCCCGCCCGGCGCGGCCTGCTGCTGTGCGGCACCGAGTTGGGCCTGCTGGTTTCCTTCGACGACGGGACAAGCTGGCAGCGCTGCCGCGGCGAGCTGCCCCGGGTTCCGGTGCACGACTTCGTCTTCAGGGGCGATGACCTGGTCGTGGCCACCCATGGCCGCTCGATCTGGGTCCTGGAGGACCTGCTCGCGTTGCGTGAACATCGGCACGAGCTGGACGAGGCGCCTCTGTACCTGTACCAGCCCCGCCGGCAGGTCCGCTGGATCACCGACCGGGGGTTTCCGGCGAAGGGCGAGGCGCGCCGCTCCTACTCCCTACTGGGACCTGTAGTGGTTGCCTATGACAAACGCCAGCTCCCAGGCCGGACCGAGACTAAGAACGTGCCTGTGGGAGTAGGCCGGAACCCAACCGACGGGGTGGCGGTGCTGTACAGACTCAAGGACCCCGGCGACAGCGAGCTGCGGCTCACGTTCCGCGACGCCGTCGGCCGGGAGGTCCGGACGCTGACAGCGCGGCCGGGAGACGAGGATCGCAAGCCGGAAAAGGGCAAGCCCAAGGACCCGGTGCCGAACCGCCTGGAGGGTCTGAACCGCTTCGTCTGGGACGGCCGGCACGGGCGCGGCACCCAGATCGAGATCGATCCGCCGGAGGACGAGGACGCCGCCGCTAATCTGGGTCCAGCGGTGGCACCAGGTCGTTATACGGTGCGCGTAGAGCTGGGCGGACGGGCGGCTGAGGCTGGGTTCGAGATCGCCGCCGATCCGCGCAGCCGCTACACGCCGGAGCAGGTCGCCGCCCAGTACGAGCTGGATCTGCGGCTCTGGGGCCTGCTGTCCGACCTGTACGGCGGCGTGAACCGGGCGCGGCGGGCGCGCTCGGAGCTGGGAGAAAGCGAGTCCGATCTCCAGCTGAGGCAGGAGCTGCAGGCGGTGGAGGCGGACCTGGTCGCGGACGGTGGCGGCAAGCGCTCCATCTTCGTCCCTCGAGCTGCCCTGGACATCCGCCTGGTGAGCCTGCGCGAGGTGGTCGGGTCGGCGCCGCCGAACACCCCCGCGATGGAGCTGGCGGACCAGGTTCAGGCCCAGCTGGAGCAAGTGCTGCTGCGGCTGTCTGCCGTGCTCGAGCGTGCCCAGCAGGCGCGGGCGCGGAAAGACTGACGCACGGGGTCTGCAGTGCTGCGTCCAGGATTGGCCGGACATGGCGCGAAAATCGCGAAGCGATGCTGGCGCTCACATTATTCGCGGCCCCGGGGCGGCAGCTTCACTGGGGGTGGCCGTCCCTTGCGTCCGGAGTATGTCCGCACGTGAATCATCGTCCGAGTAGTCGCAACCTGCTAATCGAAAGAGGTGCCTGTGGTGCTAAGGGCGCGGACCGAAATTGTTCTCTCAGCCCTTCTGGGGACGGCGACGATCGTGACGGCCTTCTGGCCGACGTGGATCGAGGGCCTGTTCGGGTTCGACCCCGATGGCGGGAACGGTACGGCCGAATGGTGGATCGTCGCCGTGCTTGCCGTGATCACCGTCGCCGCAGCCGCACTTGCCCGTCGCGACCTGCGCGTCGTCCGGCGCCGCACGTCCGTCAGCACGCCGTAGTCGCACCGGTTCCCCGCGGACCGATTTTCTTCCCAAGATTTCTGCCGAACAAGCAAAGTCGCAGGTCACGACCATAGGGTTCAAGTCCCTCCCGGACACACGCCTACGTACATGCGCCCGGTGGCTGCATCCGCCTGATCCCGGTCTCGCCCAGCCTCGCCGAGGTGACTCCGACGACCGAGTGACCTGGAACTCGGCACGCTTCGCCGAAGAGCTTCCTGCCTCGCTCCGCTTCGCAGGCGAATTCGGAACTATCCTGCGAGATCTTCCCTACGATTACGTGCCCGAAGCCCGGTACGGCCTCTATGTGTAGGAGGGCCCGCTGCGACGGGATGACATAATCATTGGCCGGCGGATGGAGGTTGCGATGCTGGTTCTTTCTGCTGCTGAGGTCATCTCGCTGCTCGACCTTGACGCGCTGACCGACGCGCTGCAGGCGGCGATGGCCGATCTGAGCACCGGCCAGGCATCGATGCCGCCGCGCGTCGCTGCGCTGGTCCCCGGGCAGGACGCGATGCTGGCGGCAATGCCGGCTTTCCTGCCCTCGGCCGGTGCCCTCACCGCCAAGCTGGTGAGCTTGTTCCCCCGCAACCAGGACCGTCCTACCCACCAGGCCCTGATTTGCTGCTTCGATCCCGTTGCCGGCACTCCGGTCGCGGTGATCGACGGCACCTACGTGACCGCTGCGCGGACGGCCGCTGGATCGGCCATGGCGACTCGGCTGCTCGCCCGCCCTGGCGCCAGCCACGTCGCGGTGATCGGGACCGGGGTGCAAGCCCGCGCCCATGCACGGGCGCTGGCGCGCCTGCCCGGCGTCCAGGTCGTGCTGATAGCTGGGCGCGATCCGACCAAGGCACGCGCGCTGGCGGGCGAGCTCATCACCGTCGGCGTCCCGGCACAAGCCCTGGCCTCAGCAGAGGATGCCGTGCGCTCGGCCGACGTGGTGTGCGCCGCCACCCACGCGGCCTCCCCGGTCCTCCGGCGAGAGTGGCTGCGGCCTGGCACCCACGTCAACTCCGTGGGGTACAACAGCGGCGGCGAGGGTGAGATCGACTCAGCCACCATCCACGACGCGCTGGTCGCCGTCGAGTCCCGCACCGCGGCCCTGTCCCCGCCCCCCGCCGGGGCCATCGAACTCCTGCGAGCGGTCGAGCGCCACGCGATCGACGCCAGCCAAATCGTCGAGATCGGCCATATCGCCGCCGGGACCGCACGGGGCCGGACAGGCGACAAGCAACTGACCCTCTACAAATCGGTCGGGGTCGCAATCCAAGACACCGCCGCCGCAGCCCTGATCCTCGCTGCAGCCCAGGAACGAGGAGCCGGAACCCACATCACGATGTAGCCGGGCATTGTGCACTGTGATGGTTACTGCGGTTGTGGGCATCGTTATCCGCTTGACCTGGGTGCTGGTCTACTGAGAATCGCTGGCGGCGCCGAAAGAGTTCTCCATGCCCGGCCCAGCCTGCATGCAGAACACACACCCACTTGCCTGCCCGAGGTGGGATGCCGAACATGGCCGAGGGTAGTCGGGGCACCGTCATCGGCGAGTGCGTTGACTCGACGAGGTGCTCGGAGGGATGCGCGAAATCTTGATGCGGGTCCCAGCGATCTACGTTGTGCCCGAAAGGCGCAATGACATGTTCACAATGCTGACACTTAGGGAAGCTAGGAACAGGTGTTCCGGAGAGGACGGGAGAAGCGATGCCGATCGGTAGTTACGCCCTTCTGCAGGGAACACCCGCCCATGAGACCGAAGGATCGGCGTCCACGTGGTGGGTGCGGGCTGCCAACATGATCACCGCGTACTCGGAGGTCGTTGCCGGGTCCGTGCTTGAACGAGCGGACAACGCCGACGAGTACTTTCTGTGGGCGCTGTTCACGCCGAGCCAGGTGACGGCAGACGGCGAGACGGCTGACGTGCCGCCGGGATCGGTGGTGGTCGTTCCGCCGGGTGCGTCGAGCATCCGGTTCGCCGAGGCGGGTTCCGTCTGGCGGGGGTTCACCTCGCTGAACGCCGACCTGCTCCGGAAGGCGCCGAACAGCGGCGAGTACACCGAGCACCCGGCTGGCGTGGCACCGCTTGAGCCGTGGCCCATGCCGCCGGACGGGTACAAGATCAGGGTCTACCGCCTCGACGACACCCCGGTCGGCAATCCGCACTGCTACGTGCACCGCACCGCGATGACCAACTTCATCTGGCCGGTGCCGACAAAGCCACGGCGGGCGGACGCGATGAGCCCGCACACGCACGAGGACTTCGAGCAGGTGTCGATCATCCACTCGGGCACGATGGTGCACCACATGCGCCGCGCCTGGTCGCGCAACCTCAACGAGTGGCTTCCGGATGAGCACGTCATCCTCACGTCCCCGGCGATCGCGATCTCGAAGCCGCCGGACATCCACACGACCCAGGCCGTAACGGCCGGCGAGCGCGTCGGGCTCATCGACTTCTTCGCCCCGGTCCGGTGGGACTTCTCGAACATCGACGGCATGGTCGTCAACCGCGGCGAGTACCCGATGCTCGCCGAGAAGCCGCAGTCGTACGCCGGGTTGACCACCGTGTACGGCGCCGACGATCCGCGAGCGGCGCTGAACCGCGTGTCCCGTCGCGCGTAACCGGGATCTGAAGAGCGACAATGCCTGGCAAAGCCACTGTAAAGGAGCGGGGCGAGCCGGTAGGCCTCGAAGTCGTGGGTGTGAGTGCCAGCTAGGCAGGCTCCGCGCCCTCGACCCGATCGGTATCACGGTGTAGCCGGGCGGGCTCGTGCTCATCGTCGCCACCGGCCACCGCGCCCGCGGTGGACCACCTGAGGATATGCTCCGGTCATCGCACGCCGCCAGCAGTAATCACGCAATGCGTGGTCAGCGCGATGTCGATCATGTAGGTAAGGTGCGAGTCGGACCTCGGACACTTGGTCCATATCTCTGACCTGCGATGATTCGTTCCCAAGATCAACTGGACGCGCAAATTCACAGGTCATGGGGGTGCGGGTTCAAGTCCCTCTCGGACACGAATGTGATGTCTCAAGACATCGGAATGGCTACGAACCCGCACTGGATGCCCTGCGGGCTAGGTGCGTGGTCTGCTTCCTCCTTTTGGTTTGCCGGTGGGCTGGTAGTTGCGGGCGGGGTCGAGGGTCAGTTCGCGGAGGAGCTCTCCGGTGGCGGCGTTGATGACGCGGATGTCCAGGTCGCAGATGAGCAGCAGGACGCGGGTTCCGGCGTGGGTCGGGCCGATGCCGATGTGGTA